>Ga0335085_10008318_pt1 | contig 15855 bp, 14 predicted proteins | sample Lox_Sample_45_FD_206712 | JGI IMG/M metagenome (GOLD analysis project Ga0335085, IMG submission 206712) | Soil microbial communities from Loxahatchee National Wildlife Refuge, Florida, United States - Lox_Sample_4.5 | ecosystem: Environmental > Terrestrial > Soil > Wetlands | place: USA...
GCGACGCCCCGGCCGCGCGTTGCTGATCGGCCTTCCGCGCGGCTTCGCGCACACGATCGGGCTCCAGCGTTATGAATGCGTTGAGATGTTTGTTGGCTGCCGCCCGCGCCAGCAGCGCGTCGGCAAGTTTCTCGGCTGTGATTTCGCCGCTGCGAATAGCCCTGGCGGCTTCGCCAATTCCGAGGTCATGAAGCGCTGGCATTACTCACTCTCTCGATGGCAACAACGGCCGATCGTGGTCATACGCTCTTTGTGTATCGCCGCCCACAAATCATGGGCATCGGCATAAATGCGGAGACCTTCAAACCAGGCTTTGCCGCGAAATCGCTGCTGCCAATTCCGCCCGATTGGCGCAGCCGCTTTTGTGCATCGCATTGGTCAGGTGGGTGCGGACCGTGCCGAAGCCGATACCGAGAATACGGGCGATGTCGCGGTCGGTACAGCCGCGCGCGACCAGCCCGGCCACCTCCTGCTCGCGCGGCGTCAGTCCGGCGCTGCGCGCGCACCGCAGCAAGGCGCGGCGCAGATGTGGCTCGAGCGCATCGAGAATACCGGTGTCGCGTTCGGAAAATTCCGGACGCCCTTTCGCTCGCCAGATGCGCAGATCGCCGAGATCGCGTTCCTGGTCAAAAATGAAGAGGTTGACGCCGTGGTGCAGTCCGTCACGGGCAAGGAAATCGTTGTAAAACTCGGTGCGTCGCAACTTATCGCGGGAAATCACTTCGTCGACCAAGGTGGCGCGACGGCGGGCGCGGAGCTGAAACGTCATCGGATCGCGGAACTGATACCAATCTTCGTAGCGGCGAAGATTGCCGGGCGCCATATTGAAACTGATCGCCTCGTCGAACCGGTTCTTACGTGGATCCCAAATATAGGAAGCGCCAAAGTCGCTGCGTAACAGACGCAGCACGTCGTTGAAGATGACGGCACGCGCATCGATTTCGGGGCCGAGACGCTCGAGGCGCGCGACCACATCGCCAAACAGGCGCAACTCGGTGCCGCTGATGTCGCGAATAACGGTCGCCATGCCGTCCGCCCCGTCGCCTGCCAATCCTGAAACGGCGGCAGAGCGACATGAAATTGTCCCTTCGCGCTGGCGTAGCGTCAAGGCCAGGAATTAGCCATTTAAGACGGTTTTAGAGGACCTTTGGTGATCCGCAGATTGGCGATCTTAGAACCTTGCGGGGGGCCTAACCGCCTGTTCCACCGCCGGTTGTTCGAGAGCCGCTGCTCGCCCAAGGCTTATGATGCGGCAATTGGGGACCCTCTTCACTGTGCGATAATCCAATCTGACCTGAGCCAAAGAGCGTCTGGAACCAAGGATTACCGATGATTGATCGGCTCGAATTCATCATTGCGCTGGCGCGTGAAAGTCATTTTGGGCGCGCGGCCGACGCTTGCCGGGTCAGCCAACCGACATTGTCAGGCGGGATAAAATATCTGGAGGATATGTTTGGCGTCTTGCTCGTGCAGCGCGGCTCGCGATTCCATGGCTTCACACCCGAGGGCGAAAGGGTGCTGGAATGGGCACGTCGGATTGTTGGCGATGCCAGAGCGATGCGCCAGGACATCGACGCGCTCAAACGGGGCTTGGTCGGCCACGTCAAGATCGCCGCAATTCCGACCGCGCTCGCCATGACGGCGATGCTCACTACGCCCTATCGCGCCAAGCACCCCAACGTCCGTTTCAGTATCGTGTCGAAGACATCAATCGAAGTGCTGAGGTTGCTTGACGATCTTGAGGTCGACGCCGGCCTCACATACGTCGACAATGAACCGGTCGGCCGGGTGAATACGGTACCGCTCTATTATGAAGAGTACCGGCTGCTGACATCGCCTGTCGCTGCATTGGGCGACCGCGACAGCGTGACATGGGCGGAGGTCGGTCAAGTGCCGCTCTGCCTGCTCACACCCGACATGCAGAACCGGCGGATCATCGACGCCCTGTTGCGCTCAGCCGGACAAGAGCCGTCACCCACGCTTGAATCGAATTCGATGATCGTGTTGTTCGCGCATGTACGCACCGGCAAATGGGCAAGCATCATGCCGGCGAAACTCGCCGAAACGCTTGGCCTGACCGACAACGTCCGCTCTATCCCGATTGTCGAGCCAGCCGCGACGCACGCAGTGGGGCTTATTGTCCCACACCGCGAGCCGATGACGCCGCTGCTCGCGGCGTTGGTCACCGAGGCCCGCGCGCTGGCGAAGGTCTTGGGCCAGACGGCGGCAGTGAAAAGCCCCAGCGAAAACAAACCACTAGCCAGAAGGCGTAGACGCACCGGCGCCGAGGCGGCCGATCCCAGGCGACGGTCCCCGAAGTGACTCGATCAGGAATCCTGATCGAACCACGGACCAGCTTTATTGATCCGGCCCGAATAGTACATATTTTATAATAGTTCCAATATCTTGAGTGCGATCAACCGGCGGGGCGGTTGCACGGAGCTGGTACTGACGTGCCACGTTACGAACCATGGAGCGCGGAACGAACCGCGCAAATCATCAGGGAGCATCAGGGCATCGAAGGCCCGCTGCTGCCGATCCTGCAGGCGTTGCAGGAGGAGTTCGGCTATATCGACGGTGCCGCCGAGCCGCTGATCGCCGAGGAGCTGAACATCAGCCGCGCCGAGGTCCACGGCGTCATCACCTTCTATCACGACTTCCGCCGTGAACCGGCCGGGCGACACGTTCTGAAACTCTGCCGCGCCGAAGCGTGCCAGGCCGCTGGCGGCGACGCGCTTGTAGCTCATGCCGAATCTCGCCTCGGTGTCGCGCTCGGCAACACAACGGCGGACGGACGCGTGACGGTTGAGCCTGTGTACTGCCTGGGCCTGTGCTCAGTGTCGCCTTCGGCCATGATCGACGGCAGGATCGTGGCCCGGCTCGATGCAAAAAAACTCGACGCGCTTTTGGCGGAGGCGGACCGATGACCGCGCTTCGCATCTACGTTCCGGGAGACGCAGCCGCGGTCGCCTGCGGCGCCGATGAAGTTGCCGCCGCGGTTACAGCAACTGCTGCCAAACGCGGGCTTGAGATCGAGATCATCCGCAATGGATCGCGCGGCATGCATTGGCTCGAGCCGATGCTCGAAGTCGTCACCGGCAACGGCCGGATTGCCTACGGCCCGGTCGAACTCGGCGACGTCGCGAGCGTGCTGGATGCGATGGTTGCGGGCGGCGGCGATCACAAATTGCGCGTCGGCGTGCCGGAAGATCATCCCTTTATGAAACGTCAGACGCGTCTGACGTTTGCGCGCTGCGGCGTCGTCGATCCGCGGTCGCTCGAAGATTACAAAGCTCACGACGGCTACAAGGGCCTCGCCAAAGCGCTCGCCAATCCTGCGGGGATTGTCGAGGAGGTCACGCAATCGGGGCTTCGCGGGCGCGGCGGCGCCGGCTTCCCGACCGGCATCAAGTGGAAGACCGTCGCTGATACCAAGGCCGACCAGAAATACATTGTCTGTAACGCCGACGAAGGCGACAGCGGGACCTTTGCCGACCGGATGATCATGGAGGGCGATCCATTCGTCCTGATCGAAGGCATGACCATCGCCGGCATCGCCGTCGGCGCGACCAAGGGCTTCGTCTACATCCGCTCCGAATATCCACACGCCATCGCGGTGATGAACGATGCGGTCGAGATCGCGCAGCGGGCCAGAATGCTTGGCAAGAAAGTCGCCGGTTCGGATTTCGAGTTCTATCTCGAAGTCCGCGAAGGCGCCGGAGCCTATGTCTGCGGCGAGGAGACTTCACTGCTGGAAAGTTTGGAAGGCAAGCGCGGCATTGTGCGCGCGAAGCCTCCCCTCCCCGCGCATAAAGGTCTGTTTGGCAAGCCGACGGTCATCAACAACGTGCTGTCGCTGGCGACCGTGCCGATCATCATGGACCAGGGCGCGGCCTTCTATAAGAACTTCGGCGTCGGCCGCTCGCGCGGCACCATGCCGATCCAGCTCGCCGGCAATCTCAATTACGGCGGACTTTTTGAAACGCCGTTCGGCATCACGCTCGGCGAACTGGTCAACGACATCGGCGGCGGCTGCTTCACCGGCCGGCCGGTGAAAGCCGTGCAGGTCGGCGGACCGCTCGGCGCGTATTTCCCACCGTCGCTGTTCGACACGCCGTTCGACTACGAGGCGTTCGCCAAGCGCGACGGCCTGATTGGTCACGCCGGAATCGTGGTGTTCGACGACACTGTGGACATGGCCAAACAGGCGCGGTTCGCCATGGAATTCTGCGCCATTGAATCTTGCGGCAAGTGCACGCCGTGCCGGATCGGCTCGACGCGCGGCGTCGAAACCGTCGACAAGATCGTTGCCGGTATCGAGCCTGAGAAGAATCTCGAAGTGCTGGCGGACCTTTGCAACACCATGAAGTTCGGATCGCTCTGTGCGCTGGGCGGGTTCACGCCGTATCCGGTGGTCAGCGCCATGACCCACTTTCGCGATGACTTTAAGCCCGCGCCACACCGGCAGGCAGCGGAATAGGAGACCAAGCTATGTCGCTCGTTCACGAGATCGACTACGGCACGCCGAAATCAAAGGCCGAAAAAATGGTCACGCTGACCATCGACGGCCTGTCGGTAACCGTGCCCGAAGGCACCTCGATCATGCGGGCCGCGATGGAAATGGGCACGCAGATTCCGAAACTGTGCGCAACCGACATGGTCGACGCGTTCGGCTCCTGCCGCCTGTGCCTGGTCGAAATCGAAGGCCGCGCCGGCACGCCGGCATCCTGCACGACGCCTGTCGCTCCCGGCATCGTGGTCAAGACCCAGACCGACCGGCTCAGGACCATCCGCAAGGGCGTGATGGAGCTCTATATCTCCGACCACCCGCTCGACTGCCTGACCTGTTCGGCCAACGGCGATTGCGAGCTTCAGGATATGGCCGGCGCAGTGGGCTTGCGCGATGTGCGCTACGGCTATAACGGCGACAATCACGTTTTCGCCAAGACATCCGACGGTGCCGCCAACGACAAATGGCTGGCGATCGACGAGTCCAACCCGTACTTCACCTACGACCCCTCGAAGTGCATCGTCTGCTCGCGGTGCGTCCGCGCCTGCGAAGAGACCCAAGGCACGTTCGCACTCACCATCGCCGGCCGTGGTTTCGACAGCCGTGTATCGCCTGGCATGGAAGAGCCGTTCATGTCGTCGGAGTGCGTGTCCTGCGGCGCCTGCGTCCAGGCCTGCCCGACGGCGACGCTGAACGAGAAAAAAGTCATCGAGATCGGCAAGCCCGAGCATTCGGTGGTGACAACATGCGCCTATTGCGGCGTCGGCTGCTCATTCAAGGCGGAAATGCGCGGCGAAGAGCTTGTGCGCATGGTGCCCTACAAGAATGGCGAGGCCAACCGCGGTCACTCCTGCGTCAAAGGCCGGTTCGCCTGGGGCTACGCGACTCACAAGGAGCGCATTCTCAAGCCGATGATTCGCGCCAAGGTCACTGACGAATGGCGGGAAGTCAGCTGGGAGGAAGCGATCAATTACACAGCCTCCGAATTCAAGCGCATTCAAGCCAAATACGGCAAAGATTCAGTTGGCGGTATCACGTCGTCGCGCTGCACCAACGAGGAAACATTCCTGGTGCAGAAGTTGATCCGTGCCGCGTTCGGCAACAACAACGTCGATACCTGCGCACGCGTCTGCCACTCGCCGACCGGCTATGGCCTCGGCCAGACCTACGGCACCTCAGCCGGCACGCAGAATTTCGATTCGGTCGAGGATACCGACGTCGCCATCGTCATCGGCGCCAATCCCGCCGCGGCCCATCCGGTTTTCGCCTCGCGCATGAAGAAGCGGCTGCGCCAGGGCGCGAAGCTCATCGTCATCGATCCGCGCCGCACCGAAATGGTGCAGAGCGCGCACATCAAAGCGGATTTTCATCTGGCGCTGAAGCCGGGCACCAATGTCGCGATCGTCACCTCGCTGGCGCATGTCATCGTCACCGAGAAACTCTACGACGAGAAATTCATCCGCGAGCGGTGCGACTGGGACGAATTCCTGCATTGGGCGGATTTCGTATCGCAACCGCGCAACAGCCCGGAGGAGGTCGCGAAGATTTCCGGCGTACCCGCGCAGGCGATCCGCGGCGCCGCGCGGCTCTACGCAACCGGCGGCAACGGTTCGATCTACTACGGCCTCGGCGTCACCGAGCACAGCCAAGGCTCTACCACCGTCATGGCGATCGCCAACCTCGCGATGGCGACCGGCAACATCGGCCGTCCGGGCGTCGGCGTGAATCCGCTGCGCGGCCAGAACAACGTCCAAGGCTCCTGCGACATGGGTTCATTCCCGCACGAGCTGTCCGGATACCGGCACATTTCGATCGATGCGTCGCGTCAGTTGTTCGAAAAGGATTGGGGCGTGTCGCTCGACAAGGAGCCGGGCCTGCGCATTCCCAACATGCTCGATGCGGCAGTCGACGGATCTTTCAAGGGCATCTACATCCAGGGCGAGGACATTCTTCAATCCGATCCGGATACACACCACGTCTCCGCAGGCCTCGAGGCGATGGAATGCGTCGTCGTGCAAGACCTGTTCCTGAACGAAACCGCGCGCTTCGCTCACGTGTTCCTGCCGGGTTCGACCTTCCTTGAAAAGAACGGCACGTTCACCAACGCCGAGCGCCGCCTTCAGCTCGTCCGCAAAGTCATGGCGCCGAAGAACGGCTACGAGGACTGGGAGATCACCGTGCTGCTCTCCAAGGCGCTCGGTTATGACATGCATTACGACCATCCGTCGCAGATCATGGACGAGATCGCCCGGCTCACGCCCGGCTTTGCCAACGTCTCCTACGAGATGCTGGACAAACGCGGCTCGGTGCAGTGGCCTTGCAACGATAAGGCACCGGAAGGCTCGCCGATTATGCACGTGAACGGTTTCGTCCGCGGCAAGGGCAAGTTCATCGTTACCGAATATGTCGCGACAGACGAAAAGACCGGACCGCGCTTCCCGCTGCTGCTCACGACTGGCCGCATCCTGTCGCAATACAATGTCGGCGCGCAAACGCGGCGAACCGACAATTCGCTATGGCACAAGGAAGATCTGCTCGAAATGCATCCGCACGATGCGGAGCAACGCGGCATCCGCGACGGCGACTGGGTCAAGCTCGCAAGCCGCTCTGGCGAAACGACGCTTCGCGTCGATGTCACCGATCGCGTAGCGCCCGGCGTCGTCTACACGACGTTCCATCACCCCGACACCCAGGCAAACGTGATAACAACCGACTATTCGGATTGGGCCACCAATTGTCCCGAATACAAAGTAACCGCTGTGCAGATCACGCAATCGAACGGCCCCTCGCCCTGGCAGGAGGAGTACGAAAGATTCTCCCGCGAAAGCCGCCGGATAGCGCCGACGGCCGAGGCCGCGGAGTAGCTGGATGCGCGAGCCGACGGTCACCGTCGCATCTACGACTTGGCGCCATCGGGGCGCGACCGACGGTAAGCGGATCATTCCCGAAGAGACCGCTGTCGCTTTTACCTACGATGGCGGCTCCTATGCAGTGATGATGGCGACGCCACAGAACCTCGAAGACTTTGCGCTCGGCTTGAGCTTTACCGAACGCGTCATTTCCTCGCCTGCAGACATCCGCCAGCTCGATATCGTCGAGCACGACGCCGGCATTGAATTGCGCATGTGGCTCAGTGCACCGCACGCCGCCGCCTTGAGCGACCGCCGGCGGCATCTGGCGGGCCCAACCGGCTGCGGACTATGCGGGATTGAAAGCCTCGATGAGGCGGTGCGGCCGGTATCCCGTGTTGCAACTGAGCAAACTTTTACCTTCAGCGAGATCATGGGGGCGCTGGAATCGCTTCCGGCAAAGCAGGAACTGAACCGGCAGACGCGCGCCGTTCATGCTGCGGCATTTTGGCGCTCGGACGCCGGGCTCCACGCGGTGCGTGAGGACGTTGGCCGGCACAATGCGTTGGACAAGCTGGCCGGAGCGCTGTTGCGCGACTGCGTGCCGACCCATACCGGCATGGTGTTGTTGACTAGCCGGGTATCGGTGGAAATGGTCCAGAAAACCGCCATGATTGGCGCACCGATGATCGTTGCAGTCTCGGCGCCGACGGGGCTCGCGGTGCGCACCGCGGAAGCCGCCGGCATAACGCTTGTGGCGGTCGCCCGCGGCGACGGTTTTGAAGTCTTCACTCACCCGCAGCGCGTTAAGGAAACGAGCAAAGAAACCGCCACCCATGTCGCTTGACAAGTTAGTCTACATGGCCAATCAAATCGGCAAGTTCTTTGCGAGCCAGGGGACCGAAAAGGCCGTTGTGGGGACAGCGGATCATATCAAGAAATTCTGGGATCCGCGGATGCGCGCACAGATCGTCGCGCATCTGAAAGCGGGCGGCGCTGGATTGGATCCTGCGGTACGCGCTGCAATCGGAAGTCTCGCAGAAGCACAGTTGGAAGGGCAGGAAACGCAGAAACGATAAACTAACAAAAAAGCGGCGCAGCAATCAGAACAGAGCGCCATGGGAGGAACTGAATGAGCTTTCTTGAGCGCAGCCGAACCATTGCAGGGCCGGGCTTCAATCGCTGGATGGTGCCACCGGCTGCATTGTGCATTCATCTTTGCATCGGACAGGCATACGCGTTCAGCGTGTTCAACCTGCCGATGACCAAGCTGATCGGCATCACCCAATCTGCGCCCGGCGACTGGAAGCTCACTGAACTCGGGTGGATTTTCTCGATCGCGATCTTCTTTCTTGGAGTCTCGGCGGCCGTGTTCGGTCGCTGGGTCGAGGAAGGCGGGCCGCGCCGCGCGATGTTCACTGCCGGCCTGTGCTGGGCCGTCGGCTTCTTTATCTCCGCGATCGGCATTTACGTCCACAATCTCTGGATCGTTTACGTGGGCTACGGCTTCTTCGGCGGGCTCGGGCTCGGCCTCGGCTACATCTCGCCGGTGTCGACCCTGATCAAATGGTTTCCGGATCGGCCCGGCATGGCGACCGGCATGGCGATCATGGGTTTCGGCGGCGGCGCCTTTATCGCCTCACCGCTCTCAGTCTGGCTGATGCAGCGATTTTCGACGCCTAGTCACGTCGGCGTGGCCGAAGCCTTCATCGGCCTCGGTGTGATCTATCTCATCTTCATGTGGGTCGGCGCGGCGATCGTCCGCATTCCTGCTGCGGGCTGGAAACCGGAAGGATACACACCGCCGGTGCAGGCTTCGAAGCTGATTACGACGAACGACGTCTTCGTCTATGACGCGATCAAGACGCCGCAATTCTGGCTGATCTGGTGGGTGCTTTGCCTCAACGTGACCGCCGGTATCGGGGTGCTCGGGCAGGCCTCCGCCATGAGCCAGGAAATGTTCCCCGGCAAGGTGACAGCGATCGCAGCAGCAGGCTTCGTCGGACTGCTCAGCCTGTTCAATATGCTCGGGCGCTTCTTCTGGGCCTCGACCTCCGACTTTATCGGACGCAAGAACACCTATTTTTGCTTCTTCGTGATCGGAATGGTGCTCTACGCGCTGGTGCCATGGACCGGCGAAATTCACAGTGTAGCGTTGTTCGTGCTTTGCTTCCTGGTGATCATCAGCATGTATGGCGGCGGCTTCGCCACCGTACCGGCTTATCTCAAGGACATGTTCGGCACCCGCTATGTCGGCGCCATTCATGGCTGGCTGATCACTGCCTGGTCGATGGCTGGCATCTTCGGACCGGTGCTCGTGAACTACATCCGCCAGTACCAGATCGATCATGGCGTGCCGAAGGCGCAGGCCTACAATGTGACGATGTACGTCATGGCCGGTTTGCTGGTGATCGGGTTCTTCTGCAACCTGTTTATCAAGGCGGTGCACCACCGCTTCCATATGAAGTCCGACCAGACAGCACTCGGTATCGCGGCAGAAGCCGGGGAGGCAGTAGGGGCAGCTTAGGGGCAGCTCTTACCGGCAAGCCGGCCAGCGCATAAGGGAGATCATCCGATCATGACCGATCAAAATCATGCGGCCACCACCACGCTCCATCTTGTGCTGGCGTGGGGATTCGTCGGCATTCCGCTGGCATGGGGCGTGGCGGAGACGATCACCAACGCGCTTAAGCTGTTCCATTAGCGCGAGCACGCCTCGATGAGCTGGCGCGGCGCCTTCGGCGCCGCAACTTTTCGCGTTTGCGGTTGAAGAATATTTTGACGCAGCAAGCCGCAAAACCTATCCCCTGACGAAGGGCTCGCTGCTAAGGTGACGTCTCGGGGGACTCCTGGGAACGAACCGTGGCCGGCACACACCTCTCGATCCGCATCGATCTGGCCTCCGGCGACCGCATCGGCCCGGGCAAGATTGCGCTAATGGAGGCGATCCGTTCGACCGGGTCGATCTCGGCCGCGGCGCGGTCGATCGGGATGTCCTATCGCCGGGCCTGGCTTTTGGTCGAAGAGATCAATCAGACGCTGCGTGAACCGGCAGTCAAGGCGGAGACCGGTGGCTCCGGCGGTGGCGGCGCCATCATTACGCCCGTTGGCGAGCGGGTCGTCGGACTTTATCGCGCCATCGAGTCTCAGGCGCGGATCGCTGCGGGAGGCGAATTTCGCGCCATCGGCAAACTCATTCGCAACGACAAGGGCGCCGATTAGGTCCGCCCATTGTTCATTGCCCTGCTGAACCGATTCATTCTGGCGCGTCTGCATATAATCAATAATATCCCCGCCAGGGGGAACGTCCGGTGCGGCAGCCCGACGCGGCACGGGATGTCTCAATGACATGACCGCGGCCTCCACGGCAAAGGAGAAGGATAATGAGCGGTGCGGTTGTCGTGACGGACGACGGCGCTGTCCGTACCATCCGGCTCAATCGCTCCGAAAAGAAGAACGCGCTGACGCTGGCGATGTACGCCGAGATGACTACGGCGCTGCGAGAAGCCAATCAGACCGATGCGATCCGTTGCGTCATGTTCGCCGGCTCCCCCGGCGCGTTCTGCGCCGGCAATGATATCAGTGATTTTCTTGGCGCCGCGCTCGGCGGCGGCCTTGAGCCGCGGGCGATCGACTTCATGCACGAATTGGGTGGCAATCAGAAGCCCGTCGTCGCTGCGGTCGCCGGCGTTGCGGTCGGCATCGGCACGACCATGCTGTTTCATTGCGATCACGTCGTCGCAGCAGACAACGCCACGTTCTCGACCCCATTTCTGAAACTCGGGCTGATTCCGGAATTGGCGTCGACGCTGCTGGCGCCGATGCGTATGGGTCACGCGCGCGCCTTCTCGCTCCTGGTCATGGGCCGGCCTCTCTCGGCCGCGGAAGCCAAGGACGCGGGCATCGTCAACACCGTGGTCGACTCTGCTGCGGTTGATGCCGCTGCGCTTAAAGCTGCGCAGGAGATCTCGACGCTTCCGCCCGGAGCGCTGGCCGCGGCTCGCCGGCTGATGCGCAGCCACGGCGATGATGTGATGCAGCGGATCGATGCCGAGGCGAAGCACTACAAGGAGCTGCTGCAATCCGACGAAGCACGCGCCGCGTTCCAGGCATTTTTTGCCCGCAAAAGGTGAGTTCAACAATGTCGCTCCAGGGAAAGACGCTTTTCATCACCGGCGCTTCGCGCGGCATCGGGCTGGCGATCGGATTGCGCGCCGCCCGCGACGGCGCCAACGTCGTGATCGCCGCGAAGACCGCCGAGCCGCACCCGAAACTTCCGGGCACCATTTACACCGCCGCCGAAGACATCGAGCGCGTCGGCGGCAAAGCTCTGCCGCTCGTCGTCGACGTCCGTGACGAATTAACGGTGAAAGAGGCCATCGACAAGGCGGCGGCGCATTTCGGCGGCATCGATATCGTCGTCAACAACGCCAGCGCCATTTCGCTCACGCCGTCGGTCACGACCGATATGAAGCGTTACGACCTCATGCAGCAGATCAACACCCGCGGCACGTTTGTGGTGTCAAAATGGGCCATTCCGCATCTGCAGAAGGCGGCCAATCCGCACATCCTGATGATTTCGCCGCCGCTCGACATGAAGGAAAAATGGTTCGCGCCGCACACCGCCTACACCATCGCCAAGTTCGGTATGAGTTTGGTGGTGCTCGGACTTGCCGGCGAGTTGCGATCCAAGGGCATTGCCGCCAACGCGCTGTGGCCGCGCACGGTGATCGCCACCGCGGCGGTTCAGAACCTGCTTGGCGGCGACGCCTTGATGCGCCAATCGCGCAAGCCGGACATCATGGCGGATGCGGCCTACGCCATATTCGCGCGGCCGGCGCGCGCGTTCAGCGGCCATTTTTTGATCGACGATACGTTTCTGGCTGAGAATGGCGTTACCGATTTCGACAAGTATCGCGTCGACCCGACGCAAAAGCTGGCCCAGGACTTCTTTGTTCCCGACGATATTCCGGCGCCGAAGGGCGTCATTCTCGAGGCGGGCTTCCATTGAGCTTGTAAGGAGCGCGGCGAAGCGTGCCGACCGCCCAGAAAATGCGAATTGCTTGGCGGCCGCGCTTCTCGCAGTGACGAGCGCGCTGGATTAAGCCAGCCACCGTTTGCGGCGCTTATAGTGCTTGCCGTCGCGGAAAGACTTCCGCTTGCCTTCGGCGACACCGAGGTAGAATTCCTTGACGTCCTCGTTCTCTGACAGCGCCGTCGCCTCCCCGTCCAGCACCACGCGTCCATTCTCGAGGATGTAACCGTAGCCCGAATATTTCAGCGCCAAATTGGCGTTCTGCTCCGCCAGGAGAAACGAGACGCCCTCGCCCTCGTTGAGGCTCTTCATAATGGTGAAAATCTCTTCGACGATCTGCGGCGCCAATCCCATGGACGGCTCGTCGAGCAGGATCATCTTCGGGCTGGACATCAGCGCGCGGCCGATCGCGCACATCTGCTGCTCGCCGCCGGAGGTGTACCCCGCCAGCGATTGCCGCCGCTCGCGGAGCCGGGGAAAATAAACGTAGACCTTTTCGAGACTGGCACGGATCGCCGCCGACCCGTCGCGGCGGGTGAAGGCGCCAGTCAGGAGATTCTCCTCGATGGTCAGGTGGCCGAAACAGAACCGGCCCTGCATCACCTGGATACAGCCGCGCTTGACCACCTGGTTGGGCGAGAGCGCGTTCAGCTCGGCGCCGTCGAACTCAATCGCTCCCTTGGTGACTTCGCCGCGCTCCGAATGCAGAAGATTGGAGATCGCCTTCAGCGTCGTCGTCTTGCCGGCGCCGTTGGCTCCGAGCAGCGCGACAATGCCGCCGCTCGGCACCGCAAGCGACACGCCTTTGAGCACGAGAATGACCCGGTCGTAGACCACCTCGATATTGTTGAGCGAGAGAATTGGCGCCGCGGCGGCCGCGGCCGGTTCGGACTTTGTTGCTGCGACGACGGTCATGGCTGTGTATCCCTCCCCTCTCCCGTCCGCGACTTGCGCAGTTTCCCGGAAGAGCCCGCGCCGGCAGAGGTCCTGGATCGGCGGTGCGGCGTTTTCACGCCGCACCGCAACAGGAAACCTAGGCTTCCGTTTCGCCTACGAGGACTTTTCGCAAGGCTCGGTCCGTTTCGGCCAACCGGCGTTTGCCTTCACGTAAGCCTCGGCTGCGCTGTCGATTAACGGCAGCACCTTGTCCTTGATCGGCTGGATCGAAGGTACCGTCGTGTTCCACTTGGTACCATCCCACTGCACGAGCGAGATGCCGCTGTGGCCATTATGATCGGCGCAGCTCAGGTGGATCGGTGAAGCAAAGTTCGGAAGGCCCATTTCCTTCCATCTCGCCTCGGTGATGTTGAGCGATTCGAAGCCACGGCGGACGTCCTCGCCGTTGACTTGCTTCTTGCCGGTCAGCCGCTGCGCCGTGCGGATCGCTTCGGCGATAACTGCCGAGTTCATAACGGCGCGGTTGTAGAGGTTTTCGCCAACCCGGTCTTTCGAGACGACCTGGCTCTTACCCTTGTCGACCACGTATTTGAGAATGTCCTGGATCGCCGGGTAGTTCGTGCCGACACCATTGAGGTCGAGCGAACTGTAACCCTTGGCTTCCGGACCTGCCGGACGCGCATCGTCGTCGCCGCCCGACCACCACACGCCGACCAGCCGATCCATCGGGAAGCCAATCTTGGTTGCTTCCTTGACCGCAGTCGGGTTCATGGCGCCCCAGCCCTGGATATAAATCCAATCGGGCCGGTCGCGGCGTACTTCAAGCCAGAGTGAAGTCTGGTTCTGCATCTGCGCGCCGGCAACGGGATACAGCTTGAGGTTAAAGCCATAGTCCTTGGCCAGCGCCTCAAGCAGGGGGATCGGCTCCTTGCCGTAGGGCGCATCGAGATGAACGAGGCCGATGGTCTTGCCCTTGAGTTTGTCAAAGCCGCCTTCAACGTCGGCTGCATGACGGACGAACGCCGACGCGCCATCCCAATAGGTCGCGGGTGCGTTGAAGATCCACGGGAACAGATTGCCATCGGCAGAAGCCGATAGCCCGTAAGCGAACGAGAAAACCGGTATCTTGTCGACCGAGGCTTTAGGGATCACTTGCAGCGTTATTCCGGTCGAAAACGGGGTAATGACGACCGGGTGTTTCCCCTTCACGCTGTCGTAGCACTCAACGCCCTTCTTGGTGTCGTAACCGGTCTCGCACTCCTCGATGATGAGCTTGACGCCGCCAATGCCGCCGTCACGCTCGTTAAGCATTTTCATATAATCCGAAAGGCCGTTGGCGACCGGTATACCCGAGCCTGAATACGGGCCGGTTCGATAGGTGAAGAACGGAACGTATATTCCGTCCTCCGCCTGCGCCGTCGCGACCGCAGCGGGTACCGCCGTCGCCACTGCCAGGCCCAGAGCAAGATGCTTCAGACGCATAGCCGTTTCTCCCTTATTCGGCGTCGGCTCCGAGCCGCGCCTGCGAATGCCCCTCGATCTCCGCAACGGGAACGAGGAATCCCGAACCGGCCAGGGGCCGAGGCGGGATTTGGCCGGGAGTGTGCCCTATCAATAAGGAAAGGGCCACACCCTCAACTTCTGTTTACCGATCTGCCAGAGCCTCGCGAGGCCGTTCGGCTCAATCACCAGAAACGCGATGATCAAAGCTCCCACGATCACAAAGGTCAGTTGCTCCGCCGCCGCCGGGCGTATCGGCAAGCCGAACGCCGCGGGGATTAGCCGCAGCGCGATCGGCAAAATGTAGATCAGCGCCGCGCCGAAAAACGATCCGATCAGGGTCCCAAGTCCACCGATGATCACCATGAACAGAACCAGGAAACTCTGGTCGATGGCAAACACATCGGCTTCGGCGCCGCCGTACCACAGGAACACCATCATCGCTCCGGCGACCCCGCAATAAAACGACGACACGGCGAAGGCGAGCAGCTTGGCGCGCAACAGCCGTATTCCAATCAGTTCAGCGGCAAGGTCCATATCGCGGACCGACATCCACATCCGGCCGATACGGCCGTGGACCAAATTCGAAGCGATCCAGGTCAGAAAGACGACGATGCTCAAGACAACCAAATAACGGGTCACCGAGGAAGCCGTCGGGCCGGTCACCGGGACGCCCATGAAAGTGCGCAGCGGCACTTCGATCGCGCCGGAGACGCTGTTGTTGTAAAGCCAGGGAATACGGACGAAGCACCATTCCAGAAAGAATTGCGCTGCCAGCGTCGCCACCGCGAGATAGAAGCCCTTGATGCGCAATGATGGCAGCCCGAACAGGACGCCGACAGCAGCGGAGAAAAACCCCGACGCCAAAATCCAAACGATGATGTCGACCTGGGGGAAATAGGTCGTGAGCTTCAGACACGCGTAGGCGCCGACCCCCATGAACGCACCGGTGCCCAGTGAGAGGAGCCCGGTGTAGCCGGTCAGCAAATTGAGGCCGATCGCAGCCAAAGCGAAGATGAGAAACGGAATCAGGATTGTGTTGAGCACGAAGTCGTTGCCCGCAA
>Ga0335085_10008319_pt1 | contig 15853 bp, 13 predicted proteins | sample Lox_Sample_45_FD_206712 | JGI IMG/M metagenome (GOLD analysis project Ga0335085, IMG submission 206712) | Soil microbial communities from Loxahatchee National Wildlife Refuge, Florida, United States - Lox_Sample_4.5 | ecosystem: Environmental > Terrestrial > Soil > Wetlands | place: USA...
CGCCGGACTCAGGGCCGCCTTTCATACCGGCGCACTCCAGTTCCACGGACATCTCTTGCCACTTGCGGAACCGCTCGCCTTCGCCTCCTGGCTGCGGGTACTGTTCCGTCACGACTGGGTTGTCTACGCCAAACGGCCTTTCGGCGGCCCAGAACATGTGCTGCGCTATCTCGGCGCGTACACTCATCGCGTCGCCATCTCGAACAGCAGGTTGGTTGCTCTCTCCGAGGGGAATGTAACCTTTCGCTGGCGCGACTCCGCTCACGGCAACAAGAAGCGGCTCATGACCCTGCCCGTCGATGAGTTCTTACGCCGTTTCCTGCTTCACCTGTTGCCGCGCGGCTTTATGCGTATTCGCAACTTCGGCTTTCTCGCCAACCGGCGGCGAGCGGAGTTTCTTCCACTCTGTTCCCGATTGCTCCAGTCATCCGATCGGCCAGCAGACGCCATATCCTCCGCGTTTCCCACTCGTTCGCTGTGGCAATGTCCGCTTTGCGGCGGAATCATGCAAGTGGTCGAACGCCTCTGCGCCGCGCAACTGCTCCTCCGATCCCCGCCTCATCTCAGCCGGTGCGCTGCATGAATCCACAACTCCAACGTCGAATCTCGCTCGTGCATCGGCACGCACACTGGTTCTCTGTCTCGCACTTGTCAGAATGCAGTATGCTGCTGCGATCCAGACTCTCCGATGCGCCGCCCCACACCAATTCTCTCTGCTACCCGCTACTAAAACCCAAGCGCTCTGACCGCAACGGCACACTCGCAAACGATCAAGACCGGCTCATCCAAATACAAATCCCATAGTCCCGCGGGGCGGCTTCCTTCAAGTCGCTGTATCTGAAGCGCCCCTCCACAGCGTCTCAACCCCCAGTTCTTCACTCGTGGGCGCTTCAGATACAGCACTAAGACTTATCATTACTATTCGAAGCGATGGCTTCGAGTAGTGTGGATCGCGCATGAATGTGCGCCATCAGATCCAGAGATGATGCTTTTTCGCGAAGTCACCGCCAAGGTTGTTGATGATTGTCAGCCTCATGAGCCAGTCTGGAATCGTCTTGCTTCGGCCCGGGTTCTTGTCTGACTTGTATTTCAACAGGTCGAAATAGTCCATCTCCAACAAGCGTTTTGTCAGCAGAATGATCTTCACATCAGTCTCATAAAGCTCACGGAAGTAGTCCTTATCCTCGTCGCTGAATTCCTCCGACAACGTGCAGAAGCATATGTACGACCCAGTCTTTACTCCGAATGCTTTCAGTTTGGCCCGCTCGTCAGCATTGAGGGAGGCACCTGACTTCGATTCGCCGAAGATGGTTTCGACTTCGCGAAACATCTCGGCGCTGATAATTCCAAAGTCCATCTCGTTCGGTTTACCTCCGACCTTGAAATCGAAAGAAGGCGCGTACCGAAGATCATGATCGAGAATGTGTTCGAAAAAATTCAGCGCAAGCAAAACGGTGATATTGCCGTCAAGCTTATTGCCGCTCCGAAACAAGCCATCCGACGATAAATACCATTCATGCTCATGGACGTGGGGAGTGTCTTCGGCCGCGAAGCAGGACTTGCAATTGTATTTGTCCGTGAAATCCGTCGTGGCGTACCAGTTGCGGCGATGGCATCGCGTGCATTGGAACACGAGACCCACCTTAAATAGCTTCGCTTCTATCGCCCTGTTCAGCAGCTGCGCGGCTCTCCTACCCTTCTCGGCTTGAGACGCAGGTCGATCGTAAACCTTATAGCTCTTCAGTGTTTGGATTAGGCTGATCTCTACCGAATGCACAGTGCGGGGATCGCCCGTCGCCATGTCTTCCAACGTCTGTCGGATCGCCTCATTTTGAAAGACCTCGCAGCTATGGAAGCCGCCCATCATTTCGAGGATGCGAGAAAGTGCGAGTCCCGGCCCGCTGGTTTGAACGTATTCAATGCCTGATCCGTGGAGAAAAGCCTTGACGACTTCTACTGGCGTGATGGGACTCAACCTGACATCGCCATCGTCACCGTCATGCTGCGAGACCAAGCCTTCCCGCGCAACGTGTGTCGCATCCATATCTGAATGCGATCCGATCTTGCGCCGAACGAGCGCATCGCAACCTGAGTTTAGCCAGGGCAGTTTGTAGCTGGCACTCTTATTGCCGTAGGTGTAGAACGACATATCCATAGACCAGTGCTGGTTATGGTGCTGGTTGGTCAGAAAGCTCGGCTTAGGCCCCTGCAGCTTGCCATGGCCCTCGTCCAACACGCTCACGGCGTTTCCTTCGAATGCGCGAATCGGATCAACCTCAAGTTCGTTCCCAACCCCGTACATATCGCGGCGACTATGCGGTACCCAACCCATTCTGGAAAGCTGCGTGACCAACCCTTGAGCACCGATCCACCGGGTCACCTCTTCATGCTGTTCATCGGTGATGCTGGGAGCCTTGATGATGGTCGGCATGTTGGTGACGGTGTCGTTGATCGGGTAGGCGGACACCGCGCCGAAGTCGCGAATGGGATTTTCGAATTCCTTGAAGTCTTCCAGCGTGAACGGAAGTAGCGCGACTCCCGCCGCCCTCAAGTTCCAATACTCCATCACGTCGAATGGATCTTCCGGGTTGAGCAGGACGAAAGCGTGGGAGTGGACAAGCTGACGGCGCGTGATGCAGTGGAAACCGGTAATGCTTAATGGCGAGTGAAAGGCACCAAGCTTCAGGGCGGCCTTGAATTCCGCGTTGTAGGTAAAGGATTCGGCAGAAAAATTCTTTGTCAGAAACTCGTAGGTGTCGTCATTCGAATACATGCCATAGCGCGCGGCGAGGAAGAGCGACGCTTCCGATGCAGCCTTCTCAAGAAAACGCAGTTTGATCCGCGGACTCTGATTTGCTTTGAACTCACGGTCCCATAATTCATCGAGGATGGGGTAAACATCCACAAAGTAGGACACCTCCTGCCTGCCCCAGGGATTCCAATCGAGACGGGCAGCCGGGTATGTGCGGTGTTGAAAGTGCTTTAAGACCTCAGGCAACGGGTCATCCGAATAGTTAACCAGAATGTCAGGGTCGAAAGAGCGGAGAATGTCGTCCTGCCGTTCGAGATAGGGTTGAGGCGGCAGCATCTCATAATGGGCGCCGCGGGCTACGCGTGCCGCATCGTCGAGAATGACAATGGGGTTGTAGATGCCGCCCCAGAGGGTGGTGGCGCGGCTGACGACATTCAGGAGCAAGTCACGGTCTGGTCTAGGGAGAATGAACGCAAGCCGAGTGGGCCGGGCGTTACAGCGAGCCTCGATCGTCGTTGTTCCCATGCGTTCGGACATCCTAAATGTAGGTTTTCAGGATACACTTATCGGCTCTTTGTGGTCGCAACGGGGCTACTCGCACCTGTGCGCCCATCTTGCTCAGGAAGCTACCATCATCTTCATGATCTTAATGCCCTAATAACGCGCGGCCAACGCAAGGGCATTCGTCCTCATAAACGGGCTAGGGTCTAGAAATGCCAGTGGGCGCATTTCGCGGGAGCGAACCGGTGAGCGGGTAAGTCGCCGTATGGGGCAAACGACCCAGAGTTGTTGCCCGCTTGCCAATCCAGATAGTAAATGATAAAGGACGTTATCATTCATACGGTCGGACGGAAATCCATCGGAGGGGTCCGCTGTTTCTGTCCTGGTGATGCATGAAATCACGATTTGAAGTCAAAGGGTTGCTCGGCCCTGGTTCCGCTTTTGTAGTTGGGCTGCCAGATCCATTCCATTTGAAACAGGAATTGCAGTCGGCGAAGTCGATCAAGCTCGCAACTGCGTTTGCGCATTGGTCCGGGTGGAGGCATTTGCTTCCTCACGTCAAGAAGACAGCGGGAACCCTCAAACTTCTTACTGGATTGTCGTTCTGCCAAACTGAACCGAAGGTTCTGTACGACTGGTGCGAGCGTAGCCAGGAGGGACGAGTTGAAGCACGCCTCTTCGCCCGGAAGCAAACGACGTTTCATCCAAAAGTGCTTTTGGTCAAGAATTCACGCAGAGCGTTCGTCGTCGTGGGCTCAGGAAACCTGAGTAACGGCGGTTTTCTACAGAACATCGAATGCGGACTCTACTCCGACGACGAGACGGTGTTTGCGACCCTTGACGCCTGGTTTGAGAAATTGTTTTCGGACGATTCACTAACCAAGCAATTGAGAGAACCCGATATCAGGCATTATAAGAAACGGTTCGATGCCGCAAAGACCGCAAATAAAGTGATAAGGGATCTTCAGAAAGAAGCGGAGGAGGAAATTGGCGAACAGCATCGGGCGGGGCTCGGGAACTGGAAGCAGGCTGTGCGGTTAGCGAGCAAGTTTTTCGAATCCAGACGTTTTTTGGAACACTACCAGCCTAAACGGGCCAAGACCGCGAAAGAACTCAAGTCTGCTCTGCGCTATCCGAGGTTCGATTTCGACGAAGAGGGCCTGGAGGATTACTACAAAATCCATGCGCTCGGGCACCTTATTGAAGTTAGAAAACCGCGCGTGTGGGCACAGCGGAAAAAGCTCCAAGCAGGACTACGTTACCTCGTGGATGATTCCGCACCCATCGAAGCACGCCTTCATGCAGTGATGGATGGCCGCTACAAGGTTGAGGGTGTTGGCTTGAACTTCTTGACCAAGGTACTGGCGGTACATGATCCGTCGAGATTTACAGTCTTCAATCAGCCCATCGCAAAGGCGCTCGAACACTTCAAATACGAACGGACGCGGGGATATACCCAGGCACAGCGTTATTTGGAATTCGCTGATCTTATGAGACGTTTTCTGAAGGAGTCTGGTGGCCGATCCAGCCTCGATTTGGACAACTTCTTTTACGAATATTGGAACCGACACTTAAAAAAGAAGAAGAGGGGTGAGCGCTAGATGGCAGAAAAAGACAAGCCGTCTCGCCTTGGTATTGAAGACGCCATCCACTTGCTGCAAGGTTTCCGCGGCGCCGACCTTACGCAAACAATCTATCGGATTGAGAAGTCTCTAAAAGGAGCCTCCGCAGACAGCTATACATCGGTCTTGGCAACGAGCGGAGCCAAGGCCGAAGTGCTCGGCGCGGCGGGTCTGATCAAGCAACTGGCAGGACAAATTAATGTAGTCATTCACGCGTTAGGCATACTCCTGTGCCTACCCCATATCCTCCGCCCCGGCGAAATCATTGACTATGTTTCGCTCGGAGCTGGAAACACCGGGCGGGCGTTCGATCTGGAAACGAATCTGCGCGTCGCAGAATTCAAGTTCATCCGGTGGCAGGGTGGTCCGGAATCAATCCGGCAAAACTCTCTCTTCAAGGATTTTTATGAGATGGCGGAGCACAATACTCCGAAAGAGAAGTATCTTTATGTGCTTGGCACCGAACATGGAGACAAATTCTTTAACGGTGGGCGGGCGCTCTCCAGCGTTCTGCGAACCGCGACTTTGCGCAACAGATTCAACGAGAAATTTGGAGATCAGTACCGCACGGTGCGCGACTACTATGTGCCAAGGAAAGGGCAGGTGGTGATCCAGGATGTTTCGCCATTCGTACCGGAACTGGTTGCCGTGGCTGCGGAGGTTACTGAGGCTGCAGAAGAGTGAGGCAATGCCTCTGAGCGTCGGAATCCTTATCATCGGTTCATTGATTTGGGACGAGAAGCGGGGACGGCCGGGATGGCGGGCTAACCGATTGGACACGACCTCGGTAAAAACCGTACTCGCTCCGATTCGATACGGTCGCTTGTCCGGAAAGGGCAGAGGTTTCACGTACACAATGGTATTTTCCCGTTCCGCGGGGCCGGGTCGCGCCGTTGTCGTTGCCTGCAAGCGTAGCGTTTCGACTGCGGCCGACCTCTTCGCCGAGGCGGAAGCGCTCTGGAAAGCGGAGCAACCGGGCGCTGGGCCTGGTCGTATCGCGGATTATTGGGGATGCGTCGCCCTGTTGCCCAATCCGGACAGGACAATTCCGGAAGACATGCTCAAGTCTTGGGCAGACCGCGTCAAACGGGAAGCAGACTACGGCACGGTGACGCAAACCAAAGCGGAAGGCCGACTGATTGATGAAAACGGAGTGCTCCTCATTGACTGGCCCAAACTCCTTGAGAGTGGCGGGCCTGCGCGGTTCGATCTCTTGCTTACGACCGCGAATGATCCGGAGATCAGTTCGACGAAGCCGGGCTATCCTGATGTAAGTCAAATCGTTAGTGCCTGGAACGCGGCTGCGATTGAACATGCCGAATATTTTTGGAGAAACACTGACAACGGCATAACGACGTTTCAGGATGATGAGATTCGCGCGGGGCTTCGGCCGCGTCAACAGGAGCCGGTGTGACGCTCGATGAAATAGTGAGCGACTATATTCGCAAATATCGCGCTGCGGCGCGGGCGGAGATGGATACTTTCCGCAACGAGAGAAGCAGGTCAGCCGCGATCCGAAGAGCAACCCTCTGCGAATTCCCCGATGGCAAACGGCATCCGCATCAATATTTAATTCCCCAAAAGCTGCTGGAACTGGCGGAGGGGCGTCTACAAGCGGCTGCCAGGCGGCTCAGTGCGGCCGCCGACTTTCGACGCCCTGCACGAAGCTGTGAAGCGCGAGATCGCATCGGTTCATGGTATCGGCAAGCTGATGGTTTACGACATCGCGCACCGCATCGGCGCATACCTTGGAAAACCGCCCACGTTGATTTACTTACACCGAGGAACAAAGGAAGGTGCGGCTGTTCTGGGCTTCCGCGGTGAAACGCTCGATCCAGCTAAGCTTCCATCAGCATTTGCGCGACTGGCGCCGGCCGAAATTGAGGACTGCCTCCGCATTTATAAGGATCAGCTTCAGGGTGCGCGCGACGGTCAGCGCCGTAAGACTAGATGCACCGTTGCAAGAAAGCAACGATGCCTTGGAGAGTGATTTTCGGGTCTTGTTTTCTAACTCGATAAAATACATTATCGCGTTTAGATCGGTTATTTCAGTACCACCCAGGTACGTTTCGAAATTTCAGAGATCTCGAGAAGTACAAACTGGGTCGCCAGATTATGTCTTCTGGCCGAGCTAGCAGGATGGCAGCCGGCTTTATTCGGTTAGGGAATTCGGACTGAAGCTCCGGGTCGTTGGATACATTGGCGAATAGCAGCCGAAACCCACGCATTACTGCCACGTACTTTGCTGGCTTGTCTGGGAAGAGAACGCACAATAGCCTCCCGGCGACTTTCTCGGAGACATTCAAATCCTGGTGATACGGCAGTCTTAACGACATCAGGGTGTCGAACAGATAAGCGAAATCAGCATAGCTCTCCCCTGGGGTTAGTGAGCGCTCAATGTCACCTGCAATACGATTTGACGGCATTCGCGTCTGTCTCCTTGGCTTCGGTGATTGATTGTGTGATCCCCTTTGGGTCTAGGCAGAAAACAATAAAGCCATCGCTCGTCCTGTAGAGCAATGCCGCATCTTGTTCCGAGGTTGGTGCGCCCCACCGTGTTTCGATTACCCGCCGCGTCGTGCCAAGTGTAGGCAGGTCCCGCGCCACAACAAAACGTACTTGGGTCGGTGGAATCGCCGCATCTTCCATTCGCGTTGCTGGCAAAGATTTTACAATTACGCTGCTCAGGGCCAAGAGGCTCAGAGCAAACCATGTTGCATTGATCCAGCTTGGTACGTACGGAGGTTTGTTCGGAACGAACTTTACTTTGTCCTGTAGCTTGACCATCGAATAAAGAAGGCCAAACATGCAGACAGCCGCTGTTAACAACGCCCCAATTAGAAGAAATGCTCTCCAGGTGAATTGCTTATCGGGCAGAAAAGTGGCCGCTACAGGGATCAGGATTGCCAGGGCCGCCAGCATACCGGACAGAACGATCAGTGTAGTCGCTGAGTCTCGCTCGGCTGCTGCGTCCTTGTTGATACGGCGCGATACGAAGTAATAGACGAGGCATACCAGGGGAACTGCGGCGCCTACGTAGAGATCCAAGTTGTTCATAGCAGTCACTCCGAGACGAAGGGCGCGAAAGTCCAAAGTTATAACGCAATTAACCTTGCCTTGGGAAGGCTCCTCCTGTAGAGCCATATAAGGAGGCGATTGTGTCGCAGAATCAGACAAATCGTCCGCCCAAGTAGATGTGGACCTCGTGGTGATACATCGCTGCAAGTTCAAACGCGGCAAAGAGATCAAGCACCTTTTCGCAGAAGTCGGTGTAGCCAATTATCCGGCTTACCTTGCCTGCATTCTTGGTGTCAAAAATAAGAATGGCATCGCGGTGCTGTTCGTAATGTGCGGCATGGTGACCAAACCCGTTTCGGAAGTCCGTGTCAAGCTCCGGCATGAACAGATCTTCGATGGAAGACTTGGCAATGTGGTCTCGCTTGGAAGCATTGCGCAACTGCTCAAACTGCTCCAAAGTCATCGATCCTTTTTTCGTCGATATTTCCAGTTTGCGGCGATGGATGATTGCTTCAAAGCCCATTGCAAGCACGAGAAGACGGAAAAGGGTCTCGAAGCAATCGATGTAAAACTGGCGTAGTTCATTAAATCGTTTGTCGGTTGGAGTGGGATGCCATGTCGGCCATGGGTGGCAAGTTCGCGCGACCTGCTTCACCAAGTGGTTCCTTCCAGCCATAATCGAGCAGATAAACGTAGTAAGCGCGCTCGGCGCCAGTGGGTATTTCTCCAAGCGAATGAACATATAGGCCCATGTCTAGCCTTCCCTTGCATTTATATCTTTCATTGGGCTCACCATGATGCAGGTCTGAATGCAGGATACGCTTGGCGAAATGTAACCAGCACCTCGTCACGGAGTTGCCCTAGTTCATGCGCCGCTTCCGGAGGATTAAAGAAATAAACCGGGCAGTTAGGGTCATTGCACTGGCAATGCCTGAGAGCTCCGGATCTGGTCATCTCATCGTACTTGGCCCGCAGCCGGGAGAGCGCCTTCTCGACAGATTGCATTTTCGTGCGCAAGGGCTCGCTTTTCAATTGGTGCCGGGAGGGAATACGGTCGATGAGATGTCCGTCACGGGCTTTCCAGATTCCCGTGCCCAAGGCCTGGATTGTATCGGTAATGGCCTGCTTGAAATCTCCCAGATTGCTTTCCTGATGAATCGGCGTGTAAAAAGCGGGACGATCAAAGACTCGTGCGAATAAACCAAGGGCCTCGTCGTCGGTAACCGGCTGAACAGATGTAGCAAGCTTTCTCAAATCTTGCGGGGCATCTGGGAAGGGTTCGCCCTCTACAAACCGCCTCAGGAGGGACTCGGCGCCTTTGCGAAGAAACTCTTCAAATTCCTGACCAGACCAAGTGTCACACTCTTGCACGCCAAGAGATTTGACATGCGCCTTGATCTTGTCCCGCATCTTGGCGGAGATTGTGGATTGAGCCACAACGCGAAAACGATACGGCACGCCGTTGGGAGCCTTCAGAACTTTTGAGATATCTTGTGCGACTTTGGCAAACGTCAGATTCTTGCGGTTAACACACTGGATGCAAATGGACTCGCCGTCTTTGGTCGCATTTTCGCGAATACCCCAGATGTCGCGCCCCAGGTCGCTTCCCGCCTGGCCGTACCAATCGAGCGAGCGCCAGTCATCGCTTCGCCAGTGGTAGGCGAAAACGAGACGCTCGAACTGCGAGCCGTTAAAATCCTCAAAATGAATCGGCTGAACAACGGTGGCCGGATTAGGCATGTGCTTCACCCTGCCTTAGGTCCTTTGTCACATCGCCGAATGGCTCCGGACTGGTCAGCGCATCGTGTAAGAGGGATTCGAGCAGGTAGCTGGTTTGAGCCCGTGCGTTTGCGAGCTGCGCCTCCAGCCGATCGCACAGCGCCATCAATTCATTCGCTTTGGAGACGATTCGTCGCTGTTCGGCCAACGGCGGCAAAGGGATGGGCAGAGAGCGAATGTTGTCGAGATTGAGGCCAGGCTTTCCTGCACCGTAAGCTCTCGTCACTAACTCGGCTCGTCCTCCCATCGGGGCCATCAGACAGAGAAGAAGCCAAGGGGATAAATTCATGTCTGTCGGTTTGATCAGCGCAACGTGCTGACTAACGTAGGCCTCGCCGAGATCTGTGTCCAGGAGAGCAGGATTGGTGACCCCGGCTCCCGTTATCACAACGAGCAGATCACCTTTGGAGACCCGTGTTCGCGTGCCTTCGCTTTTCTTCGGTGGGTTGACGCACGCCAGATCGTCCAACCGCAGCCTTCCAAACCGGATGTTTTGTGCCCGAATGAACTTTGGCCCGACTTCGGAATAGTACTCGGCCCATCCGCGCGAGCCGCTAGTTACGACATTGCAGAGTTGGCCAAAACTAACGGATTCCCAACTTTTCGGAGGGTCAAACGCCAATTCCACGCGGGCATACGAAAGCCGAACCTTGGATTTAGGAATAACCCCAGCGGCGATGAGTCGCAGCTGTTCCATGCGAATCCGTTCAAGTGACTTGGATACGGGTTCATCGTTATCATCCTGAGGCATGATGCGACCACGGACCGCCAGATTGAGTATTGCCTCACGTAAAGTGGGGATCTGTTCGGGGTGCGCCGCTATTGTTGGGAGATGCTTGACGAAGAAGCTGGCGTACTTACGAACGGCTACTGTGTGTGCGCCGTTGTTGAGATGATAATTTGACGCCGCCGTGAGATGGTCTCTTCGTTTATCTCGTTCACCTCGGGCCGCCTCCAACTCATCGCACAATGCCATCAATTCGTCTATCTTGCTGGCAATGCGGTGCTGTTCGGCAAGGGGCGGCAGGGGAAACGGCAGGCTTGAAACGACCTTCCCCGGTACTTCTCGAAACGTAGTCCCGGAGGCCTTCTCATCTATCCATTTCCCGAAAGCCCGGAAATAGATTGCAATATAGAGATTGCACTCCGAAATATACGGCACAACAGACTTGAAGCCCTGATTCGTTGTAACGTCATTCCTGGCGATCGCAGTGTATCCGATAGGAGCGCGACTGGTGAACAGAACTGAACCTTTGGGCATTACAGTCGCCGATGAGGTACGTAGCCCCTGCGCTGTAAGATCACGCGCACCGTGCGACACGAAGAGTTCGCGTTGCTTGCCTAAATCAGCTGGAGTGAGCCATGCAATTCCACTTCCTCCGGCTGTGAAGTTATTCGGATCATCACTTGGCGGAGTTCCACCGCCAACAATCGCACCGATTTCCGATAGGCGGCACCATGTCCAAGACGCGGGAAGGGCAAAAAGCGTGGCCGGTTCGTTGATTTGATCTGCGTTTTTAGTGGTCTTTACTTTTCCTGCTTTTACCAGTCGTGCCTTCTCGACTTGAATCCGCTTCAGAAGTTCCACTGCTGTCTCATTGTCTGGGTCTTGCTCGACCAGCTTTCCCCGCACCGCGAGGTCGAAAATGAACCGACGGAGTCTGGGTATCGCGTTAGGACCGTCGGTGACGCGATTGAAATGAGCAAGGAGCAACTGCGGATTCATCGCAATAGTGCCTCTGCCAAAATTGCCCTGAGCTGATCACGCAAATTACTCGCTTGGCCGTCAGCCTCATTGAGCCTATCCAGCAATTCCTCGGGATCGCCGTGGTCGTCTGCAATCGTGTGTGGGTTTTTGATATCGAGGTTATAGCTGCGCTCTTTGACCTGGTCGGCTGTAACTTTCCATGCGAACTCAGTCTCCACCCTCCCCTTTCGTTTCGCGCCGCCCCACCAATCGACGCAGGGTTTCAGATGCTCGACACGGATGGGTTTGGTCATCGAGTATGCCTTTTGAGCATCGGGAACTCGGTGTTCGTAGAACCAGATTTCCTTGGTGGGTTCGCCTTTTTCAAAAAACAGAAGGTTCGTGCCAACCGTCGCGTATGGCTTAAAAACGCTGTTCGGCAGCCGCACGATCGTATGCAGATTGCACTCCTCCATCAAGTGTTCCTTCAGCCGCGTCTTCACGCCCTCGCCGAAGAGGGAACCGTCAGGCAGCACCACAGCGGCACGCCCTTCGGGTTTGAGAATGCGAATGATCAACGCGAGGAAGAGGTCGGCTGTCTCTCGCGTCTGGAAGTGTTTCGGGAAGGTACTCTCTATTCCGTCTTCCTCACGTCCTCCGAAAGGCGGGTTCGTTAGAACAATATCGACACGGTCGGCTGCGCCGTAGCTGATGTAGGGCCGCGCGAGTGTATTGTCATGCCGCACGAAACTCGGATTCTCGATGCCGTGCAGCAACATGTTGGTGACGCAGAGCATGTGCGGAAGCTGCTTTTTCTCGACGGCGCGTAGCGCCTGCTGCATGGCTTCCTCATCCTTAACCTTTTTCACATAATGATCCCGCATGTGCTTTATTGCACTGGTGAGGAAGCCGCCAGTGCCGCATGCCGGGTCCAGAAGAATCTCCCCTGGTCTCGGGTCGATGCGCTCTGCCATGAACGTAGTCACGGCGCGGGGCGTGTAGTATTCACCCGCATTGCCGGCGCTCTGCAGGTCGTTGAGGATTTGTTCATAGATGTCGCCGAAATGCTGCTTCTCAGCAAGATTATTGAAGTTCACCTCATTGATTTTGTTAATGACCTGACGCATGAGCTGGCCGGACTTCATGTAGTTGTAGGCGTCCTCGAACACATCGCGCACAACGCGACGTCGGTCTGCCTTCTCTCCGGCGACAGAGAGTTCCTTGAGCTTGGGGAATAGCTCTGTGTTGACGAAGGTCAGCAGCTCTTCGCCGGTGATGCCTTCGGGATCGGCAGCCCACGAGCGCCAACGGAACTGTTTCGGGATGGGCGAGCGGTAGCCCTCCTGCATCAGCTCCATCTCCTGATCCTGGTCATCCATGATCTTGAGGAAAAACATCCAGCAGAGCTGGGAGATGCGCTGGGCATCGCCGTCCACGCCGGAGTCCTGGCGCATGACGTCTTGTATGGCTTTGACGGTGTTGCGAACGGACATATCTTCAGGCTTCCATCTGGTACAGGGCGGACTGCAGTTCACTTACCGCAAACATGAAGTCCGAGCGAGTGCCGAATTCCTTAATCAGTTGCACGGGTGTTCCCATCGTATCAAGCGGCGGGATTTGCAGGATGCGCGGGTCCCCAAGATCGATGACGCCCTGATCCTGGTATTTTTGCAACAGGGCTTCAAGCACGGCGCGGGCCGGCGGTCCGTACTTAGTGAAGACATCGCGTTTGCGGACATTGTCCGCGCGCTCGCGGCGCGTGAGGGCCGGACGGTCAAATACTACGTGGCAGATGAGGTCGAACGGATCTAAGTCTTTTCCCACCTCGTCAGCAAGTGGCTCCAGTGACAGCCCCTCGTTCTCAAGTTCCTCGATGATGGCCTGCTTTCTCTCGGCCGATTTCCAGCGTTTCAGGAAATCATCGAGGCTCACGAAGCGTTTCCTGAGGGCCTTTTTCGTGAAGTCTTTCAGGCTTTCGGTAATGAGCCTGCCTTTTTCGTCGAGATATTCCACGCGTTCGGCAACAATGGTGGCCCCTACCCCATCGACATAGACTTTGCGCGGCTTTTCTTGATCTGTGTTGATGGTGACATCCGGCTGGACGACGACAACCTCATCTTCACCGGGAGTCGGGGGAATAGAGTTGTCGCCCTCAGTGACCTCGCCCGGCGGGGTCATGGGATCGTTTACGCCGGGCTCATAAATCTGCACCGGTTCGCCGTCAAAATCCGGGTCCGCGAAGTGATTGGTGGCGCCTCTAAAATCAATCAGAGTGAAGTAAAACTTCTTCGTATCCTCATGGACACGCGTACCGCGGCCGACAATTTGCTTGAATTCCGTCATGGATCCCACGGTGCGGTCAAGCACGATCAGGCGGCAGGTCTGCGCGTCCACGCCCGTGGAAAGCAATCGTGAAGTCGTGACGAGGACGGGATACTTGGCTTCCGGGTCGATGAAATTGCCGAGCTGAGCCTGCCCTTCGGTATCGCTTCCGGTAATGCGCATGACGTACCGATGGTTCTCATTGCAGAGATCCTTGTTTTCGTTGACAAGGGCCTGGCGCATGCGGGCGGCATGCTCTTCGTCCACGCAAAATACGATGGTTTTCTGAAACCGATCGCTGCTTTCTTTCAGGAAATCAGACACTTTCTTGGCAACAAGCTTGGTGCGGTCATCAATGACGAGGGTTCGGTCAAAGTCTTTGGTGTTGTAGATGCGGTCTTCGATTTCATTGCCGTCACGATCGGTATCCCCTCGCTCCGGCCGATAGCCGTGCACATCCACGTCGATATGGACCTTGATGACCTTGTACGGGGCCAGGAACCCGTCTTCGATACCCTGCTTGAGCGAATAGGTGTAAACCGGCTTGCCAAAATAATGGATGTTGGAAACGTACTTGGTTTCCTTTGGGGTGGCAGTGAGGCCAATCTGAGTAGCAGAAGAGAAGTGATCGAGAATTTCCCGCCAGGCCGCATCTTCGGCGGCGCTGCCGCGGTGACACTCGTCAATGACGATGAGGTCGAAGAATCCGGGTGAGAATTCACGGAAAAGTTTCTGGCGATCCTCTGCGCCGGTGATGGCCTGGTAAAGCCCGAGATAGACCTCGTAGGCCGTATCGACCCGGCGCTTCTTATCGAGTGCAAGGGTGAGATCCACCTCGGTCCCATCTTCACGCTCAATGGTCTTGGCACCAGTGCTGAGCTTGGCCATAGCGGGACCGAACGGCCGGAAGTCGTTAACCATCGTCTGGTCTACCAGCACATTGCGATCAGCCAGGAAGAGGATGCGCTTCTTCCGTCCCGCTTTCCACAGCCGCCAGATGATCTGAAATGCCGTATAGGTCTTGCCCGTGCCGGTGGCCATCACTAGAAGGACACGGTTCTGTCCCTTGGCAATCGCTTCTATCGAGGCATTGATGGCATTGGACTGGTAGTAGCGCGGGGCCTTCCCGCTGCCATCATCGAAGTAATCCTGCAGGATGATTTCTTCTTCGTCCGCGGTGATGCCTTTCCACTTGCAGTATTTGGACCAGAGCTGCTTGGGTGTCGGGAACTGGTCGAGGCTAAGGGAAGCTTCCTTCTCGGAGCTGAGTCCGGTACGGTCGTGAAAGACAAACCCGTCGCCGTTGGAGGAAAAAACGAAAGGTATATTGAGGGTTACGGCATAATCGAGGGCCTGTTGCATGCCGTCGCCGACGCTGTGGTTGTTGTCCTTGGCCTCGATGATGGCGATCGGGATGTTTGGCTTGTAATAAAGGATATAATCGGCGCGCTTGGCCTTCCCGCGGGTAACGAGTTTTCCGCGGACGATGATGCGCCCTTTGGTAAAAGCGACCTCCTCGCGGATCTGCATCATCCCGTCCCAGCCCGCGCGCTTGACGGCGGGACCGATGAATTTGGAACAGATGTCGCGCTCGCTGAGGTCTTTCCTGTTTATCGAGATGTCTGTTATCTGTCTCTCCTTGACCAGATCAACCTCGGGTGTCGGTGCCGATCTCTCGAACCTATCCGGACCGGCAATCTCAAATTTGAATTCGGATTTGGTTTAACACTGGAGTGTAGATGTCCACCTCAGTAGGTGGCGTCACTATACTTACCACCAGAGCGAAACGAGCGATCCTATGGTATCTTTCCAGATGTTCTCGGTCTTTCCACCAACCTGAAACAGGGTACACTGCGACGGCTCCTCTGCGGGCAAGATCGGAGGCTGGCCCCCGCCAAAGGTCTGAATGGAGTGATCCGCGGTCTCGTAGATCCGTACCGATAGTCCATCCGGTATCTGATGCGTGAGCGTGCCCTGCTTCCTGTCTAGCAGCTTTGTTCACGCGCTCTCGAAAGTCATTCTCATCCTCGTCAGGTAATTTGACTGCAAAACGGAGTCCGTGTGAAGCGTAGCGTTGCTTCTGATTTCGGGCACTCTCCGCTGGGTTGGGTTCGATGAAGTAGGACAGCGTCACCCGCATTACAACCTCGGTGTTTCCCAAGTCCGCCAATT
>Ga0335085_10008320_pt1 | contig 15853 bp, 15 predicted proteins | sample Lox_Sample_45_FD_206712 | JGI IMG/M metagenome (GOLD analysis project Ga0335085, IMG submission 206712) | Soil microbial communities from Loxahatchee National Wildlife Refuge, Florida, United States - Lox_Sample_4.5 | ecosystem: Environmental > Terrestrial > Soil > Wetlands | place: USA...
CAACCGCGGATTCCCCTCGACAAGCGCTTCGAGACGCCGAACAACATCTGGCGATGGCAGCGCGCGGAGAATGGCGGCGATCGCGGCCTCCCCGGTCTGGGATTCGCCGACGATCAGCGAGAACAGGAATTCGAGGGCGGCGTCCTGACGCGTCAACGCAATCGCGGAAAGCAGCACAGAACGGAACCAGGGATCCGACGCGTCGCCGAGCGCGTCCCGCAACGCGTCAAAGCCCTCGGGCGTGTGCGTGCCGGCGATCGCCAACGCCGCTTCGGCGGCCGTGTCGTCGGCGGGAGCCAGACGACGGCTCACCCACGCAATGGCGCTCACCCCCTCGATTCGCAGCACCCCGGCGTAGCACGCGCCAAGCACCGCCGGTTCGTCGTTGCCGAGCACCGCCCGCAGCCGGAGCACCAGCGACGCCGCGGGCGAACCGATCTGCTCAATCGCGTTGGCCGCCTCGGCCCGCACCGATGTCTCGGTGTCCGCGAACAGCTCCAGGAGATGAGACAGCAGCTCCGTGTCGGCGACCCTTCGGCATTGCACCAAGGCCTGCGCGCACGTCGCGCGCAGCGTCCCGGCGCTGTCGGCCTTTCCGCCCCAGACCCCCTCCATCTGGATATGGCGCATCCCGCGCAGGAACAGGTCGGCGTCCTGAAGCTCGAAGGTCGCCAGGGCCCGGCTGAGCGCGTTCTTGGCCCAGCATTGCGGATCGCTCTTTGCGGGGTTCTCAAAGAAGCGGTCGAACGCGCTGACGAGGTCGGGCGTGAGATCGGTGAGGCCGAACTCGCGAACGAGATCGGCCGCCTTGGCCACCATCAAGTTGTTGCGATGCGCCAGCGCCTTCCGCAGCGGCTCGACGCGGGCCTCGGGTGGACGCTCGCGAAGTGCGGCGAGCCCGGCGAGTTGCTCATCGAATTTGTGCTTGCCCGGCATGTGCGGTGAGCCCCAAGTGGTGAACCAGATCGGCTGCGACGTCCGATGCCAATGGTAATAGCGCGGTCGGGGACCATGGCGAGGGCCAAGCGCCGGTCGCCAAAACCGGCCGGCGCGTCATGGACCGAGTTCGCGCGTCATCTCGATCATCGTTCGGCGGAAGCCCGCGCGCGCAAACAGTCGTTGCGCGGCCACGTTCCGCTCGGCGGTCGACAGCACGACCCTCGGCACATCGCGGTCGGCCAACCAGGCCAGTGTCGCGTCGAGCAGCATCCGCCCCACCCCTCGACCGCGATGCGCCGGATCGACCACGATGTCGTAGAGCACGCCCGCCGGACCTCTGAGCGCCATGTAGTCGTACGACTCGACGCCCGCATACGTATATCCGACGACCTCCCCTCGGCGCTCCGCGGTCAGCACCATGACGTCGGGCTTTGGAAGCTGGCGTCCGAGGTACGCCCCGTATCCCTCCGACGTCCGCTCGGTGGCGGCGATGAAACGCAGCGGATCGAGCTCGTGGTGCACACGCACAAGGAGCGCGCCAAGCGAACCGATCGCGGGGAGATCGGCCGTAGTTGCCGGACGGACGAACACTTCCGATATGCCGTTCATCCTTCAAATCTCGCCCTGCCGCGTGCGAAACGGCCTCCCGGGCGCGACACCAGGGCAGCGTCCCAAAGCCGGCGAAGACCGACGCCTCCCTTCCCTCGGCAGCCGAGTCGCTGTAGTGTGATGACAGGTTCCTTTGGAACCCATGGAGTTCTCGTGACGGGCTGGACCAGCTCGCCCGGAGGTTCTAACCACCATTTCCGGAGGTTTGCCATGGCGCGCGTGGCGGAGGCGGCCCAGGAATCCGGGGCCTCGTCCGGCTTGGGAGGGCACAACGCCGCAGGCGACGCGGCGGGGTCGGTTGTAACGGCTTTGGACGCTCAGGCGGGCGGAGCCGCGACCTCGAGCGGACGGCCCTCGCTCGAGTGGATCGGCCGCGTCGGCGGATTTACCGAGCGATATCTCCTGTCCGCGACGTACGGCTATCTCACCTGGTGGCAGTGGGGGTGGTTGCGCGTCGACTGGAACGGGATTCCCACCGGCGGCGTCCGGTACCTGAGCTACTTCTCGTACGACTGCATCATGCTGTCGCTCAACCTGATCATGGGCCTCGTGCTCCTGTTCGGGCGCCGGGCGGCCGCCGCGCCGCGCAACCTGCGCGAACTCCTCGTCCCGCTGGCGACAAGTTTTTATTTCGTAATTTTTAATTATGTCGATAGCATCGACAAACCGACGGCGGTGCTCTCTCCACTGGTCGCGTCCCTCGTCCGCGACCGCGTCCCGGCGATGTGGCAGGACGCGTTGGTCGTCGCGAGCTTTCTGACCGGCGCGATGGGGATCGCGTTGGCGACGTGGGCCATCATCGCCCTGGGCCGCTCGTTCGGCATTTTCGTGGCGGTGCGGAGCGTGGTGCTGCGGGGGCCGTTTCGGTTCGTCCGCCACCCGATGTATTGCGGCTACATCATCGGGTCGATCGGCCTGCTCTGCGCGCAGTCCAGCATCGCGCTGGCGATTCTTGTCCCGATCCAGATCGCGCTCTTCACGTGGCGCGCCAAGCTCGAGGAGGCGCGGCTGGCCGAGTTCAGCGAGGCGTACCGGGCGCACCAGCGGCGCACCGGATTCTTCTATCCGAAGGCCGACACCCCGGCGTTCTGGATCATCACGACGATGCTCGTCATGACGGTCATGGCCTGCGTGGCACTGGTGCCGTAACTACTCCAGCTCGACCACCTCGACCTCGACGGCGCGCCCCGTCACCCGCAGGCGGGCGACGCTTGGCCGGAGGTCGAAGCGCCTGGCGCCCGCCGCGCCCGGGTTGACGACCCAGCGGCCGTCCTGCGCCACGACCAGCGGCCGGTGGGTGTGTCCATAGATGAGCACATCCGCATCATAGCGCGCGAGGAGCCGCGCGGGGGTCGGCGGCCCGACCTCGTGCCCATGACTCACGTGCACCCGGACGTCGCCGACCATCAGCGTCCGCTCGTCGGGCAGGCGCGGGTCGTCCGGCGGATCCGTGTTGCCGCGGACGGCCAGCACCGGCGCGATGGCGCCCAGTTCGTCGAGAATCTCGTCGCCGCCGACATCGCCCGCGTGGAGGATCTGTTCCACGCCGGCCAACGCGCCGAACACCTCCGGACGGAGCAGGCCGTGCGTATCGGAGATCAGCCCGATCACACGCGGACGCCTCGGCCGGCCCATCACGCCCCGGCGGCGCCCGCTCCGTCTTCGCCGCTCCAGCGCCTGACCAGCGTGTGTTCCACGCCCAAGTGGTCGAGGATCCGCGCGACCACGAAATCCACGAGGTCCTCCACCCGCGACGGCCGGAGATAGAAGCCGGGCGACGCCGGCAGGACGACCGCGCCCGCGCGGGTCACGCGCAGCATGTTCTCGAGGTGGATGGCACTCAGCGGCGTCTCGCGCGGAACCAGGAGGAGCGGGCGCCGTTCCTTGAGCGCCACGTCCGCCGCGCGTTCGATCAACGACCGCGACGCCCCGACGCTGATGGCCGAGAGCGTGCCCATCGAGCACGGGCAGATCACCATGCCGGCGTTGCGCGCCGAGCCCGACGCGGGCGCCGCGCCGCGGTCCAGGTCGTCGCACACCTCGATCGAGGCGTCGAACTCCGCCTCACCGAGGCGTTCCCGCAACTGGCGAATCGATCCGATCGCGCACTCGGCCTGCATCAGCCGCCATCCGTGACTCGAGACGATGAGCTGGACGGCGCGACGCGCCTCGACGAGCGTGTCGAGCAAGCGAAGGGCATACGGGGCGCCCGACGCCCCCGTGATGGCGACGACGATCGGACGATCGTCGCTCACAGCAGCGCGTGCCCCGCGTACAGCATCGCCGCGGAGGTCGTGAGTCGCTCCACGAGCACGCAGACGAAAAAGGCAATGCTCGTGATCCCGTTCATCATGAAGAACGCCGCGTCCAGCCGGGTCAATTCGCCGGGACGCACGAGGGAATGTTCATAGATCAACAAACCGGCCGCGACCACGACGCCCAGCGCGTAGAACGACCCCGCGCCCGACCCGCCGTACAGCGCCGCCCCCACGGCCGCCAGACAGCAGACCGATGCCGCGTGGAGCAGCCGCGCCACGACGAACGCGCCGTGCTCCCCGAGCGCGACCGGAATCGAGAACAACCCTTCGCGCCGGTCGAACTCGAGGTCTTGCAAGGCGTACAGCACGTCGAACCCGCCGCTCCACGTCGCGACCGCGCACGCGAGCGCGATCAACATCCACCACGGGTGGCTCCACGCGCCGCGCACCGCCAAGTAGCCGCCGACCGGCGCGATCGACAGCCCCACGCCGAGCACGAGATGCGACCAGCTCGTGAATCGCTTGGTGAAGCTGTAGCACAGCACCCACGCCAACGCGACCGGCGCGAGCGCGCCACACAGCGGATTGAGCCGCCAGGCCGCCCACAAGAACACCAGCGACGCCACCACGACCGACACCCACGCCTCGGTCAGCCCCAGCGTCCCCTGCGGCAGTTCGCGCCGCTCCGTGCGCGGATTCTTCGCGTCGATGTCGCGATCGACGATCCGGTTGAACCCCATTGCCGCGAAGCGGGCGCACGTGAACGCGACCACGACCCACGCCACCGTCCTCCACCGGACCGGCGCGCTGTACGACGCCAGCACGACGCCCACCAGGGCAAACGGCATCGCGAACACCGTATGCGGCAGCTTGACGAAATTGACGTACCGCGTGATCCGCGACGTGCCGGCGAACGTCTGCCCCTCGCGACGCGGTCCCGGTCCGCCCACGTGCGAGTCGGGCGTCGCGGCCTTCATACGCCGAGCGCGCTCCACATCGCGTCCACTCGTGCCTTGGTCTCCCCGTCCATCTCGATCACGCCCGGCCATTCACGCGTGAAGCCCTCCTCGGGAAACTTGCGCGTCGCGTCGAAGCCCATCTTGGATCCATAGGTGAAGGCGCGGCTGGAATGGTCGAGCACGTCCATCGGGCCCATGGTGAACCGGACATCGCGCTCCGGATCGAGGTTATTGAGCGCGACCCACCACGCTTCCTGGGGGTTCTGCACGTCGACCCACGCGTCGACCACGACCAGCACCTTGGCCAGCGACATGAGCCCTTGACCCCAAAGCGCGTTCATGACCTTGTACGCTTGGCCGGGATAGTCCTTCTTGATGGACACGAACACGAGATTGTGAAAGATCCCCTCCGCCGGCATGTGGTAGTCGACGATTTCCGGGATGGTCAGCTTGAGCAGCGGAAGAAAGATCCGCTCCGTCGCGTGGCCGAGGTAGTAGTCCTCCATCGGCGGGCGGCCGACGATGGTCGCGGGGAAAATCGGGTGCGTTCGCATCGTCACCGCGGTCACGTGCACCTGCGGGTAGAGGTCCGCGAGCGAGTAGAAGCCCGTGTGGTCCCCAAAGGGGCCCTCGGTCACGAGCGGCTCCGCCGGATCGATGTACCCCTCGATCACGAAATCCGATTCGGCCGGCACCTCGAGGTCGCACGTCACGGCCTTCGCGAGCGACACGGGCTTGGTCCGCAAGAATCCGGCAAAGAGGAATTCGTCGACCGTGGGCGGAAGCGGCGCGCTCGCCGAATACATGGAAGGCGGATCGGCCCCGAGCGCGATACATACCGGCATCCGCTCGCCGCGCTCCGCCATCTCCCGCCAGTGCGCCGCGCCCACTTTGTGGCGCTGCCAATGCATGGCGAGCGTGGTCTTGCCGGTCTGCATCACGCGGTACATGCCGACGTTCCGGATGCCGCGCGCCGGGTCTCGCGTGATCACCATCGGAAAGGTGATGTAGGCGCCGCCGTCCCCAGGCCAGCACTTGATCAGCGGCAGGGCGTCGAGGTCGACCTGACCTCCCGTCCAGACGACATCCTGGCACGGCGGCGACCCGCCGCGATGGAGCCGTGGCGGGAATTTTCCCGCTTCGAGCAGGCGCGGCAGCAGGGCCAGCTTGGCGATGAGGCCCTTGGGAACCTTGACCTCCATCAACGCCGTGATCCGCGCGCCGATCTCGTCCAGGTGCCCGACCCCGAGCGACATCGCCATCCGTTTGGCGGAGCCAAAGAGGTTGATCGCGACCGGAAACGCCGAGGGTGATCCGGACATCAACACCGGATGCTCGAACAGCAGCGCCGTGCCGCCGCCGGCTCGCTTCATCACGCGGTCGGCGATCTCACACAATTCGCGATCGACCGACACGGGGCGTGTGACGCGCACCAGCTCGCCCGCCTCGTCCAACTGCCGAATGAACTCGGCGAGAGTATCGACAGGCACGCTCAGCCTTTGGTACCGACGTGGATGGCCGCGACACCCAGCGTGAGCGACCGCCAGGTGACCTCGCGGAACCCGACGGCCGTCATCCGCGCCGCGAGCGTCTTCTCACTGGGAAAGTTGGCAACCGATCGCGGCAGGTAGCCATAGGCCGTGGGGTGTCCGCTCAGCAGCCCGCCGACTCGCGGAAGGACGTGGTGAAAGTAGAGATGGTAGAGTGCGCGGACGAGTGAGACGCGCGGCGTCGTGAACTCCAGGATCACGAAGCGCGCGCCGGTCGCCAACACGCGGTGGACCTCGCGCAGCCCGGCATCGAGGTCGGAGACGTTCCGGATCCCGAACGCGACGATCGCGCCCGACGCGCTGCCCGCGGCAACCGGCAGATCGAGCGCGTCCGCCACCACGGGCGTGACCACGCTCCGCTCCGTCTTCCCCGCGCCCGCGCGAAGCATCGGCTCGGCGAAATCGGCGCCGAGCACGTGGCCGCTGAATCCACGGCGACCGGCGAGCATCGCGGCGACATCGAGGGTACCGGCGCAGAGATCGATGTAGAGGCCGGCCGGGTCGCGTTCCCACCGGAGGGCCGCGATTGCTTTGCGGCGCCACGCGCGGTCGACGTTGAAGCTGAGGAGGTGGTTGAGGAGGTCATACCGCGGCGCGATCTGGGAAAACGTCCGTCGTACGTAGACGCGCTTCTCCTCCCCTTCCGGTCCGGACGCCGCGGTCAGCGCGGCCGTCGCCTCCACGTGCTGTGCACCCATCGGGGTAAGATGAGCCGTCGCGCTGGTTCCTGCCACCAGCAGGACGTAGCTTGTTCGGGATCACCGAGGCGCGAGGCCAACCGCGCCCGACCTGCCCGCCTCGATGCCGACTCCACTCGATCTCACCAACCTTCCGGACGCCGATGTCGTCGCGCTGGCAAAGCGCGGCCGCGAGGCGGCGTACCGCGAGCTGGTGCGGCGCTACGAGCGGCCCGTGTTCACGATCATCTTCCGGCTCGTCCGCGACCGGGAGCTCGCCGAGGACCTGGCGCAGGACACGTTCATCAAGGTCCTCAAGGTGATCGATCAATACCGGCCGCAGTTCAAGTTCTCGAGCTGGCTCTTCCGGATCGCGCATAACCTGTCGATCGACCACCTGCGCAGGCAGCACATGGAAACGGTCAGCCTCTCAGGTGCGACAACCGCGGCCGACCAGGACGCGATTGCGGCGACCTCGTTCGAGCTCGCCGCGGGCGGTGAATCGCCGCACGAGGAGGTCGAAGCGCGGGAGTTGGGAACCGCCATCGAGCAGGCGATCGGCGGCCTCCGGCCACTCTATCGGTCGTGCGTCATGCTGCGCTTCGTCGAAGGCCGATCGTACGAGGAAATCGCGGCCACGCTCGATCTGCCCCTGGGCACCATCAAGACCTACATCCACCGGGCGCGCGAGGAGCTGAAGGATGCCCTGGCGGCCATCCGATGAAGCGGCCTGACCCTGAAACAGTTCAGATCAATTCTGCGTACAGTGCAATGGAGGCACCGTGAATCACCAGCATCTGCGCCCCGAGGACATCGACCGACTGATCGACGACGAGACCGGCCCCGACGCGCGTGCGTTGAGGAGCCGCCTTGACGAGTGCGCGGAATGTCGGGCGCGGCTCGCCGCGCAGGAGCAGGTGGTTGCCCTGCTCGAGGAGCTTCCGCGACACGCCCCGTCGCACCGGTTCGCCGACCGGGTGATGGCCGAGGTCCCGGTGTTCGTGCCCTGGTACGTCACGGCGGGTGAGACCCTTCGCCGCTACACCCCCGTGGGGCGCCGGGCGCGGTTGTTGGCGTTCGGCCTCGCGGCCACCGCGGGATCCCTCCTGACGATGGCGATCGTTTGGGCAGCGTCGCGACCGGATCTGGTGCTGCTCGGAATCGAGGTGGCGGAAAGCCGGACGCGGTCGCTGTTGGCGAGCGCGAGCGCTGGGCTTGCCGGGCCGTTGTTCGGAACGCAGGTTGGCGCCGCGACGTCGGGGGCGGGAACGCTGGGACTCGTGATTCTCGGGCTCGTGATTCTCGCGGCCACGGTTGGGACGTTCTGGGGCCTGAGGGCGATCGCGGCCGCCGCCGTGAGGCGCCGAACATGAGCAGTCGTCGACGGGTGGCGACGATTGCCGCGCTCCTGGCCGCCGCGGCGCCGGCGCTGCGTGCTCAGGACAGCTCGACGCCGCAAGCCGCCGGCGCGAAGCAGGCCTCGCGAACACCGGCTCGCCTGAAATCGGCGATTGACCTGCTCAAGACGACGGAGCATGAACCGGTGCCGCCCGCGTCCGCGTTCACGACGGGAGACCGCCTGATTCCGGCCGGCTCGACGGTCGCGTCCGCGGTCGGCGTCTGGAAGGGCAACCTGGACGTCGCGGGGAAGGTCGCGGGGAACGCGGTCGTGATCAACGGGGACATTCGCGTCCACGCCGGCGGCGTCATCACGGGTGACGCGGTGTCGGTCGGTGGACACGTGATTCTCGATAGCGGGTCGGTTCAGGGCGAGAGCGTGTCGCTGAGCGACCTCGCTCCCTCCGCGACGGGTGGAGCCCTGACGAGCGCGATCTCCGGAACGTGGGTGGCCGGCAAGGTCGTTGTCGCGTGGTTCGCGGTGCTCCTGATCATCGGCGTCGGCGTGATGATTTTCGCCGACGGGACGTTGGACGGAGTGGTGATGGGTCTCGAGCGCGGCATCGCGCGGGCCTTCTGGGCAGGTCTTCTCGGGCAAGTTCTCATTTTGCCGGTGTTGCTGGTGATCATCGTGGGCCTGCTGATCACGATCATCGGGCTCCTGCTGGTCCCGTTCGCGATCGTCGCGTACACGATCGTGGTCGCCGGCCTGCTCACGCTCGGGTTCCTGGCGATTGCGCGACTGTCGGGAACCCTCGTGGCGCGGAATGACGGGATGTCGAATCCCCGAAGCGTCGATCTCCGAGCGTTGCTCTTCGGGCTGTGCGGCTACATGGCGCTCTGGCTGCTCGCCGCGGCGTTCACCTGGAGCCCGGCGCTGGGAACCATCCTGCGCGGCCTTGCGCTCGCCGTAACCTGGGTGGCGGCGACCGCGGGATTCGGGGCCACGTTGCTTTCTCGTGCGGGGACGCGACGAGACCGAGGATCGGGCTGGATGGCCGCCGCGGCCTCGTCGCAACTCTCGTGGCAAACGCCGACGCCTGTCGCTGGGGTGGCTTCGGCCCGGCGGCCGGCTACCCCGACCGGAGGAGCCAGCCGATGACGCGCGGACGATGTGCCGTTGCCTTGGTCGCCCTCGCGTTCGGGACGGCAGGGGCGCAAACGTGGCACTCCGTCGAGGTCTCGCGTCCTCTGCGCGACAGTGGACAGCTGCGCGTGCATGCGGTGTACGCGGGGGGAAAGCTCGATATTCGCGCCGCGACGGAACCGGTCCTCTTTGGAATGCAGCTCCGGTATAGCGGCGTCGGCGGTCATCCGGTCCATACGTATGATTCCACGAATCGAACCCTGACCGTGGGGGTCTCCGGCGAAACGATCGAGTTCGCCCACCACGTGGACAACTCCGCCGGCCAGATGAATCTCGAGCTGTCGCAGCACGTCCCGATCAACCTGGACGTCGATTTGGGCGCGGCGACCGCCGACCTGGACCTGGGCGGTCTGCGCCTCACCGAAACACGCGTCCATTCGGGCGCCGCACAGGTCACGCTCGCCTTCAGCACGCCGAACGTCGCGCGGATGTCGGTGTTCGAGATCGACGTCGGCGCCGCGGAACTCGACGCAACCGGGCTCGCGAACGCGAACGCCTCGTCGATCCGGGTCAATGCGGGTGTGGGGGCGCTGGATCTGACCTTGGACGGAAATTGGACCCAGGACGTATCCCTCGATGTCACCGCCGATCTCGGAAAGGTGGCTGTGCGCGTTCCGTCCGACGTCGGCATCCAGGTCGAGGCGCAGAAGGTCGTGGCGGGATTCGAACACCCGGACCTCGTGAAGCGCGGCGAGTACTACGTCAGTTCAAATTGGGACACCGCGAGGTACAAGCTGCGCGTGCGCGCGAACACGACCCTCGGCGACATCGACATCGAGCGGACGGTTCATTAGGAATCACGCGCGGGCGCGGAGTGCCACCCGGTCGCCGCGCCGCAGGCCGAGCCGTACGGCCGCGCTGCCGTCGCGCACCGCGATCTCGATCAGCCCGGACGAGCCGACAACGGCCAACGACTCACCTCGCTCCACCGCCGCGTAGTGCGTGGCGACGTGGAGCGACGCGCCTCCCGCCTCGACGACGCCCTCCCGCAGCGGCACAAGATTCGTGATCGCGTTGCCGAAGCGATCGATCGCGATGATCTCACCGACGAGGGTGCCGTCGCTCTGCCGCTCGGGTTCAGGCGTTCTGAGTACGATTGGTAACGGCGCGGGCGATCCGAGATGTTCGATCGGCGTTCCGTTGGCGAGCATCGCGGCGGCCGGCGCGAACACGTCTCGTCCGTGAAACGTCGGCGCCGCCCCTCGCGGAATCGGGAGCGACACGGCTCGCGCGCCGGCCACGAGGAGGGCCGGAGATAGCACGCCGTTATCCGGCCCCACAAATGCGGAGCCGTCGCTTTCGACGGCCAACGCGGAACGCGTGGATCCCACGCCGGGGTCGACCACCGCGAGGTGGACGGTGCCGGCCGGGAAGTGTCGCCATACACGCGCCAACGTGAGACGGCCGTGCTGGACGTCCTGCGGCGCGATGTCGTGTGTGATGTCGACGAGCGTCGCCGAGGGGGCCTGGCTCAGCAGCACACCCTTGATCTCGCCAACGTACCCGTCGGCGGTGCCGAAGTCGGTCATCAGCGTGATGAGGGGATGCATGAGGCCGAACCTCAGGGCCTCGCGGCCAGGGCCTCCACGACCTTCTCCGCCACACCGACCAGCGCCCGCGCCGCCGTCGACTCGGGGTCCGCAATCACGATCGGCGTTCCCCGATCTCCGGCCTCGAGCACGCGGGGCGCCAACGGGATCTGGCCGAGCAGCGGCAGCCCGACCTCCGCGGCCAAGCGATCGCCCCCGCCCGTCCCAAAGAGCGTCGAGGGTTTGCCGCAATGCGGACATTCGAACCAACTCATGTTCTCGATGATGCCGAGCACGGGCACCTCGACCCGCTGAAACATCTTGACGCCGCGGAGCGCGTCGCCGACCGACATCTCTTGCGGCGTCGTCACGATGAGCGCGCCGGTGAGATTGGTGGATTGCACGAGGGAGAGCTGCGCGTCGCCCGTGCCGGGCGGCATGTCGACGAGAAAGTAGTCCAGCTCACCCCATGCGACATCCTTCAGGAACTGGCCGATGATCTTCATGATGATCGGCCCGCGCCAGATGGCAGGCTGGTCGCGCTCGATGAGAAAGCCGAGGCTCATGACTTTTACCCCATGGGCTTCGAGCGGGATGATCTGCTCCCGGACCACGGCGGGCGGCGCGTTGACGCCCATCATCCGCGGCACGTTCGGTCCGTAGACGTCGGCGTCCATGAGGCCGACCCGCGCGCCGCCGCGCGCCAGCGCGACGGCCACGTTCACCGCGACCGTGGATTTGCCGACGCCCCCCTTGCCGCTCGAGACGGCGACGATCTTTCCCAGATTCGGAAACGCGGACGCTGTGGGCGCGTGGGGGCGGGGCGCGGCGGCACGCGTATCCATGACGGGCAGAGCACGCCCAGCCGGTTTCGTCGCCGGCGTTGGCGGGGCCCCGCCCATCGGTGGCGGCGCGCCAGACGCGGCGCGGTCCGTCGTCGTCACGGTCACGTCCAGCACGCCTTCCACGGCGGCGATCGCGGCCCGCACGCGTTCGACGAGCCGGGGGTCGTCGTCCCGTGCGAGCGCGACCGTGGCGCGCACGCGCCCCGAGACAGTCGTGGCGATGTCCCGCACGGTCTCGTCTGCCAGGACATGCTCGCCCGTGCGCGCGTTTCGAATACGAATGAGCGCGTTGGTAATCCGCTCCTGGAGCGTGTCAGCCATCGAGGAACTCGCGCGCGGCCGTGATCACCCGATCGCGGACCTCGTCCAGCGAGCCCGCGACGACCGCCCCCGACGCCTTCGCGTGGCCGCCGCCGTCGAACCGTCGCGCGAAGGCGTTGACGTCGACGTCGCCCGTGCTGCGGAACGAGATCTTGACCTTGCCGTGGCCGAGATCGCGGAAGAACACGGCCATCCGCGTCCCGGCGATGGACCGCGCGTGTTCCACGATCCCGTCGAGGTCTTCCTGGCGGACATCGAACCGCTTCATCGCGCTCGCGTTCATCGAGAGCCACGACAGGCCCGCGGCCGCGTCAACCTCCAGCGTCGCCAGCACCTCGGCGAGCAGCCGCAGACGTCCGACGGGCGAGGACGCGTACACACGGACATACATGTCCTCCGGGTCGACGCCGGCGTGCAGGAGATCGGCCGCGATCGCGTGGCACCGCGGGCTCGTGTTGCTGAACCGGAACCCGCCGGTGTCGGTGAGGATTCCCGTGTAGAGCGATCGGGCGATCGGGGGTGTGATCGTGAGGTCGAGCACGCTGGCGACATCGTAGACCAGTTCCGCCGTCGCGCAGGCCACCGTGTCGGTCACGACCACCGAGCCCGCCGGATCATCGGAAGCGATATGGTGATCGATCACGAGCTTGGGCACGGTCAGCGCACGCACGGTGTCGGCGAGGACGCCGAGGCGTTTGACATCGCTGATGTCGAGCACGACGAGCGCGTCGATCCCCTTCAGCGCCGCGGCGCCGCGCGCCGTCGCGTTGACGACGTCGGTCCCGAGCAGGAACTCGAACAAGGGCGGCCACGGGGTGGGATTGACGAGTCTCGCCGCGATCCCGCGCTGCGCCAACAATCGGGCGAGCGCCGTCTCGGATCCGCAGCCGTCGCCGTCCGCGTTCATGTGCGTCGACAACGCGACGGTCTGGCCAGACACCAGGTGCTCGGCCAGCGCCTCGATCGCTCGACGCCGCGCCGGCGGGACGTCCAGGTAATGGGGTGGAGTATGCAGCGCTGGTACGGTGAGGCGTCCGGGTTCGCGATGGGAGAACGTCACTGCCATTCACGGAAACGGCGTCCGTTTCCGGACGCCGTCCCTAAAGATAACCCGGACCCCGAGGGTCAGTCAGATTGGCCTTCTGCCGACACGCGGGAATGCTGCGCGCCGTACGCGAAATAGATCACGAGCCCGATGGCCATCCAGACGCCGAGCCGGATCCACGTGTCCGACGGGAGGCCAACCATCAAGGCGCCGCAGATGAGAATGCCGAGAATCGGCACGATCGGCACGAGCGGCGTGCGGAATGGTCTCGGAATGTTGGGGCGGCTATACCGCAGCGCCATGACGCCGAAGCAGACGATGACGAACGCCAGCAGCGTTCCGATGGACACGAGCTCGCCCAGCAACCCGATCGGGAAGAATCCCGCGATGAACATCGCCACGATTCCCGTCACGATGGTCGTGACGTATGGCGTTTGGAATCGCGGATGCACCTTGCCGAACGCGGCCGGCAGCAAGCGGTCGCGCGACATCGAGAAGAAGATGCGGGGCTGGCCCATCAGCATGACGAGGACGACGGAGGCCAGGCCGGCGATCGCGCCGACGTTGATGAAGTAGGTGAGCCAGTGGAGCGGCGGTCCCGCATGGTCGATCGCGACGTACACCGGGTGCGGCACGTTCAGCTCTTTGTAGGGCGCGAGGCCCGTCATGACCATGGCCATCAGGATGTAGAGCACGGTACAGATGCCGAGCGAGGCCAGGATGCCGATGGGCATGTCGCGCTGCGGGTTCTTCGCTTCCTGCGCCGCGGTCGACACAGCGTCGAATCCGATGTAGGCGAAGAACACCACCCCCGCGGCCCGAACGATGCCGCTCCATCCGAACTTGCCAAACTCCCCCTCGTTCGGTGGGATGAAGGGATGCCAGTTCGCGGAATTCACGTAGACGAAACCAAACCCGATCACCGCCAAGACGATGGCGACTTTCACGTAAACGATGACGTTGTTGAAATTGGCCGATTCCTTGATGCCGACGACGAGCAGGATGGTCAGCATCGCGATGAGGGCCATGGCCGGGAGGTTGATCACCCCATGAATCATCGTCTGACCGGCGGCGCACGCGCCATTGGTGGCGGCGACGGCGGACCCGCCCAGCGAATCGGCACAGAGCACGGAGCGGACCAGCGTGTGAGTCCCCTGGACGTCCAGCGGCGCCTGGCTGAACGCGAGCGGAAGCGTGAAGCCGATTTCCTTCATGAAAGCGCCGAAGTAGCCGGCCCACCCGACGGCCACCGTCGAGGCGCCGAATAAGTATTCGAGAATGAGATCCCAGCCGATGATCCAGGCGACGAGTTCGCCGAGCGTGGCGTACGCATACGTGTAGGCGCTGCCCGCGATCGGAATCATCGCCGCGAACTCCGCATAGCACAGGCCGGCGAACAGGCAGCCGAGGCCGGAGATGACGAAGGACAGGACGACCGCGGGTCCCGCGTCGGTGGCGGCGGCGGTGCCCGTCAGGACGAAGATGCCGGCGCCGATGATCGCCCCGATTCCGAGCAGCGTCAGATTCGTCGCGGTCAACACGCGCTTGAGGGTCACTTCGCCCGTGCCCTCGGCGGATGCTTCTCGCTGAAGCACCGCAATACTCTTCATGGACCACAAGCCCATAGCGGGTTCTCCCAGGGGTGGATCAGCGGCGGGATGGCGTGCCGCTCATGCTCGAATGTGAAATGCGGGAATGTCGACAGTCGCGGCGGCCAGAGTGTATACAGGAGCCAAGCCGCGCGAGAACTTGGATGCGCGACCGCCGCCTGTCAAGGAAGCCTCACACCGAGTAGTTCGGCGCCTCGCGCGTGATCGTGACGTCATGCGGGTGCGATTCCCGCAGGCCAGCCGCGCTGATCCGCACGAATTCGGTCTCCGTGCGCAACTCGTCGATCGAGGCGCAGCCGACGTATCCCATGCCACTCCGCAGCCCACCGACCATCTGGAACAGCACGTCGACCACCGGGCCCTTGTATGGTACGCGGGCTTCGATGCCCTCCGGCACCAGCTTCTTGGCCGAGAGTTCGCCCTCCTGAAAGTAGCGGTCCGCGCTCCCGTCCTGCATCGCGGACAGACTTCCCATCCCGCGGATCATCTTGTACCGGCGCCCCTCGAGCAGGAACGACTCGCCCGGGCTCTCCTCCGTGCCCGCCAGCATCGAGCCCATCATGACGCTGTCGGCGCCCGCCGCCAACGCCTTGACGATATCGCCCGAATACTTGATGCCGCCATCCGCGATCACCGGAATGCCGTCCGCCCCCTCGACCGCGTCGAAGATCGCCGTCAGCTGCGGGACGCCGACGCCGGTGACGACCCGCGTGGTGCAAATCGAGCCGGGACCCACGCCGACTTTGATCGCGTCGACGCCGCGCTCGGCAAGCGCCGCGGCACCCTCTCGCGTGGCGATATTGCCCACCACAAGTTGGATCTCGGGAAAGGCCTCCCGCACGGCCGATGTCGCACGAAGGACGCCCTCGCTATGCCCGTGCGCGGTGTCGATGACCAGCGCGTCGACGCCGGCGTCGACCAGCGCTCGTGCGCGTGCTTCGAAGTCCCCCGCCGCACCGATCGCGG
>Ga0335085_10008321_pt1 | contig 15850 bp, 13 predicted proteins | sample Lox_Sample_45_FD_206712 | JGI IMG/M metagenome (GOLD analysis project Ga0335085, IMG submission 206712) | Soil microbial communities from Loxahatchee National Wildlife Refuge, Florida, United States - Lox_Sample_4.5 | ecosystem: Environmental > Terrestrial > Soil > Wetlands | place: USA...
GGTTTCCTCATCGGCGGCATCGTGCAGATGATCGAGAGCCACCGGGAGTTCGCTCGGGCTGAGTTTGTCCTCTACCTGCTGGCGTGCGTGGCCATTCCGCCGGCCGCGGCCGTGTGGGGGTGGGGGGAGCAGAGCCGGGCGGGCACGGCCGTTCTTGCTATCGGGTTCCTGATCATGCCCGTCATGGTGATCCGGGTGCAGCAGGTCTGGGCTGGCCCTTTTGGCTGAGACCAGCGACAGGGCATCGGCTCGGTCGACGAGCCACGGGTTCGGCCGGGTGCTGGTCGCCGTCTACGGCCTCTTCGCTCTTGCGGCCAGCGCCCGTTCGGCGGTCCAGATCGCAACCAAGTTCCACGACGCCCCGCTGGCGTACCTGCTGTCCGCGTTCGCGGCCGTCGTGTACATCGTCGCGACGGTGTCGCTCGCCCGCGGCGACGCCGCCTGGCGGCGGGTTGCCACCGTGGCGATCAGCATCGAACTGGCCGGCGTGATCACGGTCGGGGCGGCGAGCGAACTGGCCGCGAACGCATTCCCGGACGCCACAGTGTGGACCGGGTTCGGCAGCGGTTACGGGTTTGTCCCCCTTGTGCTGCCGTTCGTCGGCCTGTGGTGGCTGCATCACACGCGCTAGAATCCCCCAATCGAAGCGCCTCAGGGGGCGGCCAGGCTTGATCGCGGCGGAGTTTCCGGGGCTGAGACTGAGCCCATCGCGGCCCGACGACGATCACATCGTCATCGCTTGCGTCGGCAGCTCCGTCCCGGCCTGCTCCGCCACCATGTACCGGGCAAACCAGTCGGGCCGGTTCGCGTCGGCCTCGCCGGTGCGCTTCTCGCGCTGGCGTGGGCGGCCGACGCGCGCCGCATCGCGCTCGCAAGGCCGAGGCTTCCGTAGAACCCCCGCCATGCGGGACAATTACGGGACGGGAGCCGTCTGACAGCCTCAGCGGAAGGGACAGATGGCTGACTGGATCTTTCAGGGAACCCGCGGAACGCCTGGTACGCGACCGCCAGCGAGGCCCAGGCCACCTTCGGCCCGCCGGAAAGCAGCTGCAAGCTGGGCGAATACACCGTGCTGATCTGGAACAACAACCTCCTCGGGTATCTGGGCCGCCAGCCCTGACCCCCGGACCGACGCAACCCCGCCAGCAGGACGCGCCCGCCCAGAATTGGAGGATCTGCGTGCCGCCACCGGCACGGATTGACCGTCTGCTGCACCTCCTCATCGAGCTCGACCGCGACGACATCGACGTCCCGGCGCGCTCCGAAGTATCCCGCCGCGGGATCGCGATCGCGCAAGGCGAGGCGGAGCATGATAGGCAGGACCAGATCAGGGAGTTCCCTCGTGATGCCGTCCGGGCCCGCGGTGAGCTGCGGCACTACGCCGGGCGCCTGCGCGAGCTGTGCCCCGGGCATGCGGAACTGGTGGCGGTCCTGGGACAGGGGGACGCGCTGGCCGGCCGCGCCGAAGAGCTGATCCGCAGGCTAGCGTGAGCGGCCATCGGCTGAGCGTACGGGCGGATTCGTGCCGCTCGGCGTGCGCGTCGTGCCGGACCGCGAGTTCGTGCCGGACGAGGCGAGCAGGCAGCGATCGCGCGAGCCCGCGACCTACCCGGCGATGGCCGGTCATTGCGCGAGATCGTCAGCACGCTCACCGCCGAGGGCCATCGCACCAAGCGCGGCGGCCAGTGGTACCCGCCAGCCATCGCTAGCCTGGTGGACACCGAGAGGGTCTGATCACAATCATGAGCCTTATCCGCTTTCATCACGAACTGGCTGCACGATCACCCGCACGCACTGGAGGACCAGACATCATGACCGATTACGAGCACGTGCCATGCCCTGCGTGCCACGGCAGGGGACACATCCCGGTGGAGGAAGCCGCCAAGATAGCGGGAGTCAGCATCGAAGAGGCCAGGCGCGCGGGCCGGGAAGCCGAGAAGCAGGAGGCGGCCGAACTCGAACGCCGCGTCGCCGAGGCAGCTGCCAGGCTAACCAGCCTGGAAGGGACCTGATCGCGATGACCGGCCCCAAGGACATCCTCGCCGAGCCCGGCGCTGTCTGGGTCTGAGGATTTCGACGCCGGCGCCAGCGGCGAGCCAGTTGCATCCGAGGTGCACTGCGCGCGGTCATATGCGCCGTGCGGCTGTCCCGCGTCCGGTACGCCTGAGTACCTCGCGCTGCCCGGCTGGCGGTATGGCCGCGCGTAGCCCTAACGCGGGCCGCCACATCTGGCGCCAGGCTGCCTGAGCGCCACGGGCACCGTCCAGCCGCGGTCGTGCACCCACGACGCGATCCTGGCCGGCGCGGACGCCCCGCGAGCCGCCGGCGCGGCGGGCGTCTCCGTGCAGGCCTGGCAAGGACGGTGCTCCGATGCCGCCGTTCTGGGATGCCGGTCCCGGTAGGCCGGAGCAGTCGCGCCGGGTGGTCTTCGGCGGCGCTCAGCCTAGCCACAGGCGGGCTGTGGCTGCTCGCCGTGGGATGCGCGGTGTGCGGGTCGTGGTGGCCGGGTGGGTCACGACGTCCACGCGGGTGACGGCGACCGTGAGCCACGATCAGGGCCAGGCCGGCCAGGTGTGCCGGCTATGCCCGTGGGCGCTTGTCACACGTCAAGGATGAACCGGGCGGCCGGGCTGAGTCTGGCGAGCGTCTCCGGGCGTATGTACGTTCGCTGGCTGAGCTGCTGGGCGTTGCCGCGGCGGGTGAAGTAGGAGTGCAGCGCGCGGCGCTGGCTGCCCGTGCGGTTGAGGGTGCCGCCATGCCACAGGTGGCTGTCGAAGACGACAACGGTGCCGGCTGGGGCGGTGAGCTTGACCTCGCCGGGATGTGCGGCGGCCGGATCGGGCATCGTGTCACGCACTGGCACAGTGAGCCGGTGGGAGCCGGGCACCACCCGTGTCGCGCCGTTGTCCTCGGTGAAATCGTCCAGCAGCCAGATCGAGTTGCACACCTGGTAGGGACCGGGGCCCACCGGTGCCCCCTCGGCGTGCAGTGCCTGGTGGCCCTGGCCCGGGAGGGCGGCGCGGCTGTTGAGCGAGGACAGCGCGAAGTCGCCGAGCACGTGGGCGACGCAGGCCAGCACTGCCGGATGGGTGAAGCAGACCTCGAAGACCGGGTCCTTGTTGACAAGATCGGCGAGCCGGTCGGTCCCGGCCTCCTGGTGTACCTCTAGTCCGGCACGGTCTCCCTCGGCCGCCATCAGCGCGGCCAGGCGGGCTTGTATCCTTCTCACCTGCCCGGCCGTCAGCACCCCGGGCAGCGGCGCATACCCGCCGCACTCCTGTGGCTGCTGCCGAAACTGCTACCAAGCCACTGGACAACGGCTGACAGATGCCGACAGATACCGCACCTTTTGGCGCCGTCCACGGGCCAGTACGCAGCGCCAGGCCCGGTCACGTACAGGCACCAAAAGTCACTGCGGCGCCAGGTCTGAGCAGGCGTCCGGGCATCAGCGCCGCTCCAGGAGACCCTTCCAGACTGACTACCGTCGGCGCGTGGCAAGGTCGGTTATGACCGCTTACCAGCCGGACAATCCTCCGTAGCGGGTGCGCTCCCCCGCGCCGCAGCGACCGCAGATGTGGAACTGGCGCGCATCGTACGAACCGACATAGAGCCACGGACCCCATCTGTGCAGGACGCGTGACTCAATCGCGCCGCACCACTGACACCGGCGCTCCTGCTCGCACCGGCTGGTTGCGACGTACCCGAACGCACTCCACGTGTGCTCCTGCTTGCTGGTCACGTCGCCGCAGCGCTTGCACCTCCGGACACGAACGCACCGCGCGTCGGGGTACATCCAGTCACCGGTGTGCCCGGCCACCCGGCAGTATGTCCGCGCCAGCCTGTTTGGCGGCCCCGCGGGGAATGGCTGCTTAATCTCGGTACCAGGCATCTGGCCAGTTGCCATGCTGACCTCCCTCGATCACCGAAGCTTCGAGGTCTGTTTCGAGCAGATGGTTCGATCAGTCTCTACGTACAACAGAGATGGGAGACGGAGAGGATGCAAGGCAGGGACGCGGGTGCCAATGGCTACGCGGCTCGCCTGGCTGGCCGGTCCGGGTGGTGAGCAGCAGCCCTGCCGCGCATATGCAGGTGGGTGACGACCGCGTCGCGAGACTGGGTGCCCTCGTCGTCCTCCCATTCCCCGCCATGCTGCCTCGCATACCGCTGCTGCTTGCGCAGTGAGTCGGCGTAATTGCCGTACATGGTGTCGGCTGTACGGCTGCTTCCCTGGCTCAGGAACCCTGTCACGTAGCGAGTAAGCGCTACGAATGCGTAGATCCCCGCGATAAGCACCGCTGCGGTGATTACGTATTCCCACCATGACATTGTGGATCACCTCCGCTGGCGGACGCGAGGACCACACTTCGATCACCGGGTATGGCACTCATCATCCCCTCGGATCGAGCGCCTCAGCCGCCGCTTGGCCTGCCCCAGGGCCAGAGCCAACCAACGCCCTTCGGCCTTACTGCTACTTTCCACAGGTCCGTGTGATACGGGTGCAGAGCGTGCGGAGGCGGTGTGGAGATTCACCGCTTCCCGGCACGGCGTCGCGATTACGCTGGCCGGGCCATTACCGGGCCATTAACCCCAGTGAAGAGGGGGCGCTCACCGTCACTCGCGGACAGTCCGCCTTGCAGGTGAGGCCCCCGTGGAGGCCCGGCGGCACAGACTCCCAAGCTGATAGTCCAGGATGCCCAGATCTCCAGCCAGATCTCCAGCAAGATGGAGGTCTTCATCGAGGTGGCCCGACGACGTCACCCGCGTGGCTCTCAGGCACCCGGGCAACCAACTCGGGAACCGTGAGCCGAAGCCCAGCCAGTAGGGCTCGGTGCCGATGGCGCGGCCGTCTGTTTACCTGGCTGCTGTACTTTCGAGCTGTACGCACAGTACAAGCGTTCGAAAAATGGTCGGGACGGCGGGATTTGAACCCGCGACCCCTTGACCCCCAGCCACGAACGGCCCGTCTGGCCCGATCTGAGGGAGTCCGCCGGGGAGCCTCTCACCTGCGATAACGCCCTAAAGGCGTCGCGGGCAGTCTGGGGGAGTCGGCCTGCGTTGGCTCCCGTTCCTGGCTCCCGAGGCTCCCTGGGCAGGAGAGGGGCTGCCCCGTGCCAGCCAAGATCAACGACGCTTCCATGTCCCTGGAGATTGACGGGCGTGTCACCGCGACCGCGGAGTTCCGCGAACACACCGCGGCCGACGGTCACGGGGCGGGTGGTGCCGGCCGGACGGCTGATGGAGGAATCTGGCAGGGTAGCCCGCCGCCGGGGCGGCCAAGACGTTGCGATCTTACGTGTCGCGTCTGCGGGCGCTACGGTCGCCGGACGCCGCGTTGGCGGGGCGCGGGAGCGGGTATGTCCTCAGCGTCGATGCGGGCGGGATCGATGCTGTCCAGTTCAAGTGGGGAGTCTCCCATGGCATATACCTTGCCTTCCGATGCCGATCAGCGTCCGGTGGCTATCGACGGCGCAGGGACGCTGGGCCGCCGGATCGCCGCCGTTTACGCGGCCGCAGGAAGTAATGTGCGAATCTTTGACATATCTGCCGGGCAGCGCCAAGAAGCCCGCGGCTACGTCGAGGCGCACATCGGCGAAACACAGCAGACACTCGGGCTCCGCCCAGAGCGCGCCGGGCGGGTGGAGGTTACCAGCCGACTGCAGGACGCGGTGGCGGGCGCGTGGATGGTGATCGAGGCGGTCCCCGAGAACGCCGGGCTCAAGACCGAGGTGTTCGGCGAACTGGATCGGCTCGCCGAGGCGGACGCGATCCTCGCGAGCAACTCCTCGTCGCTGCCGAGCAGCCAGATGATCAGCAAGGTCCAACGTCCCGAACGCGTGCTGAACACTCACTACTATCAGCCTCCCGAGCTCAACTGCGTCGAACTCATGTCATGCGGCAGGACTGATCCAGGCATCATCGACGCCCTCGTGGCCAGGATGCCCCGGTATGGGCTTGTGCCATTTCGCGTACGCCGGGAAAGCGACGGCTTCATCTTCAACCGCATCTGGGCCGCTATCAAACGCGAGTGCCTGATGGTGGTCGAGGAGGGTGTCGCAGACGCGGAGGACGTTGATGAGATGTGGAAGATCTTCACCCGCCCGGGCATTCCGCCATTCCGCCTCATGGACCGCGTCGGCCTCGACGTCGTCCTGGCCATCGAGGAGCATTACGCCTCGGTGCGCCCTGGCATCCCCGAAGGCCCCCGCAAGCTCTTGCGGTCCTACCTCGAACAGGGCCGGCTCGGCATCAAGAACGGCCGGGGCTTCTACGACGAGCCGAACTGAAGCAGGGGCGAAAAACTAATGGCCGCGTGTCTCCGGTCGGCGGGGAGACTCGTTGCGCGTGCAGAAGTGGCGGCGGACGGTTCGCCAGCCGCGGGGCGTCAAGCGCCGCCAGGTGCCCAGGCACCGCCAGACCGCCGAGATCATCCGCCGCCACCGCAAGCAGACCGGCTCGACCTGGCGCAAGCCCGGCCCCGGCCAGCAGGCTGGAGGGGGCGTTGCCGGGCGGCCCGGATGGCACGATGCTGAGGCCATGGAAGCAAGCGACTCTGATCTGGCCAGCCGCGGGTATGGGGCGGTGCTCTGGGAGCCCGATCACAAGACGGTGCGGGACGCCAGGATCACCCACTTCATGCACTGGCTGGTGGCCCGCGACAAGCTTAATCTGGGCGGCTACGAGGACCTGTGGCGATGGTCGGTGACCGAGCCTGGGCAGTTCTGGGCCGCGATCTGGGATTACTTCGAGGTACTCGGCGACCGCGGCCCGGGCCCGGCGCTGGCGGGGCAGGTCATGCCGGATGTGCGCTGGTTCCCCGGTGCCACGCTGAACTACGCCCGTAACGCGCTTAGGACCGCCTGGACCGATCCGGACCGCCCGGCGATCATTGCTGATTCCGAACGGGCCCATGGCGGCACCCTCAGCTATGCGCAGCTGGCCGCGGAGGTCGCCAGGGTGGCCCGCGGCCTGCGGTCGCTCGGCGTGGGCCGGGGGGACCGGGTGGCGGCGCTGCTGCCGAACGTCCCCGAGGCGGTCATCGGCCTGCTCGCCGCCGCGAGCCTTGGCGCGACCTGGTCGTCATGCTCGCCGGATTTCGGCCCACGCAGCGTCATCGACAGGTTCGCGCAGATCGAGCCGTCCGTGCTCATCGCCTGCGAGGGTTACGTCTACGGGGGAAAGGAGTTCTCTCGGGCGGGCGTGCTCGGCGACGTGGTGGCGGCCCTGCCCGGCCTGTCCGCGGTGGTGCTGGTAGACCTGCCCGGCGGCCCTGGCAACACCGGCAGCCCGGCGCCGCCGCGGCGGATCCGCTGGCAGGACCTCGGCGCGGGCGAGGCCGACGGCAGCAGCGAGCCGGAGTTCGAGGAGGTGCCGTTCGCCCATCCGCTGTGGGTGGTGTACTCCTCGGGCACCACCGGGCTGCCGAAGCCGATCATGCACGGTCACGGCGGAATCGTGCTTGAGCATCTCAAGGCGCTGTCGTTCCACCAGGACCTGCGGCCCGGCGACGTCTTCACCTGGTACACCACGACCGGCTGGATGATGTGGAACTACCTCGCTGCCGGGCTGCTGGCCGGGGCCACGATCGTGCTGTGCGACGGCAGCCCCGCCTATCCCGGGACCGACCGGCTGTGGCGGCTGGCCGCCGACTACGGCGTCACCTACCTCGGCGTCGGCGCGCCCTACCTGGTCGCCTCCATGAAGGCGGGGCTGCGCCCCGGCGCCGAGGCTGACCTGTCCGCGCTGCGCGGCATCGGCTCGACCGGGTCGCCGCTGCCGCCCGAGGCATTCGGCTGGGTGTACCAGCAGGTCAAGAAGGACGTGCTGCTCGGCTCCGTCTCCGGCGGCACGGACGTGTGCACCGGTTTGGTGGGGCCGTGCCCGCTGCTTCCGGTGCGGGCCGGGGTGATCGCGGGCCGCTGGCTCGGCGCGCGGGTGGAGGCCTATGACGACGACGGCCAGCCGGTGATCGGCAAGGTAGGTGAGCTCGTCATCACCAAGCCGATGCCGTCGATGCCCGTCGGGTTCTGGAACGATCCCGGAGGCGTCCGGTACCGGGAGAGCTATTTCTCCACCTACCCCGGCATCTGGCAGCACGGCGACTGGATCGAGCTGCTGCCCGGCGGCGGCTGCGTCATCTACGGCCGCTCGGACGCCACGCTGAACCGGGGCGGCGTGCGGATGGGGACCAGCGAGTTCTACCGCGTGGTGGAGGCGTTTCCCGAGATTGCCGACAGCCTGGTCGTTGATACCGGCACCCTCGGTGCCGAAGGCAGGCTGATCCTGTACGTCGTGCCCGCGGAGGGAAACGAGCTGGGCGACGACCTGGTGGCCAGGTTGCGCGCCGCGCTGCGGGCGCAGCTGTCGCCCAGGCACGTGCCCGACGAGATCCACCAGGTCCCCGCGATCCCGCGGACCCTGAACGGCAAGAAGCTGGAGGTCCCGGTTCGCAAGATCATGCTCGGAACGGACCCGGAGCTGGCCGCGGACCCGAACGCGCTCGCCGACCCCGAGGCGCTCCAGTACTTCGGCCGGTTCCGCCCCCGGTTACACAAGGAAACAACATCGTCGCAATAGGGCCAGAGGTGTCGTTCGCCGTAGATCAGCAGGTGGGTGACGCCCAGGATGTGCACCCGTCGGGTCTGGATCTCCGTCACGAACAAGACGTACAGGCGCCTGAGGAACACGGTGTCAACGTGCAGGAAGTCACACGCCAAGATCGCGGGCGCCTGGAAGGCCAGGAAGTGCTGCCACGTCGGTGACGCCCGCCGTGGCGCGGGCGCGAGCCCGGCTGCTGCCAGGATCCGGCGGATCGTTCCCGCACCGATGCGGCGGCCGAGGCCGAGGAGTTCACCCTGGATACGGCGCGGCCCCCAGCGAGGGTTCTACCTGGCCAGCCGCCGGACCAGCGCACGGATCTCCTCCGGGACCGGCGGGCGCCCGATGACGTTCGGATAGGCCCGCTTGCCCTTCATCAGGCGCCGGTGCCAGGCGATCAAGGTGCCAGGCGATCAAGGTGCCAGGCGTCACGATCCGGTGCTGTCGAAGCGAAGGTGCCTGGGCAGCAGCCGCGTCAGGGCGGTAATTACCGCGCGGTCAGCCCAGTCCGGTTCCGGGCGGCTGACCTGGCGGCGCAGGACCGCGACCTCATGCCGCAGCACCGAATTTCCACGTTACTGGCCCTGACCGGGAATCGGTGCTGAGCTAAGCGCCAGCGTGGCCCGCGGGTGGCATCCGGGCGCGGGACTGGCCATGGCGGCAGGACAGGACCACCGCCAGCGGCCAGGCGGCCTGCGCCAGGCCCATGACCCTCTCCACCAGGCCCGCCAGCCCGCCGCCCGCGACCAGTTCCACGCCAAACCACCCAAGCAGGGCCAGCAGTATTGCGGCAGCGCTGACCGAAACGGTCGGCCGCAGCCCCCACGGCACCGACGGCCCCCGCCGCCAGGCCCCAGCCGGCCAGGCCACCAAGGCTGAAAACCCGACTACTGCCCAGACCGCATGGGTCAGCGAGCCCCCGGCATGCTGGGGGTTCGCCGCGACCAGCACGCCGGCGACACCGCCTGCCATCAGGATCAGCCGCCCAGGTGAGGCGGCCGACCTGAGCGCAAGGCCCGTCATGACCTCACAGGACCCCGCCAACGCGAACGCAAGCGTCATCACCCACCGGTCAGCGGCACCCACCGCAGCGAGGGCGCTGACCGTGCCGTCCAACGCGTCGTAGGAGCGCGGCTGCAGCGCGGCGGCAACCGTCCAGCCGGCGAGCAGCAGCACGGGAGCCGCGGCCGACGAGACCACGCCCCACCACGGCACTCCCCGCACCACCGCCACTGTAGGCGACACCACCACGGCCACGACCCCCGGGCCACCCCCGCTCGCGGGTCCGGGCGTCTCGCCCAGGTCGGCCAACGTCCCCCGGCAGGTCGGCAGGGTCGCCGTTCCTGCGCCACGGGCCCAACGACCCGGGCGCCAGCGGCACATCCGGTGGGCAGCGGGCGCACCCCGCCCTGCCGTCACGTTTACCCCCGCACCGAGGCCGTCTGGCAGTCCCGAACCGTCCCGGCTTTGTCAGCGCTGCTTCCCGCCCTCCCCGGCGTCTCCTGGGTCAGACTGCGCTCAGCTCCCACCCGGCTGCTGCGACAGCCCGGCGAGGAGGTCTTGCACCTCCTTCGATTCCCAGCGCCTCACGGCGCACCAGCGCCTCGTGGCGCAAACCGTTACCTTGATGCGATGAAGGAGCGGAGCCTCCCGCTCCCTGGCGGATGCTGGAAGTTACCAAGCATCCGTCTTCCACCAGGCAAGGGAGGCCCCAATGGAAACAGCGTATGACGGTCGGCAGGTCGACGGCATGGATCTGCACCGGCGCCGTAGCGTGCTGGTGCGGATGACTGAGGACGGCCGGCGGCTGGGGATGGCGAGGATCACCAACAGCCCGCAGGAGCTGCGCGCGCAGATCGCCCGGGCGGGGACGTCGCCGAGAGTGGTGCTCGAGGCCACGTTCGGGTGGTAGTGGGCGGCGGACACCCTCAAGGTGGCGGGAGCCGAGGTGCACCTGGCGCACCCGCTCGGGGTGAAGGCGTTCACCTACCGCAGGGTCAAAAATGACGAGCGTGACGCCGCGGATCTGGCGGACCTGCTGCGGATGGGACGGCTGCCGGAGGCGTGGATCGCCCCGGCCGGGGTGCGCGAGCTGCGGGAGCTGACGCGTTACCGGCATAAGCTCGTGCACCTGCGGACCAGCTGCAAAGATCAGGTGCACGGCGTGCTGGCCAAGCTCGGCGTGCCGGTGACCTGCACCGACATCTTCGGGACCGCCGGGTCGGCGTGGCTGGACGGGCTGGGCCTGCCGCAGCCCTATGGCGGGAAGGTGACCTCGCTGCGGCACCTGACTGGCGAGCTGACCGGCGAGATCACCATGCTGTCCGCGGTGACCGCGGACCTGCTGGCGCATCACCGCGGCTACCAGGTGATCCAGCAGCTGCCCGGCATCGGCCCGGTGCTGGCCGCGGTCATCATCGCCGAGATCGGCGATGTCACCCGGTTCAGGACCGCGGCCCCGCTGTGCTCGTGGGCCGGGCTGACCCCGCGGCACCGCGAGTCCGACACCAAGGTCACCCGCGGGCATGTCACCAAGCAGGGCTCGCGGCCGCTGCGCTGGGCGGTCATCGAGGCCGTCCAGCGCGTTCCCCGCGACTCGGTGATCGGCTCGGTCAAGGAGGCCATCATCGGCCGCCGCGGCAGGGAAGCCCGCAACATCGCCAAGGTCGCTGCCGCCCGCCAGCTCCTGACCCTGGTGTTCTACGGCCTGCGCGACGGGCAGATCCGCTGCCTGTCGCAGGCTCCCGCCGGGTCCCCGGGACCGGTGGCATGACAACCTTCCTGGCCAGCGGCCAGGCGCGAGGTCGCCGGTCTGTCTGCCCCGCCGCCCCGCGGCGCGGGCGCCCTCGGCCCCGCTCCTTCAGGGATGACAGACCCGCACCGCGCCGCTGGCTGTCCGTGGGCTGCGGCGTGCTCAGCGCAGTCGGCGTAGGAAGGGATCCCTGGGCTCTGCCGGGCTGATCCGCACCCGCGCGCCGGCGCAGTGGACGCCGTCCTGCCGGGCGATAACGGGGTTGAGTTCTAGTTCGCTGACCTCAGGGAGGTCATCGGCGAGCCTGGAGATCCGCAGCAGGGCGTCAGCAAGCGCGGCGGTGTCCACCGTCGGGATGCCCGGGCGGCCAGACAGCAGCGGCGCGGCGCGCACGGCCTGGATCATCTCGTCGGCGTCGGTGTCGGTCAGCGGCGTCAGCCGGGTCACCTGATCGCCGGGCAGGCCGGTGGCGGCGCCGCCGAGCCCGAACACGACCAGCGGCCCGAACACGGGCTCCTGCGTCACGCCGATCGCCACCTCGACGCCGTCGGCCAGCAGCGGCTGGACAACCACCCTCGTCAGGCGCGATCCGGAGTCGGCCGCGAGCGCGCGGTAGCCCTCGGCGACTTCTTCCGCGCTGCGCAGATCGATCCGGGTGCCCGCGGCGCCGGAGCTGGGCACCAGCCCCCCGGCCTCGGCTTTGAGCACGACCCGGCCGCCGAGCTGCGCGGCGGCCTCGACCGCCTCCTGCACGCTCGCCGCTGGCATGGTGACAACCAGCGGGACGCCGTAGCAGGACAGCAGCTCAGCTGCGCTGGCTTCCGGCAGCCAGCCGCCGGCCGGCGAGCCGGCCAGGAAACCGGTGACCAGGGTGCGCGCCTCGGCCGTGCGCAGTCCGCCCAGCTCGGGGATCGTGCCTCGCTGCCGTCCTCGCCAGGCCCGGTACCGGGCTGCGTGGCCGAGCGCACGGGCCGCGCTTTCCGGGTCGGCGTAGGCGGGCACTCCGGTGACCGCAGCCGCCGCCTCGTCGATGATCACCGCGGCTGCGGGACCGCCCGTTGGGCTGGTGTCGGCGGGCTGGCCGGCCGCCGGCTGCGTTACGGGCAGGCGCTCGAGCCGTTGCACGGACTCTGCCCGGTCGAGAAACGCGGCAGCGAGCGGCTTGCTGAGGGCGGCCGCGGCCACCGCTGCACTGAGGTCGGAGATGGCCGTGGGCACCGCCACGGCCAGCACCGCATCGACGCCGTGGTCGGCGGCTACTTCCTCCAGGCACGCGCGGAAGGTGTCCGCCGTCACTACCGGGCTGGTGTCCACTGGGCCGGTGACCACCGCACCCGCTGGCAGCAGCCCGCGCAGCTCACGCTGGGTGGCCGCGCTGAGCCGCACGACGTGCAGGCCGTGGTCGCCGCACGCGTCGGCGGCCAGCACGCCCGCGCCGCCCGCGTTGGCGACGATCGCGACCCGGTTGCCGGCGGGCAGCGGCTGGCAGCCGAGCAGCGCCGCGGTATCGATGAGCTCGCCGAGGCTCCTGGTGGCAATGACTCCCGCCTGGCCGAACAGCGCCTCCTGGGTGACCAGCGGCGTCGCAGCGCCCGCGGTATGCGAAGCCGCCGCGCGCTGGCCCGCCGGGGACCGGCCGCCGACGACAGTCAGCACCGGCATCCGCTGCCCCACCCGGCGGGCCGTGACGGCGAACTTGCGCGGGTTGCCGAACGACTCCACATACAGGACCGCTATGTGGGTCACCTCATCCTGCGCCCACCAGGCCAGCATGTCAGTAGCGGACACGTCGTACTTATCGCCGGCCGAGACGAAGGAGGACACGCCGATACCGAGCCTGGACATTTGCTCGAGCAACGCGATTCCCACGCCGCCGGACTGCACGACCAAGCCGGCGACGCCGGGCAGCGGGTGGTCGGCAGCGAATGTCGCGTCCAGGCCGATCCAGGGCGCGATGATGCCGTAGCAGTTAGGGCCGACCAGCCGCATGCCGTACCGGCGGCAGATGGCCAGCAGGTCAGCGCCTGCGGCGCCCAGACCGGACGTGATCACTACAAGGGCCCGGATCCCGTTGCGGCCGCATTGCGCCGCCACCTCGGGCACGGCTGGCGGCGGCACTGCTATGACCGCCAGGTCCACCTGCTCGGGCAGGTCGTCGACGGATACCACGCAAGGCACTCCTTCGACCGTCCGGGCATGCGGATTCACCGCATGGACAGGCCCGGTGAAGCCGCACGTCACGATGTTGCGCAGGATCGCCCGCCCGACGGTGCCGCGGCGCCGGCTCGGGCCCACCACGACGACCGAGCGCGGCTGCAGCAGGGGGCGCAGGCTCACGACGTCCGCCCGGCTCTCCCGGTCGGCCACGCTGTCCAGGTAATTGTCCAGCCGGTAGTGGTCTCCGCTGTCGGGCAGGGGAAAGGTCAGCTCGACTGTGCCGCGGGATATCCGCCGCTTCGCGGGAAGGCCGGCGTCCGCGAACACCCGCAGCATCGCCGAGTTCTCCGCCAGCGTGTCGGCGGCAAATGCGCGCAGGCCGCGCTGCCGCGCCTGCCAGACCAGGTGCTCGAGCAGCAGGCTGGCGATGCCGCGGCCGTGCATGTCGTCGGGGACGGCGAACGCGATGTCGGCGATGCCGGGCTCGTCGCCGGGCTCGTAGCTGGCGACGCCGACCAGCCGGTCATCCTGCCAGGCGAGCAGCGCCACGTGGTCGCGACCTGGTTCGCGGCAGATCCGCCTGGCTTCCTTCTCGGCCGCGCGCGGGTTCAGGCTGAAAAAACGCAAGTAGTAGTTGTCTGGTGACATGGCGGAGTGCATCGCGCGTACCGCTTCAGCGTCCCGTGCGAGGGCCGGCCTGATCTCGACCGTGCTGCCGTCGGTGAGCAGCGCGTACATGGCCGGGGTCGGCGTGGTCACCGGGCCGCCCCCTCGGCTGGCGGCACCCAAAGCACCGGGTGCTCGCGGCAGTAACAGCTCACCGACCCGTACACCAGGTGCTTCACCCCGGCGGCCTGCCGCTGGCCGGGGGCCTATGGGTGCCGTTGCGTAGCCGGGCGGCACGCGCCCGCCAGCGGGCGGGCCTGCTAGCCGCTTCGCAGTTCCTCTCGCCCGCTGCGGGACGGCTCATCAGTCTCTTCCCTGGTAACTTGACCACGTCACTAAGGGCTGGAGCGAGGTCCCCGGGATCGCCCCGACTGCAACCGTGCCGAGGCGATCAGGGCTACTGCTACCGCCTTGACCATACGCTCAGCCAACGACCCGGGGCAACGGCAGCGCCGTCGTCAGCGGCAAGCACGCCGACGTATCGGCGTCTGCCGCCGCGTGATGACCGGGACGCTAACCGACAGCGAGCGCCGCGGCATGATGCTCGCCTACCTGCCCGCCGATCCTCGCCGGCAAGATCCCTGACCTGTCCACTATCACATGCCTGTCCTGCTGCCTCCGTGCGGTGATCGACTGCGGCAGGCCGGCCTTGGTGACTGTCCCAGCCAGGGCCGGAGATGGCTGGGGCGCATGAGAGTTGGACGCAGCGGGACTCAGCTGTACGTCACGGGACGATCATCCGGATCATCGAAGGCGGATAGCCGGCTTCGGGCCGGGCAGGCTCGCTGGTCCCTCGGCCTGGAGCAGCTTGCCGCAGTAGGAACCCCTAGTCATCGCCCAAGCGGCAGCCTCGTGCCATAACGCGCGCTCGCCCGATTACGGCACAGATAGAGGTCGGGCTGCTAAATCGGCGTTCCGCGCCCCTGCCCTGTCCGTAACATCCCGGCGCGGTCACCCGCCGTGGTGATGGGCATTCAGGCGCGGGGTCACGGCAGCGGCTCCCCAGCATGCCGCCTGCTCACGATTCTGTCCCTGGCGGGCGGCAGGGGATGGCCATGGCCGTGCCCACGGTAGGTGCCGCCGAGGTGCTCGTGCCGAGCGTCGTGTAGCACACGGGATGAGGCCCGCGCTGACCAAGGGGTGCCACGGCCATGAACCGGATTCTGCGGGCCAAGGCCAGGCTCGCGCAGCCCTGGCCCCCGGGGAACCACAACTCCGTTGGCTCCCGAGTTGGCTCCCGAACGTCAAGCCAAAAGAGCCTTCTGACCAGTCGGGACGGCGGGATTTGAACCCGCGACCCCTTGACCCCCAGGCAACCCTGGAATCGAAAACACGTGGTATTTTACGGTGCTGATCTGGGAGGACTAGTGCGCCGCGATTCGAGAAGGTCCGTCAGTGTTCGCACCGGTTGTCACTCACTTAGTGGGCGACCCCGTAAGTTCGTCGGGGGTTGGGGCCGGGGTCACGAGTCTGGCTCGTGGCCGAGCCCGGCGAGGTGGATGGTGCAGGCGGTGTCGAGGGCTTCTTGCGGGGTGCCGGTGGGGAGACCGGTGCGCAGGATCGCATCTTGGTAGCGGTCGTGGGCTGCGGAGTAGATCGCGAAGCCGAACGAATGGGCTGAGCCGCCGTAGCGCAGGCGGCATAGCGGGATGTTCTCGCCGTTGCGGAGCACGCCGGTGA
>Ga0335085_10008323_pt1 | contig 15846 bp, 13 predicted proteins | sample Lox_Sample_45_FD_206712 | JGI IMG/M metagenome (GOLD analysis project Ga0335085, IMG submission 206712) | Soil microbial communities from Loxahatchee National Wildlife Refuge, Florida, United States - Lox_Sample_4.5 | ecosystem: Environmental > Terrestrial > Soil > Wetlands | place: USA...
TTTCGCCATCGCCGGCGCGACCACGCACAAATTCACGCAATACCACGTGGCCGGCGACCGCCGGCGCCTAGCCTCGTTTTTCGCCGAGACGATCAAATGGACCTTCTGGCCGTCGCTTGCGGCCTGCGGCCTTATTCTTGCGCTCGGGCGTCCGCTGCTTTCCTTGTTCGGCGCCGGCTTCGAGCGCGCCTACGGCGTCATGTTCATCCTCGCCGTCGGCATGCTGGCACGCGCGGCGGTTGGCCCCGCCGAGCGGCTGCTCAACATGCTGGGCGAACGCCGGCAATGCGCGATGATCTATGCTGGCGCCTTTGCCATCAATCTTGCGCTGTGCGTGATCCTCATTCCGCGCACCGGCATCGAGGGCGCGGCGGCGGCCACCTCGACCGCGCTGGTGGTCGAATCGATCCTGCTCTATCTCGTCGCCAAGCGCCGGCTCGGCTTCCACGTCTTCATCATGGGCGGCGGCCAGGACTAGCCTAGGCCCGCTCCCGCAACAGGCGGCGGATGACCTTGCCCGTCGTCGTCATCGGCAAATCGTCGATAAAAGCGACCTCGCGCGGGTATTCGTGTGCCGACAGCCGCGTCTTGACGAAATTCTGGATCTCGTCGGCGAGCGCGTCCGACGGCGCGTGGGTCTTCTTCAGCACGATGAAGGCCTTGACGATCTCGGTGCGGAGCGGGTCGGGCTTGCCGACGACGGCCGCGAGCGCCACCGCCGGATGGCGCAGCAGGCAATCCTCGATCTCTCCCGGTCCGATGCGGAAGCCGGACGAGGTGATGACGTCGTCGTCGCGGCCGACGAAGCTGACATAACCCTCCTCGTCCATGACGCCCTGGTCGCCGGTGGTCATCCAGTCACCGATGAATTTGTCGCGCGTCGCCTGCGGCTTGCCCCAGTATTCCAGGAACATCACCGGATCGGGCCGCTGGACCGCGATTTGGCCGATCTCGCCAGCCTCGAGCGGCGCGCCGTCCTTGCCGATCACCGCCACGGTGTGGCCAGGCACCGGCTTGCCGATGGCGCCCGCCTTCGACACGCCGAGATCGGCGCAAGAGCCGAGCACCAGATTGCATTCGGTCTGGCCGTAGAATTCGTTGATGGTGAGGCCGAACGCGGCCTGTCCCCATTCCAGCGCCTCGACGCCGAGCGACTCGCCGCCGGAGCCGACGCTGCGCAGCTGGAAGTCGTGCCGTCGGCGCGGGCTCGGCGCCGCGCGCATCATGCGCAACGCAGTCGGTGGAATGAAGGCGTTGCGCACTTTCGTCTTCGCCATCAGCGCGAAGGCTTCCTCGGGATCGAACCGGTCGAATTTGTGCGCCACCACGGCAACGCCCTCGCGCAGGCTCGGCAGCAGGCAATCGAGCAGCCCGCCGGCCCAGGCCCAATCGGCCGGCGTCCAGAAACGATCGCCCGGCTGCGGGAACGGGAAATGCGGTAGCTCGATGCCCGGCATGTGGCCGATGAGCACGCGATGGCCGTGCAGCGCGCCCTTCGGCTGCCCGGTGGTGCCCGAGGTGTAGATCATCATCGCCGGATCGTCCGGTCCGGTATCGACGGCCGTGAATTCGGTGGCGGCGTGCGCGAGCAGATCGCCGAAGTCTTCGACCGCCAACACGCAGGCGTGTTCGGGCACCTCGGCGCGCACCTGGTCGAGCTTCGCGAGGCCCGCCGCGTTGGTGATGAGCGCCTTGGCGCCGGAATTCTGCAACCGGTAGCTCAGCGCATCGGGACCGAACAGCACGGCGACCGGCAGCGCGACGGCGGCGAGCTTGTAGATCGCGATGTGTGCCGCCGCCACTTCCGGCATCTGCGGCAGCATGATGGCGACGCGGTCGCCACGCGCGATCCCCTTCGCGCGCAGCACATTGGCGAGCCGGTTCGACATGTCGCGGAGCGCGCCGTAGCTCACCGCCTGCTCGCGCCCGTCCGCGTGCACATGCAGGATGGCGAGGCGAGCGGGCTCGGCCGCCGCCCAGCGATCGCAGACATCGACGCCGATATTGTAACGCGCCGGTAGCGGCCAGCGGAATTGGCGATAAATGTCGTCGTAACTGGACAGACGCGGCAGTACCGGCATGCCGGCGAAGCTATTCAGCCGCGCGCGTCACGTCCAGTGTCACCGTGCGCCGCGAGGCCCGGTTGTGCCGGGCCGCACAGTGTCGCGCTCTCGTCGCGCGCTAATGCGCGCTGCAACGCGCCGAAGCCGGATGGCCGGGCACCTTGAACCGTTTGCCGGTATCGGTCACCCGCGTGCCGTTGACGCGTAGGATCGAGAAATCCTGATCGATGAAATTGCCGACGTAGAGATAGCGGCCGTCGGGCGTGAAACAGACCGCCTCCGGCAGCGCGCCGACCGGAATATCCTTGAGCTTGGTGACCGTCTTGCCCTGGATGCGCAGGATCGTGGCCAGTCCGTTCGGATGATAGAAAGAGGCCTTGTGATCCTTGTTCGAGCCGGTGGCGTCAATCACCGCGGCGATGTTGCCCTTCGGGCTGATCGCCAACCCCTCCGGACTATCCGGCACCGTAATGTGGTTGATCACGCGCGGCGGATTAGCGGCAAGATCGATCACGCTGACCGTGTCAACATTGCCATCGGAGGTTCCGGCATTGCCGTTATCCGCCGTCAGGGCAAGGCTGCCGCTGGGAGTGACCTCGATATTGTACGGCCACAACCCGACCGGCAGGTCGTGCTTGCTATAGGTCACCTTGTCGCCGGCGACATCGAGCAGCGCCACCTTGTTGCCGGGGAACTTGGTCGCCAGCGCCCGCTTGCCGTCCGGCGTGAAGACGACATGCGAGACTTCCTCGCCCATGTCGATCGTGTCGGCGATCTTCACGTCGGTGCCTTTGATCGACAGGACGCTGATCGATTTGCCGGCGCGATTGGCGACCAGCGCCAAATTCCCTGCCGGATTGATACTCAAACCGGACGGCTGCTTGCCGCCGGTGAGGGTTGCGATGAGCTTGGCCGGCTTTGCCTTGAGATCGATGACATAGATCTTGTCGTCGGGCACCGGCTTGAGGGCGTCGCCGGTTTTCGCCATATCCATCGAGTCGGCGACAATGGCGACAGAGCCGGTCGGATCGATATCGAGGTTGACTGGCGGGCCGACCACCGAATTTTTCAGCGGAAGATTCGCAACGATCTTCGGGTTGAGCGGGTTGGCGAGATCAACGATTAACACCGAGTCTTTGCCCGGCATCGAGAAGATCGGTTTGCCGGTGTTGTCGAACGCCTGCTTTTCGTCGTTGCCGACGATCATGAACGGAGCGGACTGCGCAACGACCGCGCTCACGGCGAGCGCCGCTGCCGCGCCAAACAAAGTGAATGCCTTGCGTGTCATGTATCCCTCCCCAGGGTGATTTATTGCCGCGGATTTTTGCCGCGTGCCGCTTATGGAGGAGGACAGTCTATCGGAAGGGAGGGGAGCCGTCTTTGGGGCGCCGGCCGGTCATGCCGGCCGCCATCAGCCCTTGCGGTCGTCCGGCTCGGCCAGGATGAGCGCCCAGTAGACCTTGTACTTGGACGTCGGCGTATAAAGCGCGGCAATACCCATGCGGGTCGCGCCCTTGAGCAGCATGTTGGCGCGGTGCGGCGGCGAATCGCGCCAGCCGGAGAACGCCTCGGCCAACGTGTGATAACCAGCGCCGATATTCTCGGCCGCGGTTTTTGCGTCGTAGCCGGACGCCTTCAACCGCACGACGAACGGTTTGCCGGCATTGTGGTCAAGCCTGCCGCGCTTGGCCATCACAGCGACTTGCGCTTCGGCGAGCTGGGTGAGCGCGGGATCGAGCGTCACCGCCGGCAGCCCATTGTTGGTGCGGTAGCCGGAGATCATCGAGGCTGCCGCCGCCGCGTCGAGCGCCGCGCCCGGCTGCGCCAAGTCGCGGTAGAAGCTCGGCTGCTCCTTCGGCACATAACTCTCGGCGCAGCCGGCGAGCGCGCCCAAGGCAAGCAGTGCGGCGAACAAGCGCAGCATCGGTATCCGAATCCTTTGCAACCAGTCTCGCCGCCGACACTGGCGGAAGGGTGATAAGCCAATGTTCCGCATGGCGATACAGCGAGCGAGCCTCTACTGGCGCGTCCGGCATGCGTCAACTAACATTGCCGCAACAACAAGCCGTTAACCGCCACCTGCGGGAGTAAACATCATGGCAACCGCGCCAGCCGCACGCACGCCGGGCGCCGTCCGCGCCGCGCCGGGCGAATACGTCTTCGATCTCGGCACCGTGCAGAAGATCTTGGGCGGACCGTCCTATTCCACGGCACACGGCCCGTGCGTCGAAGGCGACCGTATTATCGTCGGCCTCATGCGCATGAAGGCCGGCACCGGCGCCGAGCCGCATTCGCATCCCAACGAGCAGTGGATCTACATTCTCGAAGGCACCTTCCGCGCCCATATCGGCGGCAAGGAGATCGAGGCCAAGCCCGGCTCCGTCATCTACATCCCGGCCAACACCATCCACGACGGCAAGGCGACGCCCGAGGGCGACGTCGTGTTCTTCACCTGCAAGGACGGCTCGCACGGCCTGCAAGGTATCAAGGCGTAGCCACGGGGCGAGAGATCCCGCGATGGCAAAGGAGGATTCCAAATGCGACGTCTGACCATTCTGTTGTCTGCGGCCGTTGTCGCACTCACCGCGTTCGGCGCGGCGGCGCAGGACAAATATCCAAACCGGCCGATCAAGGTGCTGGTGCCTTATGCGCCGGGCGGCGCCACCGACATCACCGCGCGTATCGTCGCCGACGAGGTGCAGAAGATCACCGGTCAAAGCTTCCTGGTGATCAACAAACCCGGCGCCTTCGGCATGCTGGCGATCGACGAAATGGCGAAATCCGCGCCCGACGGTTACACGCTGATGATCGGCAACGTCTCGACCAACGCCATCACGCCGATCATCTACAAGAGCAAACTCAACTTCGATTACGCTAAGAAGGTGACCGCGGTGACCAACCTGGTCGACGTGCCGGCGTTCCTGCTGGTGACGACCGCCAATGATTTCCCGGTGAAGACGCTGCCCGAACTCGTCGACTACGCCAAGAAGAACCCCGGCAAGATCAAATACGGCACGGTCGGCAACGGCTCCTATCCGCATTACGACATGGCCTATTTCGCCAAGCGCGCCGGCGATCTCGACATGGCGGCATTGCCGAACAAGAACGGCGCGTCCGGCGTCATTCAGGACATGCTGCGCGGCGATGTGCAGGCCGCGTTTCTCAACGTCGGCAGCGCCGCCGGCATGGTAAGAGCGGGCAAATTCCGCGCGCTGGCCATGGTCAACCACACGCGGCTTGCCGACTATCCCGACATCCCCACCATGAAGGAAGTCGGTTATCCCGACGTCGGCACCATCGCCTGGAACGCGCTGTTCGCTCCGGCGGACACGCCCAAGCCGGTGCTCGACGCGCTTTATGCTATCGTCGCGAAAGCGATTGCCTCGCCCGAGGTGCAGGCGAAATTCAAGAAGCAGAACTACAACATCGTGCCGAGCAAGTCGGTCGCCGACGCGCAACAATGGCTCGCCGGCGAGATGAAGCACTGGGCGACCGTCACCAGCGCGGTGAAGATCGAAACGCAGTGAGCCTTGCCGTCCCCAGCGCGGTGGGGGCAATAACTATGTCGCGGCTTGCAGAGCCTGCCAGATGCGCTCCGGCGTTGCCGGCATGTCGAGTTGCGCGCCCCTGGGCAACGCGTCGAGGATGGCGTTGATCAAAGCCGGCGGCGCCGCCGTGGTGCCGGCTTCGCCCGTGCCCTTCACGCCGAGCGGATTGGTGCGGCAAGCGACGGCGCGATGCTCGACCGTCATCGCCGGCACGTCATGCGCGCGCGGCAGCGCGTAGTCCATGAACGAGCCGGAGACGAGCTGGCCGGCCGCGTCGTAGACCGTGTTCTCCGTCAGCGCCTGCCCCAGGCCTTGCGCCACGCCGCCGTGGATCTGGCCGGTGACGATGGTCTCGTCGAGCACATTGCCGCAATCGCCGACCGCGACGTAATTGACGACGACAACCGCGCCGGTTTCCGGATCGATCTCCACCTCGGCGACATGGCAGCCGTTGGGGAACGACGGCGGCGCCTTGATCTTCTCCTGCGTATCGAGGCTTTCCGCGATCACGCCCTGCCGCTTCAGCTCGGCCGCTCGCTCGGCCACCTCGAACAATGAGACCTCGCGCCCGGAGCCGTGCACGCTGAATTTTCCGTCGCGATAATCGACGTTACCCTCGGCCGCCTGCAGCAGCATGGCGGCAACGCCCTTGCCTTTGGCGATGACCTTGTCGGCCGTGACGGCAATGGCGCCGCCGACATACATCGCCGAGCGCGAGGCCACCGCGCCGAAACCCGGCACGTCGCGCGCAGAATCGCCGGCGCTGACCGTCACCGCGTCGGCGGCGATGCCCAGCCGGCGTGCCGCGACGCGGCCGAACACGGTCTGGTGCGCCTGCCCGCTGGCGCCGGCGCCAATGCTCACCGTCACTTTGTTGCCGCCGGGAAACGCGATGCGCGCGGCCTCTTCCGGAAAGGCGCCGGCGATTTCCAGATAACAGCCGATACCGATGCCGCGCAGCTTGCCCTGTTTTTTCGCCGCCTTGCGCCGCACGGCGAAGCCCGCGTAGTCGGCGCGTTGAAGCGCATCAGTGAACAGCGCCGGAAAATCGCCGCTGTCGTAGCTGCTGCCGAATGCCGTCGTGTACGGCATCTGCCCGGGCGCGATCAGGTTGCGCCGGCGTAATTCGGCGGCGTCGATGCCGGTTTGATCGGCGGCGGCATCGATGGCGCGCTCGATGAGATAGCTCGCCTCCGGCCGTCCGGCGCCGCGATAGGGCGCCGTCGGCACGGTGTTGGTAAAGACGCAGCGCGAATTCACCTGCGCGTGCGGGATGTCGTAGACCGTCGGCAGGCAGCCGGAGATGTGAGTGGTGACGATGAAATGCGCGACCGGCGTCAAATAGGCACCGACGCCGCCCAGGCAATCGACGCGCAGTCCGAGAAATATGCCGCGCTTGCTGAGCGCCAATTCCACGGTCCACACCGAATCGCGCCCCTGGCAGTCGCTGACGAAGGCCTCCGAGCGCGTCGAAAGCCAATGAATCGGCCGGCCGACGGCGCGCGCGGCATGCAGCAGCGCCACGTATTCCGGATGCGCTGCTCCCTTCATGCCGAAGGCGCCGCCGACATCGTCGGTGAGCACATGCAACTGCTCCGGCTTGACGTTCAGGCTTTCGGCGAGCTGACCGCGGATATTGGCGACGCCTTGCGTCGGGCAGCGCAGCGTGAACGCATCGCGGCTTGCATCGTAGCTCGCAGTCGCCGAGCGCGGCTCGAGCGAAGCGACCACCAGACGCTGGTTGACAAGCTCTAGCCGCACCACATGCGCGGCTTCGGCAAAGGCGCGCTTGAGCGCCGCTTGCTTCTTGCCGTCGGCATCGGCCGGCGCGGTCCAATCGAAACCGATATTGCCGGGCGCTTGCGGCCAGAGCTGCGGCGCGCCCGGTTTCGCCGCCTCGCGCACATCGGTCACCGCGGCGAGCGGCTTGTAATCGACGACGATCTTTTCGGCGGCATCCTGCGCGGCGCGCAAGTTCGCCGCGATCACCAGCGCCACCGGTTCGCCGACATGCAGCACGCGTTGGTCGGCGAGCGCGGGACGATGCGGCGCCACCGCCACTTTGCCGCCGCGGCCGGCGATCGGGTGCGGATGCGACACCGAATGATAATGCGCCGCGGCAAGATCGGCGCCGGTGAACACCGCGGCGACGCCCGGCGCCGCTTTGGCGGCGGTCACATCGACGCGTTCGATCTCGGCGAAAGCATGCGGCGAGCGCACGAAATAAGCGGCAAGCGCGCCCTCCGGCTTCACGTCGTCGCCGAAGCGTCCTTCGCCGCGCAACAACACGTCGTCCTCGATGCGGCCGGCCCACGCCTCGGCTTGGGCGACATTTGTTGGCATGATGATACCCCGGCGGAACAATTCTACAGCTTGCGGTCGCTGATCCCAGCCTTGGCGTAGAGCGCGTTGATGTGCTCCTTCACGCTGTCCTTCGGCTCGGCGGTCGATTGATACGCCCAGCCGACCTTGGCGCGGGCGTAGACCGCCATCTCCTCGTCCTGCTGCGAGGTGCCGCCGGAAATCCCGTAGGCGCCGATCATCTCGTCGCCTTTGAATACGGGCGCCGCCCCGCCCGAGGCCGCGATCTTGCCGTTGGTGAGCGCAGCGAGGCTGACGAGCAATTGCGGATTGCGCTCCTTGAACCACTGCTGGATCACCAGCCCGTCGGGAAAGCGCGGGCTCATCGAGCGGAACGCGGCCATGGTGTAGGCCTTGGCGATGGCGGTCTCCGGGGTGATGAAGCCGGCATCGTCCATGCGCTCGACCGCGATCAGATAGCCCTCCGGCCCGACCACGGCGATCGACACCGGTACGCCCATGCCGTTCGCCTTCTCGATCACCGCATCGAAAAATGCGCGGCACTCAATCGCGCGTAACTTCGCCATGGATCGCCCGCCCTCCTGTTTTTGCGTTTTGTTAACGATCGCGTGACGCGACATTAACCGCAAAACAACCGCTTGGGGAATAGTTTAGCGCGACCCGGGACGCCGATGGCCGCAGCTTCCGCCTCACACGCTTTTCGCGACTGGCGCGCCGTCGCGCTGGTTGGCGCTGTGTGTTTCGCCGCAAGTTTTGCGCTGTTTCATTTTGCCGCGCCGTTTCCCGCCTTGACCGCCGCGGCACCGGAGCTGCCGGTTTCCGCCATTTGTGCCGGCACCGTGAGCGTGTTGGCGATGCTGATCGCGGCCTTGCGGATCGTCCGCCGCATGCGCGCGGACAATCAACGCATGGCCGTTGCGATCAACAATATGTCGCAAGGCCTGTGCATGTTCGACGGTAACGAGCGGCTCGTCATCTGCAATCGCCGCTACAGGGAGCTCTACCAATTGCCGGCCGACATCGTGAAGCCGGGCCGCGCGTTGATAAGCCTGCTCGACTATCGCCGTAGCACCGGAACTTTCGCCAGCGATCCCGAAGAATACCGGCGCACGCTGCTGGCCGGCATGGCGCAAGGCAAAACCATCAGCGGCGAAGTCAAATCGGCATCCGGCCGTCTGGTGCTGGTCATCAATCATCCGATGGCGGAGGGCGGCTGGGTGGCGACGCACGAGGACATCACCGAACGGCGCGAAGCCGAGCGCGAACGCGCCGCGATGCACGAGCAGGCCCAGCGCCGCTCCATCATCGAGCGGGCGATCGCCGCCTTCCGCGAGCGCGTCGAGCTGCACTTGCGCACGGTGGGCGACGGCGCGATTGCCATGCGAACGACCGCGACCGACTTGCTGGCCAGTTCCGGGCAGACCGCACAGCGCGCCCACGGCGCGGTAGCAGCCTCGAACGAAGCGAGCAGCAATGTCGAGAGCGCCGCCGTCGCCGCCGACGAATTGGCGGGCTCGGTCGGAGAAATCGGGCGCCAGCTGACGACCGCCAGTAACGTGGTGCGCGCGGCGGTCGGCGAAACGCAGGGCACGAACGCGCAGATCGCCGCGCTGTCGCAGGCGGCGCGCAAGATCGGCGACGTGGTCAAGCTGATCCGCAATATCGCCGGGCAGACCAACCTGCTCGCGCTCAATGCCACCATCGAGGCGGCGCGGGCCGGCGAAGCCGGCAAGGGCTTCGCCGTGGTCGCTGCCGAAGTCAAATCGCTGGCGGTGCAGACCGCGAAAGCGACCGAGGATATCGCCCAACTGATTGGCGCGGTGCAGGGCTCGACCGCCGGCGCGGTCGAGGCGATCGGCCGCATCGCCAGCCGCATGCAGGAAATCGACGGCTGCACCTCTGCCGTCTCGGCCACCGTGCAGCAGCAAAGCGCGGCGACCGCGGAGATTTCGCAGAACGTCACCGGCGCGGCCGACGGTGCGCGGCTCGTGGTATCGGTACTCGGCAACGTCACCGACGCGGCTGCGGAAACCCGGCAATCGGCTGAAACCGTGCTCACCGCTTCCCAGGCGGTGGAAACGACCGTCGCCGTGCTCCGGCGCGAAGTCGAAAGCTTCCTTGCCCGCGTGGCCGCGTAAACCCCGTCGCCCTCGCCTTCGCGACTGTTTTCGCCCTCTCAAAATTGCGGTCGCGCATGCTTGCTGCATTCGCGTACGCAGTCGGCTAATTTCCGACGCAGCAAAGAGGATCGGACATGCGGTTGGGTTACTTTACAATGCCGGTGCACCCCATAGGGCGCGATTGGTCGCAGACGCTCGCCGAGGACCGCGAGGCGATCATTCTCGCCGACAAGCTCGGCTTTCACGACGCCTTCGTCGGCGAGCACCTGACCGACATATGCGAGAACATCACCAACAGCATGCTGTTCCACGCGACGCTGATCCACTCCACCAAGCAGATCAAGCTTGCCACCGGCACCACCAACCTGTCGCAGATGCATCCGGTGGTGATCGCGGTGAACGCCGCGATGCTCGACCATTTGGCGCAAGGGCGCTTCATCATGGGCGTTTCGGCCGGCGCACTGCCCTCGGATTCCGAAGCGCTCGGCATTCTCGACGAGGACCGCAACAAGATTTTCGCCGAGGCGATCGACGTCATCCTGGCGATCTGGGAGCGCGATCCGCCCTACAAGATCGATTTCCCCGACAACCGCTTCAAGGTGACGATCGAACGCGCCGCCGGACTCCATCTCGGCGTCGGCGCCATGGCCAAGCCGTTCCAGAAGCCGCGGCCGGAAATCGTCGGCACGGTGGTCGCGCCGTTTTCGCCCGGCGTCGTGCTGATGGGCAAACGCGACTTTCACCCGCTGTCAGCGAACTTTCTGCTCGCCAACCACCTCAAATCGCATTGGACCAACTATGCCAAGGGCAAGGCGGAGGCCGGGCAGAAGGCCGACGTCAAGGACTGGCGGGTCGCCCGCACCATCTTCGTCGCCGACGACGACAAGACCGCGCTGCGCTACGGCCGCGAGGACGCCAACAGCCCCTACCGGCACTACTTCGGCAATATGCGCGCCAAGATGGAGCGCGGCAAACGGCTCTACGTGTTCAAGAGCTACAAGGAGCAGCCGGACGCGGAGATCACCCACGACTACGTCATGGACCACTGCGTATTCACCGGCACCGTCGACAAGGTGGTCGATCAAATCCTGGCGATGCACGAGGAAACAGGCGATTTCGGCGAACTGGTCTATGCCGGCATGGACTGGGTCGATCCGGCGCTCGCTAAGCGTTCGATGCAACTGATGGCGGAAGAGGTGATGCCGCGCGTCAGTGCGGCGATCGCTAAAGGCACCAACGCCGCGGCAGAGTAATATTTGCCGCTCAGTTGTGCACCATGCGCAGGACGATGCCGACCAGCGCGCCGATGATCAGCGCGGCGGATGCGCAAGCCTGGATGGCAAAGCCGCGGTGGCGCCCTTCCGCCTCCGCGCGGTAACCGCGGATGTAGAGCACGCGGCCGGCGAGCCACACCAGGCCGAGCACGGCCGCCGCCCAGTCGCTGACATAGAGCGCGAACAGCCACAGCGCCGGCAGGAAGATCGGCATCCATTCCAGCGTGTTCATCTGCACGCGGAATACGCGCTCGAAATCGGCATTGCCGGTTGTGGCCGGCGCCTTGATGCCGAATTTGCCGCGCGCCTTGGCGACCAGAATGCCGGTGTAGAAGTACAACAAGACGGCGGCGACTGTGATCAGTGCGGTGTAGTGGGGCATAGGCATGTCCTTTAAACCGACAGGGGTTCGGTGCCGAGCTCGGCATAGAGTCCGTGCTTGGCGCCGTCGCTGAATTTGACGTCTTGGCCAAGCTCGATCGACGCCGAACGCACGCGCTGCGCGCCCGGATCGGTCGCCGGCACCGGCTTGCCCTCGGCTGCGTCTTTGGCCGCGCGCAGCAACAGGCGCCGCGCCATGACGATGCCGGCATCGGTCGCGCAGAGATGCTCGATGGTGCGGTCCTGGATCGGCCCCATGCTCTCCTGGATCGAGGCGTCCTGCATGGCGATGCCGTCGACGCCGGTCGCGGAATGGCCGTGCCGCTGCGCCTCGCGATCCATCAGATAATTGTTCGCCTTGTTGGCGAGCGGGATAAACGTGCCGGGCACGTATTTGACGTGAATGCCCTCGCCGTCGCGCATCGCCGCCAGTTCCGACTCTTTCAGCGCACGCTTGGGGTGATAATTGATGCTCCAGGCCCAGCAATTCTCGTCGTCGATCGGCACCCAGGCATGCGCGCCGAGTGGATGCCCCGCGCGCGGCGGGATGATGGTGTACCACGGCATGATCCAGGGCGTGATGCGCCAATAGTAGCGGCTGGCCTCGGCATTGCGGCGCGCGCCGATCAGCAGGCCGCCGGAAAACTCCTCGATTTCGAACAGCGGCATGCGGTCCTGTTCGTTGTAGACGTTGCCCTTCGAGCCCTTGAACAGCGGGTCCTTGTTGAGCTCGGAGCCATGTAGCCAGGAGACGTGGCTCGAATCGATGCCGCCTTCCATCGCCTGCAGGTAATTGCATTCCTGCAAACGCTTCGACACGAAGCGCTGCCCGGGCTCAACATCGGTCCATTCCAGCGCCGGCGGCGGCGGCTGCAAGGCCGGCGGCCCCATATAGGCCCAGACGATGCCAGCCTTCTCGATGCAGGGATAGGATTTCAGTTTGATGTTCTTGCGGAAGCCCGACTCCTCCGGCTCCGACGGCAGATCGGTACACTGGCCGGTCACATCGTATTTCCAGCCGTGATAGTGGCAGCGGATGCCGCAGTCGGCGTTCTCGCCGAACCAGAGCGAGACGCCGCGATGCGCACAGAATTCGTCGATTAGCCCGATGCGACCCCTGCTGTCGCGGAAGGCGATCAGTTTTTCGCCCATCAGCGTCACCTTGACCGGCGGGCAGTCCGGCTCGGCGATCTCCGCAGCGAGCAGGAACGGCGCCCAATAACGGCGCAGCAATTTGCCCATCAAGGTGCCCGGGCCGATGCGGCAGAGCTGGTCGTTCTGTTCACGCGACATCATGGCGAGGTTTCCCCGGATTTTGTTATGCTTCCCTCAAGCGCGGCCATTATAGGCACCCGCGCCGCCTAAGAAAGACGACCATGAGCTTGCCGCGCATCGCCATCGCCACCGGAGACCCGGCGGGAATAGGGCCGGAAATTGCGCTCAAGGCCGCGCTCGACGCGCGCGTCGGTGCAATCGCACGGCCGCTCCTGGTGGGCGATCCGGCTGTCGTCGAAATGCACGCCAAGGCGGCGGGCCTGGCGCCGCGGCTCAATATCATTGCGCGGGCGAGCCAAGCCGACTGGTCGAGCGGCGCGCTCAATTTGCTCGATGCAAGCGAGGGCGCGAACGTGCCGTTGACCTTCGGCAAGGTGGACGCCGCTTACGGCCGCGCTTCGCTTGCCGCCGCGCGGCGCGCCATCGGCTGCGCGCTCGCCGGCGAAGCCGACGCCGTGGTGGCGGCGCCGCAGACCGAGCGCTCGATCGCCGCGGCGGGCATTGCCTTCGACGGCTATCCCTCGTTCGTCGCGCGCGAGACCGGCACGCCGGAACACGACGTTTACCTGATGATCTGCTTTGGCGACAATGGCCACGAAAAGCGTATCGTGCACACCACGCTGCATCTGAGCGTGCGCGAGGCGCTGACGCTGATTACGCGCGAGCGCATCGAGCGGGTGATCGGTGTCACCGCCGCCGCGTTAAAAAAACTCGGAATCGCAGAGCCGAAGATATTCGTCGGCGGTCTCAATCCGCATGCCGGCGAGGACGGCATGTTCGGCCGCGACGAGATCGAGGTCATCGCGCCGGCCATTCAAGCCGCGGCGCAAAGCGGCGTCGAAGTTTCCGGCCCGTTTGGCGCCGATACCATGTTCCGGAAGCAGGGCTGCGACGCCTACATCGTCATGCTGCACGACCAGGGCCACATCGCTGCCAAGCTCTTGGCCTTCAACCGCACCGCCGGCCTGTCGATCGGCTCGCCGATTCTGTTCTCGTCGGTGGCGCATGGCAGCGCCCACGACATCGCCGGCAAAGGCATCGCCGATCCCGGCGCCATGATCGAGGCGATCACACGGTTGGCGCGCGTCAACGCGCAAGGGCGAGGCCGCGCTATTTGAGCAGCGTGATTGCGTTCACGTCTGCCGGCTTGGGGATCGACTGCAGGTAAGCGTAGATATCGGCAAGGTCGGCGTCGGACAGGATCTTCTCGCTATAGGGCGGCATGGCGCGATTGGTCGAGCGCACGAAACCGGCGAAGGCTTCCCACGGCAGTGGATTGGGCGCCAGCCTCTTGCCGTCGCTGGTCGCGACCGAGCCCTGCCCCATCGTGCCATGACATTGCCAGCAGCCATGCTGCATGAACGCGGCCTTGCCCTTTTCCGCCGAGGCGGCGAACGCAATGGTCGGTATCAAAGACGAAGCGAGCATCAGCGCGGCAATTCTTTTCATCATATCACCGCGGCTGCGTGACGACGTCGACGAGCGCAGGCTCGCCGGCTTTGACCGCCTCGACCGCTTTCTTCAACGCCGGCGCAAGCTCTTTCGGATCGGCAATCGGGCCCGCCGCATAGACGCCCAGCGAACTCGCGAGCTTGGCGTAGTCGATGTCGGGGTTCTCGATACGCGTGCCCAGCGGCCCGAGGTCCTTGCCGAGAAATGCCACGCGGTTGCGCCGGTTCGACATGCGCTGTACGTGCATCACTTCCTGATGATAGCCGCGATTGTTGTGCATGACGTTCAAGAGCGGAATCTTGTGGCGCGCCGCGGTCCACAGCACGCCCGGCGAAAACATCAGATCGCCGTCGGGCTGGATGTTGACCGAGAAGCGCCCGACGTCACGATTGGCCAATGCGGCTCCCACGGCCGCCGGCGCGCCGTAACCGATGCCGTAGCCGCCCGGCCCGCCGATGTGACGGTAATGCTTGTCCATCGGCCACAGCCGCGTCGGCCAGCTCGAAAGCTGACGGTCGGCGCCCACCGAAGACCAGTCCAGATCCTTGATCTGCGCATAGACTTCCATCGCCATGCGCGCGGTCGAGATCGGACTCGCATCCCAGGCGTAGGATGCTGCCTGACGCGTGCGCTCGCGCGCGTCGTGCCACGCCTTCTGCATGGCGGCACCGCGCACCTCGATCGCCGCCTTGCGGCTCGCCGGCAGCGCCTGCTTCACGGCCTCGATCAACGCCGGCAAGGTCGCTTCCGCATCCGCCGCCATTTCGACGTCGACGGCCTGGAAACGCTGGAAATCCTGGTAATTCGCCTTGGTGTTGAGCAGGACTGAACTGATGCTGATCAGCTTGGCATTCGGCTTGATGCGCGATTCCTGCAATCCGGCGCCGTCGTTCTCGCCGTTGTCGATGAAGCCGTTCACCGTGCCCCAATAGTCCGACAATTCGAGACCGATGATCACGTCGGCTTGGCCGATCAGCGCGCGGCCGCGCGCCGTCTGATAAAGGGGATGCGTGTTGGGAAAATTCATCCGGCCTTTCTGATCGACCACCGGCGCCTGCAAGGCTTCGGCAAGCTCGACCAAGAGCCTCACGCCATCGGCCATGCGCGCGCATTTGTCGGCGACGATCACCGGCCGCTCGGCATTCGCCAGAAGGCGCGCGGCCTCGCGCACCGCGTTGCCGTCGCCCTGGGGCGGCGCCGTCGGAACGTAACGCGGGATGGTGAGCTTGGCGCGCTCGTGCGTCGTCTCTTCCTGCAGGCCGGCATCGAGTGCGAGCATCACCGGCTCGTGCGGCGGTGTCATCGCCAGCTTGTAGGCGCGCACGAACGATTGCGCGAAATGCGGCAGCGACACCGGCTGGTCGTCCCATTTGGTGAAGTCGCGCACCTGCGCGGCGATGTCCTGCGCCGA
>Ga0335085_10008324_pt1 | contig 15843 bp, 17 predicted proteins | sample Lox_Sample_45_FD_206712 | JGI IMG/M metagenome (GOLD analysis project Ga0335085, IMG submission 206712) | Soil microbial communities from Loxahatchee National Wildlife Refuge, Florida, United States - Lox_Sample_4.5 | ecosystem: Environmental > Terrestrial > Soil > Wetlands | place: USA...
CGCTTTCCATACTGTTTCTCCAAGGTGGCGATGCCGAACACTTCCTATACCAGTATACGGGGCGTTCGCGGTGGGCATTATCAGGTTAATGCAGTTATTTTGCGCTGTGCCTATCAAACTGGATTTCCCCCAAACGAAAGTATCAAATCCATTTCAACGCTTATCGGTTTGCGATGCGTGCGAGGGCTTTGATTTTCCGCGTCATGTTCCCTGCTTAGACTTAAGAAGTTCAATTATGTCGGTTTGGTTTTCTTTTTGAGCCAAGTCTAAGGCGCTTTGCCCTTTGTTATTAAGCGTTGAGACGTTAGCACCCTTTTCAATCAGTGTTTTGGCGATTTCAACGTGACCGAATTTTGCAGCTTTCATTAAGGGTGTTTCGCCCTTTTCGGTTCTAATATTTAAATCAGCGCCGAAGGAATGCAAAAGTTCTACCAGTGCTATGTGGTTCTCAGTGGCGGCATGATGCAAAGGGGTCAACCCATTCTTTCCTTGCGTGTTTGGATTAGCGCCTTTTTTTAAAAGAGCCTCCGCATTATAAGGCCGATTGTAATGTGCAGCATAGGTAAGCGCTGTGTGGCCGGTCATGTCGGTTACTTCAAGTTCAGCACCATGCTCAAGGAGTCTCTGGGTGATATTGAGTGGACAGCCAAAACAAGCGATCATCAAGGGCGTTTGATCGTAGGGTGGATTTTGCCAGTTTATGTCAACGCCTGTCTCAACCAGAAAATCAATTAAATCCGCATTTGTGCTGATGGCAGCGGCCATCAAAAGGGAATATCCACCCTCATTTCTAATTTTCGGATTCCCACCATTTTTGAAATAGTTCTGGATTTCTGAAAGGTGCCCTCGCCCTGCATGATCTACAACCGAATCGTTAACCTCGAAATGCTGCATCGCATTGCTCCAGCCTAAATTGAAATCTGATACTAGTATAGCTGAGAACCATTGCAAAATTATGACAACTAAAAGAACTGTTAAAAATTAAGTGAAAACAACTATGTAGCACGCCTTCGGCTTGAATAAACACAAATCATTTTTCGGGTTTCTGTGGTAAATTAGGAGCATTTCGTGTGACATCATCCCAATTAATCCCTTGCGTTGGAGATTGAATTTTCCGGGCTTACCTATGCTTTGATGCCAGTAATTAAAACGGAAACGGCTGAACCCAAGGGTTCAGCCGTTTTTGCTTGGAGAGGTAATCAGCCGCCCAGATTCTCATTCGAGGTTTTGACCCGGTAATACCCATACGCGGCCCACACGAATGGGACGACCGCCAATAATGCCTCACCAGTGGGAATTCCCAGGATGACGATGGCAAACATGAGCGCCCAAGGAATTAGAAAATCCTTTACGCTTTTTAGATAAATCCCCAAGCCGATCCCGCCAAACAGAAAACCGCAGGCGGCGGCGACGAAAGGATTTTTAATGTCGTCCAGGGGTTCGAGTTGGTCGGCGATGCTGAAAAGGCTGCCGACGATTGAATGACCGTGTTTGTTTTCTTCGCTCATATGTCTATTGGATTTGTTTTGTTGTTTTTGTTATTTCTCCGCCGTTGCTTGACGGAAATTGTGACTTGGCTTTCGATGCCTTCGTCGAGGCCGGTTGGAAGTCCGTTGCTGTTTTCGTTTCTCCGCCAGCCGGATGTCGCTTCAAATTCCTCGACTGCCTCGCTTTGTTGCTCCGAATAAATCAATCCGTCGAGCGCATCCAGGGTGCGATGCAGGTCGCGCTGATGGATGCGAAACTCATAGGCCCGCAATGCAAGGCCGGAGAAAATCAGCCATGCACCAAGAGGGCGTGAGATTTGAAAAATTAGCAGCCCGGCTGCAACGACGATCACAGGATCAACAAACCGCTCAACGCGCCGGGCGTGTCGTAGCGATTCAGGCAGAAATTTTAGTCGCCTAAGAACGCTGGTGCCTAAATAGTAGCTGTGCCGCCTGACGTTTTTACCGAGTTCAAACCAGCGTGCGACGCGCTGGCAAATGCCCAGCGCAAGCGTAATAACGGCAAAGATCAACAGCCCCCAAAGTCTGTCGGCGGGGATTCCATTGCTGGCACCCACAGAAAGGACAAAGAGAAAGATGGTGATCGGAACAATTCGCGAAAAACTCACCATGCGGTAGCCCAAATCCAGCCTGAGCCAGACCATACAAGTGAGGGCAATGAATTGAATTAGCCATTGTGCAAGGTAAAAGGCCTGGACGAAGGACTGAAAAGGGCCTTCAGGATGTGGTTGTGTCTGTCTCATGTGTTTTGCTTTTGGTTGAATGTTAATTTTTTGTATGGAAGAAGGGCGTTACCGTTTCGGAATTGATTGCCACCTGCGTAAACGATGGCTTCCACTTGAAAATTGTTTTGAGGACCGCCGCGCTTCAAGGTTGTGAAGACCGATGGCTCAACGAAAAAGCGACGTTGTTCGCTGCGAGTTACGCCGGAGTTGAGTCCGCCGCCTGAATTGTTTTGGGGTTGAGCGAGTGGTTGCCCACTATCGTTGACTGATTGGCCCATATTGGTGCCGGTCACCATGACCCAATGCTGGCCGAGCAATTTGGCCGCAAATTCGTTCGTGTCCCCGGTGTTCTGGCAGAAAAATTTTGTTTGCAGATTGCCAAGCAGGGAATCCACCGCGTCGTCATTTTTAAGAACACGGCGAAGACCTTCCCGGTTTTGTGTGAAGTATGCGGTGCAACAAACTGCTGAACGCGCTGTTGCCTGAAACTCTGAATCAAATTTTGAAACGAAATACTGACATTCATCGGCCCACAGAAACACGGGACGCAAATAACCTTCCTTGGGAGGTGTTCTTCTGAGCACGGCTATTTGGAAATTGTATTTCCAAACCAGATTCGCGATCCGTCCTACAAGCCGGTATTCCTGGACCGGGATGTCCACGAGAATAATTTTGCCGTCGAAAGTGTCCTCCGGTTTGATGTTGGTATCGGTTGAAAATGCCTTTCGGAGAGGGCGTGTAATGAGGGGCCGAACCAACATGGAGAATACGAGGGTAATAATGCTGCGGGTCTTCTCGGACAGATTCGGGTATTCCGTGAGCCAGTAATCCCGGCATTCAATGAAATCGGCTCGGGCATCTTCATCTCCGTTGGCCGTCTTTTTATCAGCCTCGGCAATTGTTGCCCAGCAAGTGCTGCTCGCTTTCCAGCTTGGACTGTTGGCCTGTTCTGGGGTCATTGGGGCGCTTGTCACGATTGACCTAAGTAAAGGCAGGGTGATTGGAAGCCCAGCCGCTATGGCCAACCCCACGGCATTGGTTATCATGTGGCTGTTTGCTTCATCGAAGAACCGACTGGTGCCGCTGGTGTCCGGTTCGGCTCCCGATATGGCAGCGGTCAATTCATTCAACATGCTGGTGATGTTGATGCTCAGGCCGCCTCCTGCGCCCGGCCTTGAGCACTCCGCCTCCATGAAATTGTACCGCCAACTTCCACCCGCATCGAAGACGACCAAGTCGTCGGCCCGGCCTGCCTCGGCGACGAGGCCTTGCCATAGCTCCCGCTCCTCTTTTTTGCCGCAAAGCACGAGTCCTCCCATGCCTTCAGCAAGGAAGGAAATTGCGACGTGCTTTGCCACTGCCGAGGTCTTTCCGCTGCCGGTCCCGCCAAACGCTATCAAGCCGGTAACGGCCTCGATAACCCGCCAGTAATGTCCGCCTCCAAAGTCCAAAAGAGGGGTTTGTGGGTGGAACGGGGGTAGCGGTATTGCCGGGGTAACTTTGGATTTCCAGAATGTCATTCGATGGACAAGTCGGTTGTCGGGGCGGGTTTTGAACATGGGGAGCGCATTTCCTGTTTTAGGGGTGGCGGGTGGGGTCGAGGGGTATCAGGGGAAGGCATCCACCTGGGCAGGGTTGTCAAGGGCGGCACGCCCTTAAAGTGTGGGGTGTCGGGGACGATGTCCCTGACGGCTCGTTCCAAGGGCAGCCCTGCCATTGGTCGGAGTTCAAGGGGCAGACAGTCCCTTGGCCGGACAACGTCCGGCGGTGAAAGCGGGGTGCCAAGGGGCCGGATTTGGAGGCCCCTCGGCGCGGTCACATCGCTTGCGATGTATAACCGCGCCATTCCGGTTTTTGCTTTTTGCTTCTGTTTGACCGGAAGGAGCGGCGCAGCCAAGCCGCGCCGGTCTGTTTATGGGCGAACCGGGCAGATTTTTCTGACTGTATCAAAACGGCGCAAACCGGCTCTCAGAGCCAATCTCCGAGGACATAGCCGTTAATTTCTGTTATGCTGTTCTGAATAGAGCCTGCATGACGACTGGTAAGGAGCATGGCGATATTCAGACTAGAGGCGAAAATTTTTGGCCGCGAGAAACGGGGCCGGTCGGTTATTGCCGCCGCTGCATACCGAGCGGGGACGAAGCTCAAAGATGAGCTTCGGGACAAAATTTTCGACTACGCCCGCAGAACCAAGGGCGTCATCCATTCAGACATATTAGCCCCCGAGGATGCGCCCGGCTGGGTGCATGATTCGGGGCAACTTTGGAACCGTGTCGAGGCGGGCGAGAAGCGCATTGATGCACAACTCGCACGTGAGTTTATTTTGGCAGTTCCCAGGGAACTTACCGCCGACGCCCAATTTGAAACGGCAGTGGATTGGGCGAAAAAAGAACTGGTCACTTCCGGCATGGTTGCCGAAATCTCCCTGCATCATCCCAAGGACGGGAAGAATCCCCATGTGCATATCCTCTGCACCATGCGGAAGCTGGAAGGCGAAAAATTCAGTGCCAAAAAACCCCGCGAATGGAATGACGTGGGGTTGCTGGTCAAGCAGCGGGAGTCCTGGGCCGCTGCCGTCAATGCCGCCTTGGAAAAGGCGGGCCGCGAGGAACGAGTGGATCACCGGTCGCTTAAAGACCGGGGAATTGACCGGCAGCCTGAGCCGAAAATCGGCGTTGCCGCCACTGCCATGAAGCGCAAGGGGCTTCTGGACGATCCGGAGAGGTTCAAACTCGTCCGCAAGGTGAAACTTTTTAATGACGCCCTGCCGTTTATCCGGGCCATACAGCATCACGGCCAAATCCAACACTACGGCATGGGCGCGTCCCGGTTTTGGGACAAGACGGCTTTCCTTATGTCTCGCGTCCGAGACCAGGCCAAACAGGCGGTCAAGAATGTTTGGCAAAAGCTGGTCACTACGGGGCGGGACAAAGGATCTGAGATAGAAAGATAAAATACCTATGAAACTAAATGATGAAGTTAAACGCCAAGCCATGAGCGCGGTTGCCAACGTCCAAAAGGTCGTCGCACAAGTTGGGTTGGCAAAAGTAACCTGTGGGGCCGCAGTCTATGCAGCCCACGTTCGGCAAATGGACAGGCAAGCGGCTCGCCCGCGCCAAGTGCGCCGGGATGCAGTTGGGAGGGAGGTATGAACGACCCCCTCGCCCAATTTCGGAAAAAGCCTCCCGGCACCGTTGCGGAGCCTCCGCCGCCCAAAGGGCAGGACGAATACATGGCGTTTGACGCCAAGGACAAAGTTGACCGCCTGCTCATTAGATCGGCCAAGGAGCAGGCAAGGTCGCCGGGCTATGGTTACCTGCTGGACATAGCCCATGATGGCCCCTACGGGACAAATTTCGTGCTTTACTACTCGTTTATGATGACGGTGCTTGTGGAGGGCAGGAATTTGCAGCCGGTGATTATGGCACTGCAAATGGGCACGGCGGAATTCATTCAGGAATACGACCCGGACAAATGGCCGAAACCCAAAGATGAAAAAGCGCCGTTTATCGAATCCATCACGGTCATTGTGGAACAAGGCGGCCCGCCGATGCCTGAAAATGGCAAATCGGGAAATGAGAAAGCTAGAGGCCGCAGCCTGCATTAAGGCTGCGGCGAGTTTTGAATTTAACGGGGGAAGAAAGGGAGTTTATGATTCATGGTATTCCGGAAACCGGCTTTGTCCGGCTTTCACAGATTTTGGAGGTCATTCCCATTGGGAAAACCAGTTGGTGGGAAGGCGTCAAATCGGGACGGTTTCCAAAATCAGTAAAATTATCAGAGCGTTGCACGGCTTGGAAAGCTGAGGACATTCGGGATTTGATTAAGACGCTTTCCGAATTACCGCCTCATTGATGCGGGGAATACGGGGTCTATTCACCGCATGTTATGCGGTGAATATCCTTGCCTCTGCGGCGAATAAGGGCTATAATCTCCGTAAATAGTGCGGAGAATAACTATGTACATTCACGAACGAAAAGACTGGCCAGAGTTCAAATGGGATCAAGGTAAACTTGCAGACCTGCTCGCCGAAGTGCGCCATCTCCAGGGGCGTTTGCTTGGCCGCATGGAAGCCTTGGGCTTCCAGTTGCGTGAGGAAGCCACATTGCAAACCCTCACACAGGATGTTGTCAAAACCAGCGAGATCGAGGGCGAAAAGCTGGATGCCGCACAAGTGCGGTCATCCCTCGCCCGTCGCATGGGAATCGACATTGGCGCTTTGCCGCCGATTGATCGCAGCGTTGAGGGCATCGTTGAAGTCATGTTGGATGCCACCCGTAACTTTGCCAAACCTCTGACTCAAGAACGCCTTTTCGACTGGCACGCCGCATTGTTTCCGACCGGCAGGAGCGGAATGCGCCGCATTACGGTTGGCGGTTGGCGCACGGGTGAAAGCGGGGCAATGCAGGTTGTCTCAGGTCCAATTGGGCGCGAGAAAGTTCATTACGAAGCACCGGGGCATGAACTCCTGAAAAAGGAAATGGCCCGCTTCATCAAGTGGTGTGATAACGCAAAGGATATTGATCCCGTCATCAAATCCGCGTTGGCGCATTTCTGGTTTGTCACCATCCATCCTTTCGAGGATGGCAATGGACGCATTGCGCGTGCAATCGCGGACATGATGCTTTCACGTTCTGAAAAAAGTGCGCAGCGATTTTACTCCATGTCTTCGCAAATTCAGCGCGAGCGCAATGCGTATTACGACGTGTTGGAAAGCTGCCAGAAGGGAACGCTCGACATCACGGCGTGGGTCGAATGGTTTTTGAATTGCCTGAAACATGCGCTTGGCTCAACGGAACACCTCCTCGAATCCGTTCTGGCCAAAGCGCAATTTTGGAAAACACGCGCGGGCGAATCATTCAATGATCGTCAGCGTAAAGTCATCAACCGAATGTTGGATGGCTTTGACGGCAAGCTGACGAGTTCAAAATGGGCAAAGCTGACGAAGTGTTCACCGGATACTGCGCTGCGTGACATTAGCGACTTGCTTGCGCGAAAAATTCTTGCGAAGGATGAAGCGGGCGGACGCAGCACCAGTTACACGTTAGTCTTGCCGCAATAACATTGCGGCGAAACTGACGCGCTTGAAATTTTGGTTTTTTCGTGCTAAAAAGAGCCCAGTAAATTCCCCTTCGATTCCTGCTTTAGGAATCACTTCCAGCACATGCGTTCTACGGGGTGGGAACCGGGGTAACAAAAAAATCGTAAAATCGAATTCGCCATATCCTTCAAATTGTTGGTGCTTCATTGTGATTCCTGTCGCCTCCACCAGTTCCCCGTCCGTTACCGTCCGCTAAAGTCCGCCAAGCCCAATAACCACAAGGCCTACGAGCGATTTTGAATCGTTAAGGTTCGTTTACACTCGTTGACATTTAGGGGTAATTTGGGGTAACATTAGGGGTAAGTTTTTCCTGCAAGAAGGAGTTACCCCGGTGTCCCTTTCCGATGTCGTTATCCGTCGTTCCAAACCTGGTCCCAAACCCTACAAATTATCAGACGGGGATGGCCTCTTCCTTTTGATCCAACCCAACGGGTCCAAATGGTGGCGCATGAAATACTTCTTCGAGGGCAAAGAGAAGTCCCTCTCCCTGGGTATTTATCCTGAAATTGGACTTGCCGATGCCAGGGAGCGCCGGGCTGAGTCCAGAAGGCAGTTGGCTCAAGGCAGGAACCCTTCCGAAGTCAGGCAGGAGGACAAACGCCAGGTCATCCTTAAAAATAGCAACACATTCGAACTCGTGGCGCGTGAATGGCACAAGACCCGGCTTCACAAATGGACCCCCCTCCATGCCGGAAAAATCATGCGCGCCTTCGAAATTGATATATTTCCGTCACTTGGCTCAAAACCGATTGCAGACATCAAGCCGTTTGAACTTCTTGATGCGCTTCGGAAAGTGGAAAGCCGTGGCGCTCGCGAAACGGCACACCGCCTCCTGCAAAATCTCGGGCAGGTCTTCACCTACGCCGTGGTGACTGAGCGCGTTGAACGCAATGCCGCCGCCGATCTGCGGGGCGCACTTGAACCGGTTGAAAAGAAAAATAATGCCTACCTCAAAGAAGAGGAGTTGCCGGAGTTTTTGCACAAGCTGAAAATGTATGATGGCCATCCCCAAACGAAGCTGGCTCTTGAATTTTTGTTGCTAACCTTCGTCCGGACGGCCGAATTGCGCGGGGCGCAGTGGACGGAAATCAATTGGGAAAAAGCCGACTGGCGCATTCCGGCTGAACGCATGAAAATGCGGGAGCAGCACATTGTGCCACTATCAACTCAATCGCTGGCAGTGCTCAGGGAGCTGCAAAAAATCAGCGGAGAATCCAAATACATCTTCCCCAACATTCAAAAACCTTCAGGCAGCATCAGTGAAAACACCCTCCTGTTTGCGCTTTACCGCATGGGTTATCACGGTCGGGCGACCGGTCATGGTTTTAGGGCGACCGCAAGCACGGTCCTAAATGAAAATGGATTTCGCCCAGACATTATCGAACGTCAGCTTGGTCACTGCGAAAGAAACAAAGTGAGAGCAGCCTACAACCATGCTCAGTATTTGCCGGATCGGCGGGCAATGATGCAGTGGTGGGCGGACTTCATCGATCAAGCAGCGGCCAAAAAAAATAGCTCGCTCATTTAGGCTTCAAGGTCGGCTTTTTGGGCTTTTTTTTCTTGAAGATCGTCAAATCTGGATACTTTTTTTCAGCCTCCTCACGCCGTTGGCGTCGTTCGGCGCATTGCTCTGCATAGGCGTCCAAAATCGCTTCCTGAACTTTACGACGCGTCTTGGCATTTTCCGGGGGGAAATTGCTCAGGGCTAATCGAAAGTGTTTGCCAAGTTTTGCGAGCTTTGCTGCGACTTCATTGTTTTCGTCACTCATATAATTTGAGGAGAATTTCCTTGAGGGGTTTCAGGCAACGCTCAATTCGCCTTCTCATGGCATCAAGTTCCACCCGATAAAGGTTTGCCATCTGCAAAGGTTCCATTCCAACCATGTATCGATTCCAGAGGTAATCCCGACAATGTGGCTTTGTCTTAGCAAGAATCAGCAAAGCCTCCTCACATTCCAATCTGACATCGGAAGAAGATTCTACCAGTTCATGATACTCTTTCAGATGCTTTTCCAAGTCTTCCAACGGCAGAAATTCCCGCCGCATATACTTGCGAAGGTGGTCGTTGATTTTGTTTCGTGCGATCCTATAACACCATGACAAGAAAATGCGGCCAAATAACTTTGGATTCCCTCCTCGAAATTTATACAAGTCCCGGAATATCGCGATCATCGTCACCTGAAGAACGTCGGCGGCATCGAAGTGATCGAGCTTGCCAAAAATAAATGCCCTCAGCTTCGGTTCCAAAATATCGTAGAGCCGGTCAGTTGCATCGAGCAATTTGTCTTCGTTATTCGGATAAAGACAACCAGCGTAAGCCTGCAACAGTTGCTTATGGTCGCGTTCGTCGTCGGTCATTTTTTAAATCATAGGAAAGATTTTTGTTCATTTTCAAGGAAACAAAGCGATTTATTCGTTGAATGAAAGACGATCAGCTTCGATTCTTGTCGCTGTTGGGCCAGTTGCCCGTCCGCCTCAATGCTGAGCAGGCTGGCTGGGTGCTGAACTGCCAGCCGCACGACATCCCGGCGCTGATTCATGCCCGGTTGCTCAAGCCGCTGGGCAACCCGTCCGCCAATGGCACCAAGTATTTTGCCACGGCAGACCTGCTTGAAATCGCCAAAGACCGTTCCTGGCTGGTCAGGATGACAACCACTATCAACACACATTGGCAAAAGCAGAACGCCAAAAATGGTCGCACTGTGAACGGCTCAACAAACGGCCTTGCACGAGAATTGGGCCTGACCGCTGCGGCATAAAATCGCCAGTCATCCCAACACCCTGAACTCCTTAAATGTTCTCAGGGGGGGTAACGCTTTATTAATGACTTGGGCGGTATAATATAAGGCATCAATTCCAGCACATTAGAAAGCCCCCGAATGCCCTGCACGGTTCCTGAATCTCCCGATTCAACAGGCTTCACGCTCATTGAGCTTTCGATTGTGCTGGTCATCATTGGCCTGATTGTCGGCGGGGTGCTGGTCGGAAGAGATTTGATTCATGCGGCGGAGATACGTGCCCAGATTTCTCAGATTGAAAAATATAATACTGCGGTCAATACCTTCCGAAACAAATATGGTTACCTGCCCGGAGATATACCGCCCACCACCGCTTCTCAATTTGGATTTTTCACCCGCACCGGCGCATTGGGGGATGGAGATGGCGACGCGTATGTTTCGGGCCTGCCCAAGGCCGGGGTTCCAGGCTCGACTTATTATATGTTAGGTGGTGAGACCGTTCTTTTCTGGACAGATATGTCTGCTGCCGGGGTAATCGAAGGAAGCTTTAATGATGCCACCGATACCTGGGTGAGCACGAATACGGATTCCGGGTATGCCGCAGAGATGCCAAGGGCAACAATTGGCAACGGCAATTTTGTATATGTAAATGGATATTACTATGCTTCTACCGGAAATCTGGCGAGAGGAAATGGATTCCAATTAATAAAACCTGCACATATAGGCCCGCCGAGTGTCGCGGGACAAATTGGACTTTATCCTGGATTGACACCATTGGATGCTTATAACATCGATCAGAAAATAGATGATGCGTTACCCACTTCAGGCACAGTTGTAGCAATGTATCCAGACAAAACGATGCCCACGAGCAGTAATCCTGGAAATGAAATTTTAGCAGCTTTTCCTTCTTCCCTGTGCGTCCTTGGCCCACCAGTTACTTACAATATCGGGGCTACGGGAGTATCGACTGTTGCTAACTGTTCACTGCGATTTAACGCTTCTTGGTGATGTTGGGTGATTAACCCGCCTTCGCCAGCGGCTTGGCTGCGCCTTCCGGTTTTTTCTCGTAGTCCTCTAATGATGGTATTTTCATCAAGGCACGTTTTGCGTAGGCGCGATGGACGGCCTTGCTGTTGTGCCCCAAGGCTTCCTGGGCGAAGCGTTCGGGCATCCCTGCGACTTTGGCGCGTTCGGCCCATGCGTAACGGTAGCTGTGCAGCGTAATGCCGGTGATGCCGAGTTGGCGGCAACGCTGCCCAAACTCCGTCGCCCGGTCCCCGGCCCGCACGGTGGACAGGTATGGGAATAGCGGCCCCTCGGCGGGCAGGTCTTTGAAGACGTTCAAAGCCTCCGGCCCCAAATGCACCAGCACCGGCACGCCAGATTTCTTGCGGGTGAATCCCACAGTGCCGCTTGTCCAGTCCACGTCCTCGCCTTTGAGGGCGGCAATGTCACCCTGGCTGGCCCCAAGGTGCCAGCAAAGCTGATACAGGGTCTTTCGCTCCGGGTTCACCTCGGCGGCAATGATCCGATGGTGTTCTTCCAGCGTGATGGCCCGCTTCTCCTTAAACTTCACCTTCGGCCATTGGCGTTTCGGCAGGATGGACCACGGCAGCCAGTTCATGTCCAAGGCGAAATTGTGAATCCGTCGTAGATAAACATTGGTCGAGACGGTTCCGACGTTGAGGGTTTTCAAGAAATGGGCAGATTGGGTTTCCAGAATGGGCAGGTTGCGGATGATGTCAAACGCCTTGTCCTTCATCGCAACAACGTGCCGGTGGCGCGTGGTGTCGGATTTGGTCTTGGTCAACTCATCCATTGCCGTCTGCCAGGTGCGCCGCGCCACTTCCGGGTCGGTGGCGGTCAGATACGTCCGGGCGATTTGCAGATTAAGCACGGGCTGCCGGTGGGCCTCGTTCTTGGAATGGAGGATTGTCAGCGCCTCGGCTTCGTCCTTGGTGCGCAGGGAATGCTGTTTGCCGGTGGTGGTGTCTTCGCTGTAAAAAACACCCGCCCGCCGAAACAGGATGAATCTCGTTTTCATAGACTGGTTCTCTGATCGAGAAACCAGTCCGGTTTCATCCGCGTTTACGAACGCGAGTTTTGGCGAGTTTCAGCAAATACTGGCAAGTAGTGGCGAATTATTGAAACACTCGCCGGTTTACTGACAGTTTCACTGACAGTGGCCATTCCGCCCGGCGTAACTCCTTGATGCACACGCATCAAAACTTGGAGGCGAGGGTCGGAATCGGCCTAATTTCCCCGCCGTTGCACCTCAAATATGCCTGATTTTATTGGGTATTCAAGCAAAAACGGTTCTATCCGAACGTATCGTTTTTAATCCGTTTGGTGTCCGTTTTGGTGTCCGTTCGCCACTCCAGATTTATGTGGTTGCGGTCTGCTTGGTCGCGCCTTGCAACCACTCTTTGCCTTCGTCCGTGGTCTGATACCGTTGCAAGCGGCTCTGTGGTTTGTCTGGAATTGTTCGCCCAAGCCAGCCTTTGCCGATGAGTGCGTTGAGATAATTTTCGCGGAATGTCTGGCGATGTTTGACGCCAACAAGCATCTGGATCTCGCCGGCCTTGCGCGGTTGTTCGCAAAATCGGAGAACCTGAACTGCGACTTGGCCGGTGACTTGGCCGGTGACTTGGCCGGTGACTTGGCCGGTGACTTGGCCGGGTGCCGGGCGCTGACGCTGCTCGGTCTCTTTGATAAACGTGGGATGTAAACGCAAGCGAACCAGGAAGTAGGTTCTGTTCCTGTCGGTTTCAAACACGGGCGGCGGCGATCCGTTCAGTCGCATCGCTTTCAGCATCTTCGGAATGCCGGTGCCACGGCCTTCCGTGAGGCTGAGTTCTTTCAGAAATTCGCCGATGCGCCGATTGCGATACCGGCGCGTCGCAAAATGGCCGGATTGCAGTTCCTTGATGCTGGCCGAGCGATCCAGACCTGGATAGCTGGACACAGTGATTTCATCCGGCAGCACACGAACTTCAATCGGCTCCCGGACTTCGTAGCTTCGATGGTAAACCGCATTGACCACCGCTTCCTCCAACGCGGCGTATGGCACATTGAAAAAACGATCCGCTTCCGCCCGGTCGCCGTGCTTGACAACCCGCTCCTCAATCACCGTGTTTTTCAAAAACGTCAGAGCATCCTTGAGCATCACGTCCAAGGGACCGGCGAAGGTCTTTTCCGTGAAAGTGTCGCCGCCCGGTCCTTCGGGAAACTGCACCACGTCAATTTGCGTCTGGCGAAAATATTCCTGCGGTGCCGGGTTGAAGAACATCAGGCCGACATTTAAGGGATGCATCGCCTCGGCGGGGCCATCGGCAATGCGCATCTGGCGACACAACTGAGCAAATTCCATTTTGCCGGAATCGGCCAAAAGGTCGCTGCCGACCTCGCGGAGAAAATTTTGAATCAACGGGAGCTTGAGATCGCTCAAAGAGGCACCGTGGTGGATGCGGTCGTCAAACGGCACCGTGGCTGCCAGACTGATCAATTCCACTTCTTCTTGATGCCTGGCTCTGACAGTCGCAGAGCCTTTGCGAATCAAGTATGCAAATTCACGATTCCCTTTGGCTAACGACACCGGGGCCTTGTATGGTCGGGACTGTCCGCCTGGGCACCAAAGCACGAGGATATGCTTTCGCTGGACGACATACGGGGCAATCACCGGATGGTAGTGCGGCTGTATTCGATGCCCGATTTCGAGAATTTCCTTTTGAATCGCATCCAGTTTGCTGGCGGGCAGCCCGGCCGGCGGCAATACTGGCTGCCCCTGATTCTCCGCGACGCCGATGAAAATGTAGCCGCCGCCCAGATTGTGAAAATCGTTGGCGAAGGCACACATGGTGTGGAGGACGGCCTCTGGATTCCAACCCTGCTTGAACTCCAACCGTTCCCATTCCACGGTTTGTCCATGCAGCACGTCGTCAATTTTGATCGGCAAAGGCATCGCAGGCGGAGAATACGTAAAATCCGCCTCCAAGAAAACCAGATTATCTCTTCCCCGTCAGCTTCGTCCGGCGTGCGCAACTGTTCACCCTGTTCACGATGCCGTGAACATTCCACTTTTCGTGAACACGTTGCTTTCGGACAAATTTGTTTGGATTTGCGTGCGTTGTTAAAGTCATGCTTGAACAATCGCGCCTAAACTAAGCAGATGACGCAGCGACCATCGCCCTGATTCTTGAACCAGACATGCAGACTCCAAGCGTGCCATCCTAAGCGCCGTCCCGTCCCTGGCGAAGCGAGCGCGGTCAAGGTGGAGACGCAGGGCGGAAGGGGCGTTCAACCTTGACGGCGCGAGCGAGCCATATAATCAGGGCGCGAGGCACGCTTGGCTCGGTGATTTGACCACCCCTGCAATGGGCCTGGAGAAAAAATCGGGCATTGTCGCCACGCCGGTATTTCGGCTAAACTCGCCGTGTTCGAGAAAAGAAATGTCAATCAACTAAATTTTTACTAACAACTTTGCGTAGCTTCGGCTACGGGCTGTCCCGAAAACCGCTAATTTTCTTAGCCCGTCAAACGAACCGACCGAGCACGCGCCCATCGGGCGCGGCTTGGCGTTGCCTCGTTTGACAGGCGCTTAGCGGTGCCTCGGGACAGGGCGCGTTAGGTTCGCGCCCCTTCTGTTTCCAGATTCCCGTCGCCTTCGTTGCGCGAGCAACCACGGCGACACAATGGCCACACTCGATTTCAAAGGGAAAGCGCTCGTCCAGAATTACCATCTCACGGTCAAGTATCACGAGTTGGTGCCGAAGAAGGACAAGAGCCTCACGGACAAGGTGCGGCTGGACGACAACCTCATCATCCACGGCGACAATCTCAAGGCATTGAAGGCGCTGCTGCCCACCTACGCCGGCAAGGTGAAGTGCATCTATATTGACCCACCCTACAACACCGGCGGTGAAGGCTGGGCCTACGATGACAACGTCAACTCGCCGATGATGCAGGAATGGCTCGGCAAAGCCGTGGACCGCGACGACCTTACGCGCCACGACAAATGGCTGTGCATGATGATGCCTAGGCTGAAGCTGCTTTGCGAATTGCTCGACGACGATGGAATAATCTTCATCAGCATTGACGACAATGAACAGCATCGGCTTCGGATGCTTTTGGATGAAGTGCTCGGTGAGGAAAATTTTATTTCGGTCATTGTTGTTCAATCAAACAAACGTGGTCAGACCTACAAGGAAATCGCCAAGACTCACGAATACGTTCTCGTGTATTCGCGAAATCCCACTCCCGAATTATTTGAGTTTGAAAAAGAGGGCGAAGCGCTGCCGCACAAAGATGCAATGGGGGCTTTTGATTTATGGGAACTCCGCAACCGCAATCCAAAATTCGGGCGATTTAACCGCGCTGAATTGTTTTATCCCATTTATGTCGCGCCCGACATCAAGGACGAAAGTGGATTCGCCCGAATATCGCTCACAAAATCAAAAGAATTCCATGTTGCAGTGTCTCCGCGAAACAGCGAAGGCGAAGACGGGTGCTGGCGTTGGGGCAAAAATCCCGGTGAAAAAATGGCTTTGATTGATTTAACAGGACCACTGCCTGAAGTCGTGGCAAAAAAACGGCGGGATGGTGAGTGGAACATTTACCAAAAGTCACGCAAGAGCACTACAAAGCCAAAATCCCTTTGGACGGAAACGGAAGTAATCAGCGAGCAAGGAACGATGATTCTTGGCGAACTTGGGTTGGCGGATAAATTTCAACATCCAAAGCCGGTTGAATTGATAAAGAGATGTATCCAAATT
>Ga0335085_10008325_pt1 | contig 15842 bp, 11 predicted proteins | sample Lox_Sample_45_FD_206712 | JGI IMG/M metagenome (GOLD analysis project Ga0335085, IMG submission 206712) | Soil microbial communities from Loxahatchee National Wildlife Refuge, Florida, United States - Lox_Sample_4.5 | ecosystem: Environmental > Terrestrial > Soil > Wetlands | place: USA...
ACGGCCGGGTGAGGCCGTAGACGGCCTGCTGGACCGGCTGGCCCGCGAGCGCCTCGGCCTGGCCCGGGGCCGGCCCGAAGCCGGCGCGCCACAACAGCCGGCGCGCCTGCGTGAGCGTCAACTGGGCTTCCACGGCTGGAGGCGGGGTGGGTGAGGGCGCCGGCGGGTTGACCGGCACCATCGGCGGCGCGGGCGCCCCGGGGAGCCCCGACACCGGAGCGTGGTGCTTGTGCTTGTGCTTGTGGTGGTGCTTGTGGAGCTTGTGCTTGTGCTTGTGAAGCTTGTGCTTCACCAGCTTGTGTTTGCGACCCTTGCCCTTGGCGGCCGACCCGTGGTGGGCCGGCTTGCCGGCAAGGTGCCCATCGCTGTGACCGTGCGCGCTGTGGGACGTCTTCAGATCCCCCGGCGCGGACGGGCGGGTCCGCGTCATGCCATTCCCCTCGGCCGCGGGGGCGCAGACGATGAGCGCGCACGTCAATGGCTAAACGGCCGACCTAAACGGGCGTGCGAGGACGGTGGCCCCCGTGCCCTCTGAAAAGGGGCCCGAGCACAGCGCGGAAGGGTGCAGGGCGAGATCCTGATCAGCAACTTCAAAAACGAAGGAACCCAGGATCGCCGCGCTTCTGCGCGGGCGTCGCCGCCGCTCGGTGGCGACGCTGCTCAGGCTGTGCGGACCGCGCGCGCGCCGCGCGCGGGGACCAGCGTGATGTGGCGGTTGCGCACGCCCTCCTCGCGCGAACGATCGGCGCGCAGGCTGGTGTGCGCCAGGATCGTGCGCAGCACGACGCGCATCTCGAAGCTGGCAAAGGCGGCACCGAGGCACCGGCGCCGTCCGCCTCCGAACGGGATCCAGGTGTAGGTCGAGCCCTCGCCCTCCTCCAGGTAGCGCTCGGGCCTGAAGCTGTCGGGCTCCGCGAACACGGACGGATCGCCGTGCATGAGGGAGATCGCGGGCATCACCGTGACACCCTTCGGCAGCCGCCAGCGGCCCAGCTCCAGCGGCCTCTGGAGCTGGCGCAGCACGGCCGGGATCACGGGGCGCACGCGCAGCGTCTCGCGCACGACGGCGTCGAGGTACTCGTCGTCGCCCTCCTGCGCCCGCTCCAGCACCGCCGGGTTGCGCAGCAGGCGCTCGAACGCCCACGCGAGGGCGGTCGCCGTGGTCTCGTGGCCGGCCAGCAGCAGCGTCATGATCTGGTCACGCAGCTCCTCGTCGTCGAAGTCGCCCGACGCCACGAGCTGCGAGAGCACGTCGTCGCGCTCGGACAGCAGCGGGTCGCGGCGGCGCGCGGCGATCTCCTCGCGCAGCAGCTCGTTGGCCTCCTCGACGGACCTGCGAAAGCGCTTCCAGCGCCCGAAGCGGCCGAGCCACGGCGCCAGCCACACGAGCAGCGTCACGAAGTCGAGCTCCACGGTCTCCGGCAGCACCCGGCGAAGGGCCTGCTGGCGGTCGGGGTCGCTTACCCCGATGACCGCCTCGAGGATCACCTCGAACGTCAGCGCGCGCATGCGCGGATGCAGCTCGAACGGGCGCCCCAGCGGCCAGCGGGCGCACTCCTGCACCGTGATCCGCTCGACCACCTCGCCGTAGCGCTTGACGGCGTCGCCGTGGAACGGGGGCAGCAGCCGCTTGCGGGCATGGAGGTGCTCGTCCTCGTCGAGCACCAGCACCGAGCTCTGCCCGAGCACCGGGCCCAGGATCGCGTTGCCGTCACCCGCGTGCAGCAGCGACGGGTCGCCGGTGAAGATCTGCTTGATCAGGGCGGCGTCGTTGACGTGCACGGCGTTGCCCCAGGGGAGCGCGCGGATCGTGAACACGGGCCCGTAGCGGCGCTGGCAGCGCTCCAGGAACGGGTTGGTGCGGTTCCAGACCAGCAGCGTCTGAAGCCAGCGCGGCAGCCGTGGGCCGGGCGGGAGGGCATCCACGACCGGGGCCGAGGGAGCCTCGGCGGAGGCCGGGCGGGGAGCCTGCTCGATGGAGCCGGAGGCGTGGTCGTCGAGGTCGGGTGGTCGCTGTTGGACTGTCGACACGGTGCTCTCCTTGGTGGTGGACCTTGGCTGCGGCGCCAGGGGCGCCATGGATCAATGTTACATCATTTGATGTCGCAGTGACCGATGTGTCGTCATTCGAAGATAAGCTGTGGGCACGATGGCGGTGATCGAGCACGCGCTGACGATCGAGCAGCTCGCGGCCGAGAGCGGGATGACGGTCCGCAACATAAGGGCCCATCGCGCCCGCGGGCTGCTGCCGGCCCCGGAGGTGCGCGACCGGGTGGGCTACTACGGCCCCGAGCACCTGGCGAGGCTGAGGCTGATCAGCCAGATGCAGGCGGAGGGGTTCAACCTGCGCGCGATCGAGCGCCTGTTGGAGCAGACCAACGGGCGCCCGGAGCAGCTCCTGAGCCTGCGGGAGGTGCTCTCGACCCCCGTCGAGGCCGAGCAGCCGCGGGTGTTCACCGCCACCGAGCTGAGCGAGCGCTTCGGGAACCACGCCGGGCCCGAGGAGCTGGCCCGGGCCGAGAAGCTGGGCCTGCTGGTCCAGCTCGGCGACGGTCGCATCGAGGCCCCCCTCCCCTCCCTGCTCGACGCCGCCGAGGAGGTGGTGTCGATGGGGGTGCCGCTGCAGCACGCGTTGAAGGTGCTCGGCAAGGTCCAGGAGCAGTGCAGTGTGGTGGCCCGCGAGTTCGTGAACCTGTTCCTCGAGGACCTGTGGGAGCCGTTTGCGAGCGAGGGATATCCCGAGGAGCGCTGGCAGGAGGTGACCGATTCGATCGAGCGCCTGCGCCCGCTGTCGGCGAACGTACTGGTGGCCGCGTACCAGCTGACGATGAGCACCGAGGTCGAGCGGGCCTTCGGCCGTGAACTGACCCGCCTGACCAGGCGCAAGCGCTCCCCACGCTGAGCGGCGCCGGCCACGTGATCGAGCCCGACGCTCCGAGCGCTCAGCTCGAGCGCACCTCCCCATTGTGAGCGAAATCAGTTACCCTTGCTGGGCCTTCTCGCGCCGGGGCCACTTTCCTTATGGGGACAAGATCCCGGATACGCAGCCCTGTGCTCACGCTCGCCGTACTTGTGGCGGCGTTCGCCTGCTGTGCGGCGTTCGTGGCCCGGGCGCAGGCGGCGACGACGACGATCTTCGGTAGCGCGACGCCGCCGACGCTCGACTCCAAAGACCCCAACGCGGTCGTGCTGGGGGTCAAGTTCAGCTCCGAAGTCGCCGGGCGCGTGACCGGGGTGCGCTTCTACAAGACGAGCACCAACACCGGCACCCACATCGGCAGCCTGTGGAGCTCGGGCGGGACGCTGCTGGCCTCGGCCACGTTCACCGGTGAGAGCGCCTCGGGGTGGCAGCAGGTGAGCTTCTCGACCCCGGTCACGATCACCCCGAACACCACCTATGTCGCCAGCTACCTGGCACCCAAAGGCCATTACTCGGAAACCCTCTCGGGGTTCGCCACCGCGGGCGTCAGCAACCCGCCGCTGAAAGCGCTCGCCAACTCGGTCAGCGCCGACGGCGTGTACGTGTACGGAGCCACGAACAAATTCCCGACCAACACCTACAAATCCACCAACTACTGGGTCGATGTGGTGTTCGAAGCCACGCCCACGACGCCTCCGGGACAGGTCACCAACGTCACCGCCCAGCCCGGCCTCAACGCCGCGACGGTGAGCTGGAGCGCCCCCGCCAGCGGGGGAGAACCGACCGAATACAAGGTCACCCCCTACATCGCCGGCGAAGCCCAGGCCAGCACGACCGTGAGCGGCAGCCCCCCGGCGACGAGCACGACCGTGACGGGACTGAAAGGGGGCACGGCCTACACCTTCACCGTGCAGGCCCTGAACTCGGCCGGGCCCGGACCGGTGTCGGCGCAGTCACTCCCAGTGACCCCGACGGCCCCGACGGCGCCCGAAGCGCCCACCCAGGTCAGCGCCACCGCGGGCAACGCCAGCGCGAGCGTGAAATGGAGCGCTCCCGGAAACGGCGGGAGCACGATCCTCAGCTACACGATCACCCCCTACGCCGGCACCGAAGCGCTCACCGCCACGGTCGTCAAAGGCACGCCGCCGGCTACGACCGCGCTGATCGAAGGACTCAAAAACGGCACCACCTACACCTTCAAGGTGACGGCCACCAACCAGATCGGCACGGGGCCCGAATCGCTGCCCTCGAACCCCGTCACGCCGGCCACCGAACCGATCGCGCTGCCCGACCTGCAGTCGGTGATCCCGACGGCCGACATCTACATCGTCAGCGCCGAAGAAAAACGCACGCTCGAGTTCGAGCACATCACCTCCGACCTCGGCGCCGGACCGCTCGAGATGCGTCCCACCTACAACAAAGCGACCGGCATCTCGCAGGGCTACCAGGCGCTCTACACGATGCCCACCCCAGGGGCCTGGAAATTCGCCTACACGGTGCCGATCGTGGGGCCGATGTACTGGGTCGGCGGCGGCGACTACCGCTTCCCGTTCGACCGCTTCGCGCTGTACGGCTCCAACGAAGGCCAGATCGGGAGCGTCGCGGCGACGAGCCCGAAGGAACTGTATTGCATGACCTCCGACACATTCGTGGGCGGAGTCCCCAACGCTCCGGCGACCAACGGTTACCCCTCCAGCAACTGCCTGCGAGCGGAAGGGGTGCTCGGCATGAGCGTCGGCTGGGGAGACGAGTACGACGCCACTGACGGGGGCGAGGGAATCGACATCACGAGCCTCCCCAACGGCGTCTACTGGCTGCGGGCCGAAGCCGACCCCGACCACTACTTCCAGGAGTCGAACACCTCCAACAACGTCACCGACACGAAGCTGATGATCGAAGGCACGTCGGTGAAAGTCCTCGAACAGACCCATCCGACGCTCACGCCGCCGAGCGTCACCTTCACCGCCCCGAAAGCGGAAAGCACGATCTCGGGCACGAGCGCGCTGAGCGCCGAAGCCAGCGGCCCGTCGCCGATCGACTCGGTGCAGTTCCTGCTCGACGGCCAGCCGATCGGGGCGCCCGTGACCTCCCCCCCATACACCCTCAACTGGACGCCCGGCAGCGGCGTCAGCGGGAAACACTTCCTCAGTGCACAGGTGACCGACAGCAGGAGCCTCCTCGGCACGGCCGCCGACGTGCCCGTGACGATCCAGGAAACGACCGGTGGCGGCGGTGGGGAAACGCCAGGGATCTCGCTCGTCAACCCGACCGCCGGCCAGATCGTGTCGGACACGATCCAGGTGGCAGCCACCGCGCACGATGAAGCGGCGATCGAAAAAGTGCAGTTCTACCTCGACGGCAAACCGCTCGGCGCGGCGCTGACGGCGCCCCCCTGGGCGATCAGCTGGAACACCAAAGAAGCCACCAACGCGAACCACACGCTGGGCGTGACCATGACCGACGCCATGGGCCGGATTGTCAGCTCCACGAACGTGACGGTGAAAGTCGAAAACCCGGCCGAGGAAAGCCCGTGCTTCGTGATGGACGCGAACACCACCGTCAACGGCCGCGGGACGGTCACCACGCCGCTGTTCACGACCGCCGAAGCCGGCGAGCAGCTGTTCGCGTTCGTGTCCACCGACGGGCCCGCCGGCGCCGGGCGCCAGACGGCCACCGTGAGCGGCGCCGGGCTCGTCTGGACACTCGTGAAGCGCGCCAACTCGCGCGCCGGGGACGCAGAGATCTGGACCGCCACCGCGATCGGGCCGCTGTCGGGCGTGTCGGTGTCCTCGACCCCGGCGGTTGGTGGCTTCGACCAGACACTGACGGTGATCTCGATGCAGATGTCCCAGGGCGCGGGCGCCTCGGCAGGGGCGGGTGCCGCCAGCGGCGAAGCCACTGTGTCGTTGAAAACGACCGAAGAGGGATCGCTGGTGTTCGCCGTCGGCCACGACTGGTCGAAGGCGGCCGCCCGCACGCTCGGAGCGGGACAGGTGATGCTGCACCAGTTCCTCGACACCGGCACGGGCGACACCACCTGGACCCAGTACACGGGCGCCGTCACCGGGGCGGCCGGGGAAACGGTGACGATCAACGACACCGCCCCCACCAAAGACGAATGGGACCTCGCCGCCGTCGAGGTCCGACCCGACATCGACTAGCGCCGGGCCGGCCGCACCGCCGCTCCCCCTGACGGCGCTACATTCCGGGCATGCCCTCGCGTCGCGGCCGGATCGCGCTCTGCACGGCCGTGCTCGCGCTCGCGCTGGCGGCCCCGGCGAGCGCGTCCGCGGCACGCTACTACCTCTCCCTCGGGGACTCGCTGGCACAGGGGATGCAGCCGAACGCCTCGGGGATAACGCTCGACACCGACCAGGGATATGCCGACCAGCTGTATGCGGAGGAGCGCCACCGGATCCCGGGCCTGAAGCTCGTCAAGCTCGGCTGCGGAGGCGAGACGACGACGAGCTTCCTCACCGGCAAGGGCAACTCGGCCGACGCGTTCCTGCTCGGGTGCAACCCGGCGGGCGGCTCCCAGATGCTCGCCGCGGAACGCTTCCTGCGCAGGCACCGGCGCCCCGGTGAAGTGGCGCTGGTGACGCTCGACATCGGCGCCAACGACGTGGACGGGTGTGAACACGAAGGGGCGATCGACACCGACTGTGTGATCCGGGGTGTGCAGCACATCGCCAGGAACCTCCCCGTGATCCTGCGCCGGCTGCGACGCGCAGCGGCACCCGCAACCCCGATGGCGGCGATGACCCTGTACGACCCCTTCCTGGCGCTCTACCTGACACCCGACGGACACCAGGAAGCGCTGACGAGCGTCCAGTACGCCCGCAACGTCAACCAGGGGCTCGCGCGCCTGTACCGCGCGGCCGGCTTCCGCGTGGCGCACGCGGACAGGGCGTTTCGCACCTACGACACCTCGCGGACCGCGAGCCTCGCGGGACAGACCGGCCCGGTGCCCGTGGCGGTCGCCGAAGTGTGCCGGCTCACGTGGATGTGCGCGCCGGCCCCCGTGGGGCCGAACATCCACGCCAACGCGGCCGGCTATCACGTGATCGCCGACGCCTTCCTGAAGGCGCTCGGATAGGCGCCGGGCGCGAGCGCAGGGGAGCGAACCGAACGCGCGCGAGCGCATCTCGCGGCCCCCGGGCGCGGGCGATCCGCTGCGTCGGCGGCCGGACGGCGGACGGTCGACAACTGAGCAGTCAGACGGCGCCCGCTTGGGCCAACGGTCGAAGGTGGGCGGGGCGGGCGGTCAGGAGAATCCTCCTGTGCGGACGAGTGCGGGGAGAGCAGGGGTGCCCGAGGACGCGGAGCTGTCCGGGTCTGGCGGTGACCTCCCTGGATCCGTCACCGGCGTGCCCTACCGGCCGAAGCTGCCGTTCCTGGATGAGCTGTTCGAGGTCGATGGAACGCCCAGGGCAACGGCCCGTGCGCTCGTGGGTGCCCTTGAGCAACTGGGGGCCGCGGGACTGATCGAGGCGGGACGGCGCCGCGACGCGATCTTCATGCAGCAGGGGATCACGTTCGAGACGGGCGGCGGGGATGGTCCGACCCATGATCGTCCGTTCCCTCTGGACCTCGTGCCGCGGGTGCTCGGCGGCGAGGAGTGGTCGACGATCAAGCGGGGCCTGGCCCAGCGCATCCGAGCGCTGAACCACTTCGTCGACGACGTCTACCACACGCGCGAGATCGTCCACGAGGGGATCGTGCCCTGGCGACTGGTCGCTTCCTGCTCGCATTTCGCCCGGGCGGTCCACGGCATCAGGCCACCCGGGGGCGTCTACACGCACGTCGCCGGGTGCGATCTGGTGCGCGACAGCGACGGCAGCTGGAGGGTGATAGAGGACAACGTCCGGATCCCGTCCGGAATCTCCTACGTGCTCGAGAACCGAGCGGCGATGGCCCGGCTCGTCCCTGAGCTGTTTGCTTCCTACCGGGTTCGCCCCATCGACCACTATCCACAGCTGCTGCTCGGGGCACTTCGAGCCGTTGCCCCCTCCGCCGAGAGCGAGGCGACGGTGGTGGTATGGACCCCCGGTCCGGCCAACCCCGCCTACTTCGAGCACGCCTTCCTCGCCCGTCAGATGGGCGTCGAGCTGGTCGAAGCCTCCGACCTGATCGTGCGGGACGACGTGCTGTACATGCGCACGATCAAAGGGCTCGAACGGGCCCACGCGGTCTACCGCCGGATCGACGACGACTTCGTCGATCCACTCGAGTTCAGGGGCGACTCTCTGCTGGGCGTTCCAGGGCTCGTGAGGGCCTACCGCGCCGGGAACGTCGCGATCGCCAACGCGCTCGGCACGGGCGTCGCGGACGACAAGGCCGTCTACCGATTCGTGCCGGAGATGATCCGCTTCTACCTCGGCGAGGAGCCGATCCTCGAGAACGTGCGCACCTACCTGCCGTCGGATCCGGAGGTGCTCGAGCACGTGCTGGGGCGACTCGACGAGCTGGTGGTGAAGCCGACCGGGGAGTCGGGTGGCCGAGGGGTGATGATCGGGCCCCACGCCACCGAGGGCGAAATCGAGCAGATGCGCCTCGAGCTGAGCGCTGCGCCGGACCACTGGATCGCACAGGACGTGGTCGAGCTCTCAACGGTTCCGGTGGTCGACTCCGACGGCCGCCTCGTGCCGCGCCACGTCGACCTGCGTCCCTTCGCCGTATTCGGCGAGCGCATCGACATCGTGCCCGGCGGCCTTACACGCGTCGCGCTCGAGGAGGGCTCGCTGATCGTCAACTCCTCGCGGGGGGGCGGCTCGAAGGACACGTGGGTGCTGGAGGACGGCGACGATGCCGACCGCGCGGGACCACCGATCGCCGACACGCAGCCTCCGGCGCTCCCCGATCTGCGCTACGGCACCTGGGTCGCACAACAACAGCAACAGCAACAACAACCGCAGCACCGGCTCCGCGGAGCGCCGCTGGGGCCGCCGTGATGCTCTCGCGGATCGCACACGAGCTCTACTGGCTGGGCCGCAACCTCGCTCGCGCGGAGTTCACCGCGCGTGCCGTCGAGGCCGTCCTGCAGGCCGAGCTTCAGGGCGCCTCTGACGCGGCCCCCGGGGTGAGCTTCGGCTCGGGCCGGCTGCTCGCGATGCTGGGCGACGACCATGGCAACAAGGACACCGGCGAGACGCTCGGCCAGCTGATCCTCGATCCCCAGCGCCCGGAATCGATGCTGGCGAGCATCGAACGTGCCCGTGAGGGTGCGCGCACGGTACGCGACGTGATCAGCGCGGAGATGTGGCAGGCGGTCAACACCACCGCCATGGGCCTGCACGGCGCGGGGCGTCCCGGCTGGGGTACCCCCACCGGCCCGTTCCTCGCCTCGCAGTACATCAAGGAGCGCACGTCTCTGATCTGGGGCATCGCCAACCGCTCGATGCTCCGGGACGAGGCGAAGTGCTTTCTCGACGCGGGCGGCCTGATCGAGATCTCCGACATGGTGCTGCGCATGCTGCACGTCGCGATGCCGCCGGCCGATTCAGCCCCGGCGGACGGGACCGCGCTGATCCTGCTGCAGGCGGTGGGCGGCTTTCACGCCTACCTGCGTGCCGTGACGGCGCCCCCGAACGCCGACCCCGTGGCGAGGTTCCTGCTGTTCGAGCGCTCCTACCCGGACAGCGTCGCCGCCTGCGTGGACTCCCTGCACGAGGTCTTCACGGTCGCCGATGCGGGTCCTCGCAACTCCAAGCCGGTGCTGAGGGTGAGCCGCCTGGCGGCGGACCTCGATTTCCAGCGCCGGGCGCTGCCCGAGGGATCGGAGCTGACCGGGATCTGCCGCGAGACCCAGCAGGAGCTCGGACGCCTCGACCAGGACGTGGCCGAGCGTTATTTCGCCGGGGCGGCGGCCGTCGGGCCCAGGGGAGAGCTGTAGGTGCATTTCGCGATCCGCTTCCTCACGGAATACCGCTACGACGCCCCGGTGACGGACAACCTCAACGCTCTCAGGGTTCGGCCGGCCACCACCTCGACACAGCGCTGCGACGAGTTCCACACGCGCATCGAGCCCGAAGCACGGGTCGCCCGCCACCTCGATTACTTCGGCACCGAGGTGATCGAGTTCGGGGTCCCCACCCCCCACGATCACCTCACGATCGACGTCCGTGCCCGCGTCGTGACCTCCAACCCGCCCGATCCTCCCGTCGGCTCGTGGGAGGGCCTGCGCAGCCCGTCCTACATCGATGCCGCCGGCGAGTTCGCGCTCCCGTGGCAGGATCAGCCGATGATCGCCGGCCTCGAGGATCTCGAGCAGGCGATCGGCGCGGACACGCCGCTGCAGACGCTCGAGCGCCTGTGCCACGTCGTCCCCGAGCGCTTCGAGTACAGACCGGGTGCCACCTACGTCGGTTCGAGCGTCGACGAGCTGCTGCAGAAGAAGGCCGGCGTGTGCCAGGACTTCGCGCACCTCTCGCTGGTGCTGCTGCGCCGGCGTGGTATCGCTGCCCGTTACGTGTCGGGGTACCTGTGGGCGGCGCCCGACGATGCCGGCTCGAACTCGTTGGAGGTCGACACCCACGCCTGGGTCGAGGCGCTGCTCCCCGGCACCGAGGAGGGCGGCGAGCCACAGTGGGTCAGCATCGACCCCACCAACCGGCGTCTCGCGGACAGCTCACACGTAAAGATCGGCCACGGGCGCTTCTATGCCGACATCGCCCCCGTCAAGGGCCTGTTCATCGGCGGCGCGACCTCGACCCTGTCCGCAACCGTCACCCTCTCCCTGCTCGACCCCCAGTCGGGCGCCAGGCCGTGACGGTCCCCGACCCTCACGGGCGCGTCGGTGCTCTCAGATCCGGTGCTCCGGGTTCTCGAACTCGAAGCGGCAGCCGGCGTCCCACAGGCTCTTCTGATTGCCGTGGGCCGGGATCCCACCGGCGTCCTTGATCATGCGCGCGAGGTGCAGAAGGTTCCAGGTGAGGAACGTGGTGTTGCGGTTGGTGAATTCGTTCTCGGGACCCCCTGAGCCGGGATCGAGGTAGCTCGGCCCGGGTCCCGCCTCTCCCAGCCAGCCCGAGTCGGCTTGGGGCGGGATCACGTAGCCGAGATGCTGGAGCGAGTAGAGGATGTTCATCGCACAGTGCTTCGCGCCGTCCTCGTTGCCGGTGATGATGCAGCCGCCGACGCGTCCGTAGTAGGCCCACTGGCCCGCGTCGTTGAGGAGGTGGCTGTTGCCGTACAGCCGCTCGATGACGCGTGTGCAGACGGACGATTTCTCACCCAGCCAGATCGGCGAGAGCAGCACGAGGATGTCGGAGGAGAGCACGGACTCGAAGATCGCCGGCCAGTCGTCGCGCTCCCATCCGTGTTCGGTCATGTCCGGCTGGACGCCTGTGGCGATCTCGTGGTCGACGGCTCGCACCACCTCGACCTCGACCCCGAGACGGCGCATGATCGCGATCGACTGGTCCGCCAGCGCACGGGTGTTCGAGACCGCCGGGGAACGCTTCAGCGTGCAGTTGATGTACAGGGCCCGCAGGTCCGAGAAGTCCCACGAGGCACGCTCGCAGAGCTCCTCCTGGCGCGGGCTGAGGTCATGGCTCATCGGTCGAAAGCTCCTCCTGGTCGAATCTTGCGGCCATCCCGTCGCCGCGGCGATGGCCTCGGCTACGAGCCGGGTCTGCGCACGGTATCCGCATGGACGCGAGGGAGCCCCCGACGCGGCTTGCCTGCGGGCACGCCGGCCTCGGGGCTGAGCCGCCCGCCGCTCACCAGGCGCAGCAGGGCGGCGCGGTGCAGTCGCACGAGCGCGTTGAGCGTGCCGGAGGCTCCGGCGCGCAGCAGCTCGAGAGCGTGCCACGGGCCGTGGGCCGTGGGCGCGAACTGCAGCAGGGCCGCGTGCTGCCCGGGCGGCAGCAGCGCCCACACGCGGACGCGGTCTCGGCCCGCCCGCAGGGGATCGAAAGGGAACGTGAAGGCCACCAGGAACGGCTTCGGACGTGCCAGCTCGAGGTTCCCGCCCGGGCCCGCGCTGTAGAGGCCCGCCGGCCGCTGGTATTCGACTCCTTCTCCGGTCGGCCCGCTCACCCGCACGGCGGGATACGGGTCGACCAGGAACTGCCAGTCCACGAGCCCCACGCCCGCCGCCCATAGCCGGTGCAGGGCCCGCGAGAGCCACCGCCCCTGCAGCCCGGGCGCCACCCCGTGGGGCGACTGGGGGGCGCTTTCCCAGTTGAGCTCGGTGGCCCACACCGGCTTGGGGCCCGCCGGCAGAGCCGTGCCCACGGCCTCGGCGCTTCGCAGCAGGCTCGTGATCTTGGCGGCGTCGGCGATCGACACGTCGAGCGAGGACGCCGCCGGCCTGTCGGGGTCGCCGACCGACAGCGGATGGAACGCCAGCACGTCGAAATGGGGCGGTTGCGGGCACGGGGCCCGCGCGGGGTCAGACGTGCCGGTGAGACACAGCATCGAGGCCAGGAACGTCAGCGGCGCCATGCGACCCACGCCGGCGGGGTCTCCGTCGGGCGCGACCCCGGCGGTGATCACGGCGTCGCTCGGGTCGACCTGCTTGACCCCGGCGTAGAAGGCGTTGAGCATTTCCCTGTACAGCAGCGGTGAGAAGGCCGTCCACTGGCCTTCGTGGACGACCCACTGCGGCTCCAGGTAGCGCGCCAGGTTGGGCTCGTTCCAGGCCTGGAAGTACTTCACCTCCGGCAGCATCGAACCTGGCCTTACGGGGTCTGGGAAGCTCCCGTCGTAGCGCCGGGCGAGCGCCAGCGCGAAGGCCTGCAGCGCTTGCGGGCTCGGAGCCCAGGTGCCGGGGAACGCGAACGGCCAGCGCCCGGGCGCTTCGGCGAACGGGGGCGCATGTGACACGACCAGGATCGGCGCGAGGCCCGCGGAGACCGCGCTGCGAACCGCTTCGTCCAGGCGTGCGAAGTGGTAGGAGCGATCCGCCGGGTCGCTCGGATCGAATCCGGCGGGCGGGCCCGCGGAGACGAGTTCGTGCCAGTCCACCGGGATGCGCACGACGGTGGCGCCGGCGGCGCGGATGCGCGCGAGCGCCAGCGCGCGGGTTCCGGGGTCGGCGCTCTCCAGCAGGACGCCGTCGGAAACCCCGCGAACCAGCCCCCCGGCGGGAAACGGCCCGCCTAGCAGCGCGCGCTTCTGGGCGCGGGCGAGACTCGGGCGGGTGCGGGCCGGTTCGGGGCCCGGTGCCGGTTCGGCGCCGAACGGCCGCGGTGGTCCTTCCGCGCCGGTGCGCGAGGGAAACGGGAGCACCGGTCCCGGAGCCAGCCAGGTGAGCGCCGTCAGCGCGACTGCGAGAACGCGCTCCACGGCGGGCGGGTCGCCCTAGTGGAGCTTGACGGTGCGACGCTTGAGGCTCATTTTGCTGCCCGAGCTGCTGTGGATCGTGGTGAGCAGCACGGCGTGGACGTTCTTGGCCGAGCGCAGCGCACTGCGCCCCTTGTGCGTCACGCGCAGCAACACGTTCACGACCCCGGCCTTGTTCGTGACGTACACGCCGCGCGCGATCAGCAGCGCGGCCGGCCGGTGGTGGTGCTTCTTGCTGGAGGCGAACGCGGGCAACGCTCCGTTCTCCAGATACAGGTCCTCGAAGATCGTGCCCGGCTGGTTGATCCCGACGAGCACGTGCCACCCGGACGTCAGCAGCGAGTGGATCGTGAGGTGGCCGAGTTTGAAGATCGATCCCTGCAGGGCCGGCGGCGGAGGCGGAGGCGGCGGCGGCGCCGGGGCTGCCGGGCACGCGCCGACGGGGCGCGAGTTTTCGCTCGTGTAGGTGTACGTCGCGCCTTCGCTCAGCAGCGTTTCCAGCGACTCGACGGCTGTGACGGTCTGGCCGATCTGCAGTGGCGCCAGGAAGCTGCCGCCGAAGGCCGTCCCCGACAGAGCCGTCACCTGCGCCGAGCCGGCGGGCGCTTCGTTCAGTTCGTATCGGTGGTAGGCCTTGACGAGCGAGTAGGTGACGTATCTCCCCTTGACCGTGAAGCCGGACGTGTTCTGACCCGAGAAATTGACCGAGCCCGCGCAGACCGTGGGGTCCATCGAGGGCAGCCCGTCGTACACGACCGATCCCACCACCCGTCCGATCGGCGATTCCAGTGTGACCACGTCGCCGACCTGGGGAACCTGCGAGAGATATGGGCGCCCGCCAGGGTCGGAGTTTTGGTAGACGACCGTCCCCCCGCGGATGATCGAGATGGTGGCGCTGGCTCCCGGATCGACCGACCCCCAGACCCCGGCCGCCGGCACGCGTTCGGGGATCGTCGTCTCACCCTCGCTGACCGTCAGCGTGTAGCTGGGCGTGGAGTGATGGGCCCCCGCCGGCCCGGCCGTGACGCCGAGCGTCAGCAGCCCGAGGAGCAGCGCGCCGGCGGCTGCCCGGGTTCGCGGGCCGAAGGCCCGGTGGCTACGTCGAAGAGTCCTGCCCACCCTCATGAGACCGCACTGCAATCGTCCCGACACCGCCTCAGCATTAGCTTCGGAGACCCGGCTGGACGACGGTATCTGCCCGTGCAGACGGACCTGGACGGACGGGCCATGCAGAGGGACCGCCCGCCCGCCCGCGCAGGCGGCTTCACCCCGGCACACGGCGAGCCTGCGCGCCGGGGCGTGGCGCTCAGCCGGCCACCACCCCGCCGTCGCAGACGATCGTGTCGCCGACGATGTAGGCGCCGGCGGGCGAGGCGAGGAACAGGGCCGTCCCGGCGATGTCGCTCGGCCTGCCCACGCGACCGCGGGGATTGCTCTGGCCGACCTGCTCCCAGTCGGTCCCCTGCACATCTCCCCCTCCCCCGACGCCCGTGCTGAGCATCCACGTCGGGAAGGGGCCCGGTGCGATCGCGTTCACGAGGATGTCGCGCCGCACCAGGGTGGCGGCGAGCTGCCGGGTGAGGGCGTGCACCGCCGCCTTGGAGGCCCCGTAGGACCAGTTGTCGAAGCGCGACGTCCGCAGCCCGTCGATCGAGCCGATGTTGATGACGCGGGCGGGCGAGTCGGGCCCGGCGGCGGCTTCGAGCAGCGGGAGCAGGGCCTGGGTGAGGAAGAAGATGCCCTTCACGTTGGTGTCCATGACCTTGTCCCAGCCGCCCTCGGGGAACTCCCCCAGCGGCGCGCCCCAGGAGGCGCCGGCGTTGTTGACGAGCACGTCGAGGCGGGACTCCCGCTGAGCGATCGCCGCCGCGAGGGCGGTCGCGCCCTCGACGCTCGCCAGGTTCGCCGGGAGCGACACGCACGTGCCGCCGTAGGTCTCGGCCAGCCGGGCAGCGGTGGCGTCGCAGACGTCGGCCTTGCGAGAGCTGATGTAGACAGTGGCGCCGTTGGCGAGAAAGCCCGCGGCGATCATCTCGCCGATGCCGCGTGAGCCACCCGTGACCAGAACCGTCTTCCCGGCGACGGAGAAGAGCTCCTCGATGGAGAGCTCCGACATTGTGCCCCTCCCTTCTCGGTGGTTGACGAAGTCGAGACGCGACAGTCTGCCGTGCCGCGGGCGCCCGGTGGGTTCCCGGATACGACGGCGCCGGCCGGCACCAGTGCCTCGAGGCGCTCGAGCTCGCGCTGCGAGGCGGGACCGGCCGCGACTTCGACCCCGCCCGCTGGCGCGAGCTGCGGGACGCCTATGCCGAGCGCTTCGGCCCCGAGGCCTCGGTGCTCGGCCCGCCCCAGGAGTGGGAGGACGAGTACGGGGCCGAGCGCGACATCAACGGTTGACCTAGACCTCCTCGGCGGCCGCGCCCGCTGAGGACTCTGCAAGTGCCGGCTGTGAGGGCCCGGCACCGTTCGACGACGTCGCCCCGGACACGACGACGACCTGATGGGTCGTGGCGGTCTGGCCGGTGAGATACACGCCATATGCGTCGACGATCGAGCGCTCCCAGTCTCCCCGATTGGCGATCCACTTGTATCCGGTGATCACGATCCCCGCCCCCATGGTTGCGATGAAGGTCGC
>Ga0335085_10008326_pt1 | contig 15841 bp, 7 predicted proteins | sample Lox_Sample_45_FD_206712 | JGI IMG/M metagenome (GOLD analysis project Ga0335085, IMG submission 206712) | Soil microbial communities from Loxahatchee National Wildlife Refuge, Florida, United States - Lox_Sample_4.5 | ecosystem: Environmental > Terrestrial > Soil > Wetlands | place: USA: Florida...
GGAAATGCACACGCTCTCCAGGTTAAGCAGAATATTCCCCGCTTTTGCGATTGCGTTTGCGGCGTTGGCGCTTTTGACCACGCGGCAGGCCGAGGCGCAGCAAGCTTCCGCGGAGTCCACCCCTCAGCAAACCGAGGAATTGAAGAAACAACTGGAACAAATCAAGCAGGAATACATGGCTACCACGCGGGATCTGGAGAATCGCATTGCCGCTCTGGAGCGGCAAATCGAACAGCAGAAGGCGGCGAGCGAGAAGGCGCTGCAACAACCGGAAGGAGCCGCCGCGAACGCTAAAAAGGACGTAGTGGGCTCGGTGGCACAAGCCGCGCAACAAGCCGGACAAGAGGCCGTGCAGGGCGCCCTGACCGGCGGCTCCAATCAGGTGGGCGCAAAATTCCAGGGGCAAGTGCCCTTGCAGCCGACCTACGATGAATTACAGGAGGCGGAGACCAAGATCGAGGGTCTGCAGCGGCAAGTGGGGGCTTTCGAATTTCACGGATATCTTCGCTCGGGGTACGGATTGAACAGCGAGGGTGGGCAGCAAGTGGCGTTCGAGGCGCCCGGCGCGGATGCAAAGTACCGCCTGGGAAACGAGACGGAAACTTACGGAGAGTTCATCTTTGTCAACAATTGGCTGAACCCGGAAGCGAACACGGACAAGGCCTGGCTGAAGACGGAGATTATGATCGAGGCGAATACGTCGAATTCGACCAACTACGCCAGCTTTCCGACGCAAGTGGTCAACGGCCAGGTGGTCGCGGACGGGAACGACCAGTTCCGGTTGCGGGAAGCGTTTGTGCGCGGCGGACACTTTCTCGGGGACTTTCAGCCGGACGCGACGTTTTGGGTGGGCGAACGGTACTACCGGCGAATTCACATCGAGATCAACGATTTCTACCCGCTGGACCTGAGCGGCTATGGCGGGGGAATTGAAGACCTGCGGATCGGTCCCGGCAAGCTTTCCGTGGCCTTTCTAGCCGGCGCGAGGCCGGACATTACGACTCAGAACGGCAGCTACGCAAAGAGCAATATTGACGCGCGCTACTACGACCTAAAAGCACCGTTTGGTTCCACCTGGGGCGTGTGGTTCGATTGGGCCACCAGCAAAGGCGGCACGGTGGTCTCATCCAATACCGGCGCCACAACGCCGCCGGGCACGGCGATCCCCACCGCCGACGGTTACGCCGTCGGAACCAGGTTCCAACGTCTGGAATGGCACGGCGGCTACAATGCCTTCTCCGTTCAGTATGGAACCGGAGCGGCGAGCAATTTCAGTTCGCCGGGGAGCGGCACCGTCGTGGCGAACCCCAACCCGTTCATCAACAGCAGCCGGCAGCTGCTGGTCACCGAACAGGTTTTATTTCAACCGAACGACAAGTTCGCCATCATGCCGATTTTCATTTACCAGCGAACCAAGGACGGCAATCCGGATCACCCCTGGGAGCAATGGGTCTCCTTCGGCGCGCGGCCGGTCTGGTTCTTCAACAAGTATATTTCCGTGGCGTTTGAAGCCGGATTCGATCACACCGACAGCTTTCTCGTCGAGCCGGCCGGCAACCTCAACAATTTCAATGGCTGGCTGCGAAAGTACACCATCGCCCCTCAGATTGGCGCCGGCCGGCAGTTCTTCAGCCGTCCGAATTTGCGGGCGTTCCTGACCTACGCCAGTTGGTCCAACGGCTTTCGGGGTTTCGTCGGAGGAATCCCGTACGAGGACAGGACCAGCGGACTTACCTACGGAGTGCAGGCAGAGACCTGGTGGTAGCGCCGTGCTCGCCGTCCGCGCGCCGGAAAGAAAGCGGGGCTACGGCGAGTGCGCGGCAGAAGCGGCTCGGGGGAAGGCAGGGGTGAGAGTTGACCCTTCCCGACTCAGGCTGAGGCAGGCATAGTAAAGTTATCAATAGATAATCAAGGAATACACGATTCGAATGGCGGGAAGATTCGGATAGGGGAGGGCGTTCGAACGAAAGGAACAGGGGATGGTGATGGTTGGGAATAGGGGTCGCGAGTAAGAGAGGGGAAAATGCGAAACCCAAGACCCAGGTCCAAAAAGCGGAACCCGGTGCACACGGCGGCGCGCGCTACAGCTGGGGGCGAAGAAAAGAAGAGGGTCCCCCTCCTTCTTCCGCCAGGGCGGACGGAGGGCGGTTGCTACACAATCCCTCGGGCCCGCTAGAAGCGCCGGTCTCAAGACCGGCCGCTACACGAGGCAAGGAAAAGGCCGTTACATGCCCGTTATGCCATTCACACGGCATTCACAATCATGTTACGGGAGCTTTACCATTCCCCCTGCAGGACTTGTAACAATGCCAACAGCATTCGGGGGCTTACACTTACACCATGTCTACCGCAAGACCTATGCCTACGGTACACTTCTACCGATGCGTGCAGGCAGACGAGATCCACTCATGAAACGCGTGTTAATTATTGAAGACGACCGCGACATCGTCGAGCTTGTCCGCTATAACCTGGCCAATGAAGGCTTTCAAGTCGCCGCCGCTTTTGACGGACCGGGGGGCTTGGCCGCCCTGCGGAAAGCACCTCCAGACCTGCTTTTGCTGGACCTGATGCTTCCCAAGATGTCCGGCCTGGATATTTGCCGGGAAATCCGCAAGGACGAATCGCTGAACCGCCTGCCGGTGCTGATGCTGACCGCGCGCGGCGACGAAGCCGACCGGGTCGTGGGCCTGGAAATGGGCGCGGACGACTACGTCACCAAGCCGTTTAGCCCGCGCGAGCTGATCGCTCGGGTCAAGGCCCTGCTGCGCCGCGCCGAGCCCCCCGCCGATGCGCCGCGCATCATCGAAATTGGCCGGCTGGCGATCGACCCGGCTTCCTATCGCGTCAGCCACTCGGGGAAGCCCGTGCCGCTGAGCACGCTGGAGTTTCGCCTGCTCTATTACCTGGCGTCCCGCCCCAACCGCGTTTTCACCCGCGACCAGTTGCTCGACGCCGTTTGGGGCACGGACCGATTCGTGACCCCCCGCAGCGTGGACGTGTACGTCCGCCGGCTGCGCGAAAAAATTGAATCCGACCCGGAAAATCCCCTGCACCTGAAGACCGTTCGTGGTGCGGGCTATCTGTTCGAGACACGTGCGGCGTAAATTCTTCTGGCGACTCGCGCTGACCTTCCTCACGCTCCTCGGATGCGTGCTGGTTGCCGTTGATTTTCTGGCCGAACACACGCTGCGCAGCAACTATGAAAGCGATTCCTTTCACGAACTGCAATCGATCTCGCGCGTGGTGCGCCAGCAGAAACTGCCGCTGACTTCCATTCCGCCGAAAACTCCCGAGGAAAAGGCCGCCCTGAATGCCTGGATCGCCAACGCCGCCGCCAGCGGCGCACGCGTCACGGTCATCAGCGTAGATGGAACCGTTCTGGCCGACTCCGAAACCGAATCCGACACCATGGAAAACCACGCGACGCGTCCCGAAGTGGTGGACGCGATGCGCAGCGGCGAAGGGCGCTCCACGCGTACGAGCGTTTCGGTGAAGCGCGCGCTCCTCTATTACGCCTTCCGCGAATACTTGCCCGGCGATGTGCCGGTGATTGTGCGGCTGGCGCTGCCGCTCGAAGGCGTGGAAGAGCCGCTGGCGAAATTCCGCATCAACCTGCTGGTTGGCTCGCTGCTGATCTTTCTGATTGCCGGCGCGGTGGGCTTGCTGATGTCGCGCACGTATACGGATCGCGTGGAGCGCCTGCGCGAGTTCTCGCGCCGCGTTGCCGAGGGCGATTTCCGGCCGCTGCCGCCGGACGGCACGGGAGACACGCTGGAGGCGCTGGGCGCTTCGCTGAACCAGACGGCCTCGCGGCTGGATCGCACCATTCGCACGCTCACCGAAGAGCGCAATCTATCCGCGGCGATTCTCGGCTCGATGGTGGAGGGCGTCGCGGTGGTCAACGGCGCGGAACGCCTGGTGTTCGCCAACCCCGGCTTTGCCTCGATTCTCGGGCTGGATGTGCCGCCGGTGTCGGGGAGTTCGCTGCTGGAAGTGGTGCGGCAAACCGAACTGATCGAAGCCGTGCGCCGCGTGCTGGCCGGCGAGCCGCGCGTGGAGGCGGAAATCGCCACGGGCACTTTGCGGCAGCACTTCTTTGCGGCCACCGTGGCTTCGGTGCGCGCGGGCGAAACCTCCGGCGCGGTGATTGTGCTGCACGACATCACGGAGCTGCGGAAACTCGAGCGCGTGCGGCGCGATTTCATCGCCAACGTCTCGCACGAATTCCGCACGCCGCTGACCGCCATCCAGGGTTTCGCGGAAACGCTGATTGCCGGCGCGCTGGACGACCCGCAAAATCGCGTGCGCTTCCTGAACATTATCCTGGAGCATGCGCGGCGCCTGGCGCGGCTGACCGAAGACCTGCTGAAGCTCTCGCAGATGGACGCGGACCGCCTGGAGCTGGAGATTCGCCCGGTGAAGGTCGCGCAGTTGGTGGAGTCCTGCTACGAGACCGCCCGGCATCGCGCGGCCGAAAAAGAGTTGAACCTCGCGCTGGACGTTTCCGACCACTTGCCGGATGTGGCCGGCGACGCGCGACGCCTGCAGGAAGTGTTGCAGAACCTGCTGGACAACGCGATTCAGTACACCTTGCCCGGCGGAAAGATCGTCCTCACCGCGGATTTGAAGAATGAGGAAGTGATTTTCACCGTGGCGGACACCGGCATCGGCATTCCCACCGCCGACCAGCCGCGCATTTTCGAGCGCTTCTATCGTGTGGACGCCGCGCGCTCGCGCGAAGCCGGCGGCACCGGCCTCGGCCTGGCGATCGCCAAGCACTTGATCGAGGCGCAAGGCGGGCGCATCTGGGTGGAAAGCGAAATCGGCGTGGGCTCGAAGTTCCACTTTTCGGCGCCGGTGTTTGATGCCGAGCGCATCGCGCTGCGTCCCGCCAGCTCCGCGGCGGCCGGTGCGCGCGGCGGACGGCCCCCGGCCGCCTGAAACGCAAGAATTCACGCCTTTTCCTCATATTCATCGCACCGTCAACAACCTGTAACGTTTCGCGCCGACCATGGGAACGTGGTGTGGTGTGAACCCGCACCGCGAGCTCCCGCGGAGGGACCCGATGGCATCAACCGCCGGTCTGACCGAAACCGTTTTGTACGACACCTTGGTCAACTATCTGATTTCGATGGCGCGCGTGGTCGAGAGCGCCATGAACCGCTCGCTCGACGCCATCATTGCCTTCGATAATCCGCGCACGCAGGGCCTTCCCGGCGAAGTGTTCCTTTTGGAGCCGCGCATCAACGAAATGGAAATCATGATCGACGAGCTGGCGATCCGCTTGCTGCGGCGCGGCTCGTTCAGCGACGACGAAATGCGCCTGGTGGTGGCCTCGCTGAAGATCACCAACGATCTGGAGCGCATCGGCGACATCGCCGTGAATCTGGCGGAGCGCGTGATCTCCCTGCGCGAAATGACGGACGCGAAGCAGCCCGAGGAACTCGCGCCGATGGCCGAAGCGGTGCGCTCGATGGTCAGCCGCAGCCTGGGCGCGCTGATTTTCCGCAATGCCGAAATGGCCGCGCAGGTTCTGGAGAGCGACGACGTGGTGGATCAATACCGGGACCGCATCTTCGAGAACCTGATGCTGCACATGACCCAAAACGTTTCGCTGGTGACCCCTGGCATGCAGTTCGTCCTGGCGACGCGCCATCTGGAGCGCATTGCCGACCATGCGACCAACATCGCCGAGGACATCATCTTCTGGGTCCGGGGCCTGGACGTGCGCCACGGCCGCGGGCTTACCGTGCGTCCTGAGTCGGAAACGACCACGGTTGGTATCAGTTCGGAGGTCACGGAGAATTCACATGCGCTTCATTCGGATGTGACTCCGAGCTGCGAAACTCAGCGTGTTTGAACTTCACTCCACGTCCTACCTCGGGGACCGGTGCACCCCTGGCTCCGGTCCCCTTCTCCTCCCTCCCAAAGATTGAGAACAGGCATCCCGATTCCAGCTTGGTGTACTCCAATCCTTGTTGGATAATGGGGAAATGCGGGGAAGCGCAAGCATGAGGCAGGACGTTTCCGAGCGCCCGATGCGCGCCTGGATTTGTGTGCTTCTTGCCCTGCTGATTCTCTACAATCCGTTCCTGGCGCTCACCAGTTCCTGTGGGAGCTATTCCGTGCAAGGGCAGGCGCGGCATCGCGCCACCGTCGGCGCCTCGGAGCTCCAACACTTGGGCTGCGCTCAAGACCAAACGCCGCAAGACGTGGAGAATTTACAGGAATTCGGCCAGGAGTTTGCCGGACCTGCCGTAGAGTACCAAGCGGTAGCGTTTCACGAAGACGTAGAAGTAGCGCAACCAGCGTTGGCAAGCCTGATCTGGTCGCGTCCCCCACCTTTGGTTTAAATCCGACCTAGCCACGGGTCCCGAAAATTGGGATGCGTGGACCCGAAACAGATTAAAGTTACTCAGGATTTTCTGGTTCTCCATTCGGTGCTCGAGAAAGAACGCTCCGGCTGGAGCGAGGGCCAAGAACTCTACGAAGGAAACGTCATGTCAAAAAAGACGCAAATAGGAATCGCCTGCGCGGCCGTGCTAATAGCCGGGCTGCTGTGGCTGAGCTGGCGGCACGGAAAGACGCAAGCCGACGACGCAGACTCCAAAACGCACGGCGAAGTGGTAGCGGCGGTCGTGAAGGTGGAGCGGCGCGACCTGGGAACGGCGCTTACGCTGGCCGGCGCGTTCAAGCCGTTTCAGGATGTGGACATTCACGCCAAGGTCGCCGGCTATATCAAGGCCATCTATGTGGACGTGGGGTCGCACGTGAAAGAAGGGCAGACGCTGGCGATCCTGGAAGTGCCGGAATTGGCGGCGGAGTTGGCCGGAGCGGACGCCTCCGTGCGGCGCGCAAAAGACGAGATTCGCCGGGCGCAGGGAGACGTGGATCGGGCCAAGTCCGCGCACGTGGCCGCGCATGCGATGTGCTCGAGGTTGCAGCAGGCCTCCGAACAAAGAGCGGGATTGGTGGCGCAACAGGAGGTCGATGACGCGCGCGCGAAAGACCTGGAGGCGGAAGCGCAGGTATCGAGCGCGGAGGCGGCGCTAAACGCGGCGGAGCAGGCGCTGGACGTGGCGGTGGCGACCCAGAAGCAGTACACCGCGCTATCCGATTACACGCGAATCATGGCGCCATTTACCGGCGTCGTGACGCTGCGCTACGCGGACACGGGGGCGCTGATCGCGGCCGGAACATCGTCGAGCACGCAGTCGATGCCGGTGGTGCGGCTCGCCCAGATTTCCGTATTGCGACTGGTGCTGCCGATTCCGGAGTCGATCGCCGCCGAGATCCGGCTGGGCGATCCGGTGAAGGTACACGTGCAGGCGTTGAACGCGGATTACGTGGGAAAGGTCTCGCGTTTCGCCGATTCGCTGGACCCGCAGACGCGAACCATGGAAACGGAAATCGATTTCCAGAATACGGACAGCAAGCTTCTGCCGGGGATGTACGTGCAGGCAGTGGTGGCCCCTCCGGGACGGAAAAATGTACTCACGGTGCCGCTGGAAGCAGTGGAATTGGGAACGGATGCGAGCCAGGGATCGGTTCTGGTGGTGAATGCGCAGAATGTGCTGGAAGAGCGGAAAGTACAATTGGGCGGGCAGGGAAGCACGCAGGTGGAGGTTCGCAGTGGATTGAGCGAGGGAGAGCGCGTGGTTGTGGGCAGCCGGAACCAATTCCGTGCGGGAATGAAGGTGACGCCGAAAGAGATCAACGTCGGCCAGCCGGGTGAGACGGAGGGCAAATAATGCCGAAGTTCGCCTTGGCGTATCCGTATTTCATCATCATGATCTGCCTGGTGGTGGCGGTAGTGGGTGTGTCCACGGTGGTGCGAATGCCAGTGGATTTGTTCCCCCAGATCAACATTCCGGTGGTGGTGGTGGCCACATTTTACTCGGGGATGCCGCCGCAACAGATCGAAGCGGATATTACCAACACCTTCGAGCGCTTTTTCACACTGGGAAGCAACATTGACCACATCGAGTCACGTTCGTTGACGGGCGTCAGCCTGATCAAGGTCTATTTCAAGCCGGGCACGAACGCCAGCGCGGCGCTCAGCAATATCGCGAATCTCGCGATGGCCGACCTGCGGCGACTGCCGCCTGGGACACTGCCGCCCGTGGTGTTGAAATTCGACGCTTCCAGCATGCCGGTGTGCCTGATCACGTTGAAAGGCGAAGGCCTGAACGAAACACAATTGAAAGACCTGGCGCAATTTCAGGTGAGAAACCAGGTGGCCAATGTGCAGGGGGCCTCGGTGCCGCAGCCTTTTGGAGGAACCTACCGGCAAATCCAGGTGTACGTGGATCCGGTAAAGCTGGAAGCGCACCAGTTGAGCTTAATGGATGTGGTGCACGCGGTGAACGATTCCAACTTGATCTTACCGGCCGGCGATGTGCGCATCGGGAACCGCGATTACAACATTTACGCAAACAGCCAGGTGGCCACGCCGGAGGATGTCAACAGCATTCCGCTGAAATCGGTGGGATTAGGCACGGTGGTGGTTGCGGATGTGGGGAAGGCCGAAGATTCCGGGGCCATCCAGACGAATATTGTGCGGATCGATGGGCAAAGGTCCGTCTACATCCCGGTGCTGAAGCAAGGAGGAGGCAGCAACACCATCGCGATTGTGAACGGGGTGAAGGAAGCCACGAAACACCTGGTGGATATTCCCGACGTACTGAAAACTGCTGTGGTTTTTGACCAGTCGATATTCGTCAAGACGGCGCTAAAGAACCTGCTCAAAGAAGGCGGGATCGGATTGGTGCTGACCGGGCTGATGATTCTGCTCTTCCTAGGCAGTCCGCGGGCGACATTTGCGGTATTGCTTTCCATACCGCTGAGCGCGCTGGCGTGTTTTCTGGTGGTCAACGGCATGGGGGGATCGATCAACACCATGCTGCTGGGCGGCCTGGCGCTAGCCTTCTCGCGCTTGATCGACAACTCGGTGGTGGTGCTGGAGAACATTTTCCGGTTCATGGAGCAGGGCACGGAACCCAGAGAGGCGGCGGAAAAAGGAGGAACAGAAATCGCGCTCGCGGTGCTGGCAGCGACGTGCACAACCTCGATCGTGTTTTTCCCGGTCACCTTGTTTTATGGAGTGAGCCGCTATCTCTTCGCGGACCTGGCGCTGGGCGTGGTCCTGTCGATTTTTGCTTCCTACGTATTTGCGCTCACGGTGGTGCCGTTGTATTGCGCGCATTTCATCCGGTTGAAGGGACACGGAGAAGAGGGGCACGAGCACGGGCCAGGCATGCTGGCAAAGCTAGTGGAGCGGTTCAATGAATTATTCCAGAAGCTTTTGAAGTATTACGAGGAGAGCGTCGCGAAAGCACTGGTGAAGCCAGGATGGACGACGTCGTATTTATTGGGTGGCATCGCCCTATCCGTGCTGATCGCCTTCCCTTTTGTCGGGAAGGCCTATTTCCCGCGCACGGATCCCGGGCAATTCGTGATCAACGTGAAGGCGCCAACGGGCACGCGGCTGGAGGTGACCGACAAGTACATCGCGCGCGTCGAGGATGACCTCCGCGCGGTGATCCCCGCCAGCGAGCTGGACATGATCGTTTCCAACATCGGGATCACGCCGGACATTTCGTCCATTTACACAAGCAACTCGGCGATGCACACGGCGTTTGTGCAGGTGAACCTGAAAGAAGGGCATCGCGTGGGAAGTTACGAGTACATGGAGCGGGCACGGCGCAAACTAGCGGCGGACTTGCCGGAATTGAGCACGTACTTTCAGGCGGGCGGCTTAGTGGATTCGGTCGTGAACCAGGGATTGCCGGCGCCTCTGGATGTACAGGTGAGCGACAACGATCTTCACGAAGGCTACGAAATCGCGAGGAAAATTGCGCTGCAATTGAAGGGGTCCGAACGCGTCAGCGACGTCCTGATTCCGCAAGACATCGATTATCCGGGCCTGGAACTGAATATCGACCGCGAACAAGCCAGCCTGCTGGGACTCAGCCCCAAAGACGTGGTGGACAACGTCATCACGGCATTGACCTCGGACGGGATGATCGCGCCGAGCTACTGGATCGACCCGAAGAGCGGAAACAACTACATGATGACGGTGCAGTACTTCAACGACAAAATCGGTTCGATGACCATGTCGGATTTCCGGAACATTCCGTTGCGCGCAGTGACCTCCACGAAGTACACACCGCTGCAATCGGTGGCGAAGATCGATCCAATCAATACGCCCACGGAAGTAGACCACTACCAAATCCGGCGCGTGATCGACGTTTATGTGATGCCGAAAAGCGAAGATTTGAGCGGCGTGAACCATGAGGTCACCCGGATGCTGAAGGGGTTGACGCTGCCGAAGAACGCGCGGGTGCGCGTGCAGGGAGCGGTAAAGGGCATGAGCGAATCGTTCACGCGGTTCGCGGTCGGGTTACTGCTTTCGATTGTGCTGGTCTACCTGATTCTGATGGCACAATTCCGGTCGTTCATCGATCCCTTCATCATTCTGACGGCAATTCCGCCCGGCTTGGCCGGCGCGCTGGTGATCCTGTGGATGACGGGGACCACGCTGAACATCATGTCACTGATGGGGGTGATCATGATGACGGGCATCGTGGTGTCCAACAGCATTTTGATCGTGGAGTTTGCGGGGATTTTGCAGGAGCGCGGTTTGCAGTTGAAGGAGGCGGTGGTGGAGTCGTGCAAAGTCAGGCTGCGGCCGATCCTGATGACCTCGCTGGCGACACTGCTGGCGTTGCTGCCGATGGCTTTGGGAGTCGAGGCTGGGAGCGAACAGTATGCGCCGCTGGCGCGGGCGATGATCGGAGGCCTGGGCGCGTCGGTGATTCTGACGGTTTATCTGGTGCCTGCCATCTACCTGGTGATCAAGGGCCGGAAAACGATGGAGACGGCGTCTTGAGCCGGGGCAGGCACTTCGACTGGAAAATGAAGCTCTCCGCGGGCAATAACCGCAACGCGGCAGGGGGCGGGTAATGCCAAAATTCGCTCTCGCGTACCCGTATTTCATCATCATGGTCTGCCTGGTGGTGGCCGTGGTGGGCGTGACGACCGTGTTACGCATGCCGGTGGATCTGTTTCCAGAAATCAATATTCCCGTGGTGGTGGTTGCCACATTTTACGCAGGCATGCCGCCGCAACAGATCGAAGCGGATATTACCAATACCTTCGAACGGTTTTTCACGCTAGGAAGCAACATTGACCACATCGAGTCGCGTTCGCTGACAGGCGTAAGCCTGATCAAGATTTATTTCCAGCCAGGAACGGACTCCAACGCGGCCTTAAGCAACATCGCCAATCTTGCGATGGCCGATTTGCGGCGATTGCCACCGGGAACGCTGCCGCCCGTGGTGTTGAAATTCGACGCTTCGAGCCTGCCAGTGTGTCTGCTGACGTTGAAAGGCGAGGGCCTGAACGAAACGCAACTGAAAGACCTGGCGCAGTTCCAGGTGAGAAATCAGGTGGCCAACGTGCCGGGGGCGTCGGTGCCGCAGCCATTCGGAGGAACGTACCGGCAGATTCAGGTCTATGTGGATCCGATGAAATTGGAGGCGCATCAGTTGAGCCTGATGGACGTGGTGGCGGCCATCAATCGCTCCAACTTGATTTTGCCGGCGGGCGACGTGCGCATCGGCCACCGGGACTACAACATTTACGCAAACAGTCAGGTCCCCAAGACCGAGGAAATCAATCGCGTGCCACTCAAGACCGTTGGGCTCGGATCGGTGATGGTAGCCGATATAGGCAAGGCCGAAGATGCGGGGGCAATTCAGACCAATATCGTGCGCATTGACGGCCAGAAATCTGTTTACATCCCGATTTTGAAACAAGGAGGCGATAGCAACACCATCGCAATCGTCAACGGAATTAAAGAGGCGATCAAGGACCTGGTGGATATTCCGAAAAGTCTGCGCACCGCGGTGGTCTTCGACCAGTCCATTTTCGTGAAGACGGCGGTGAAAAACCTGTTGAAGGAAGGCGGCATCGGCCTGGTGCTCACAGCGCTGATGATTCTGCTGTTCCTGGGCAGCCCGCGGGCGACCTTTGCCGTACTGCTTTCGATTCCGCTTTCCGCGCTGACGTGTTTTCTGGTGATGAACGGGATGGGCGGCTCGATCAACACGATGCTGCTGGGCGGCCTGGCGCTGGCGTTTTCGCGTTTGATCGACGACTCCGTGGTGGTGCTCGAGAACATCTTCCGGTTCATGGAAAACGGAGCGGGGCCATGGGAGGCCGCGGAGAAAGGTGGAATGGAGGTGGCGCTGGCGGTGCTGGCGGCGACTTCGACGACGTCGATCGTGTTTTTCCCGGTGACGTTTTTCTACGGCGTAAGCAAGTACTTGTTCACGGACCTGGCGCTGGGCGTGGTGCTTTCGATTTTCGCGTCCTACATTTTCGCGATGACCGTGGTGCCGCTGTATTGCGCGTACTTCATCCGGGTGGAAGGGCACGGACACGGGGCGGAAGAGGCGCCGCAGGAAAGTCAAAAAAGTCATAAAGGAATGCTGGGAACGCTGGTGCACGCCTTCAATCAAAAGTTCCAGCAACTGCTGGCGTTTTATGAAAAGTGGGTGACGCGGGCGCTGGTGAATCCCGGGAGGACAGCGCTGTTCATTCTTGGGGGAATCGCCGCGTTGATCGGCGGAATTTTCCCGTTTGTCGGGCGGGCGTATTTTCCGCGAACGGACCCGGGGCAGTTTGTCATCAATCTGAAAATGCCGACAGGAACGCGGCTGGAAGTTTCCGACGCATACGCTGCGGACGTGGAGCAGGAGATCCGGTCGGTTATCCCGAGAAGCGAACTGGACATGATTGTCTCGAACATCGGGATCACGCCGGACTTGTCCGCAATCTACACGAGCAATTCGGCGATGCACACGGCGTTTGTGCAGGTGAGCCTGAAAGAGGGTCACGAGGTGGGGAGTTACGAGTACATGGAGAGGGTGCGACGAAAACTGGCGAACGATCTGCCGCAGGTGAGCGCGTATTTTCAGGCAGGCGGCCTGGTGGATTCCGTGGTGAACCAGGGATTGCCGGCTCCGCTGGACATTCAAGTGAGCGACAACAACCTGGACGAGGGGGACGCCATTGCGCGGAAAATCGCGCTGCAACTGAAATCTTCCAGCCGGGTGAGCGACGTGCTGATTCCGCAGGATATCGACTACCCGGGCCTGGAACTGAACATCGACCGCGTGCAGGCCAGCCTCTTGGGACTGTCGCCAAAGAACGTGGTGGACAACGTCATCACCGCGTTGACCTCGGACGGCATGATCGCGCCGAGCTACTGGATCGATCCGAAGAGCGGCAACAACTACATGCTGACGGTGCAGTATTCCGACAAAAAGGTGGGTTCGATGACGATGTCAGACTTCCGGAACATTCCCCTGCGGGCGGCGAATTCGGACAAGTACACCCCGCTGCAGTCCGTGGCCAAAATTCTGCCGATTAATACGCCGACGGAAGTGGACCACTATCAAATCCGGCGCGTGATTGACGTGTACGTGATGCCCAAGAGCGAGGACCTGAGCGGAGTGAGCGCGGAAGTGAACCACATCATCAAAGATCTCAAGCTGCCCAAGAACGCGCTGGTGCGCGTGCAGGGTGCGGTGGTGGGAATGCACGAGTCCTTCTTCCGGTTCGGCATCGGACTGATTCTTTCGATCCTGCTGGTGTATCTGATTCTGATGGCGCAGTTCCGCTCGTTCATCGATCCCTTCATTATTTTGACGGCCATACCCCCAGGGCTTGCGGGCGTGATGGTGTTTCTGTGGATGACGCACACCACGCTGAACATCATGTCGCTGATGGGCGTGATCATGATGACCGGAATCGTGGTGTCCAACAGCATTTTGATCGTGGAGTTTTCGGGAATCCTGCACGAGCGGGGCATGACCTTGAAGCAGGCCACCGTGGAAGCCTGCAAGGTGCGCTTGCGGCCGATTCTCATGACTTCGCTGGCCACCTTGCTGGGGCTGATCCCGATGGCGCTGGGCCTGGAGGCGGGAAGCGAGCAGTATGCGCCGCTGGCGCGCGCGGTGATCGGGGGATTGGGAGTTTCGGTGGTGGTGACCGTGTTTCTGGTGCCCGCGGTGTACCTGGTGATCCACGGAAGGAAAAAGGAAGGCGCGGCGGAGGTGGCGTCGTGAAGCAGGGATTGCGTTTGGCGGCGATGGCCGTGGCATTCGCAGGCCTCGTCCCGGGCGGAGTTGCACAAACGCCGCAGGGCCATCCGGCAAATCCACCGGAGGCAATGCCTGCCGGGCCGCAGGCTTCCACGAGCAAGGCGCGGCCGCTGACCATCGAGGAAGCGGAGACCCTTGCCATCCAAAACAACCCGCAAATCACGGTGGGGAAATTGCGCGCGCTCGAGGCGCATGAATTCGTGCGGGAAGCACGCTCCGCGCTGATGCCCCAGGCGAGCTTGAATCTGACCGGGGTGGGAGCAAACGACGGCAGCCGGCTTTCCGCGGGTTACCTGAACAGCCCCGCCCTGTTTTCCCGGGCGGCTGGCGGGGCGACCGTGAACCAGCTGATCACGGACTTTGGACGGACAACCAATCTGGTGAGCAGCTCGGAATTTCACGCCAAGGCCGAGGACGAAAACGCCGTGGCGACGCGGCAAGACATCGTGCTCGCGGTGGACGAGGCGTTTTACAACGTGCTGGAAACCAAGGCGCTGCTGAAAGTAGCGCAGAATACAGTGAAAGCCCGCCAGGACCTGGTGGACCAGATCCAGGCGCTGACGAACGCCAAGCTGCGATCGGAAATCGACCTGAGCTTTTCCAAGGTGGACCTGGCGCGGGCAAAGCTGCTGATGCTGGATTCTGAGAGCGGCTATCAAGCCTCGTTGTCGACGCTTTCCGCGATTCTCGGCTACGCCGATCGGCAGGAGTTCAACGCCGTGGAGACTCCGGGGCAGGGAGTCGCGCCTCCCTCGGCGGATCCCACGCCGCTGATCCAGCAGGCGCTGGAGTCGCGGCCGGAAATTCTTTCGCTGCGCAACGAAGTGACGTCCGCGGAAAAATTCGGCCGCGCCGAGCACGATTTGTGGTGGCCAACGGTCAGCGGCATGGGCGTGGTCGGCGGCGCCCCGGTGAGGGATTCCAACATCACCAGTTGGTACGGGGCGGCGGGAATCAACGTGAACATTCCCGTGTTCAACGGATTTCTGTTCAACGCCAGGGCCAAGAGCGCGGACCTGGAAACGGAAGCGAAACGAAAACGGCTGCAGGATTTGCAGGACAACGTGGCGCGCGACGTGCGCAACAGCTGGCTGGATACCAACAAGGCCTTCGAGCGCCTCTCCGTGACCAAGCAACTCCGGGAACAGGCCGAACTTTCCCTGGAGCTCGCCGACGCCCGGTATAGACTCGGCCTGGGAACCATCGTGGAATTCAGCCAGGCGGAATTGCAACAGACCGACGCGGAACTCCAAGACACCGACGCGCACTATCAGTACATCGTGTCGCAGATCCTGCTGGCGTATCAGATGGGCGTGACGCGATAGAGGCGGGGCTTCCGGCGGGAAAACCGGAGCCTTCAAAAATCCGGAATGGAACCGCGGCTGCCTCGCGGCGCGGAGCGTGCGCGTGTGCCCCCCAAAAATCCGCAGGAAAATTCTCTCCCAAATCCCCAGGCACACACGACGATTTCGCCTGTTTTCTGGGGCTAGCAGGGCGTTACTCTTCTGCCTCTAGCCCCGTTCACAATCCATAAGACATGTTGAATGAGAGAGATAGCAAGCTACCCAGGTAGATTGTTACAGATTATTTACGTGCGATTGATATGGGCGTAAGAGTCGCCCAATAACTTGCCAAGCGGGGTGGTACGCATTTCCCGGGTACGTGTTCGA
>Ga0335085_10008327_pt1 | contig 15841 bp, 14 predicted proteins | sample Lox_Sample_45_FD_206712 | JGI IMG/M metagenome (GOLD analysis project Ga0335085, IMG submission 206712) | Soil microbial communities from Loxahatchee National Wildlife Refuge, Florida, United States - Lox_Sample_4.5 | ecosystem: Environmental > Terrestrial > Soil > Wetlands | place: USA...
TCCACGGCATCGTCCGCCGCGCGTCTTCGCCCCACTCGCCCTCGAGGCCGAGCTCGTCGCCCGCGAACACCATCGGCACGCCGGGCGTCGTCATCTGCAGGCCGACGCCGACGAGCTGGCGCCCGCGGTCGCCGGCGACCGTGCGGAAGCGCGCGGTGTCGTGGCTGTCGAGCAGCGCCCACGAGTGCAGCGTCGACGCCCAGGGGACGCCGGCGCGGAACGCGCGCATCGTCCCGGTCGCGTCGCGCCCGCCGGCGCGCCGCAGGCCGACCGGCAGCCCCCAGAACGAGCGGCGCAGCTCCTCCGGGAGCTCGTCGCCGCGCAGCCACTCCCAGACCGGGCGGAGGAAGCCCGCGTAGTTCATCGTCCCGTGCCAGCCGAAGCCCTGGAGGTCGCCGCGGAAGTCGTGGCCGTGCTCGGCGATCAGCAGCGCCTCGTCGCGCGAGGCCGCGAGCGTCGTGCGCATCGCGCGCGCGAGCTCGTGCGCGAGGTCGACGTCGTGGTGGCGTCCCGCCATGTTCGCGACGTCGATCCGCCAGCCGTCGAAGCCGTGCGCCGGGCGCAGCCAGCGGCCCGAGACCGACTCCGGCCCCTCGACGAGCCGGCGCTGGAGCTCCCGGCTGCGATGGTCGAACTTCGGCAGCGAGCGCACGCCGAACCAGGAGACGTACCCGTGCGGGAACGAGTCGTCGAAGTAGAAGAAGTCGCGCTCCGGCGAGTTCAGGTCCTCGCGCCCGCGCAGGAACCAGTCGTGGCCGACGCCGCAGTGGTTCAGCGTCAGGTCGCCGATCACGCGGATCCCGCGCGCGTGCGTGGCGTCGATGAGCGACGCGAGCGCGGCGTCGCCGCCGAGCAGCGGGTCGACGCGGTCGAAGGTGGTCGCGTCGTAGCGGTGCGAGCTGCCGGCCGGGAACACCGGCGTGAGGTACAGCGCGTTCGCGCCCAGCTCCTCGACGTGGTCGAGATGCCGCTCGATCCCGGGCAGGTCGCCGCCGTAGAGCTCGCGCGGCGTGTTGCGGCTGCGCCCCTCCGGCCGTGCGTCCCACTGGCGCCGCACCGCCCATTCGGGCGTGGCGGCGCCGTCGCCCGCGCCGGTCGAGGCGAACCGGTCGGGGAAGATCTCGTAGACGACGGAGTCGAGATGCCACTCGGGCCCGCCGGGGTCGAGCGAGAGCACGAAGTCTCCGCCGTCCGGGAGGTCGCGCGGCGAGACGCCGCCGCCGTTCAGCCAGACGTAGCCGCGGTCGCCGCCGTCGAGGAGCCAGCGGTACCGCGTCGTCGGGTTCAGCGCCGGCAGCGTCGCGCGCCACCACGTGTCCGTCTCCGTCTCGGCATCGCGGACCGCCTCGGCCGCGCGCGGCTCGCCGTCGCGCACATAGCGGAGGAGGACGCGGTCGACGGCGGATTCGTGCGGGACGCGGAGCCGCAGCACCGCCTCGTCGCCGAGGTCGCGCGGCCGCTCGAGCACGTACGCGTCGGAGCCGTCGTGATGCGGCTGCGCGAGCAGCGTGGACGCCGCGGCGTGCGCGCGGTCGGCGATCCCGGCCTCGCTCATCCCTTGACTGCGCCCTGCGTGAGGCCGCCGACGATGAACTTCTGGAGGCCCATGAACAGCGCGGCGACCGGGATCAACGCGAGCAGCGCGCCGGCGGCGAACGGCCCCCAGCGCTGCCCGTACTGCTGGTCGATGAAGCCGTGCATCCCGACCGGGAGCGTGAAGTGATGCTGGGTCTGGAGAATCGCGCTCGCGATCACGAACTCGTTCATCGTGAAGACGAACGAGATGAGCCCGACGACGGCGATGATCGGAGCCGCGAGCGGAAGGACGACGCCCCAGAAGATCTGCGACGCCGTCGCGCCGTCGACGCGGGCCGACTCGTCGAGCTCCGACGGGATCGTGTCGAAGAACCCCTTCATCAGCCACGTGTTCACGCCCATCGCACCACCGAGGTAGACGATCACGAGGGCGGTGGGCGAGTCGAGCCCGAGGAACGGGAAGATCGCGCCGGTGTTGAGGACGATGAGGTAGATCGCGACGACGAGCAGCAGCTGCGGGAACATCTGGATCAGCAGCAGCGCCAGCATCCCGAAGCGCCTGCCCTTGAAGCGGAAGCGGCTGAACGCGTACGCGGCGAGCGCCGCGAGGATCACGGTGAAGAACGCGGCCGCGAGGGAGATGAGGATCGAGTTGAGCCACCAGCGCAGGAAGGACGAGTCGACGTGGCTCCGGCTGCTCGGGTCGACCACCGTGTTGTGGAGGATCTGCGTGAAGTTCGCGAGCGTCCAGCGCGTCGGGAGATAGCTCGTCCCGGAAAGCGACTGGTCGGCGTTGAACGCGGCGGAGACGATGAACCAGACCGGGAAGAGCGCCATCACCGCGGCGAGGATCCCGACGAGGTGACGCCACCAGGTGTCCGAGAACTTCGGACGCTTCCGGACGGGGACCTCGCGCGCGACGGGCCGGACGCCGGCCGCTGTCTCGACGGTGCTCATGAGATGTCCTCCAGCACGCGCGTTCGCGAGAACGCGATGGTCGAGATCACGGCGACGATGATGAAGATGAAGATCGAGACCGCGCAGGCGAGGCCGTAGTCGTTCCCCTTCCCCGAGGCGAGCGCGATCTTGTACGTGTAGCTGATCAGGATGTCGGTCGAGCCGGCGACCGACGAGTTCGACTGCGGCGGACCGCCTCCCGTCAGCAGGTAGATGTTGTTGAAGTTGTTGAAGTTGAACGCGAACGACGCGATCAGCAGCGGTGCGACCGCGATCAGAAGCAGCGGGAACGTCACGCGCCGGAACAGCGCCCAGGGGCTGCCGCCGTCGACCCGCCCCGCCTCGGTCAGCTCCTCGGGGATCGACTGGAGTGCGCCCATCGAGACGAGGAAGAAGTACGGCACCGTCAGCCAGGCGCTGACGAGGATGCACGAGACCTTCGCCCAGTTCGCGTCGAACAGCCACGGGATGTTGATGTGGAGCAGCCGGTTCACCACCCCGAACTGGTCGTTGAGCAGCCCCTGCCATACGAGCAGCGCGATGAAGCCGGGGATCGCCCAGGGGATCACGATCAGTGATCGGTAGATCCGCTGGCCGCGCATTCCGCGCTTGTCGAGCGCGATCGCGAGGAAGAGTCCGACGAAGAACGAGATCAGCACCGTCGACGTGGCGAACACGATCGTCCAGATGAGCACGCGCACGAACGGCTGCTGCACGAGCGGGTCGCTGACGACCCGGTGGAAGTTCTTGAACCCGACGCCGGTCTTCCAGCCCGGCTCGAGCGCGTCGGCGCCGTGCGCGTACTCCCCCCGTCCGTTGTCACGGAAGACCGTGCCGTCCGAGATGCGGATGAACACGTCGCGCTTCGCGTCGTAGCGAAGCGTCGGCTCGAGCTCGACCGCCGTCGAGATCGTCTGCGGACGGATGCCCGCACCGCCCGTCCCGACCGGGACGATGTAGTTCTGGAGCGTCTTGTCGAGCGCGAACAGCGCGGGGCCGGTCAGGAGCGTGTAGCCGGCGGCCGACGTGATCCCGAGCGCGCCGGTCTTCACTCCCGACTCCGGAATCGGCGTCAGCCCCTTCTGCGTGCCGACGTACGTCTTCCCCGAGGTGTCGTCCTTGAGGATCAGGACGAGGTTGCCGCTTGCGTCCTTCGCGGCCGCCATCGTGTACGACCGGCCGTTCGCAGGCGGCTGGAGCGACGTGAGCTTGATCTGCGCGATCGCGTCGCTCTTCGTGATCACGTGGCCGGTGGAGTAGTTCGTGAACGCGACGTCGATCGTGTAGAAGATCGGGATCACCTGGAACGCGAGCAGGAAGACCGTTCCCGGGATCAGGAACTTCAGCGGCAGCGTCTTCTGCCGCGGCATCAGATAGACGAGGTCGATGCCGATCGTCGCGAGCAGGAGGACGACGACGGCGACCCAGTGGCTCCGCGTCACGAGCACGTACATCGCCCAGAACGCGAACGCGTTCAACAGAGCGAGCAGCACGATCTTGACCATCAGGCCCGTCGTGCCGGAGAACGCGGAGATCGCGCGCGGGAGGATCGCCGGCCGCGGCAGCTTGACCGGCGCTGCCGCTGCGGTCCCTGCTGTCGTTGCGCTCATTCCGTCCTCCGCGCGGAGAAGGAAGCGTGGGCGCCCCGGAGGACGCCCACGCATGTCACCTGCCGGCTAGCCGATCTTGTCGGCGATCGAGCGGGCCGCTGCGGTGAAGGACTGCCGCGCCGGCGTCGCGCCCGCGCCCTTCGTCGAGTTGACCCACGCCGCGCCGAGGTCCGACCAGACGCTGTTCATCTGCGGGATGTTCGGCATCGGGACGCCGCCCACGCCGGCCTTGCCGAACTCGGCGAGGACCGGGTCCGTGACCTTCTTGCCGGCCTGGACGTTCGCCGGGAAGCGGCCGTTCGCCAGAGCGAGGGCGAGCTGTGCGGTCGGAGTGGAGAAGTAGTTGGACACGAGGTCCTGCGCCAGCGCGTCGACGCCGTGCACGGACGCGTACTTCGTGACCATGAAGCCCTGGACGCCGAGGAACGGCACCGAGGGATAGACGATCGCCGGCATCTGGACGACCTTGAACTTGATGCCGCTCTGCTCGAGCAGCTGCGAGTTCCACGGGCCGGTGATCCAGAAGGCGGCCTGCTTCTTCAGGAAGGCGTTCTGCGCGGTCGACGAGTCGACGGCCGCGTTGATCAGGCCCTCCTTGTTCCACTTGTCGATGAGCGACGCGTTCTTCAGGAACTTCTTGTTCGCGACGCCGATGTTCGACGGGTCGAGGTTGCCGGCGCTGTTCGTGCCGAAGATGTAGCCGCCGAGACCCGAGAAGAAGGGATACATGTGGTACGCGTCGCCGCCGGAGCCCTGCTGGACGGCGATGGCGAGGTTGCCGGACTTCTTGTGCTTGTAGGCGAGCGCCTCCGCCTCGAGCTGCTTGAAGGTCGTCGGGACCTTGGCGAGGCTCGTGTTGACGACGAGGCCGATGTTCTCGATCTGCGTCGGGACGCCGTAGAGCTTCTTCACGGCGAGGCCGTACGAGAACGCGTTGAGGGTGTACGCCGGGAACTGCGCCTTCTCGGCCGGCTTCAGGTAGATCGGCTCGACGAGGCCGTTCGCGGCGAGCTGGCCGGTCCAGTCGTGCGCGCCGACGACGACATCGGGAGCGTCCGCCGCGGCGACGGTGCCGAGATTCGTCTCGATGTCGCCGAAGTTCTTGACGACGACGTTGACGGTCGCGCCGCGGGCGTTCGCCCATGCGGTTGCGACCTGCGTGACCGCCGCCTGCCGGTTCTGATCCGTCCAGATCGTGATGACGGGAGTTGCGGACGTGGCCGCCTTCGCCCCGCCGGCGAGCGCTGCGAGGATTGCAGCGAGCGCGACGACGACGATCGCGGCCGTGCGCTTCGTTCTCATTCCTGACCCTCCTGTGCTCCGACTATGGGCGCCGGCGTGAGCGTGCACGACGAAACCGGCACCGCTGCCGATCCCGCCCCTCCGCCCGCGAGCGGAGGGCCAACCAATGAAACGCGTACAACCGGCATGTAACAGCGGAGGAAGGTACGCCCCCGCGGGGGTGATGTCAAGAGGACCTGCACTACTCGTCGGGTCTCCCGCAACTCCCGTAGTAATAAGCCGAATCGGTCCATTTGTTAGTTGCGGAGCAGAATGAAACGTGTTACAAAACCGAGGAACATGTCGTCCCTACGAGAGGTAGCACGGCGGGCGGGCGTCAGCGTTGCGACCGCCTCGAGGGTTGCGAGCGGCGGCGACCCGGTTCGCCCCGAGACCCGCGAGCGGGTCGAGCGGGCGATGCGCGACCTGCTCTACGTGCCGCCGGGACGCAAGCCGGCGACGGGGCTCATCGGCGTCCTCGTCCCCGAGCTCGCGAACCCGATCTTCCCCGCGCTCGCGCAGGCGATCGAGACGCGCGCGGCGCCGAGCGGGCTCGCGTCGATCCTCTGCAACACGCGCGAGGCGGCGTTCCGCGAGGTCGACTACGTCCACATGCTCCTCGACCGCCGCGTCGAGGGGATGATCTTCATCTCGTGCGAGATGACGAACCTCAGCGGCGACCACGGCCACTACGCGCGGCTCGTGAGCGAGGGCGCGCGCATCGTGTTCGTGAACGGCGCGCTGCACCAGGTCGACGTCCCGTCGGTCGGCGTCGACGAGCGCTCGGCCGGCGAGATTGCGACGCAGCACCTTCTCGACCTCGGCCACGAGCGCATCGGCTTCGTCGCCGGGCCCGAGCACTACCTGCCGGTGCAGCTGAAGGCGGCCGGCCGCGAGCAGGTGATGCGCGCCGCCGGCCTCGACCCGGACGGGATGACCGCGCACGCGGAGTTCAGCGTCGCCGGCGGCAGGCGCGCGCTCGCCGAGCTGCTCGCCCGCCGCAGTCCGCCCACCGGCGTGATCTGCTCGAGCGACGTGATGGCGATCGGCGCGCTGCACGAGGCGGCGCAGCGCGGGATCAAGGTCCCGGGAGAGCTCTCCGTCGTCGGCTTCGACGGCATCGACGCGGGCACGTGGAGCGTCCCTGCGCTGACCACCGTCGAGCAGCCGATCGCCCAGATCGCCGACACGGCGGTGCAGACGCTCGCGACGCTGATCGAGGACCCGTCGCGACGGCTGCCGAACTCCTACTTCCGGCCGGTGCTCTGCGAGCGCGGCTCCACCGCGCCGCCGTCGCGCGCACGCTCTCGCGCGAGAGCCGCCGCCACCTCGTAGAGGTCGTCGAACCGCTCGTAGGCGGCGCCGCGCCGGTCGAGCCAGTCCGCGAGGCCGTCGCGCGCGAACACGCGATCGGCGGCAAGCGCGGCACACCGGTCCGAGTAGCCGTCGCCGACGAACGCGACGGGCCCGGGCGGCAGCGAGCGCCGCTTGCAGAGGTCGCCGCAGGCCGGGCACGGCTCGGGGTCGCGCCAGCGCACGATCCAGCCGGCCTCGCCCTCCTCGACACGGTTCGCCCGCACCTCGAGCTCGACGCCCTCGCGCGCGAGCACGGGGCGGATCAGCTCCTCGAACCCGGAGCTGAGCACGAGCGGCGCGTGCGCACGCGTGAGCTCGCGGAAGCCCGGGCGCAGGCGCACGCGCTCGACGAGGAACGCGGCGACCTCCGCGATCGGCGCGCGCACCGTCGCGAACTCCACCTCCATCACCTCTCGGAAGGAGATCGCGCCGCGGGTGAGCCCGCCCTCGACGCGCCGGAAGACGGCGCGGTCGCCGAACGCGTCGAGCGTCATCCACAGCGAGTCCGTCTCGGTGACGGTCCCGTCCCAGTCGAGGACGACCTGCACGCCGCTAGAGATGCGACGTCAGCCCGGCGCCGGACGCGTCGTCGCCGGCGGGCTCGCCCGGCGCCTCCGCGTTCGCGAACCACGAGAGCATGTAGCGGCCGTCGTCGAGGTCGCGCGCGAACGTCGACAGCCGCAGCGGGTGGAACGTGTCGCACATGACCGCGAGCTCCGTCGTCTCGTGCATCCCGATCGACGCCTCCGCGAGCCCCGGCTGCGGCCCGTGCGGCAGGCCGGACGGATGGAGCGTGATCGACCCGACCTCGACGCCGCGGCGCGAGCCGAAGCTGCCGGAGACGTAATAGATCATCTCCTCGGACTGCAGGTTCGAGTGGTGGTACGGGATCGGCACCGCGAGGGGGTCGAAGTCGAGCTTGCGCGGGCAGAACGAGCAGATCACGAAGTTCGGCCCCTGGAAGGTCTGGTGCGACGGCGGCGGCTGGTGAATCCGGCCGGTGATCGGCTCGAAGTCGTGGATCGAGAACGTCCACGGGTAGAGGTAGCCGTCCCAGCCGACGACGTCGAACGGGTGGTAGTCGACGACGTAGGTCTGGTAGCCGCCGCGCACGCGCACCTTCACCGGGAACTCGCCGCGCTCGCGGACGGTGCGGAGCTCCGTCGGCGGATGGATGTCGCGGTGGTAGTACGGCGCGCCCTCCATCAGCTGCCCGTAGACGTTGCGGTAGCGCTTCGGGATCTCGATCAGCCCCGGCGTCTCGAACACGAGATGGCGCTGCGGGCCGTCGGGGCGGAAGCGGTACGTCGTGCCGCGCGGGATCACGACGTAGTCGCCGTCCTTGTACGGCACGTCGCCGAAGATCGTCTCGACGGTGCCGGAGCCCTCGTGGACGAAGATCACCTCGTCGCCCTCGCCGTTGCGGTAGTGGTAGTCCATCGACGCGGAGGGGCGGCAGAGCGAGATCTCGACGTCGTCGTTCCACATCAGCGTGCGCCGGCCGCTGATCTCGTCGCCCTGCGGCTCGGTCGGATACGTCTTCAGGTGACGGTGCGCGTGCTGCTCCGGCACCCATTCCTCGCGCACGACCGGCTCGAAGCCGGCGAGCTCCATCACGCGGCACGGCGAGTGCAGGTGGTACAGGATCGACTCGTTGCCGGTGAAGCCCTCGAGCCCCATCACCTCCTCGGTGAGGAGCGTCCCGTTCTCCCTGAACTGCACGTGGCGCTTGCGCGGGACGTCGCCGAGGCGCTGGTAGAACGGCATGGGCGGAAGGTTACTCCCGGCTCACGTGCCGAAGCGGAGCACCCATTCGGCGAGGAACGGCTCGGAGATGCGGTACGCCCCAGGACGGTCCTTGACCACGAGCTCCGCGCCGACGAGCGCGTCGAGTGCGCGATCGACGCTCGAGCTGACGGGCAGGGCATGACGCTGTCGGTACTCGGATGCCATCACCGCCTGGGTCGGCTCCGTCGCGAGCGCCTGGAGCACGAGGCGCTGCGTTCGCGAGATGGTGTCCCAGACCCTGGTGAAGTGGGCGTTCTCCGATCGGAGCACGCGCGCGAGACCCCCGGCGAGCTCGGCCTCCCCGGCCGCTGCGCCCGGCGCGGTCTCCTCCCAGATCTCGTAGCAGAGCTCCTGTGTGCCGTAGGGATGGCCGCCTGTCGTGACGAGCACACGATCGACGACCCCCGGCTCGACCGACTTGCCCGTTGCCGCGAACCGCTCGCGGATGAAGCGTGCGAACGCGGCCGCCGGCAGGACGCCGAGCTCCATCTGTTTCGCGCTCCGCCAGAACGGCTCGTTCGCGTCGTTGAAGAGCCGCTGCATCATCGCCCGCTTGCTCCCCAGGTAGACGTGCGCGACCTCGGGCTGCGACTGGAACACGGCACGCATGAGCGCCGGAAGCCGCCGGTCGAGGTCCAGCACCTCCTGGAACTCGTCGAAGACGACCGCCACCCGGCGGTTGCGGTCGGCGGCGAGCTGAGCCGGGAGCTCGAGCAGACCCTCGATCGTCGCGTCGATGTCGACCGGCGCTGCACCGGGAACGAAGCTGAACCCGAGGCTTCCGTCGCTCGGGTCGACCGTCATCGTCGGCGTCACCCTGAGGCTGCGGAAGACCTCGACCGCCCGCTCGCGGATGCGGAACAGCGGCGTTGCGATCTCCTCGTAGACAGCGCCGGCGAGCTTCGCCGCGAATTGCTCTTTCGTCGCGACGCGCATCAGATCGACCTGCGCGACGAGGACCCGCTTCCGGGTCAGCTGTTGAGTCGCGCGCCAGATGAGGGAGGACTTGCCGAACCGGCGCGGGGCGAAGACGACGACGTTCTGGCCGTTGAGGATGTCGGCCTCGAGCTCGCGGAGCTCCTGCTCACGGTCGGTGAAGCCGTCGTCGAGGGCGAGATCGCCGAAGTTGAAGGGGTTCCTGCTCATCTGTTCGCAAAGTTGCGAGTCGCAGTATAGCGGACTTACCTATACGCATGTTTGCGAGTCGCAGATATGCGTATCAATCGAGGGCGAGCGCGGCGAGCCGCCGGCCCACCGCCGGCGCGAACTTGAAGCCGTGCCCCGAGCAGGCCGAGCCGACGACGACGCGGCCCCGCCGCTCGAGGACGAAGGACTCGTCCGCGGTGCTCGTGTAGAGGCAGCTCTCGGCGCCGACCGGCTCCGGGTCGGCGTCCGGCAGCCGCTCGGCCACCCAGGCCGCGATCCGCTCGACGAGCGCCGGGTCCGGCGCGCCGTCCTCGCCCGGGTCGGCCACCGCGCCCGCGTGGTGCGCGCCTGCCTTGAGGCCGTGCACCGGGTCGTGGAGCGCGTACATCGCGTGCGCGCGCGTCGCCGCGTCGAGCTCGACGACGGACGGCGTCGGCACGCCCTCGCGGCGGAAGTACGCGATCGTCTCGCGCGTGACGCGCACCGGCACGTCGGGGACGAGCTGCGTCACCCAGGCTCCGGCGGTGACGACGACCACGTCGGCGGCGGCGGCGTCGGTGGATTCGACCCGCCGGCCAGTCTCGACCCGTGCGCCGCGGGCGACGGCGAGGTCGAGGAAGGCACGGCGCGCGAGGTCCGCGCGGACGACGCCCGCCTCCGGCTGCTCGAGCGCCGTCCAGCCGTCCGGGAGCGCGACGCCGCGCGCCCGCGCCTCGGCGGCGTCGAGGAAGCGGTACGGCTCGCCGCACGCGTCGAGCGCCTCGGCCGAGGTCAGCTCCGGCGAGGAGATCACCTCGACGAGCCCGTGCAGCCCGAGCAGCTCCCGGCGCGACTCCGCCTCGAGCTCGCGCCAGCCCTGCATCGCCTCGCGCGCGAGCCGCACCCACGCGGCGTCGGGATACGCGACGCGCACGATCCGCGTGCGGCCGTGGCTCGACCCGTGCGTGTGCTCGAGCTCGAACTGCTCGACGACCGTCACGTCGGCGCCGCGCTCCGTCAGCGCCCACGCGGCGGCGCACCCCATCACGCCCGCGCCGACGACGGTCACGTGCGTCATCGCTCCACCGTGTTGCGCAGGACGCCGAACGGGAACGGCGGCCAGTCCAGCTCCACGACGGTGCCCGCGCCGACCGGAGCCTGCGGCACTCCGGCGGCCGCGACGACGTCGCCGGGGACGAGCCGCGTGTTCTGCAGCGCGACGCCCATCATCGACGCCCATGCCGGCAGGCTCAGCCCTTCCAGCTCGTCCGGCGTCAGCACGAGGGGACCGAGCGAGATCGCGAAGTCGTGCGCCTTCGTCCCCGCGAGCGAGGGCGCGAGCCAGTCGTTCATCAGCGTGTAGCCGCCGATCGCGCCGTCCGCTCCGATCACCGCCGCCGGACGGAGCACCGGCACGAGCTCGTCGACGCCGTCCGGCAGGCGCACCGCATCCTCGGGGCCGACGATCGCCGTCGGGTTCGCGAAGCGGAAGTCGCCGTCGCTCTCGAAGATCCGCACCGACGGCGGGTGCAGCACCGGCGCGCGGAAGACGACCTCGTCGAGCGGGTACTCCGCGTGCTCTCGCGCGACGCCGCCGCCGGTGAAGAACGCCTGCAGCGTCTGCGCCGCGAGCTGGATCACGCGGTCGCCGTCGATCCGCCCCGGCCAGCCGCGCTCGAGGTCGGCGTCCAGCGGGCTGAACATGCAGAGCCTCACGGCTCGGTGTGGACGATCACGTCGGAGATCTCGGGCCGCTCGCGCCGGATCGCCTCCTCGATCCGGCTCGCCTCGGCATGCGCCTCCGCGAGCGGCGTCCCGCCGAAGACGCGGAGCGTCAGGTACGCGACGAGCCCCTCGTCGGTGTTGAGGAAGCGCAGCTCGCGCGGCTCCGCGCCGGTCTCGCGGCGGACGATCCGCGCCACGGTCTCCAGGTCGACGGCGACCTCGGCCGCCGGCGGACGGGTCGCCGCGCTCTCCTCGGAGAGCGGCTCGAGATGCGTCTGCACCGACGCGACCTCCGGCGCGGCGTCGAGGATCGCGCGCTCCACCTGCTCCGCGATCGCGTGCGCCTCCTCGAGGCGCAGGTCGCCGGGCAGCTTCAGGTGGAGCGAGACCTCGAGCCCCGAGTCGACGGAGACGACGGCGACGTTGTGCACCTCGCGCACGCGCGGCACGGCGAGCGCCGCCGCATGCGCGCGCTCGCGCGTGTCCTGCGGGTCCCCGAGCGGCTCGACGTGGACGACGACGTCGGCCTCCGGCAGCGCCGACTGCACCGCGCGCTCGACCTGGTCGGCGGCGGCGTGCCCCTGTCCCACCGCCTGCTCGAACGAGACGCCGATGACGACGTCGGCGAAGTACCGTCCCGCCGCCTGCCGCATCCGCAGCCGCCGCAGCTCGACCGGCGGCTCGATCGCGGCGATCGCCCGCCGCGCCGTCGCCTCCTCGTCGGCCGGGACGCGGTCCATCAGCACGTCGACGTTCCGCCGCATCAGCCGGGCGGCGGCGAGCAGCACGATCACGGCGACGACGATCGCGGCGACCGAGTCGGCGTTGTGGTACCCGGCGCGGACGAGCAGGAGCCCGATCAGCACCGCGACCGAGCCGCCGAGGTCGCTTCCGAAGTGGAGCGCGTTCGACGCGAGCGCCGCGCTCTCGTACCGGCGCGCCGCGCGCGCGGACGCGAACGTCCGCGCGACGTCGATGAGGATGACGACGCCGATCACCGCGAGCGCATACCACGTCGCGCGCACCTCGGCGGTCGAGTGCCCCGTCAGCCGCGCGACCGCGCGCCAGACGATCACGCCGCCCGCGAGCACGAGGATCGTCCCCTCCGCGAGCGCGGCGAGATGCTCCGCCTTCCCGTGGCCGTACTGGTGACCCCGGTCGGCCGGCCGGCCGGCGACACCGACGGCAAAGAACGTCAGCAGCGCGGCGACGAGATCCGTCCCCGAGTGCAGCGCCTCGGAGAGCAGGCCGAGGCTGCCGGTGGCGAGGCCGGTGCCGAGCTTCAGGCCGATCAGCGCCGCGGCGGCGAGGACCGAGCCGAGCGCCGTTCTCCGCTGCGGGCTCACGCGGCGAAGCGTACGCAGCGCGTCAGTCGAGGGCTTCGAGCGGCCAGGCGAGGATGTCCTGGCGCTCCGACGCGTGGCAGAGCGCCGCTCCGTCGAGCGCGAGCGGGGCGATCGACGCGAGCTCGATCTCCGCCTGCGCGGTCCGGAGCGACCACGGCTCGTGGTGGATCTCGGCGCGATGCAGCCGCCCGTTGCGGTCGACGGAGTACAGGCAGTAGCGCTCGACAAGGAACGCCTCGAGCGAGCCGGCGGCGGGAACGAACGGGTCGCCGGCCGCGCGATAGCGCCCGCTGAAGACGCGGCCGCGCTCGCCGATCCGTGCGCACTCGACGTCGCACCAGTCGCCGGCGCGGTCGATCGCGATCCGGGCGTGATAGAACGGCACGCCGAAGCGCCGCCGCCCGCCCTCGACGGCGAAGCGGCTCGACGCGTCGAGACTGAAGAACCAGACGCCCGGCTTCTCGTCGCGCCCGCGGACGTACGTGCGCACGTTCAGCTGGAGGAACGACGACATCCCCGGCACCGGCAGCAGCCCGCGGCTGCGCAGCGCCGAGACGCGGAAGCCGAGCACCCCGACCCAGGCGGAGCCGTCGTGCAGGTCCGCCTCGACGCCGGCCGGCAGGAGCGCCTGCACGGCGTCCGGCGCGACGCGCCAGTGCGCGAGGAACACGTCCTCGAGCGTCTGGCCGACGAGCCAGCGCCGCTCGGGCAGCGGCCACGGGCGCCCGTCGACCCGCTCGGCGAGCCGCGCCTGCCGGCCCGCCGCCCTGACTTGCTCGAACATCGGTCCCTTCCCTAGAGGTTGCCGCGAAGGGCCTGCTCGCGCTCGATCGCCTCGAACAGCGCCTTGAAGTTGCCGTCGCCGAAGCCGCGCGCGCCGTGGCGCTCGATCACCTCGAAGAACACGGTCGGCCGGTCCTGCGCCGTCTTCGTGAAGATCTGGAGCAGATACCCGTCGTCGTCGCGGTCGGCGAGGATCCGGTGCCGCCTCAGGTCGGCGTAGTCCTCGTCGATCTCGCCGACGCGCTCCGGCACCTCGTCGTAATAGGCGTCGGGGGTGTCGAGGAAGATCATCCCGCGCGCCTTCAGCGCCTCGACGGTCTTGACGATGTTGTTCGTCGCGAGCGCGATGTGCTGCGCGCCGGCACCGCCGTAGAACTCGATGTACTCCTCGATCTGGCTCTTGCGCTTCCCCTCGGCCGGCTCGTTGATCGGGAACTTGATCTTCCCCTCGCCGTCCGCCATCACCTTCGACATGAGCGCCGAGTACTCGGTCGAGATGTCCTCGTCGGAGAAGTGGATCATCTCGGTCATCCCGAACACGCGCTCGTAGTACTCGACCCAATCGTTCATGCGGCCGAGCTCGACGTTGCCGACGATGTGGTCGATGTTCGTGAGCCCGACGCCGCCGGCGGCGCCGTTCGTGGACGCGGGCCGGTAGCCCGGCTTGAACGGGCCCGCGTAGTCGGCGCGGTTCACGAACGTGTGGATCGTCTCGCCGTACGTCGCGATCGCCGACAGCTCGATCGAGCCGAACTCGTCCTCGACGCGGTACGGCTCGACGACGCCGCGCGCGCCGCGCTGCACCGCCTGCCGGTACGCCTCGGTCGCGTCGGGGACGGTGAGCGCGATGTCCTTCACGCCGTCGCCGTGCCGCGCGACGTGCTTCGTGATCTCGTGCTCCTCGCGCAGCGCGCTCGTCGCGACGAAGCGGACGTCGCCCTGCTCGAGGACGTACGAGGCGCGGTCGCGCACGCCGGTCTCCGGGCCCTCGTACGCCGTCCGGGCGAAGCCCATCGCCTGCTCGTAGAAGTACGCCGCCTGCTTCGCGTTGCCGACCCAGAGCTCGACGTAGTCCCAGCCCAGGAGCGGCATGAAGTCGTCGGCCACGCGACGGATCTTAGTCCCCGCCCGGAACGGCGGCCGGTTGCCTCCGCCAGACCCGCTCGAGCGCGATCCCGGCCGCGATCAGGACGCCGCCGGCGAGCTCGAGCGCGCTCAGCGACTCCGAAAGGAGGATCAGCGCGAACACGACGGCGAAGAACGGCTGGATGTTCTGGACCAGCGCCGCGCGGGCCGGGCCGACGCGGTCGATCGCCGTGAACCAGAGGATGTTCGTCAGGAACAGCGGTCCGACGACGGCGTACGCGAACCCGAGCCAGACCTCCGGCCCGAACGAGAACTGCTGCGTCGAGAGCTGCGGGATGCTGACGAGGACGAGCGGCACCCAGCCGATCGCGAGCACGAGCGCGCTGATCCGGAACGGCGAGTACCGCTGCATCAGGCTGGCGATCACGATCGTGTAGCAGCCCCAGCTCAGCGCGGTGGCGAGCCCGAGCAGGTCGGCGGCTCCGTTCGACCCGAAGCTGCCGCCGGAGCCGAGCGTGATCAGCAGGACGCCGGCGAACGTGATCGCCGCGCCGATCCAGAACTGGCGCGGCAGCTGGTCTAGGCGGAGCGCGACGGTGACGAGCCCGACGAAGACCGGCGTCGTCGCGAGCAGCAGCGCCATCGTCGTCGCCGGGCCGAGCTTCAGCCCGTAGACGAAGCAGATCTGGTTGACGAAAATCAGCGCCCCGGCGAGGAGCACGCGCCAGAGGTCGCTTCGGTCGATCCGGAACGAGCGCTCCCGACGATACGTGAAGATCCAGAAGAGGGCGGTCGCCGCGAAGTAGCGGATCGTCGCGTACGCGAGCGGCTGCCAGCCGTGCAGGAACATGTACCGCGTGACGGTGACGTTCAGCGCCCAGAGCAGCACCGTCCCGAGCAGCATCGCGTCCACGGGCGAGGGTCGGCGCACGTCCTGAACCTACCTTCGTTAGGGTTCCGGCGATGGCCGAGCCTACGATCGCCGAGATCGACGCCCTCGTCGGCCCTGCGACGCCGCATTTCGCGTATCAGCTGCGCGCGCGCGTCCGGGAGCTCGTGCTCGACCTGCCCGACGACCATCCGGTGCGGCGCTACGCCGAGGAGAAGATGGAGCTGCTCGACCGGCTCGGCCACGCGTCGTCGATGGCCGAGAACGGGGGCCGCGAGCCCCGCACGCGCCCCGGCTGGGACGAGCTGCCGAGCTCCGCGCCCGCCGACGCGCCGCTCCCGTCGGGGCGATGAGCCGGG
>Ga0335085_10008328_pt1 | contig 15841 bp, 17 predicted proteins | sample Lox_Sample_45_FD_206712 | JGI IMG/M metagenome (GOLD analysis project Ga0335085, IMG submission 206712) | Soil microbial communities from Loxahatchee National Wildlife Refuge, Florida, United States - Lox_Sample_4.5 | ecosystem: Environmental > Terrestrial > Soil > Wetlands | place: USA...
TCTGGACTGCGCGCGAGTGAAGCCTGTCAGGTGCTGTCCCTGCCGTGACTCGCAAGCTGGCACCGCAGCCGGAACCCCCCGCCTTTAGACGGGGAGAGTAGTCAGGTTATAATCAACTCACATTCAGGAGGTGCCCCATGCCCGAACCCAAACCCCTCAACTGGTCGCCGACGCCCGGCATCGGCTATACCGTCGTCCGCCGCGCGGATGGCGGCATGCAGTTGACCTTTACCGACCTTTCCGATGCCACCCTCAAGCACTGGCACGACTTTTCGCTTGAACACCTTATGGGCTCGGACCGGCTGACCCGCAACCTGTATGACCTGCGGCAGGTCAAATCCATCCCCGAGAAGGCCATCCGCATGGCCATTGAGGTGGACAGCGACCCGGCCAGCCGCAACATCCGCGCCGCGGTGGTGGTGGCCAGCCCGGAGGTCAGGGACACCGTCATGAAGGTGGTCGCGGCCGCCGAGCGCCCGGCCGGCGCCGCCGTCAAGATATTCACCGATATCAACGAAGCCGAAGCCTGGCTCAGCCGCCCGCTCGACCAGCTTGCCTGAAGCATGCCCCTCCCGCTGACCCTCCGTAAACAGACGCTGAACTGGGGGACCCGTACCTACGTGATGGGTATCCTGAATGTGACCCCCGACAGTTTCTCCGGTGATGGGTTGCTCGTCTCGCCTTCACCTTCCATCGGTGTGGGCGACACTGCTCATGAAGGCCTGCCCCGCGCCCTGGGGCAGGCTCGCCGATTCCTGGCGGCGGGCGTTGATATCCTCGATGTGGGCGGCGAGTCCACCCGCCCCGGTTCGCAACCAGTCGGCGCGGATGAGGAACTGGCGCGCGTCGTGCCGGTCATCGAGGCGCTGCGGCGCGAGACCGAAGTACTTATCTCCGTGGACACTTACAAGGCCTCCGTGGCGGAGGCCGCCCTCAACGCCGGCGCGGACCTGGTCAACGACGTGTGGGGATTCCGCGCGGACCCTGAACTGGCTGCCGCGGCCGCCCGCCATCGGGCTCCGTCCATCCTGATGCACAACCGCAGCAAGCCCGCCAACGCCGATGTCCAGGCGCGCCTGGGCGGGCGCTATGTCGGCATGGAATACGCGGACCTGTTGGAGGACGTCAAGCGCGAGTTGATGGAGAGCATCGCCATTGCGCGCGCCGCCGGCTTGTCCGATGAGTTGATCATCCTCGACCCGGGCATCGGCTTCGGGAAGACGGTCGAGCAGAACCTCGAGCTGGTCAACCGCCTCGACGAAATCCGCAGCCTGGGATTCCCGGTGCTGCTCGGGCCGTCGCGCAAATCCTTCATCGGATACACCCTCGACTTGCCGCCCGACCAGCGCGCCGACGGGACTGCCGCCGCCGTCGCCGTGGGGATCACGCGCGGCGCGGACATCGTCCGCGTGCACGATGTCGAGATGATGGTGAGGGTGGCGCGCATGACCGATGCCATCGTCCGCCCTCCGCTCAAACAATAGGCTGATCTCATGTCCTCCGATTTCGATTCCGATTACGATAGCGAACTGGTCAAGACGGCGATCTTCCACATCAAGGTCGGCGAGATCGACACTGCCCGCCGTTACCTTGAACGCGCCCTGGACGTCGCGGACGACGAGGAGACGCGCGCCCAGGCCAGCCTGTGGCTGAGCGAGATCACCAGCGACCCCGCCCAGAAGCGCAGCCTGCTCGAGACTGTCCTGGCCTGGGACAGCAACAACGCCCAGGCGCGCCGCGCGTTGTTGATCCTGGACGGCAAGCTCAAGCCCGAGGAGATCGTGGATGCCGACCATCTTCCGGCAGAGACAGGCGGGCAGGTGCAGGCAGCCAGCCCCGACCGTTTCACCTGTCCCAACTGTGGGGCGCGCATGGTCTTCGCCCCCGACGGGCACTCGCTGTACTGCGAACACTGCTCCCGCAACGAGACCCTGGCCGACCAGTTCGATTCGAAGGAGCCGGCGGAGCGCGACTTCCTGCTGGCGATGGCGACCGCGCAGGGTCACCGCAAGCCGGTTGCCATGCATTCCTTCCAGTGCAAAGGCTGCGGCGCGACCTTCCTGCTCGCGCCCGAGGTCATCTCCGCCACCTGCTCCTATTGCGGTTCGCCGCACGTCATCGCGGTCGATGAATCGCGCGAGCTGATCGAGCCGGACGGCGTCATCCCGTTTGCGTTTGAGCAGAAGAACGCCGGCCAGTATCTGGTGAAATGGGCGACGAAAAAGAAGGTGAAGCCGGACGGCAAGGTCCAGATGCCGAAAGGCATTTACCTGCCGGTCTGGTCGTTCAGCCTGGGCGGTGAGATCTCCTACACCGCGCAGATCGTCGTCAATGAAAGCAGGGGCCGCAAGGTGGTGATTAAAACCATCACCGATAACTACCCGGTCCTGGCTTCCGATGTCCCGGTGGCGGCGACCCGCAAGTTCGGCAAATTGCTGGAGAGCGCCCTCGCCGGCTTCAAGCTGGCAGAGGCGGTCCCCTATGATCCGCGTTTTCTTTCGGACTGGCTGGCCGAGGTCTATGAGATTTCCATGTCCGATGCCTCGCTCGACGCGCGGAAGAAGGTCTATGACAAGACCCAGCATGAAGCGGCGATCATGCTTGGCACGCAGGGCAACGTTGAAAATTTCCGCTCCTCCTCATCGAGGATGTCGGTCGAATCGTTCAAGCTGATCCTTGCCCCGCTTTGGCTGGCCAGTTATGCCGTAGAGGGGAAGTCCTACAATGTCCTCGTCAACGGGCAGAGCGGCGCGGTGGTCGGCGAGACCCCGTCGCTTGATTTGCTGGGCTGGGTCGAAAACATACTGAAGTAGAACGTTACCGGTTCTGAACTCAAATGCCAGCACCCCTTCCCATCCTCCGCCAGCGGCGTGAACGCCGCGACCAGTCCCGCCGCAGTGCCGAAGCGCGCACGCGGGGCGCCGTCATCGGCTGCGGCTTGATCATCAGCGCCTTCATCGCGGCGGCCATCCTGACGGCTGCGCTTGCCTGGGCGAACCTGACGAGCGACCTGCCGCCCGTCGCTGCCCTCCCGGTCCTGCTCGACCCGCAGGACGGTGCGCTGCTCCAGCCGACCCGGCTCTACGACCGAAGCGGCGAGCGCGTTGTGGCGGTGCTTGCCCCTTCCGACGGGCCGCGCCGGTATATTCCGCTCAAGGATTTCCCTCCGGCATTGGTCGCTGCGACCCGCGTTTCCCATCCTGACGTGGCCGGCGAGCTGGCCTCCAGCCTGTTGCTGTGGAACGAACCGCCATCGCCTCGCCGTGACCTGCGCCAGCGCCTGCTGGCCGCGCAGCTCAACGCCGAATATGGGCGCGACAAGGTATTGGAATGGTATCTCAACAGTGCCGATTACGGCCATTTTGCCTTTGGGGCGGATGCCGCCGCCCGGCTTTACTTTGGCCTTCCCGTCAAGGACCTTGATATCCCCCAATCCGCACTGCTGGCTGCGGTCAGCAAGACGCCGGCCCTCAATCCCTTCGATTCCCCGCAGGATGCGCTCGCCAACCAGAAGAAAATCCTGGAGGCGATGAGGGCAGCGGGTGCGCTGAGTGCCGAAGGAGCTGCCCAGGCGGCCTCCGTCCCCCTGGAATATCAAAAGAGCCCGGCCCCTCTCGGCCTGTCGCCCGCCTTTGTGGACCTCGTCCTCTCCCAGCTGGATTCACGCTTCAGCAGTGCGCGCGTCGCGCAGGGTGGATTGAACATTGTCACGTCCCTGGATTATGATTTGCAACTTCAAACGGCATGCGCGGTCCGGTCCCAGCTGAAGCGGCTCTCCGGCGACGATACGCCGTTCACTGCCGCGGACGGCGGCCCCTGTGTGGCAGCGCAGGACTTGCCCGCCCTGCCGGCCAATGCCTCCTCCGCGGATGAAACCGCCAGCGCCGCCGTCATCGATCCGAAGACCGGACAAGTGCTCGCGCTGGTTGGGGAGATGGATTCGGCTGGCAATCAGGGCAATCTGTCAGCGCGCAGGATCGGCTCGCTGGTGACTCCGTTTATCTATTTGACCGGGTTCACGCGCGGGATGAGCCCCGCCTCCCTGGCGTGGGACATCCCCGGCGGCCTTTCCGGTACAGCGGGAGATGTCCAGAACCCGGACGGGCGTTTTCACGGGCCGGTGCGGCAGCGCGAGGCGCTGGCGAGCGACTACCTGGTTCCCGCAGCGGAAATCCTCACCCAGCTCGGCGCGGAATCCGTGGCGCGCATCGCCGCCCCGTTCGGGGTTAACTTTCCGCAGGACAGCAACCCATTGACGGGCAATACCTTGCTGACTTCCCTGGACGCTGCACGCGCCTACGGGGTCTTCGGGAATCAGGGTGTGCTGGCGGGCTGGAGGTCGGGCGAGACCCTGCGCCCGTCCGCGGTGCTCAGAGTGGATACCGTGGACCATGCCCCCTGGTTCACAGCTGCGGCCCCGGATGTACAGGCGGTGGTCAGCCCGCAGCTCGCCTACCTGATGACGGATGCCCTGCGCGACCCGACCGTGCGGCACGGCGCGGGAGGCGCGGCGCTTGACCTGAGCCGGCCAGCGGGCGCCAAGACCGGCCAGACGGAGGATGGAAAGGATCTCTGGGCTGCGGGTTACACCCCACAGCGGGCCGCGGCGGTCTGGGTGGGCGGGGAATCCGCGCAGTCACCGGCGCTGGCCTCCGGGCTGTGGCGGGCGCTGATGAATTACGCCTCGAAGGATCTGCCTCCCGACAACTGGCCGCAACCTCAGGGCATGGCGTCCATGGACGTGTGTTCGCCCTCCGGCCTGCTGCCGACGGATGCCTGCCCGCTGGTGGTGCGTGAGACCTTCCTCGAAGGCAACCAGCCGGTGGCCTTCGACGACCTGTACCAATCCTTCCCCATCAACCGCGAGACAAAACTGCTGGCGACCATTTTCACGCCCCCTGAACTGGTGGAGAACAGGATATTCATGGTCGTGCCGGACGCTGCCAAAGCCTGGGCCTCCTCGGCCGGATTGCTGACCCCGCCCGACACATACGACACCATCCAGGCCAAGCCCGCGACCCCGGATGTGAACATCACCTCGCCGGAGATGTTTGCGGCCGTCAATGGGGAGCTGCAGGTCACCGGCACCGCTGCGGGGAAGGATTTTCTGCTCTATCGGTTGCAGTATGGGCAGGGATTGAACCCGCAGGATTGGTATCAAATCGGAAAAGACTCGACCACGCCGGTGAGCGATGGCCTGCTGGGTGAGTGGGACACGTCAGGTCTGGGTGGGGGATTGTATGTGCTGCAGCTGCAGGTCGTCCGCCTCGACCAGTCGCTGGAGACCGATACGGTGGTCGTCACCGTTCAACCCTGAGCGATCAGTCAATCAATTGCGGGTTGGTGAGTAAAACCTCACCAACCCGCAATTTTTATTCCTCGCGCAGCCAGCGCTTGACCGCCTCGGTCGGATGCTGGTGCGACTCCATCGCCTTCAACAGCTCCTGCGGCGTCGCGGCGCTGACCATCAACTGGCGATGTTCAGGGAAGATGAACCCTTCCTGTTCGGCGTGATCGATCAGCTTGAGCAACGGGTCGTAATAGCGGCGGGTGTTCAACAACCCGATTGGCTTTTCGTGCAGGCCGATCTGCGCCCAGGTGATGGTCTCGAAGAGTTCATCCAGCGTGCCGAAGCCGCCCGGCAGGGCGATATAGCCCTCGGCCAGGGAGTACATGCGCGCCTTGCGCTCGTGGATGGTGGGGGACACCTCAAGGTGGGTCAGGCTGGCATGCGCCAGTGCCGTCGTGTTCATCGACTCGGTGATCACGCCGATCACTTCGCCGCCCGCTTCCAGGGCCCCGTCGGCCACCTCGCCCATCAGCCCGGTCTTGCCGCCGCCGTAGATCAGGCGGATGCCTCCTTCCGCCAGCACCCGGCCCACCTGACGGGCGGCGGTCCTGAACTCCGGGTGGATGCCGTCTGCCGACCCGCTGTAAACACAAATGGATTTTATTGTCATGTTCTGTTAATGATGGATGGGTATAAATAAGCCATGCTAGTATACCGCTGAAAGGGTAAGAATTTGGTTAATAATCGCCCTGCCAGGCTTGACTCTGCATTCGTAGGGTTTACAATCCTCACAATGAGGGCATGCCATGGACTACAGGGATTATTACCAGACACTCGGCGTCGCGAAGACTGCTTCTCAGGATGAGATCCGCAGCGCGTATCGCAAGCTGGCGATGAAATATCATCCTGACCGCAACCCCGGCGACAAGAAGGCGGAAGAGAAGTTCAAGGAGATCAACGAAGCCTATCAGGTATTGTCCGACCCGCAGAAGAGGTCACGGTACGATCAGCTGGGCGACTCCTACTTCCGCTATCAGCAGGGCGGCGGTGCGCCGGGAGGATACGACTGGTCGCAATGGTACGCCTCGCCGGGCGGCACCCGGGTGGAGTTCAGCGGCGATATCAACGACCTGTTCTCCGAGTTCTTCCGCAGCATCTTCGGCGGAGCGCCGGAGGCAGCCGCCGGGCGAAAGGGCCGCACCGCCCGCCCGCCGGCTTATGAAAGCCCGGTCACCATCTCGCTCGAGGAGGCCTACAGCGGCGCGATGCGGCAGGTGGAGTCGGACAGGCAGGTCAAGAAGATCCGCATCCCTGCAGGCGTCAGGACCGGCTCCAAAGTGAGAGTGCCGGCTGGCGCGCCCGACGGCGGCGACCTCTACCTCGATGTGACGGTCGCGGAGGATGAGCGCTTCAGGCGCGAAGGGAATGACCTGTACAGCCAGGCTGCGGTGGATGTCTTCACCGCCCTGCTGGGCGGCGAGGTGGAAGTGCCCACCCTGAGCGGCATGGTGCATCTGAAAATACCGGCCGGCACCCAGCCCGAGCAGACCTTCCGAATTGCCGGGCGTGGCATGCCGCAGAGCAGGAACCCGCAAGCGAAGGGCGACCTGTACGTGAAAATAAAAGTAAACCTACCGCGCAACCTGACAGCGGAGCAAAGGTCTCTCCTGGAGGAAGCCGCGCGGAAACCAAAAAATAAAGGTAAATAAAAACAAGGAGAAAGAAGGCATGAAGAGAAATATTCAGGTATTGGTAGTAATGGCAGTATTGTTATTGACCATAGTGGCTTGCAGCTTCAGCGGGAACACCGCATTGCAGCAGCTGCCTGCCCTGACCCAGTCGCTGCCCCAGATCACAACCTTGCCCCAGATCCCGACTCTGGCCCAGAACAGCCAGCAGCCGCAGGTGTCCACGGTGAGCAGTGTTTCGGTGGACCAGAACATTCTGGAGAGCATTTATGACAAGGTCAACCCGGGCGTGGTAGCGATCAAGACCACCACCAACCAGGGCAGCGCGCTCGGCTCCGGCTTCGTTTTTGACAACGCCGGCCATATCGTGACCAACTACCACGTGGTCCAGGGCGCCAATAGTTTGGAAGTGGACTTCCCCTCTGGCTTCAAGGCTGTGGGGCATGTGGTCGGCACCGACCTGGATTCGGATATTGCGGTCATCAAGGTGGATGCACCGGCCGACCAGCTTCATCCGTTGAGCCTCGGCGATTCCGAACAGCTTCACGTGGGACAGTTCGTGGTGGCCATTGGCAATCCCTTCGGCCTGGACAGCTCGATGTCCTATGGCATCGTCTCCGCCCTGGGTCGCACGCTCGCCTCCATGCGTCAGGCGCAGGGAGGGGCAGGCAACTTCACCGCCGGCGGGTTGATCCAGACCGACGCCGCCATCAATCCCGGCAACTCGGGTGGGCCGCTGTTCGATCTAAATGGCAATGTCGTTGGCATCAACCGCGCCATCGACACCAACAACTCCACCGCCAATGGCGAACCCAGCAACAGCGGAGTCGGTTTTGCCGTCCCAAGCAGCATCATTCAGCGTGTTGCGCCGGTGATAATTCAGAACGGCAAGTATGATTACCCCTACCTCGGCATCACCTCTGTGGATGACCTGCCTCTTTCGGTAATACAGTCACTGGGCTTAAAGAGCTTCAGTGGAGCCTACATCACCAGTGTCGTGCCGGGAGGCCCCGCTGACAAGGCCGGGCTGAAGGCGGGCGTATCGAATAACTCCCAGAATAACTCCCAGAATAATTCGCAGAATAATCCGCAGGACAGCCTGAACAACCTTCCGGCAGGCGGCGACCTCATCATCGGGATCGATGGACATTCCATCAAGACTTTCGATGACATGCTTTCGTACCTGATGGTCCATAAGAGCCCTGGCGACACGATCACGCTGACCATCCTGCGAGGCGACCAGCAGCTCGACGTTCCTGTCACCCTGGGCGCACGCCCCTGAACTTGATCCATACCAAATGCAAAACTTCCTCCGAATAAAGTCGGAGGAAGTTTTATTTTTAGCGCCGCCCTTCACAGGTCTTCCAGCATCTCCTGTATCGTCTTGAGCTTGTTCCAGAATTGCGGGTCGTTGTCCATGATGCCAGGCTCTTTTTTATCGACCGCCCGGCGCGGAGTCAAAAGGATTCCCCCGTCCAGTTCGCTCAATTCCAAAATGTCACCGGTCTTCAGTCCAATCCTATCGCGCAGATAGGCCGGCAGGATAAGCACGCCTTCTTCTTGAAGCTGGACAGCCAATCTCTCAGTCATGGCAGCCTCCTTATATCATCATTGTATCTCGATTTGTTATGGTAAGATGTGCCCAATGGTGCATTTACGGATGGCGGTTTTCCTGATGCTCGTGCTGGCACTATCCGCCTGTGCAGCGCCCGCTCCGGTCACGCCTTCGCTTCCACCGTCGCCGACGATTCCGACCGTGCCACCCACCCTCGAACCGGTGCTGAACGGACCGACGCCCACGCCGGCGCCGGGACTCGTCGTTAAAGGCACGGTGACCCTGGATGGCAAGCCGCTGCCCGGTGTGAAGATTTATCGCAGCTATGCGTCCTATCCGGGGGAAGTGGTCGCCACAAGTGGTAATGATGGGACGTATCGTTCCGAGTTCGCGTTCATTCCTGGGGATGAGATGGTGACCGTATGGGCCGAACTGGAAGGCTACACCTTCCAGCCTGAAAAAGAATACTGGCGGCATTATTACGGCTATGAGGAAAAGACGCTGGATTTCAAGGCTTCAATACCTTAGGCTACACCAGTCCAACGGACATGTGGAGTCGTATGTACGGGGTATAAATTAATTATGGCCGCCGCAACTCGTGATGATGTGGTTAAAGTATTGAAATCAAAACGCACCGCTTACAGGCGGTACAGTGTAAAATCGTTGGCATTATTCGGCTCCGCAGCCCGCAACCGAATGCGGAAGACCAGCGATGTGGATATCCTGGTGCAGTTCGAGCAGCCTACCTGGGTCAACTATATCGGTCTGAAATTCTATTTGGAGGACCTGCTTGGCCGCAATGTGGATTTAGTGACACTAGACAGCTTGAAACCGTCCGTGCGCCCTTCGGTTGAACAGGATTTGTTGTATGTCATCTCGTAGTCCCAAACTTTATGTGGATGACATCGTTCAGGCCTGTCAGGAAATACTTGTTTTTACGGAAGGGATTCCTGATGCAGATGGGCTGGAAAAAGACCGGCGGACGTTTTTAGCAGTTGTTCGCTGTCTTGAAATCATCGGTGAAGCAGCCCGCCAGATGCCGCGCAGTTTCAAGGAAAAGCATCCTGAAATCTCCTGGCGGAAGATCGCCAGCCTGCGCAATGTTATTGCCCATGAGTATTTTGGTCTGGATAAAACGATTCTGTGGGATGTCGTTCAAACGCAGATACCTGCTCTGAAAGCATAGTTTACAAAATTACAGACCGACTAGAGAAAACCTTCCGAATTCATAAACTCGGAAGGTTTTTGATTAAGCATAGCTCTACCGCCAACGTGAAATTCGTTCAGGGATTCGTTCATCCCCCAGTTCATGACATAATTTCTTCAAACGCGGGTAAGCTCCCTCCCACTTCAAATCGTTCAATGTCTCCTTGATCGGGACATCTTTGCGCAGCGTGGATAACTCCCTGAACAGCAAGGCATCGCTGTAATTGTTTTTCAGGTTCTCGAGTAGCGTCGTTGCGCGCCCGAGGCCCAAACCGAGCTGACTCGGGTCGGAGGGGATGGACTCGATGTGCTTGAAGCGCGAGAGCACCGTGGCCGTTGAAGCCGCCCCCCAGCCTTTGATGCCTGGAAATCCATCGGCCGCATCGCCGACGAGCGCCAGATAATCGGGGATGGATTCGGGGCTGACGCCAAATTTTCCGATCACGCCCTGCTCGTCCAGAATGATCTCGCGCCGCCGGTCCCAGCAGACCACGCGGTCGCCTTCCACCAGTTGCGTCAGGTCTTTGTCAACCGAGCAGATGACGATCTGCTGCACGGTTTTGACCTTGAAGCGCGCGACACCGGCCGCGATGGCGTCGTCCGCTTCGTACTTGACCATTGGCCAGACGACCAGACCCAGCGCGGATACGGCCTTTTCGGCCAGTGGGAATTGTGCCAGCAGGTCCGGGTCGACGCCCGCGCCGGTCTTATAACCCGCATACATCTTGTTGCGAAACGATTCGATGACGTGGTCGAAGGCGACCGCGACGTGCATCACCTCGGGGTCGGACAACAGCAGCATCAGGCTGCGGAGGAGTCCCAGCGTCGCACCGACTTCCCTGCCGTCGGGAGCCTTCTTGGGCGGCGCACCATAGTGAGCCCGGAATAATTCGTAGGTGCCGTCAACGAGGTGAATTTTCATCAAAGGGATTCTAATCCTTCACCATCTTCGCCACGGTCACGCCGGCGCCACCCTCGGTGGGAAGTCCCTCCTCGAACGAAGCGACGTGCGGATGGTCCTTGAGCATCCCGCGCACTGACTCGCGCAACTTGCCGGTCCCTTTTCCGTGGATGATGCGCACGAACGGCATGCCGGAGAGATAGGCCCGGTCGAGATAATCGTCGAGCATGGCCAGTGCATCCTCCGAGTTCTGCCCGCGCAGGTCCAACTCCATGCCGGGGGTGGCGGAGGTGATACTGATCTTGGTGGACGGTCCGGCTTCGATGTTCGCCACCGCCTGCTTGATCCTGCGCTTGCGTCCGGTCTCCTTCGGCGGGCCGGCCTCCGGTTCCTCCGACGGGCGCGCCAGGTCATTCAGTTTGGCGCGCACCCGCAGGGCGCCGACCTGCACCTCGGCGTCGGTCTCGCTCAGGGAGGTGATCACGCCCTCGGCCTTGATCGTCCTTAAATATACCCGTTCACCCAGTCTGAGCGTGCCGGGCGGGACCTGTTTGATGGCGGCCTGGCGCGCGGATGGCTGCTGGACCTTTTCCTCCAATAATTTCGACTCTTCTTCAACCGCCTTGATGGCATCCAGCGGCTGGCGGGCCTTCTTCAACTGTTCCTTCAGCGAGTCGATCTGCTGCTGCAAAATGGCGACTTCCAGCTCACCTTCCGCCCGCGCCTTTTCGAGCACCTGCCGGCGTTCCTCTTCGATGTGCTCCAGCCGTTTTTCCAAATCGAGCCGCGTGGCGTCCGCGCGCTGCTTGGCCTTCTCGGCCTTCTCGCGTTCGCGGCTGGTCTGGTTGCGCTGCCGGCGGATGTCGTCCAGCATCTTGTCGGCGCGCAGGTCGAGCGGGTTGATCTCCTTCTTCGCATCGGCGATGATCTCCTGCGGCAGACCGAGCCGCGTGGCGATGGCCAGCGCGTTGGAGCGCCCGGGCAGGCCGATGGTCAGCTTGTAGGTCGGGCGCAGCGTCTTCACGTCGAACTCCAGCGAGGCGTTGACCACACCCGGCGTGCCGTGAGCGAACGACTTCAGCTCGGGGTAGTGCGTGGCGACGAAGGTCGTCACGCCGCGCGCGAGCAGGTGGCTGAGGATCGCGCGCGCCAGCGCGGCGCCCTCCTGCGGGTCGGTGCCCGCGCCCAGTTCGTCAAGGATGACCAGCTGGCGGTTGTCCGCCGCCTTGAGGATGCGGATGATGTTGGTGATGTGCCCCGAGAAGGTGCTGAGTGACTGCTCGATGGACTGCTCGTCGCCGATGTCGGCGTGGAGGTCGTGGAACAGCGACAGCTCCGAGCCGGACTGGACCGGGAGGTGCAGCCCGGCCTGCGCCATGGCCGCCATCAGCCCGACGGTCTTGAGCGTGACGGTCTTGCCGCCGGTGTTCGGCCCGGTGATGACCAGCGCGAATGTGCCCGGCGCGAGGTCGATGTCGAGCGGCACGACGGTGAGGGGATCGAGCAGCGGATGCCGCGCCTGGAACAGGCGGATGACCGCGCCGGGGTTGGGAGTCGGCGCCGGTTCTTCATTCACCTTGATCAGTTTCTTCTTATCTCCATCCAGCGGGTGCAGCAGCGGCTCGCTGGCGTGGATCTCTTCAGCGTATTTGGCCTTGGCGAAAGCCAGGTCGAGTTCCGCCAGCGCCTCGACCCCGGAGATGATCTCCTCCGCCGCCAGCCCGACCTGCGCCGACAGTTCCGCCAGCACCTTGCGCACCTCGTCGCGCTCGGCCAGTTGCAGCTCGCGGTATTCGTTGTTCATCTCGACCACGGCCAGCGGTTCGACGAACAAGGTCGCGCCGCTGGCGGACTGGTCGTGGACGATAGACTTGATCTGCCCCTTGAACTCGGCGCGCAACGGGATGACATAGCGCCCGTCGCGCTGGGTGATGAGCGTATCCTGCAGCATCGGCACGGTCTTGCCGTCGGTGATGTACTTCTGCAGCCGGCTCATCAGCCGTTCATGCGCGATGCGCATCTCGCGCCTCAGGCCGGCCAGTTTTACCGAAGCGGAATCGAGCACGTCGCCCCTGTCCGAGATGGTGCGCGAGATGGAATCGACGATGCCGGCCGGGTTTGGCAGGCTGAGCGCCAGCCCGCCGATGCGCGGATACTGCGGCTCCATTTTCTCGAGCGTCTTCTTCAGCTCGCGGCACGAGATCAGCGTGGACTTGACGTCCAGCAGGTCGGGCGCGTCCAGCACGCCGCCGTGCCGCGCCAGGTCCACCTTCGGGCGGATGTCGTGCGCGCCGCCGATGGTCAGGTCGTGCAGCGAGAGCAGCTTGCGCGCCTCGCTCGTCTCCTGCTGGCGGGCCCGGGCCAGCTCAAGGCCGGTCGTCGGCTCGAGCTGGCGCGCCAGCGCCTGCGACGCACTGAAGTCGCAGTGGGCGGCCAGGCGCTCGAGCACCTTGGGATATTCGATGACGTTGAGGGTCTTGCTGTCCATAACGGGTGAATTTAACCACAAAGCGGCGGGGAAACATAGAGGAATAAAAGAGCGGCCGAAGGCCGCTCCTTAGGCAACTCCAATATCAGGGCAGGGACGACAACTGTCCATGGCCTCATCGCGCGAACCGGCAGTTCTAGGATTCTTTTGGCGGCTCCGGGCTCTCCAAAGGCTGGAGGTTCTTTCTTTCCTGCTTGCGTTTTATTTTTTCTTCCTTCTTTCGCTTCTTCTCCAGTTCTTTCTGGCGCTTCTCATGTTTATAGTTTATCTTGACCAAGGGAGCATCCTTTTCTGAAATGGGACTCGAAATTGCAGGTTGATAACACCATTATCGCACAGAATGATGGTTGTTTGCTACCCCTTAATCACCCCGCCATGATAGACCAGTTCGTAGACCACCTCACCGCCCCGGCGGATGTATTCACGACCGGTGAAATAGGTCAGGTCGCCTTCGCTGGCATCGACATAGGTCAGGTCGCCCTCGGTGTGCACGAACCCACCCAAGAAGCGACCTTCGGCATACATGCGGCTCAGGCTGATCTTGATCATCACGCCGGCTTCGGCCGAGGTCATCTTTTCGGGAACCAGGATACGGCCATAATAGTTCTCCGCCCACACGACCTTGTTCTTGTAATACACGGCCTCCTCGCCGATGAAATCGTTCTCGCCCAGGTAGCTGTCGTGGTAAGCCCAGTCGCCTTCGATGAACTGGAGGTCGTGCGAGCCCAGCCGGTAGGGGAGCAGCTTCCGCCCGCTGCCCACGTAGGTGGCCTGCTTTGCGCGCACGATGAAATTGTGCAATGGGTCGAGCACAGGGGTGTCCATGTTATCTCCCAATATACGGATTCTCGTTGGGATAACAGCACAACAGAGTATCCAGGTACTCGACGCCGCAAAAATAAGGGCAGATGGAGACGTTCTTCACTGCACAGCGATGTTCGTTCGTGCCTTCGGCTTCGTTCCACGGACATCCCTCCTGTTCCCAGGTGATGGATTCCTTTGGCGAGACCAGGTCGATATCCATGTTGGCGCCTTTGAATTTTCGGATGAGAGTCATGTTGTGTTCTCCCTCGACAAGTTGCCCTTATCAGTTCACAGCAGTTTGCGGATGTGCCCGATGTGGTCGCGCTCGTGCCACAGCGCCCGCCGCAGGCTCTTGCGCGGACTCCAGAACTCGCCCTCCAGCCCGGCGACAATGTGCAGCCCATCCAATTGGGGCAGGATGAGATTGAAGTAGTTACGCACCACTTCCAGCCTTTCAAAGGGATCGGGTGGCACATCGCTTTCGCTGACCGGGTTGGGAAAGCCGATGCGTTCCAGGTACCACCATTCCGCGCCGCCGATGTGCTTGAGGATCCCCGCGATGCTCCAGCGCTCGCCGGGATAGGTCTGCGCGAGCTTCTCGGGGCCGATGCCCTTGATGACCTCCATCAAATCCGCCCGGCTCCATGCCAGCAGTTTCCGGGCGCGTTCGATGTCCGTCGCGGTGAGCGGCTTCCAGTCATACTGGAACCAGGCCTCGATCGAGAAGGAGTCGCCGCCGGGAGGGACACGATCCAGCGTGCTGTTTACGAAATAAACCTCCCATTCACCATCGAGCACGAATTCAATCTGGTCGCCGCTCAGCCAGGGTGTTTCGTGCGCACCTATCCAGTCGATGTAAGCCTGAATGGCAGCCGGCAGGTTGGCGAGCGCGCGGTCGGCGTCTTCGCCGTAGGCATAGCAACCGGGATGCTCGAGCACCCAGGCGATGGAACGCCCCTCATTGTTGTTTTCCAACCCAATTCGGAAACGCATGGCTTGTCCTCCCGGAAATTTTGAAACAGAGGATGCCCTAGGCCCTCTCCACGAGTTCTTCTGCCGCCAAGGCTGCACCGATGATGCCGGCTTCATTGAGCATGGTGGCCGGCAGGATGCCTGCCCTGACCTCGAGGCGGTTCATGAATTTCTCCGCTTCCTTGCTCGCGCCGCCGCCCAGGATGATCAGGTCCGGATGGATCAGGAACTCGAGCATCTGCAGATATTCATTGAAGCGCGCGCTCCATTCCTTCCAGGAGAGTTTGTCGCGCATCTTGGCCGCCTCGGAGGCCTGCTTTTCCGCATCGCCGCAGTTCATTTCAATGTGGCCGAACTCCGTGTTCGGCACAAGCCTGCCGCGGCTGAAGAGCGCGGACCCGAGGCCGGTGCCGACGGTGATCATCAGGACCGTGCCTTTCTGCCCACGCCCGACGCCGAATTTCATCTCCGCCAGGCCAGCGGCATCCGCGTCATTGATCACCCTCACCGGACAGCGGCTGGCCTGCGCGAAGAGTTCTTCTGCATTGGTGCCGATCCATTTTTTGGAGACGTTGGCTGCCGAGAAGGCCACGCCGTTCTTGATCACGGCCGGGAAGCCGACCCCGACGGGTCCCTTCCACTTGAAATGCCGGACAACTTCCCCGACGACGGCGGCCACCGCCTTGGGCTTGGCGCCCTCCGGCGTCAGGAGTCGATGGCGCGGCGTGAGCAGTTCCCCCGTTTTGGTTTCAACCAGCGCGCCTTTGATCCCCGTCCCGCCGACATCGATGCCCAGCAATTTCATCCGACACCTCCTCGACCAAGCTCATCGCAGCGGCGGTTCCCCCTGGCAGAATCCCCGCCCCGGAAAGCCTATCCATGCTTCTGCATGAACTTTTCCATGCGGTGCAGCGCTTCCTCTATTTTTTCGTAGGCG
>Ga0335085_10008329_pt1 | contig 15841 bp, 15 predicted proteins | sample Lox_Sample_45_FD_206712 | JGI IMG/M metagenome (GOLD analysis project Ga0335085, IMG submission 206712) | Soil microbial communities from Loxahatchee National Wildlife Refuge, Florida, United States - Lox_Sample_4.5 | ecosystem: Environmental > Terrestrial > Soil > Wetlands | place: USA...
CCCGCAACGTGCTCCCTCCGCCTCCGCAGGCCGAGGAGCTTGATCGCCGCGCGGTTCCTGATTTCGCCCGCAACGTGATCGGTCCGGCACCCGGCGAAGCTCAAGTCTCTCCCGACCGGAAGTTCGATTTCGCGAGCAACGTAATCGGTCCTCCTCCCGCTGACGACACCGCGAAGCTGCGCACTCCTCGCGACATCATCGCCATCAAGCCTGCCGTCATTGCGCCTCCGCCGGACGCAACTCTGTCGAGCAATATTGGAGCGATGAACATCGCCAGACTGACGGCCACTGTGCCTGCCCCGAAGATTGAAGTTGCAGAGCAGCATGTGATGCAGCTCCCACAAGGAAAGAGCAGCCTGAGCGGGTCGGGAGGCGGGGCCTCCGGGAGTTCCGCAGCCCCTCCGCCACCACCGGTCACGCAAGGCGGGCTCAACAATGGTCCCCTCGCTGGACAATTGATCGCGCTTAGCCTCCACCCAGCGGTGCCTACCGGGCCGCTCAACGTTCCTCCTGGACGCCGTTCCGGCGAGTTCGCCGCCGGGCCTGAAGGCAAGCCCGACGCGCCCGGAACGCCGGAAGTCAAAGGCGGTGGACAGGGTGCGGGAGGCAGCGGAACCGGCAGTGCCGGACCCGGCAAGAGCGGCAATAGTAATCTCCCGCCGGGCATCATCATCGGCGCAGCTCCGAACAGCCCTCCGCCCGGGTCCGTGGTCGTCGCCGGAAAGCCGCAGCCTGCTTCGCTACCGAAGGACAACTCCACCGACAAGCAAGTGCTGACCGCCAGCGCGCGCCCGCCGCGCGTCGGCGAGACTCCCGACACATCTGTCGGGACCAGTGCTCCGACCACCTCGCACCGGCTCGAAGACAGAATCTTCAGCGGCAAGAAGTCTTATTCCATGGCGCTTAATTCGCCGAATCTATCTTCGGCGGGAGGCAGTTGGATCATCCACTTCGCGGAACTCGACAACGACAAAACTGCCGGTGAGATTACCGCGCCCATCGCAACCACCACCGTCGATCCTGCTTACCCTGCCGAACTCATGCGTCAGGGCGTGGAAGGGACGGTCGTCCTCTATGCCGTCATTCGAAAAGACGGCACCGTTGCTGATGTACGCGTCCTTCGGGGACTCCAGGGACGTCTCGACGAAAACGCCCGCACCGCTCTTTTGCGGTGGAAGTTCCGCCCCGGCACCAAAAATGGTCAAGCCGTAGACCTCGAAGCCGTGGTGCAAATCCCGTACAAGGCCCCAAACCTCAACTACTAGCGTTGGACTTAGGATCGAATTGTCGATCCTCGTCTGTTTCAATCGTCTCACTGGCAGAACAGGCAAGGAGGCCTGCTACGATGCAATATCTGCTGCTGATTTATGGAAGCGAAAGTCACTTCGAGAAAGTGCCTTCATCCGAGCGCGACAAACTGATGCAGGAGTACACGGCATTCACCAGCAGCATCGCCCAGAGCGGACATCTGCGCGGCGGCAACGAACTCGATCTAACGAAGAAAGCAAGGACCGTACGCGTGCGCGACGGCAAGCACCTGATCTCCGATGGCCCGTTTGCGGAAACGAAGGAACAGCTTGGTGGCTACTATCTTGTCGAAGCGAAGGATGCGGATGAAGCCTTGCAAATCGCCGCGCGTATTCCGTCGGCACGCTGGGGATCGATCGAGGTGCGCCCGATCATTCCGCACACCATGCCGGTGTAGCCATCGGGGCGCGGGCGACAGCGCAATATAAACGGCGAGGACTTCGGTCCACCGTTCACTGCTCACCGTCCACTCAAGACGTCACCGGTTTCCGGAACACGATCACTTCGCTGCACAGGAAGTTCAGGATCGAACAGCAGCCGATTGCCACGACGTTAGCCATCATGTAGGGGAAGTGTTCCTGCCCGACCAGGAACCGCATAATCACCACGTTGCCAATGATCGACACCATTCCGGTGGTCAGGTTGAACCGCAGCAGCCGTTTCACCACTTCTCGATAATGCACGCTCACGCGATCGCGCCAGGTGAATTTTTCGTGCCAGGCGAAGTTATGCAGGACGGCCGTCTCCACCGCCAGCACGGTTGCCGGCAGGTAGTCGAAGCCAAAACCAGATTTGAGCAGGGGCAGAACCGTCAGCTGCACGCCCATCCCCACCAAGCCCACCATGTGGAACTTGATCCAGCGTTGCAACAGGGACAGCCACCCGCCATGACGGATGACAACTTTCAAGATAGCCTTTCTTCCCGGTACAAAATAATGGTGTGCCGAATGGCCGATACAACCAGCATGAAGAACATTCCTATGCTGGCGATCACTCCCCCGATATCGAACAGGGGGTAAATGCTCCCAAGAAAATGTACATGAGGCTTCCAGAGTAGCGCAAGATTGCCAATCGCCAGGATGATCCGGATTTCCGTCGGCCCAAACAGAAAATGCCCAAGGTTGAACTTTCCCACGCAGTACGTCGCCAGGTACGTCTCAATTGACAGCATCAGAAAGGCCATCATCATTGTCATCGCCACCAGTGGCGTCATGTAGCCCGACAGCGCAAGGCCCGTGCAAAGGAACACCGCCCCAAAGCTGTCAATGATGTGATCGACATAAAACCCGTACCGCGGCCTCTGCCGATTCCGGTACCGCGCGATCGTTCCATCCAGGCTGTCTCCAAACCAGTTCAGCAGCAGAAAGCCATTCGCCACCAGCAGCCAGCGGTTGTCGAACGACGCCATCCAGTAGCTCACGCCGACAAAGAACTGGGCCACGAACCCGAGCAGCGTTAAATGATCCGAGTTCACCCAAGCAGGCATTCGTGCCGCAAGCCACCGCAGCGCCTTCTTCTCGGCGGCCGTCACCAGCGTCTGCTGTACGCGCTCGGCGTTCTGGAAGTCCAGGACTCTGAGCTCCTTCTTCGAGAACTGCGCAGTCGCTCCGCCGCCCATGTCCTCGAAAGGTATATCGTTCGCCTTAGTCGCCACGCCCGTCTCCTTGGTCGCGCTTTAAGAGCCGGGACCGGGAACCGCGCCATTCTGCGATCCCCGATCCCGACCCAGCCGCTACGTCGCTCCGAATGTGCACCCGATGCGCCTCAAGACTCAATGCACCGCAGGTCGAACCAAGAACAACTGAAGGTCATCCCGGAAGTACTTCGATTTGTGGCGATTATGACGGCAGGTAATCTGTAATCGGATTGCTGCTAATCCGCTTGAAAGAGCCATTACGAGATGCAATGCAAGCGGATTCGTGGCGGCGTACCAACGGCTGCAGTACACTCCCTCGATGATCCGTCAGATCGTTCCTCTATTCTTCACGACAGACATTCCCGGCACGCTCGCCTATTACAAGAACAAGCTTGGCTTCGAATGTATGGGAACCTGGCAGGATCCGCCGGTGTACGCCATCGTGGCACGTGACCAGCACGCGATTCACTTCCGCTGCGCAACGCCGCCCATTCCCAATCCAGATAAATATGAGGACGAACTGCTCGACGCCTACCTCCATGTTGACAATGCTGACGCGTTATATGCGGAGTATGCAGCCAAGGGCGTCGAATTCGCGCGAGGACTCGCCAATATGCCCTGGCAAGCGCGCGAGTTTGTCGTAAAGGATTGCGATGGCCGTTTGCTCGCGTTCGGTTCGAGCTTGTAATGGTTCTTTCTTTCAGAATGCCGATCGCTAAGCACAAAAGGCGCCCCCAAGCTCCGGGACGCCTTTGTTGGTGCCGCCTTTCAATGGTGCCGCGGCACAAACTCATGCTTTGATAACAAATTAAGCCGGCAAGCTTGCACCCGCCGGCATGCTCGACTTTCCCTGGTTCGGCCCTATCCTCCCTTGGTTCGTTCGGCCCATACTACCCTTGGGTTCGGCCCTAAAACCTTTTGGCTACTCCGTCTCTTGGAGCGTCTTAATGTGCTCTTCCAGCGCCCGCGCATATTCGCGCTCGGCCTCTAATTCTGATTGCAATTTCTTGACCAGATGCTCGAGCCTTAATATCTCTATTCTTAGCTTCGCCACATCTGCCCCACCTGTAGCACTCCGAGACGCCATTGCCGAAATTGCGACACCATTTGCGACAGAACTTGTCACCGCCGGGGGAGCCGCCACTGCGGCCGGTGCGGCAGTGTTCCCAAATCGCACCGGAGCTGGTGCAACTGAAGCTGCATGACCACTCCCGCCATTCCCCGCCGGTCTCGTCGCCGCCGAAAAGATGCTGCTCAACGTTGCCATCGCGTTCGGATTTGCGCCCGCCGCCGGTGGCGCCGCGACCGCTGCTGGAACCGGAACTGGCACGGGCGCTGGCGCCGGACTCTTCGAATTGCGGCCCAACAACTGCTTCACCCGCCCGATCAAGTCCCCCGGCTGAAACGGCTTCCGGATCAACTCGTCGGCCTTCACGGAAAATGCCTTTTCCGCCACTTGCTTGTTGACCACGCCCGACATCAGCACCACGGGCGTCGTGCTCGTCGTCGGGTTCTGCTTGATCGACTGGCAGACCTCGTATCCGTCCTTGCCCGGCATGATCACGTCACTAATCACCACATCGGGCCGCTGTTGGGACATCTGCGCCAGCGCCGTATCGCCGTCGTGGCAAGCCACCACGTCGATGTTCTCGCGCCGGAACGCAATCTTGATTACCTCGCGCATGGTCGCGCTGTCGTCGATGAAATACACCGTCGGCGCGGTCATAACATCACCTCTTCACTGGGCTGATCATGATCTTCTTCGTCGATCTCCCGCAGCGCATCCAGCATCAGCTCCGTCGCCGAACGCATCACCGTCCGCATCGCCGGAGTGAATCCGTGGATGAACTTGTACACGCCGCTGTCAGCCCGATTGCACGTCTTCACGATCTTCACCACCGCATCGTCGCCGACCAGGTCGTTGCACTCCGCGTGCGTCACCTGCCCGGAATCAAAAACGATGACTCCATCCGCGTCGCTGGCGTTCACATGCAGCGATCCGCTTTGGCGCGAATGGCTCAACATCTGGATCACGCCCGGCAAATCCAGGTGTGAGAGATTGCCTTCCAGCGCCGTCAGAGAACTCTCCAGCATCTGCGTCGGCTGGAATCCCTCTTCGCGGCTGCGCAGGAACTGCCTCACCTGGTTCGCGATGTTCTCCGTCCCCTGCTGCCGGCTGACGCAGTCGTCGCATCCCGCACGATACGCCGCCATCAATCCCTTCTCTCCGTCGTCCCCGATCGCGATCACCGGAATGTGCGACGTCTTCTGGTCGCCGTGCAGGATCGGCACGATGTCATACGCATTCATTTCGCGCAGGTTTGTCGCGCACAGGATCGCCGCCGGCGTGTCCCACTCCAGCATGGTCAGCGCGTACGCGGCATCCATCGCGTGGACCACGTCGAAGCCCTGATCTCGTAACGACGACGTCAAGCGCTTGGCGAACAGAACGTTGCTGTCGATCACCAACAGCTTTCCGATCGAAGGAGTTGCGGTGTTCATCGCGACTCCTCCGTCATCAGTTTTTCCAGGTCGAGCACTTCGATAATCTCATCGGGCAGCGACAGCAACCCCCGCACATACCCCGCCAGTTCTCCCGTGCGGGGCAACAACTCACAGTTCGTCAATTCGCAGTCGCCCGTCACCGGAATCGCAGCTCTTTCCTCTTCCCGCTCGAATTTCCGTTGGGCAATCAAGTAAAACCTTCTCGCCGGAGCATCCGGTCCGACCAGCACCTGCGCCACGTCGCACACGGGGATCACTTCTCCGCGCCGCACCAGTACGCCACTCACCAGCGGAGTTGTGTTCGGGAACTCATACACGCGGTCCATGCGCGCCAGTTCCGTGACCCGGTCCGCCGGAAGCGCAAACCGCTTCCTCCCCAGCGGGAACAGCACGAAAGAACTGGCTGCCGCTGCGCTCATGCCGTCACCCTCGCAGCATCCAGTACCCTTTCATGACTCACAACCTGTTCCAGGGCAACCATATCGTAGTGCGATAGGAATGCTTCCGGATTCACGACCGGAACCACCGTCTCATCCACCAGCGCCAATCCGCGATACCAATTGCGCTCTTCACCCGTGAACGCCTGCGGCAGCGCGAGCACGCGCTGCACTTCCGTCATCCGGACGATTCCATCAACCTTCACCGCCACCGGGCTTTCTCCCAGCAGTAAAACCCGCGTGCTGTGCGTCGGCATAATGCCGAAGTGCACGTTGCCGTCGACCACCCAATAACGCCGTCCTTCGCGCGTGATCGTGTGCCGCACCTTCCCGAACTGTCGGGGATGCGAGCCAATGTCCTGCATGCCCTGCAGGCTTTGGATCTCGTTCACCGCCGCCGCTCCGATAGCGAACAGGTTGTCACCGATGGTGAATAGAATCACTGGGTACCCGCTTACACGCGGCTGCTTCTTTTTGTGGCGCGCCAATCTCACATGGCACCCACTTTCGACGCGCCCATCAGGTACATCGTTCGCTTCTCGAGCGCACCGGCGATCGCGTTGATGCCGAGCACCTGGTCCACCGCGCCTGTTTTGATTGCCTCGGCATTCATGCCGAAGATTACTGAGGTCGCCTCGTCTTGAGCGATCACGAATCCGCCGCTCGCTTTCACCGCCTGTGCGCCCCGGGCGCCATCGGCACCCATGCCGGTAAGAATGACTCCCACGCACATCGGACCTGCGAACGCCGCCGCCGTCTCCAGCGCCAGGTCCGCGCACGGACGATACCCATTGATCCGTTCGCCTTCCTGCAGATCAATCCGCCCAGCACCAGAAACCCGCAGGTGATGCGATCCAGGGCACACGTAAATCACTCCTGGTGCCAGTTCGTCGCCGTGTTCTGCTTCCTTCACGCGCAACGCGGAAACTTCCGCCAGTTGTTTGCTGAACTGTGAGGTGAACGTTCCCGGCATGTGCTGCACCAGCAGGACGGTCCCGACGAAATCCCGCGGGATCATCGGAATCAACTGCATCAGCATCTGTGGTCCGCCCGTCGACGACGCAATCACCACTAGCGGATGCCGGCCGCTGATCTTCGGCGTTGCACTATTGCCGTTGCCATTACCGTTTCCGTTGCCATTTGCCTTCGCCGCCAGCACCGAACTCTTCGTGTACGGGTTTTTCTCCGCAGGAGCCTGCACCGGCGTGCTGAAACTCTTCGCCGTTCGCACCACGCGCACCCGCGCCGCCAGTTTCAGCTTCCGGCAGATCTCGTCGCGAATACTGTTCATGTCGAGATCGATACCGCTGCTCGGCTTCGGGATGAAATCGATTGCGCCCAGTTCGAGCGCTCGCAGCGTTGGCTCCGCGCCGTCACGCGCCTCCGAGCTGATGATCACGATCGGCCGCGGATTCTTCGACATGATCGCTTCCGTCGCCTGCAGCCCGTCGACGTGCGGCATCATGATGTCCATCGAGATCACGTCCGGACGCAGCGACTCCGCCATCGCGATTGCCTCGCGCCCGTCGCGCGCTTCGCCCACGATCTCCAGCTGCGGATCGGTCGCAATGATGCTCTGCAGCACCTTGCGCATGAACGCCGAGTCGTCGACGATCATCACCCGCACGCGTTGTCCGGCCGTCGTCATCTTCTAGGCACTCACGCTTGCCGCCACCGAAATCTGCGACTGCGGTCTCGCCGCTCCAATCATGGCTGCCACGCTGGCGATCAATTGATCTTCCTGCACCGGCTTCACCAGGAATCCGTGCGCACCTTCCGCCATCGCCCGCTCGCGATGCTTTTCGCCTGCACGGGACGTCACCACCATCACCGGAATGTTCTTCAGCTCGGGATTCTGTCGCAGGTGCATCAGCAGCTCGTATCCGTTCGTGCGCGGCATCTCGAGATCGCTGATGATCAGATCCACACCGCCCTGCGACACGATCTCCAGCGCTTCCAAGCCATCGCACGCCAGCTTCACGCGGTAGCCGGCCTTCTCCAGCATGCGGCCCACGAACTTGCGCACGCTGATGGAATCGTCGGCCAGCACGATCACCTTCTCCGGTGCGATCTCGGCGATTGCCGCCGCGGGAATGTGTCCCGCCGCCACTGCCGACGCTCCCGGCGCAAACATGCGCGAAATCGCATTCGACAGCATCAGCGGACGCTTCTCCATCGCTTCGCCCGCCACCAGCCGGTTCAAATCGACCAGCAGGATCAGGCTCCCATCAGGCGCGATCGTCACGCCAGGGAAGAGCTTCACGTTGCGCAAGTACTCGCCCAAGTTCTTGATGACGATTTCGTCCTTGCGCAGGACTTCCTCGACTACCACTCCCACCTGCCGCCCGCCGATATTCACCAGCACCATGCGGTAGAAGCCGTTCATAGGCTCGATCGGAGGCAGACCCAGTTCTTTGTCGAGCCGTACCACTTCCGTTACAACGTCGCGCACCTTGGTCAGCAGCTTGCCGCCAACTTCTTCGATCTCCGGATCGGAGATGCGCCGAATCTCTTCCACGAACGACAGCGGGAATGCGAACTGGCTCTGGCCGCAGCGCACAAACAGCGCCTGCGAGATGATCAGCGTCAGCGGCACCTTCAGGGTGAACCTCGTGCCCAAGCCCTTCTGCGTGTCGATGTCGATCTCGCCATTCAGGGATGTTATATTGGCGCGTACCACATCGAGCCCTACACCGCGCCCGGCCAGTTCCGTCTTTCGCGGAGCTGTCGAAAATCCCGGGTGGAAAATCAATTCCAGCAGATCGCGTTCGCCCAGTTGCGCCGCCTGCTCTGCCGAGATCAGTCCCAGGTCGATTCCTGTCGCGCGGATCTTCTCGTAATCCAACCCGCGCCCGTCGTCTTCAACCTCGATATAGATATGGTTGCCGCGGTGGTAAGCCCTAACGATCACGTTACCATGGTCCGGCTTGCCGGAGTGGTAGCGATCCTCAGCTCGTTCGATTCCGTGCGCCACCGAATTACGCACCAGGTGCAGCAGCGGATCCGCGATCTGTTGAATAATGTTATTGTCGAGCTCGGTCTCGGCGCCCTCGAGCTGCAACTCGATGAGCTTGTTCGCCGCCTTCGCCGCATCGCGCGCAGTGCGTTGAATGCGCGTGTACAGATTCCCGATCGGAACCATGCGCGCCTGCGTTATCTCATCTTGCAGGCGGTGTGCGAGTTTCGTGAACTCGTCGATGTCGCCATCCACCCGTCGCACGAAACCATCGAGTTGGCTCAGAACTTCTGTGATGTCCGCCGAGATCTCCGTCAACGAGCGTGACAGGATGTTGAACTCGTCGTAGCGGTCCATCTCCAAGTCGCTGAATTCGGCAAGCGATGGATCATGTGCATGCGAATAGCTCGAATACCCTCCGCGGAACGGGAACGGATCGCTTCCGCCATATGCGGTGTCCGAACTCACCAGCGGACTGCCGAACGCCGGGGTGAACGGCACCGGAGCGCGTCCGCTACCCTGTCGCGGCATCTGGTTGAATTCGTATTTCTCCTGAAACTCGGCGATCTTGTCGCTCATCCGCGCCTTGGAGAAGTTCAGCACGTCCGCCAGACGCTCCAATTCAGCGACGCGGCCCAACATGCGCGTACGGTTGATGACCAGTTCGCCTACCGCATTCATCATGCGATCGAGACGCTCCAGCGCAATGCGCACCGACTTCGACTGCGGCGCCGCCGTCGGAGCCTTCTTCGCCGCAGCCGGCTCCGCTTCCTCGTGCTCTTCAGCAGGAGTGTTCGCCGTAACGGTGGGTGCCCCATCCTCGACCCGTTGTTGGTCGAGGATGGGGTTGTTCGCCTCGACGTTGTCAACAGCAGAAGCTTCGGACTCGACCTTCTCTTGCGCGGGGGGAACGTACGCAACTGTTTCCTGCGACTGTGCGGAAACCGGCTCCCCATCTTCCGGCGCGAGCTTCGCAATGCGTGCAAGCAGCGACTTCACACTCGCCTGCATCGTCGCTTCGTCGGGCCATTGCGAATATAAGAATTTTTTCAGCGCATCGACGGACTCGAGACACACATCGACGATGCCCGCGTTCGGCTGCAGTGCCCCATCGCGCAGCCGCCCAATCAGATCTTCTGCCCGGTGCGCCACCCGCGAGATCCGGTGCAATCCAACCTGCGCCGCCGATCCCTTGATCGTGTGCATCGCGCGGAACAAGCGGTGAATCTCGTCCGCGCTCGGACTCGTCTCGAGCGCCAGCAAACACTCCGTCACCACCTGCATGTGTTCTTCAACTTCGGGAACGAAGAACTCCAGCACCTCCTGTGGAACTTCTCCATCCGGCTCCAGATCCGAAATCGTTGCCGTAACTGGAACGTTACCAAGGGGGGGTGCTCCATCCTCGCCCCGTTGTTGGTCGAGGGTGGGGTTGTCTGCTGAAATCTCTTCGGAAGCGGCTGTGGGTCCCCCATTCTCGACCGACTGTTGGTCAAGGGAAGATGTCGTCGTCTTCTCTTCCGCCTGGAACGCAAACGGATACTTCACCTTGAAGGCCGCTATCTCTTCGTCTGCCTCCACGCCGTTCGCGCTGATCATTAGCAGGTCCGATTCGAGTGTCGCCACCGCCTCGTAGATGAATTCCACCAGTGGACCCGCCGCTTCCTGGCTGATCCCTGCGTTCATCACGTATTGGAAAATATGTGAGAGTTTGCCCGCGATCTCCGACATCCGCGGGAAGCCATACAAGCCGGACGCGCCCACCAGCGTGTGCGCTGCGACATACAGTCGCTCGAGGTCCTCCGCCGCTGGATAGGCGTCCTGCAAAATGCTGCTGTACTCCCGCAGAAATTGCAGATGCTCCGATGCTTCCTGGAGAAACACCTCAACCATGTCCGGCCCTGCCGAACTCACTTGGCCTCCTCCGCAATGGCGAATCGGCTGCTTCCCACCGACGGTTTCTGGTACAAACGCACGTCCTGGTGGACAATCGTCTCCAGCTTGACGCCTGCGCCCGCGACGGAATCGGCGTGCCCCATCACCAGGTACCCACCGGGTTCCAGCGCGTCATACAAATGCTTGATCACGTGCTTGCGCTTCTCTTCCGAGAAGTAGATCAGCACGTTCATGCAGAAAATCACGTCGAAACGTCCCATGTAGGTCGCCTCGACCAGGTTCTGTTGCGCGAACGTCACCAGGTTGCGCAGCCTCGGCTTCACCATGAACTGGTCGCCGACCTTCGCGAAATAGTTCTCGATGTGCTTCGGAGTCAGTTCGCCCAGCGAGCGCCGTGAATACACACCACGATCGGCATCTTTGAGCGCCTTGCGCGAGATATCCGTCGCCAGGATGTGAATGTTCCACGCCTCGGCGAAGTCCAGCGACTCCGACAGCGTGATCGCCAGCGAGTACGCCTCTTCGCCCGTAGAACAGGCCGCCGACCACATGCGCAGCATCCGCGGATTCTCCCAGAACTTCTTCACATGCAGTTCCGGCAGCACCTTCTTCTCAATGGCATCAAAGACGTGCGGATAGCGGAAGAACGACGTCTCTTGCGTAAGCAGACGCTCGATCAGGGCTTCGTGCTCCACGTTCGACGACTTGATGAGCCGCACCAGGTCCGCGCCCCGTACGAGCCTCTTCTCGATCAAGTGTTCTTTTACTCGCGTGGAAAAGAAGCGCTCGCGCGACCGGTCGAATAGGATCCCGGTGCGCGTCTCAATCAGCGCTGCAATCTCGCTGAGTTCGTGTTCTGTTACGTTCGGTTCCAAGTCAAACTTCGCTGTGACCGACATGCTCACCTTGTCAGCCCACGACTCTGGTCGTGGTATCCCGATTTCGTATCACAAGCACGACTTCGGTCGTGCCAACCACCCAAGTTAAAACCTTCCCGCTCCGCCGCCATTCCCACTGGGACGTCCCGCAGTCGCCACCAGTTCCGGACGCCCACTGGCCGGCGCAGAGGCCGACACCGGCGCTGCTCCGTTGTTGGCAATCTTGAACTGCGACAGCGCTTCGTTCAGTTGCTCCGACAGCTTCACCATCGTCTCGACCGTTCGGGCCGTGCCACGGGTGCCCTGTGACGTCTGCCGCGTGATGCTGGAGATGATCTGCATCGCGTTCGCCACGCCTTCCGTGCCGCGCACCTGTTGCTTCGACGCCAGCGAAATCTCCTGCACCAGTTCAGCCGATTGCCGGACCACGCTCGAAATTGCTTCCAGCGCCTTGCCGGCCTGGTCGGCCAGCTTCGCGCCGACTTCCACTTCCTTGGTACCTTCTTCCATGACGACCACGGCTTCGTTCGTTTCCGCCTGGATGGACTTGATCAGTGCCGAAATGTCCTTGGTTGCGTTGCGCGAGTGTTCCGCGAGTTTTCGGACTTCGTCGGCAACCACCGCGAATCCGCGTCCCGCCTCACCGGCGCGCGCCGCTTCGATTGCGGCATTCAGAGCCAGCAGGTTGGTCTGCTCCGTAATGTCGTTAATGACGTTGACGATTTCTGAAATTTCCAGCGACCGGTCGCCCAACGACTTGATCTTCTTCGCCGTCGCCTGCACTGACGCGCGAATGCGCTGCATGCCTTCCAGCGTGTCTCGCACCGAGCGGTTGCCCTGCTCGGCGGCATCGAGAGCACGTCGCGCCGCTTCCGCCGAGGCTTCGGCGTTGTTCGACACCTGCTTCATCGACACCGTCAGCTCTTCCACGGCCGACGAGGTGTTCGTGATTTCCTGGTCCTGCTGATTGGCGCCGCTCGCCATCTGCTCCGACGAGATCAGAATGTCATTCGCGTTCGTCTGGACATCGATGGCGGCCTTCCGCACGCGCTCCAACACCTTCGAGAAGTTGTCGAGCATGTAGTTGACGGAATCGACCACGTTGCCGAGTGCGTCGTTCGTCACCTTGCCGCGCAGCGACAAGTCGCCGCGGGCGATCTGGCTTACGATCGTCAGAAACTCCGTCACCGAGCGCTGCAACGTCTCCTGCGCCGCCTGGTCACGTGTCGACCGCTGCAACCTGTCCGCGACACGGTTAAGGCTCTGCGCCAGTTCGCTGGAACCGTCAAGCCGCGCATCGAAGCTGCCCGCAGCCAGTTTCTCAGCAAATGCCTCCACGTCTCCGCTCGGGCCACCGATCGATCCCAGTTTCACAACACTGAAGACCACCGCTCCCAGCGCGACGCCGAGCGCGATCAGACCCGTGCCGCCGGTCATCGCCTCTGCGAAGCCCGCACCGTTCGCTTTCGCGCCGGCCGAAAACGCCAATCCTAAACACACCAGCAGTGCCACGGTGTTTGCCGCCACCACTGTCCATACGGTCGAACTCGTGCGACCACTCATGACTTCCTCCGGTAGCTGAAAGCCGTCAGCTCACAGCCCCAACTTGAAACTCGAAACTGGAAACTTCTAACTACTGAACACCAACCACTACCCACTAGATCACCGGCACCGGAAAACTCTCTACCAGTCGCTTCAAATCCAGCGCCAGCGCCAGTCGATCCTCGAACCGCAACATGCCGCAGCAATGCGGAACATCCTGCGGAGCTTCGTCGATCAGCAACGGTTCCGCCGTCGTGTACGTCCCAATCACCTCGTCCGCCGCGATGCCAACGCGAATCTCGCCGCGTTCGCCTTCCGGCGGGAGCTGCGCTACCACCACATGCTTCGGCGGGAGATCCACGCGATGTCCTTCGGTGAACGCGATATCGATCACCGGCACGATGTTCCCTCGCAGGTTGAACACGCCGGGCAGGAATCCCGGTGACAGAGGAATCTTCGTCAGCCCGGCCGGCCATTCGACCACTTCCTCAGTGTCGAGCACGTGCAGGCAGAAGCGTTCACGACCCGCGCGGAACACGCAATACTGCCGTTCCTGCGCCGGAGCCTCTACCGCTTCCGTCACCTGATCGATTTGTTTCTGTTCGCTCACAGGAATCTCTGTACCGCCACCAAAAGTTCTTGCGGCGTGAACGGCTTCGACACAAACCAGTCCGCGCCCTGCTGCTCGCCCCAGAACACATCGCTGGGCGAATTCTTCGAGGTCACCAGCACCACCGGAATTCCCCGGTACGCTTCGCTGTTTTTTAGTTCCCGGCACACCTGGAACCCGTTCCGCTCCGGCATCACCACGTCCAGCAGGATCAGTCCGGGATGCTCCATGTCGAGGATCGCCTCCAAGCGTGTCGGATCGCACAGCGACACCGGCCAGTAGCCGGCCGACTTCAGCACTGACTCCATGAGTCGCGTCTCGGCCATCGAATCATCGACAATCAGAACTTTCTTCAGCGACACTTCAATCCTCAACTTTGAGACAACTGCAATCACCGCACCAATCGGCCTGTTTCCGCCGAAAAGGTCTCAACTGAATTCCTAATGTTTTCAACCGCTTACGCGGCGCAATCTCACTTTAGTCACCATTCACATACGAATGCATGGGTACGTTCATCTCACGGTGAGACGCGCGCTCTGAAAACTGCATTTCCGTTTCCAGCGAGGTAAACCGCTGCAGGATCTCGTGTACCCGCATCGACATGTTGTGGATCGTCTCCACCTGCTCCCGCACGTCGGCCGACAACTTGCCTGGCTCCAGCAGCAATAGTTCAGAATTCCCCATGATCGATGTCAGAGCGTTGTTCAGGTTGTGGCGCATATCGAGTATGTACCGTCCCAGCACGGCATGTTTCTGCGCCGACGAAATCGTCTGTTCGGCTTTTGTGGCCCGATGCGTCGCATCCACGCGGCGTAGCGCTTCGCCAGCTAACAGCACGGTCGCGTTCACCCAGCCCTCGTGATCGTTCAGCACCAGCACGCGCGGATGCGCGGTCCTCACCGCCTGTCCCTGTACCGTCCGCGACGCTACGTACAACGCCGGTCGGCCTTGTGGCTCGATGAGCGTGAGTACCTCCACCGGGTTCTCTGCCACCAGGGGCCCGACGACAGCCAAGTCGTACTTCACGTTGCGGTCGTCCTCCCAGGCTGATTCATTGCTGATCAGGAAACTGGGTACGGTTCGTTCCGTCTGCCAGCGCGCGATGAGCATGTGCGCGAACTCCGGATCGTCCGTCAAAATCAACACCGTTAACTCGTTCACCGTGGTTCTCCGGCCCCTCGTTTGGGGGGAACGCACAAAGAGGCCAATGTGGTGAATGCACATCACCAGCCAAATTCGGCGATCTTCCAATAAATTCTAAGTTGTTGACAAGGAATGACTTAATTATGAACTGGCCAACGGTGTTCCGGCCTGTCTCACTCTGGAATGGCTAACCGTGAGCCGGGCGTATCAAATTAAGGACGAGAGCCGATGTACGTAAGGACTAAGCTGCTGGCGTCAGTCATAGAATCGCTGAGGACGAGCCCACCACCCTTTCATTCTCCGTCCAAATCCGTCTTCGCTTCGACAAACTCCTGCACGATAGCCTGTTCGACGACCGGCGATTGCCGTTCGCCTCTCGCTACGCGGCTAACAAAGGAAGGCGAGATGCTGAGTCTGCGGGCTACGCGGCTGTACAGCCCGCAAACGGACTGCACGAATTCATGTACTTTTCGCACCGGTTCTGCGGCTGGCTGAGCTTTCATGTAGATTTTTGATGACAAGCCGCAGCCGCTTAGTTGTCGTGCACTTTTCGTTCCAGTCAAATGCTCCCATGGTTTCCTGAGAAGCAGCCGAGTTGCTGCCGAACAAAATAATGAGTGTCTCGCAATTCATTGTAACCACGGCATTTGGCGTTTTCTATCGGCATAACCTGTGACAACTTTACTGGCCTATTGAGCTTCCAAGCATGGGTAGTTTTGTTGGGGTCCAGTTGTGAGCGAGTCATCGCAAGACAACGCGTATCTAGCGCTCCGGCGCCTGTTAAAGGTTCGAGTAATGTCGCCGGATACGCGTCGCCAAGTGACCCGTGCCCTACGGGAAATGCACAAGGAAGCGATGAAGCAGACCATTCGCAGAACGGTCTTTGCTGATGACGGCACCGCATCCGCTGGCGATTAACCTTTGGTTACCACC
>Ga0335085_10008330_pt1 | contig 15840 bp, 13 predicted proteins | sample Lox_Sample_45_FD_206712 | JGI IMG/M metagenome (GOLD analysis project Ga0335085, IMG submission 206712) | Soil microbial communities from Loxahatchee National Wildlife Refuge, Florida, United States - Lox_Sample_4.5 | ecosystem: Environmental > Terrestrial > Soil > Wetlands | place: USA...
TGATGATTCCCACGATCTGCCGCACTACCGAGGAGATGCTCCTCATGGTGCCTCACGCTGTGCGTGAAGCCGCGCTGGGCCTGGGTGTTCCCAACTGGCGCTCGGTGCTCTCCATTACCGTCCGCACCGCATCGGCCGGCATCATCACGGGCTGTATGCTCGCCTTTGCGCGCGTGGCGGGAGAAACCGCTCCGCTCATCTTCACAGCGCTCGGCAACGACTTTTGGAGCACCAGCCTGAATGAGCCCATCGCCGCTCTGCCTCTGCAGATTTACGTCTATGCGCTTTCGCCCTACGAGGACTGGCATAGGCTGGCTTGGGCGGGATCATTGGTACTGATCTTTCTCATCGTACTCGCGGTCTCCCTGGTGAGATATGTGACGAGCCGCGGAGTTTTGAAAGGGGCAAGCTAAGTGGGCGTCAGCATCGAGGTCAGCAACCTGAATGCGTGGTACGGCAGCAATCACACCCTGCAAGACATCACGCTGAACATTCCCGCCAATCACGCCACTGCATTGATCGGGCCCTCGGGATGCGGTAAAAGCACCTTTGTGCGCTGCCTCAATCGAATGCACGAGACCAACCCGGTCGCGCGCGTAACCGGCACGGTCCGCATGGGCGATTTGGATATTTACCAGGGAGCCACGCCGGTCGAAGTTCGCCGCAGGGTGGGTATGGTCTTCCAGCGCCCCAATCCCTTTCCCACCATGTCAATCTACGATAATGTCGCCGCAGGATTGAAGCTCAACGGCTACACAAACCGCCGCGCCCTCGAAGAAATTGTCGAAAAATCTCTCAAAAACTCGGCACTCTGGGACGAAGTAAAAGACGATCTGAAGAAGAAATCCGGTGCCAGCTTGTCCGGCGGCCAACAGCAGCGGCTCTGCATCGCCCGCGCGCTCGCCGTCGACCCCGAAGTGCTCCTCATGGACGAGCCGGCTTCAGCCCTCGACCCCGTTTCGACTTCCAAAATTGAGGACCTGATCTTTCAGCTAAAGTCACAGTACACAATCGTGATTGTGACGCATAATATGCAGCAGGCGGCCCGCGTGGCAGAAAAGACAGGTTTCTTCCTCAACGGGCGCATGGTCGAGTTCGACTCGACCCATAAGATCTTCACCAATCCTTCCGACAAGCGGACGGAGGATTACATCACAGGCAGGTTCGGATGACACGTATTCGCTTTCAGCAGAGCCTGGAGGACCTGAAGGAAAACCTTCTGGTCATGGCAGGATTGGCCGAACAGGCCATCCAGCGAGCCATTGAAGCCTACCGGGTTCGCGATCTGTCGATCTGCGACCTCGTCAACCGAAGCGAGATTGCCATTAATCGCATGGAACGCGACATCGACCAGGCCTCGCTCGACTTGCTCGCCATGGAGCAGCCCATGGCCATTGATCTACGCTTCATTCTTAGTGTGATCAAGATCAATGCCGATCTTGAGCGCGTGGGCGACTCCGCAAAAAGCATCAGTGACCGCGTTCGCCTCATGCAGCAAATGGCCGCCGTTGACCTGCCCGTCGATATTCCCCGCCTTGCCTCGATGGCCGCCGATATGGTGCGCAAGAGCTTGCAAGCCTTTATCGAAGCCGATGCTGAGCTGGCCCGCGAAGTACTCACAATGGACGATGCCGTCGACCAAATGAACCGCGCCGCCTTCAAAGCACTCACCAAGGTCATGGAGGAGCAGAGCCATATTGCGCCGCAGGCGCTGAATGCTCTGATGATCTGCCGCAGTCTTGAGCGGGTCGGCGACCACGCCACAAACATTGCCGAGGACGTCATTTTTTGGGTGCAGGGAGCGGATGTGCGCCACTACAAGAGCGTGGCGAAGAATGCCGCCGCAAGCACCGAGACCAGCAACGCGCCTGCCGGCGCGGCCCCAACCCAGAATTGACATTGGCTTGCACCCAAAAATGAAACCCCGCGCGATGCGGGGTTTCTGTTGGCGCGGTCGGGCCTAGCGGGTCGGCTGCGATCCCGTGACTCTTACCCCCATCGTGCTGAGCTTGCTGCGCGCCGCGCGCGCTTCAGGGGTCTGCGGATGCCTGCGGATCAGTTCGCGCAACTCATCGATGCCGGCCTGGTGCTTGTCTTCAGCCAGCAGAGAATATGCCTTGTGCAATTGCGCGGCGGGTGCTTTGGCGTTGCCACTGAATCCTTCCAGCACCGCGTTGTACTCGTTGATTGCGGTTGAGTAATCCTTCTGTTGGTATGCGATCTCGCCCAGGTAGAACTGAGCGGTTCCGGCCAGATCGTCCAGAGGGTAGTAATGCACGACATCCTTGAATTCGCTTTGAGCTACCTTGTACTTGCCGGCGTTGAAGTCGCGCACGCCTGATTGCAGGGTCTCCTGCAGCGGAGGCTGCTGGGCTGCAGCAGGAGCCATCGGCACGGAGCCGCTATCCGGGCTGCTTCCGGTTCCCGGCGCGGCGGCTGGCCCGAGGCCTGCGGGACTCGTACCGGCTGCCGGCTGGGTGGCGCCTGGCTGAGCCTGCGCTTGCTGCGCCTGCTGCATGGCCTGTAACTGCGCCTGCAGATCCTGTACCGATTTATCGAGCTTGGCAATGCGCGCCTTCAACTCATCCACCGAGTCGTTGAGCGACTGCACTTGTCCCGATACGGTATCCACCTTGCCGTTGACGGCATCATTCTGCGCGTTCAGCTTTTGCTGCAGCGTATTCACGGCTGCGGTCATCTTGCTGGCTTCATCCGCCGTTTGCTGTGCAAGATTCTGCATTACGCTGAAGCGCGAATCCATAGTGGACTGCAGCCGTTGCACCATGTCGAGCAGTTGCTGCACCTGTGTCTGCAACTGGACGATTTCTTTCGAAACTGCGTGTGCTGGTACAGCCGCCGGTACCAAAAGGAATATTGATGCCGCTGCGGCCAGCAGATGATTGCGAGAGGTCCGTCGTCTTTGCATGATTCAACCTTCCTGCATACAAGTTACGGCAGCCCGATGATAAAAAGGGGCTGCCGCGTCAATGAAACGTGTTGTGATGCACCGCCGGGAGCCAGAAGCCCCCTCCCTAACGGTCGATCGCGAAACCGTCTCTGCGGTTCAACTGCCAGCACTGCTCGGTCGAGTCTGAACAGAACGGCTTCTCTTTTCCGTAACTGATAATCCGCATGCGGTCGGCGGCCACCCCTGCCGTAACCAGCGCGGTCTTGGCTGCCTGTGCGCGGTTCTGACCAAGCACCAGGTTGTATTCGTCTGACCCGCGCTCGTCGCAGTATCCTCCGATCACCACTTTGATGTTCGGGTGAGCGATCAGGTAGTCGGCATCTTTCGCGAGGATCGCCTGCGCATCGGCCCGAATGTCGTAATTGTCATAGTCGAAGAAGATCGGCTGTACGTTGGCATTGAAATCGGCTTCCTCGTTGACCGGCGTGCTCGCCACCTGCACCGCAGGCGGCGCATTCACCGTGACCCTTGCCGTTGCGTCGGCCGATCCGCCGTCACCGCGCGCCACCAGGTGATACGTCGTCGAAGTAGTCGGCGTCACGCTTTTCACGCCCGCCGAGGGAACATCGCCGACTCCGTCGATCGAAATTGAAGCCGCGTTGGTCGTGCGCCAGCTAAGCTGTACCTGGCCACCTGCGTCCACCACGGTGGGCGTCGCTGTGAGCTGCGCGGTCGGAGCAGGAGCCGTCACCTGCGGCGCCTCAGCCGTCGTTGGTAATGTCTGCTGCTTCTTGTGGCATCCTGCAACAGCGGCCAGGGCAACGAGCAAAAGGGAAGAGGTCAACAGCCGATTCTTCTGAATTTTCAAGGGAACTCTCCTTCTAAAAAAGGGCTCAAGTGAACTTGCCGGCCGACCGGGTCTTCAGCTAAACCCGTGTGCCAAACTCTGCTTTCAGCGCTACTGAAATCATAGTCGATCAGACGTGGGGAACCGGTTACTTCGCGGGAACGCACTTGAATTGCGATTCCTCGCTGCGGAACTCACTTCCAGCTCCAGTTGGGCATCGAATTGTCGCCTGAGTAGGTCAGCTGGTGCTGTTCGGTGCCATCCGAGAGCATCGTCCAGATTTGCGTGCGATGGCCGATCTGGCGTTGAAACACGATGTGTCGTTCATCAGGAGACCACGACGGAAAATCGTTGATACCTGCTTCATGCGTCGCCTGCAGCCAGCGCTTGCTGGCGATATCCATTACATAAATGTCGTATCCGCCGGGATCGCCCGGACCGTACTTGCGGTCCCACGCGAACGTCAGCAAGCCGCCGTTGGGCGACCATGAGGGAGAAATGGCATAGCCACCGTCGGTCATGCGCTGCACGTTTGCTCCATCCTGGTCCATGATGTAGATCTGCGGCTCGCCAGTGCGCCCGCTCACAAAAGCAATCTGGCCATTGGTGCGCGGATTCCAGCACGGCGAAACATCCGATCCGAATGAAGTCAGCTGCTTCAGATTGCCGCCGCTTACATCTGAATCCCATATTTCCGGATGCCCGGAGCGCGCCGAAGAGAATGCAAGCTTCACGCCGTCTGCCGACCACGCCGGTGACAGGTTGCTTCCACCCGCTGCGCCACCTGAGAAGGTCACCATTCGGCCTAGATCGAGAGAGAACATGCGAATGGCCCATCCGCCGCGTTCCAGCGAGGAAAAGGCAATCCGTGAGTTATCTGGTGAGATGCGCGGCGAAAGCGAAGTGCTGCCCAGGTGAGTTACCGGGTGTTGGTTGTTGCCGTCATAGTCCATTACCCAGATCTCTTTGGAACCAGTGCGGTTGCTTACGAAATAGATCTTCGTCTCGGCAATGCCGTTGATGCCTCCGCCCAGCCGGTAGATGATGGCGTCGGCGAAGCGATGCGCAATCGTGCGCGCCATATCTTCGCTGGCCGACTCGTTGTACTGCTGCGCAAGAACCTGCGGATTCGCATTGTTGCGCGCGTCGAAGAGCCATCCCGACACCGTCAGCCTGCCGTTGTCGGCCGAGAATGCGCCGAACGCCACCATGGCCGCATTCGCCGGCGCCGCCGACCACTGGCTCAGAACGATCTCCTGCGGCGAGCCCGGCATCGCCTGCGGCGCAAGGCTCTTTGACACCATGTCGAAGAGTCCTGCATTCGAAAGGTCATTGAAGAGTGTCGAATCGAATGTCGCCTTGAGCGGCGTTGTCTGCGGATCGCTGCTCATTGCCTTGAAGTCGGCTGCTGCCAGGCGGATGCGCTCGTTGCCGAGATTCGTGCCGGTGTGAACCCAGTCTTGAGCGGAGATTTGCGGCGCTGAAAGATACGCCAGGGAAACGATCAATAACGGGAAAACCCGAAAAATTGCCTTCATGCGTTGTGCAATCCTTCCTGTTGGGGTGACAGAGTTGATTGTGCGCACGCCCCATGAAACAGGGCCCATGTTGTATTTCGTTCAATGCGACGTCCACTTGCCTTCTGTCTCTATTTGCAGCCATTGAGTGATTCTGCGTCAGTCAGAAAGAGATCGTTCCTCACGGCCCGATCGCCCGCTCGATTGCCTCTCAAAAAGCTGGCAGCTGGAAGCCAACAGCTCGTAGCTGCCTTTCAATACTCGCAGTAATACGAAACCTTCAACGTACTCTGATTATAATTTGCGGGCAGATTGCCAAACGTGTCCACGCGCTGCACGGCGCGCTCACACGAAGCATCCAGCGTGGGGCTTCCGCTGGAGCGATCAAGTTGCATCCCACTCACCGTGCCGTCGCGATGTATCGAGAAGACGAGATATACACGTCCTCCTCGCGGCGTGCGCGGATCTACTTCGGACTTGTTCCACGTCTGCGACATCTTCCGATTGATCTGGTCTACGTACCACGGATACATGCTCGCGAAGTTGTTGTCTCCCACGGTCGTTGGCCCCGCCGGTCCCACCTGCATCTGGTGCGGCATAATCGTCCCCGATTGCTCCCCGGACTGCGCCACATTCGGCCGGGGCTGCTCCTGGTGCGGTTGTGTCTTGGGCAGATTCTTCGCAGACGGCTTGAATAGCTTCTTACCCAGAATCGGAATTGCTGTCTGATCCTCGACGCGCTGTTCCTTTGGGCTGGGCGCTGCCGGTGTCGGACTGGGCTTCTCGGTGGCCAGCACGTTGTTGTTCACTTCTGTGGCAGGCAAAGGCAGCGCACTGCTCACGATGCTCACCTGCATTGCGCCGCCCGCCCCGGGATTGCCCCAGAAATTGTGATGAAAAAGCCCCAGCAGCCATCCGTAGTAAATGATCAGCCCGGCGAGCAGGACGTGCAGTCCGATTGCCCCCGCCGCTGGAACCGCGAGCGGCTCCGGCGACAGTTCCCGCTCCAGGTGCTCGCTGCCTTCCAGAATGCCTTCCATGCCATTCATCCAATGCGCAGCCCGCCGGCGCCCGTCTTAATTCCGGGACCTCCGGCAGCCGGCTCGCTCACTGTCCTCCGCCCGTCGATCCCTTCGACTCCAGCGGCTGTGTCACGATCGACACATTCGTGATGCCCGATTGCTTGACCGCGTCCATCACGCTGGCGAAGTTTCCGAATGTCACCCGCTCATCGCTGCGCAAATAGATCGCCTGGTGTGCCGCATCTCCTGCGCCCTGCCTGAGCTTAAGCGGCAAATCGTGAATGTTCACTGGCTGATCGTTCAGGTAGACGTTGTTCTCCCGATCGATCGTCACCACCATCCGCTGCTGCGTAATCTCCTTTACCGTGCGCGTCTTGGGCACGTTCACTTCAATTCCGCTCTGCAGCACGGGTTCGGTGATCATAAAGATCACCAGCAGTACCAGCACAACGTCCACCAGCGGCGTGACGTTAATCTCCGCCAGTGACGACCGTGTACTTCCGTTATTGGTGGTAAATGCCATGCTCAACCTTGCAACAAATCGGGCGCTCCATTCTTGCCGTGCAGATGTTTTCGCAACAACGGCGGGATGACACGCTCAGCCTCTCGGCCCGGTTTCGCCTCCCGCCACCCGCTGCGCAGCTTGGGTGCGGATCGGCATCTCTTCCAGCGAATTCAGCAATTCGCGGCAAAAGTCGTCGGCCGCCGAAGCAAAAATCCTGATGCGCGCCGTGAACTGGTTGTAGGCAATCACCGCCGGAACCGCAACAAACAAACCGGCTGCCGTGGTCACCAGTGCCTCTGCAATGCCCGGCGCGACGGCGCGCAGCGTCGCCGAACCCGCCTGCCCCAGCCCGAGAAACGCATCCACAATGCCCATGACAGTTCCGAAGAGCCCCACAAAGGGAGCAGTGCTGCCGATCGTCGCCAGCCATGTCATGCGCCGTTCCAGCGTCGTCACCGCCTCGCTGGCAGCGGTCTGCGCGGAACGCTCCATCGCCGTCAGGTTGCGTGGCGGACCCGTGCCTCCCGTCTGCCTCCGGTACGTCTCGTACACGTCCTCAAACACCTGCGCCAGAGGGCTCGCGCTATATTCGCCGGTCAGCGCTGCAATCTCCTGCAGCCGCGACGCCTTGCGGAATACGCGGATAAACTTCCTGCTCTGTGTCGTCGCCTTTTTAAAAGTCGACATCTTCCCGAAAATCAGGGTCCATGAGTACAGGCTGGCAATCAGCAGCAGCACCAGAACCGCGATCGCTATCGGCCCGATGTCGCTCATCAACTGGGCCAGCGCGCCAAAACCGTGATTCTGCGCCGGCGCGGCACCCGTCCCGGCGCCGCCGTCAGCCTGCAAAAGAAACGCCAACGCTGCGGTTAAAATAGCCATTCACCTCAACTTTTACGGTATCAGACGGCATTCACCCGCCCAAGTGACCGGGTGGATGCCTCTGCTCCTTCACGGAGCCCTAATGCTCTCAACTTAAACCCGGTTATTCATGCTATGCTGCGCTCGGCTTCGAAAGAATTGTGGACCGGGCTTCCGGCATCTCGAGTGGCCCATTTCTTGCTGCGTACTTGCTCTTGCAGACGGGCTGGGAAGGGAAGCCCGTTCTCCCATAGAATCGCCTTGTAAAACGGATACTTCATGCTCGTCGAACTGCGCGCCGAAAACTACGCCGTCATCGATCATGCGATCGCCTCGTTCGGTCCCGGCCTCAATCTGCTTACCGGCGAAACCGGTGCCGGTAAATCCATCCTTGTAGACGCCCTGGCCCTGCTTATGGGCGGCAAATCCTCGGCCGATGTCGTTCGCCACGGTGCCGAAAAAGCCGTTGTTTCCTGCGTCTTTGAAGCCACGCCTGGCGCCGAATCGATTCTCGAACAAAACGGCATCGACGCCGAAGGCGCCGAAATCATCCTGCGCCGCGAAATTCTCTCCACAGGGAAAGGCCGGGTCTTTGTCAACAATCAGCCGGCCACCGTCGCCGTGCTCAAGCAGCTCGCCCCTGAGCTGGCCCTCGTTCACGCCCAAACTGAGACCCTTTCCAGCTTTGATGCAGCCCAGCAGCGCACGCTTCTCGATCGCTTCGCCGGCCTCTCCACCGACGCCGTCGCCCAAGCCTATTCCCGCTGGCGCGCCGCGCAGGACAAGCTGAACGACCTGCTGCAGGGCGAGCAGGACCGGCTGCGCATGGTCGATCTCTGGACCTACCAGCGCAAGGAGATCGAGCAAGCCAACCTTGAAGCCGCCGAAGACGAAGCCCTCGAGATCGAAAAGCGCGTCCTCGCCAACGCCGAAAAACTCTACTCGGGAGCACTCTCCGCCTTCGACCAGCTCTACGAAGGCGGCGCGTCTGCTGAGGCCGCCCTGCGCGCAGCCATCCGCAACGTCGAAGAACTTGCACGCTACGATGTCCGCTTCGCGGAGTCGGTTCAACAGCTCACCTCCGCCCGTGCCACCATCTCCGATATTGGCACCTCCCTGCGCGACTACGCCGAGGGCATCAATGCCTCGCCCGAGCGCCTTGCTGAAATCGAGGATCGCCTGGCACTTCTGGATCGTTTGAAGCGCAAATACGGCAAAACTGTTGCCGAGGTCCTCGCATTTGGGCAGGAGGTCGCCCGCAAGCTGGCTGAAGTTGAGGACCGAGACGAGACCCTGAAGACCCTCCATGCCGACCTTGAGAAGGCCGCTGCCGCTTATCGCAACGCGGCCTCCGCGCTTTCTGCCGAGCGCAAGTCTGCCGCCCAGAAGCTCGGCAAACTTGCAGAATCCCAGATCAACGCTCTCGCCTTGAAAGCTCGTTTCCAGGTCGCGGTCATACCTACCGAGCAGGAATCCGTGTGGTCTTCGGAAGGCTGGGATACCGTCGAATACCGTATCGCCACCAATCCCGGCGAACCGCTCAAGCCGCTGGTGGATATCGCCTCGGGCGGGGAGCTTTCGCGCGTGTTGCTGGCCCTTAAAGTAGCAGTTGAAGAAAGTTCCTCAAAAACCAGGGAAAAGACAACTCCACGCACGTTGGTCTTCGATGAAATCGACATCGGCATCGGCGGTCGGGCCGCTGAAGCCGTCGGCCAGAAACTCAAAGCCTTGGGACGCGCGCAGCAAGTTCTTTGCGTGACCCACCTGCCGCAAATCGCCGCTTTCGCCGACCAGCATCTCGCTGTGGAAAAACGAGAGGACCATGGCCGCACGCAAACCCGTATTCGCGTCCTCGACGACCGCGCCCGCACCCACGAGGTCGCCCGCATGTTGAGCGGCGCCAAAGTCACCGACACCAGCCTGCAGCACGCCGCCCAGTTGATCGCCGCCAGCCGCTAAAATCACGCATCCAACTTCCCGAATAAAAAAGGTATTGACCGCTCACCGCTTCATACTTGATCACGTCAGAATCACGAACGTGCCCCTTTCTGGTCCTATCGCAAGGAGATCAAAGAAGTGCGCTGGCAAGCGAAGACGCTCGCTCTCCAAATCAGCTTGTTCCTGGCTTTAGCACTCCCATCATGGATGGCGGCGCAGGCTTCAAATCCCCAGGCGCAAAAGCCGCAGACCTCAACGCAGCATGCGCCCGCATCGCAGCCCGAGTTGCCGAACGCGCCCGCTCCAGCGACAACCCCGCAGTCTTCCTCGCAGGAGCCTTCGCTCTCCGATCTCGGCTTCTCGCAGCAACAGACACAGGCCGACCCCAAGCTGCAGGCCAAGCTCAACAGGCGCACAGAGATGCTGAAGATTCACCAGCGCCTCGGCATCATCACCCTTGCGCCCATGGCCGCCGCGCTCATCACTGGTCCCATGGCCAAGGCGAAAGGGCGCAACGGCCAGACCATCAAAGAGCCCACCAACGCCAACCTTGATTTCCACGCCGCACTGGGCAGCGCCACTGCGGCAATGTACTTCGCCACCGCCTACTTCGCGATTGCGGCACCCAAAATACCCAATAATCCTAAGCACGGTGCGATTCGCTTCCACGAGGCGCTGGCCTTTGTCCATGGCCCGGGCATGATCCTCACGCCCATCCTCGGCGCCATGGCATTTCAGCAGGAGCAAAACGGCGAGAAAGTCCACGGCATCGCATCGGCTCATGGCGCAGTAGCCGTCGCGACTGTGTGCGCCTATGGCGCCGCCATCGTTGCCGTAAGCTGGCCTATTCACCTCAAGTTTTGGGAGAAGAAATGACCAGCAAGCTGTTGTATTCGTTAGCGTTTTTGTTCGCGACAATCACCGCGCCGCTTGCGGCGCTAGCCCAGGCCGACTCGCAATGGCTCGCCGGGCAATCCACGCTCTCCTACCACATGTCGCATCCCATGCACGAGGTAGACGGCGTCAGTCACGCTGCCCGTGGTAAAGGAATCTGCCACACTGGTCAATGCAATTTCCTGATTGCCGTTCCCGTCAATTCCTTCGACTCTGGCGATACCAACCGTGACTTACACATGATCGAAACCACCAAGGGCGCCGAGTTTCCCATGATCCAGGTCCGGGCCCGCTTCGCTCAGTCCGAAATCTCACAGCAGTGGATTCACGCCGATCTCGAGGTCCAGTTCGCCGGTCAGACGGCTCACTACTCCAATGTTCCCTTCGAACGAATACAGCAGGGCAGCGCGGTTCGCATAACCGGAACCATCCCGCTCACCTGTTCCGACTTCAAAATCGACCGTCCCACTTTCCTCACCGTTCCCATCAAGAACGAGATTCCAGTGCATGTCGATATGACCTGGCATGCCATCTGACTCGACGCGCCGGCATCGATGCTGTCCGGGCAGCATCATTCAAACGCAGCCGGACAGCAATGCAAAGAGCCCTTCTCCGGCTTCAGGGACGATTAGTGGCCGTCGTGATGATCATGATCGTCGTGATGATCGCCATCGTGCCTGTGCTCCTCCCGGAACTCGTGGCCTCTGTAATGCCTCTCCCAATCGTGGTGTCTCGCCCATTCGGCATGTTCGCCACGATGCGGATACGGTCCGCGGTATCCATACCTCGGGTCGTAATGGCGATCGATTTCGCCGCGGAATCCCTCCGGTCCGTGAAACCACGGCCCGGCGCCGATAAATACGCCATTCTCGAACCAACGCGGTCCGTAGTAGCCAAACGGGGCGCACCGATAGGGAGCGTAATCGTAGTACCCGTACGGGCACATTGGCTCCGCCCCGATCTGGATGCCGAATGATACCTGCGCTTGGGACGCAGTGGGAGTGCCGAGCAAGCAAATGCCGAATACAGCGGTTGCTGCAAACAAGGTCAGATTCTTCATCAATCCTCCTTTCCAATCATGCAAAGAAGGTGCGGATGCCCTTCCTGCTCCACTTTTGGATGCTTCAAGCAGGCCCGTGCAAAAACCCGTCCTGAAAAACATTTCCTATTCCACCCTGGAGGGCGAGCGTATTACCTAGGTAATTCTAATCTGTAAATTGGTTTGCCTTTGTCGGGTGACTTTCGATACGCTCAAAAAACTACGCATTTTTGTTTCAACACGGGCTTCCCAAGCTTAATGCCCTTATTCTTTCTGGATTTCCTCGTTTAGGAGCCTCTATGCGACGGGTGTCCTCACGCGGTCCCTGCTCAAGGAACAGCATCCTCGGAGTGTCTCTTCTGCTTTTCGCTTGCCTGCTTGCCAGTTGCGGCGGCGGTTCCATTGCTGTTGATCTCAACACCATCGCCGCCATCTCGGCGCCCACCAACACGCTCCGGGTGACGCAAACTCTTCAACTTTCCTCCAAGTACCTGGCTACCGGCCAGGCCATGAACTTCTACGTCAATGGCATCCCGGGGGGAAATGCAACCGTAGGTACGATCTCTACTACGGGCCTTTACACAGCCCCCGCGATCGTTCCGACTCCGTATACCGTCCAGATCTCCAGTTCCATTGCGAAGTATCCGACCGCGGTTCCTGGCGCTATTTCCGTCCAGATCTGGAATCCAATTCCTGCACTTTCCGGAGTCACACCTGGCGGCTTTTCTGAAGGCACGACAACGGTCACCGTGAACGGCTCGCAATTCGTCTATGGTGCGCAGATCAGTTGGAATGGCGTCCTCATCCCCACGACCTTCGTCTCTTCCACGCAGCTCGTGGCGGCAATTTCTGCGCCGAACCCCGGCACATTCCCGCTCACTGTTACTAATCCGAATCCGGGATCGGCTAGCGCGAAGCCCCTTTCGCTGGTGGTTGGCCCAGGCAAAGTCGTCCTGCAACTGGAGACATATTCAGGATCGGACGTTCGCGTGTCCAACTCGCTCAGCTTCGGTCTTATGGTCAGCGGGACCGCAAATCCTGGCGTCACGCTGCAGATCAACGGCATTCCCGGCGGCAACTCGGTATTTGGTACGGCTGTCTCGAACAAAGATGGTTCCATCACCTACACCGCGCCGGCCGTCGTTCCCACTCCGAATAACGTGGTTCAACTTACGATCACGAGTCTCGACGATCCCACAGTCTCAATTACGCAGAACATCTCGGTGATGAATCCCATCCCGATTCTTGTCTCCGCCTCCCCCATGAACTTCAATCCGGGATCCGTGACCATCGTCCTCACCGGCTCGCGATTCATCAACGGCGCGCAACTCCTCGTTGACGGCTCGGCCGTGACCACCACGTTCAACAGCGGCACGCAGCTCACCGCGGTCGTCGACATCACGCAGCCGGGCATTCTTGACCTGCAGGTTCTCAACCCAGCTCCTGGCCCGGCCACTTCTGCTGATCTGATCGCAACCGTCAACGGCACGCCGCCGACTCCCATCGTCAGCCCGCCTGATGCAGCTCGCTTTCTTGAGCAGGCTACCTTCGGCGCCACCGACGCTGACATACGCAACGTTTCTCTCAACGGATTCCAGTGGTGGCTCGATCAACAATTCAGCATGTCACCAACGCCCATGGAGCCGGCTGTCGAACAGGCCATCATCATTAACAATCCGCCCTGCGCCTCCGGCGACGCCAAATGCAACGCCGCGCTCTTCCTGCAGAACGAGCAAGACGATACTCTCGTTCAGGAATCTTTCTGGCAGCAGTCGCTGACCGCCCCTGACCAGCTCCGCCAGCGCGTCAAATATGCCCTCACGCAGCTTTTTGTCATCTCCAGCAACAACTCAACGTCGATTCAAAGCATGCCGCGCGGCGAGGCAGCCTACTACGACATGCTGGGCGTCGACGCCTTCGGCAACTTCCGCCAGCTCCTCCAGGACGTGACCCTCAGCCCGATGATGGGACAGTTCCTCAACATGCAGGGAAACGACAAGGGAAACGCCAACACCGATCCCGATGAAAACTACGCACGCGAAGTGCAGCAGCTTTTCACTATCGGCCTCTGGCAGTTGAATGACGACGGCACGCAGAAGCTCGATGGCACTGGCCAGCCCATTCCCACCTACTCGAATACCGACGTCAAGGGGTTCGCCGCGGTCTTCACCGGCTGGAGCTGGAACATTCCTGGCGACTCGAGTGACAAAGCGTGGTCCAACTGCTGCCTCTACGTCGGGCCGGGTTACGGTGAAGATCTGCTGCCCATGCAGAGCTTCCCCAACCATCACTCCACGGTGCAGAAGCAATTCCTGGGAGTCACCATTCCCTCCTCAGGCAGTCCCGATGCGCAGGGCGATCTCAAGCTCGCGCTCGACACGCTCTTCAACCACCCGAATCTGCCTGCCTTCTTCTCCAAGCAGATGATCCAGCATCTCGTCACCAGCAATCCTAGCCCCGCCTACGTCAATCGCGTGGCGCAGGTCTTCAAGAACGACGGCACTGGCGTACGCGGCAACCTGCAGGCGGTGATCACAGCCATCCTCATGGATCCGGAAGCGCGCGATACGGCGACCGTCACCACCAACCCGCAATACGGCAAGGTCCGCGAGCCATTGCTGCGCTACGCCGAATGGGCGCGCGCTTTCACCGCGCAATCACGCACCGGCGCTTACTATATCGGCTCGGCCGAAGACCCCATCTGGGGCTACAACGAGATGTGGCTCCGCTCGCCCACCGTCTTCAACTGGTTCGCACCCAACTACTCTCCGCCCAACACCTCCATCTCGTCCGCCGGACTGCTTGCGCCCGAGATGCAGATCGTGAACGTGTCCAGCGTGGTCGGCTTCATCAATTACATGCAGGACGCCATCGGATCGAACCCCACGGGCGGTCCTGACCTCTACTCGTCGTACGCGACGGAGATAAGCCTGGCGTCGACGCCCGACCAGTTGCTCGATCGCATTAACTTGCTGCTGATGTCGGGCCAGATGAGCGCCACGCTCTATAACCAGATTCTCGCCGCCATAAACTCCATCCCGATCCCCACAGGCGGCAATCAAAATGCGATCAATGCCGCGCTCTTGAACCGCGTGGAAGCGGCCATCTATCTCACCGTGGCGTCACCCGACTTCGCCGCGCAGCAATAGGAGCCCGCAATGTCAAAGTGCAACTGCCACCAAACTCGTCGCCAGTTCCTTCGCACCGCCTCAATGGCTACGATGGCGGGCTTCTACGTGAGCCCATTCTTTCTTGAGCTCAACTCGCTGGCCGCCATGGCTCAGGGAACCGGCACCTCCGATTACAAAGCTCTGATCTGCATCTACCTGCAGGGCGGCAACGACGGCCACGGCACTGTAATTGCGACTGACACCGACTCGTTTGCAGCGTTCACTGCCGCCCGCTCTGGCGCGCCAGGCCTCGCCTACCCGCTTGCCAACCTGCTGCCCGTTACCCTCAAGACTCCTCAATCGGGCCGGACCTTTGCTCTTAATCCCGCGCTCATCGGCATTCAGAATCTCTTTAACGCCGGACGCGCCGCCATTGTCGCCAACACAGGCACCCTCATCACGCCCGCCAGCAAATCGCAGATCAACGCCAACAGCGTCGAGCTGCCCGACTCGCTTTTCTCGCACTTCGATCAGACCGCTGCCTGGCAGGCTATCGCGTCGAACCTCGGCAGCGGTGAGCGCGTGGGCTGGGGCGGCGCCGTCGCCGACGCCGTCGAAGCCATGAACATGAACTCCAACGCCATGTTTACCTGTATCTCCACTGCGGGGAACGCGCTCTTCCTCGCCGGGCAGGCTTCGTATCAGCTCAATGTCACTTCGGCGGGTCCTATCCCCATCTACGGCACGCAGAACGCCGCTTTCGGATTGCCCTCTGCGGCCAATCCGCTCAACTCGATTCTCACGTCCGACGAGACCAATCTCTTCGCCAAGGAGTACGAAGTCGTCATCAACCGTTCCATGCAGGCCCAGGCTATTCTGTCCACGGCCATGGCTCCTGCTGGGCCAACGGGAGTACCCGATCCGCCGCAGATCCTCGACCCGCAGACCAACATGCTGGCCGACAACCCTCTTGCCTCATCCATGCAAACCGTGGCGCGCATCATCGCAGGCCGTGCCAGCCTCGGTGTCACGCGGCAAATCTTTTACGTCCAGCTCGGCAGCTTCGACACGCACGATGGACAGGTGACAACCCATGCCCGGCTTCTCACCCAGCTCGGCTCGGCCCTCGAGTATTTTGACGGGCTGATGGTCAACATGGGGCTCAGCAACAACGTCACCAGCTTCACCATCTCCGACTT
>Ga0335085_10008331_pt1 | contig 15838 bp, 13 predicted proteins | sample Lox_Sample_45_FD_206712 | JGI IMG/M metagenome (GOLD analysis project Ga0335085, IMG submission 206712) | Soil microbial communities from Loxahatchee National Wildlife Refuge, Florida, United States - Lox_Sample_4.5 | ecosystem: Environmental > Terrestrial > Soil > Wetlands | place: USA...
AACTCCATTCGGACAGCCAGTTCTTCGCTGGTGGGCTCGCGGCCCATTTCCTGGACGAGCTGCCGCGAGGTGCGGATCAGCTTGTTGATCGTTTCGATCATATGCACGGGAATGCGGATGGTGCGCGCCTGATCGGCGATGGCGCGCGTGATGGCCTGCCGGACCCACCACGTGGCATAGGTGGAAAATTTGTAGCCCCGGCGGTACTCAAATTTCTCCACCGCCTTCATCAGCCCGATGTTGCCTTCCTGAATGAGATCGAGGAACTGCAGGCCGCGGTTGTTGTAACGCTTGGCGATGCTGACCACAAGTCGCAGGTTGGCTTCAATCAGTTCCTGACGCGCGCTTTCGGCCTCGCGGTCCGAGCGATTCACCAGCTCGAGCGAACGCCGCAGCTCCGTTGCCGGCGACCCGTATTTGTTCTCAAGCTCCTGAATCGCGGCTGCGAGGCAGCGCTGCTCGCGCCGCAATTCCCGCAGTTTCTCGGCGGATTTGGCAGCCTCGATCGCTCTCTGGTTGCGCGCGATTTTCTGCTCCACCGGCCGTACTTCGTCCACTGCAGCGCGGAGTTTGCCGATCAGTTCTTTGACCATATGATGCTGCAGGGGAACTGCGCACGCATTCCGCGATATCTGAACGGCCAGCCGTCCAAGCTCCCAGCGCATGCGCCGGTTCTGTTTGGGCTTCGACTGACGAGGCACCGCCACCATCTTCTGCCTGAGCTGGAGAAATTTCCTGCGCAGCTTTGCCATCTCGTCGCAGGCAGCGATAGTATTGTTCGCGCCCGATTCGTAGGTTTCGTCGGTGGGAATCGGATCGTTGAACTGCAAAATGTCGCGTGCCGACACGGTTCCGGAGCGCAGATCTTCGCCGAGCTGCACCATTTCCTGGATGACCACCGGGCAGCGTGAAAGAATCCGGCGCACTTTGTTCTGGCCGCGTTCGATGCGGCGCGCGATACCGATCTCGCCGTCGCGATTGAGCAGCGGCACCGAGCCCATTTCGCGCAGATAAAGCCGGACAGGATCGTGCGTCTTGTCCAGGCTTTCGATTTCAATGAAGTCTTCGTCGGGTTTTTCTTCCTGTCTCTCTTCGACCAGCTGCGGCGTTTCGAGCGTCAGCGAGTCAAGCGAGAGGCCCTCGGGTTCGGCGGGAATCAGCTCGATGGAGTCCTCTTCGAACAGCGCGTAGCCCTGCTCGCGGCTGACGCGTGCTAAAGGATCGACGGCTTCGAACTTGTCTTCAGCCACTGAATTAGTCCCTGTTAGGCGACGATTGGCTTAATTGTACCCGAATTCGGACCTTATCTTTAGATAGCGTGACGCAGGAACGATTCTCGTTTCAGCTCATCGCGCTGCTGCATCATGGAAAGGGCATCATTCACCCGACCTTCACGTTCGGCCGACTGAATGCGGCTGTTCAGATCGCGCAGCCGCGATTCGCGCTCGTCGCGGCGCAGCTTTTCCACGCAGGCGCGGCCGTTTTCCAGGGTGACCACGCCCTCCACGCGGCCGTCAAGCACAATCGCGGCCAGCGTCTCCTGGAGCGCTTCGGGAATACGCGCATGCAGCGAGTTGAAATTAACAGTTTCGCCGGCGTCATGCATCGCGATGACGGTATCGAAAATCGGGGAGGTGGCGAACTGCCGGAGGGCCGGGAGATCGCGCAGATGCTCGATCAGCAGTGTGCGCGAATCTTCATCGGTGACGAGCAGCGGCAGCAGAATCTGATCGATGGGGCGCGATGTGTGAAGCTTTGGGGCAGGCGACCGCTCGACGCGGTCGGCGGCGGCCTTCCGAAAATGATCCAGTACCAGGCCGGGCGCCACCCCAAGATACGAAGCGAGATCGTTGGCGACAGCTGCGCGCGCCAGCTTGTCGTTCAGGCCCTGGATCGCGGGCAGCAGAAACTGGAATGCGTCCACCCGGCCCTGGGGCTCGCGCATATTGAAGCGCGCCCGCGCCCGGTCGGCAAGCCAATAGAAATAGTCTTTCGCTGCCGCGACTCTGTCGCGATACTTTTCCGCGCCATGCTGCTTCACGTACTCGTCCGGGTCGAGGCCGCCTTCGAGCTCAACGATCCGGACGCGCATATTCTCATCGAGCAGCAGTTTGATGGAGCGCTCGGCGGCGTTGGCGCCGGCGGCGTCGGGATCGAAATTGAGGTACAGATTCAGCGAGTGCCGCTTCATCGAACGGATCTGCTCGATGGTAAGCGCGGTGCCGCATGAGGCCACAACCTCCGTGATGCCCGCCTGCCATGCACCGATCACGTCCATGTAACCTTCGACCAGCACGATGCGGTCGAGCTTCATCGCTGTTTCTTTGGCGCGGTTCAGGTTGTACAGGACGTTGGATTTTTTATAGATTTTCGTTTCAGGCGAGTTGAGGTATTTGGCGTTATCGTTTGGATCCATCGCACGCCCACCGAACGCGATGGCTTTACCGGATTCATTCTGAATCGGAAAAATTACGCGGTTGCGGAAGCGATCGTAGAACGATCCGTCGTCGCGCTTGCCCACGAGTCCGGAAATTTCCAGCTGGGGCGGCTTGAAACCGCGCTGCTCGAGCACACGCAGCAGCGAGCGGCCCGATCCTTCGGCAAAGCCGATCGCGAACTTTTCTATCGATGGCGGCTCAACACCGCGCTTTTCCAGATAGGCGCGCACAGCAGCGCCGCCCGCAGCAGCGAGATTCTTCCGGAAATGATCGAGTGCGATCTCGTGCATCTCATAGAGCGCGGCGCGCTGTTTGGTGTCTTCATCGCTTACGAACGACTGCTTTGGCAGCGCAATGCCGTGCTGGTCTGCGAGTTTTTTCAGGGCCTCCCAGAACGAGAGGCCTTCAATCATTTCGACGAATTTAAAAACGTCGCCCTTGGCGCCGCAGCCGAAGCAGCGGAAATACTGATGCTCCTGGGAGATCGAAAACGAAGGCGTTTTTTCGTTGTGGAAGGGACAGAGGCCGGAATAGCGATTGCCCACACGGCGCAGCCGCACATAATCGGAAGCGACGCGGACGATATCGACCTGCGCCCGCAGTTGCTCCTTGAACTCCATGTGGTGATTTCTATTATCGCCAACCGAAGCGCCGCGATCTGCGCAATATGATGAAAGATCCAATCGATGGACGATCAGGAAATTTATGCAGCTATCGGCGAAGAGGGGTTTGATCGGTTAGTCGCCGCTTTCTATCGCCAGGTGCCGCATGACGACATCCTCGGTCCCATGTATCCGGCCGACGATCTGGCGGGCGCGCAGCGGCGTTTGCGCGATTTCCTGATTTTTCGATTCGGCGGGCCACAGCGATACATCGAGCAGCGCGGCCATCCGAGGCTGCGAATGCGGCACTTTCCGTTTGCCATCGATCAGGCGGCGCGCGACCGGTGGATTCAGCTGATGAACAAGGCACTCACCGAAGTGGCGCTTCCGGCGGAGGTGGATTCCATGCTGCGGCAGTTTTTTGAGGGCGTCGCGACGTTCATGATTAACCGGGAATGAGAAGTGTGGGTGTGTGCGCCTCCGCCGGCCAATCAGTGTTTCAGGCAGCGGCAGCTGTGCAGGCGCGACAGGCTCGAACGGTCAATCCCCATCCGCCCAGAAAATCGCGCTCGATTTCGAAGGCGAGGTCCACCGTTTTTGCTTCGCGCAGTTCTTCGGCTGAATCCGCCATGCCCCAGCCCTTCATCATCAGAGTCCGCCCGCCCTGCCGAGCGGCGATGCGCAGATGATTCTCCTTCCAGATCTGCGGCGGACCCGCCAACTCGACGCCTCTTGCGCCGAACAGCGGCCGTTCATTACCCATCCCGAAGGGCGCGATCTGTTCGAGCGCGCGCCACAGTGAATCGTTGATCTCGCTGAATCCGATCAGGGCGTCAATTTCAACGGTCGGCTGCAGATCTTGCGGGGTGAGGCGCTCGGATGCCCAAAGACGAAGCCGCTCCCGAAAAGTTTCGAGCGAGGCTTCCGGCAGGGTCAGTCCGGCGGCGTGCGCATGACCGCCGAATTTAGTGAACAGCTCGCGCATTCCTTCGAGCGCTTCGAGGAGATGAAACGCCTCAATGCTTCTGCCCGACCCCTGGGCCACGCCATTATCGATGCCCAGGACGATGGCAGGGCGATGATACTTCTCCACGATTCGGCTGGCAACGATCCCGACGACGCCGCGGTGCCACCCTTCGCCCCAATGAACCAGCGCCGCGTCGGCGTCGGTCACCGGCGTCTCGATGCATCGATCGAAAATCTCTTTGACGATGGCTCGTTCCGCAGCCTGACGCTCGACATTCAGCGCGAACAGCTCGCGGGCGATCCGATTCGCCTCGTCGGGATCTTCAGTGAGAAAAAGGCGCACGGCCTGGCCCGCGCTGTCCATGCGTCCGGAAGCATTGATGGCGGGAGCAATGCGAAAGGCCACTTCTCCCGCGTCCGGCACACGGTTGGAAAAACCAGCCGCAGTAAGCAGAGCCCGCAGGCCCGTGTTGCGCGCGTCCGCGAGCCCGTTCAATCCATGCCGGACGATGATTCGGTTTTCGCCGACTAACGGCACGATGTCCGCCACGGTGGCGATTGCGACCAGCTTGAGGAACGATTCGAGCACACGATTCAGGCGTGCAGCCGGCCAATTCATTCCGGTGAGGATCGCGTGCGCCAGTTTGAACGCGACTCCGGCGCCGCAAAGATTCGGATTCGGGTAGGTGCAGTCCGTCCGGTTCGGATTGATGACGGCGAGCGCCGGCGGCAGTTCTTCCTCGGGCAGGTGATGATCGGTGACGATCACTTCGACACCCAGCTCATTGGCGCGCTGAATGGCGGCGGTTGCCCGAATACCGTTATCGACGCTGATGATGAGCCGCGTGCCGCGCGCCGCTGCCTCTTCCACGGCGGCGGGCTGGATCCCGTATCCATCGTGCAGCCGATGCGGAATGTGCCAGCCGGCCTGGGCGCCCGCGAGTTCGAGCGCTTTCTTAAGAACGACGGTGGAGGTCACGCCATCTACGTCGTAATCGCCATGAATCTCGATGGCTTCGTTGTTACCGATTGCCCGGCGGATTCGTTCCGTCGCCGATTCCATGTCGCGCAGCAGGAATGGGTCGTGCAGGTCCTCAATCCGCGGATTGAGGAAGCGCGCGGCGGCTGCAGAATCCTGAAACCCGCGCCGGAGGAGAATGGTTGCCGCTGCTTTGGGGAGGCCGAGCGCTTCAGCGAAGCCGGCAAGTCCGGTCCCGGCGGTCTGATCGGGAAAAATCCAGCGGCTAATTGTTGGAATAGTAACCGCCGCCAAGGCCGTCGCCGCCGGTCTCTTCGACATCTTCGTCGAGCGTCAGCATGGAAGTGATTTCATCGCACGCATCGAGAAAATCTTCGTACCAGTCGGGGCGCGCTTCGTAGACGTATAGGTGCGAGTTGTGGCCGAAGGCCAGCTCGAGCGCGCAGGTTTCGCCGACGTGACGCTGCGCTTTGGCCAGGCGGCCTTCGAGCTCGCGGCGATCCTCGCGGGTAATGTCGCTGTCGGCGATTTCTTCCAGCGCTTCGTCGAACTCCTCCTCCGCCATCTCCTGGGAAGCGAACAGAATCATTTTTTCGCCGGCCCGGCGCGCGGCATCCAGAAAAGCGCGATAGTCGGGGCACTGATCCGTGTCCCAGGTGATGATGGGCAGTCCTTCCAGTCCGCCGACCTGGCTGCGGAAGACGGCGAACTCCGAGTTCTCGAGGTAGGCGAGGATTTCGTTTTTGAGTGTTTCGAGATTCAGGTCCACGGTTGGTTCCAGAATAACAACAATTGCGGACGCCGAATTCGCATCCGCGTACGTACTGAGATGCCGGGAGTGAGACAATACGAAAGGCTCATGGACAGAGTCCTTTCAACACACGTCATCGTCAACCATCGTCTGACTACGGCCTGGCTGAACCGCGTGGCCGCTGCGGGAATTCCGGCAGTTGAAATTTTCTGCGCGCCGCAGCATCTGGACTATCGCAACAAATCGCAGATCCTCGAGCTGGGGCACTGGTTTCGCGATTCGGAACTGAAGCTGCATTCGCTGCACTCACCGATGTACACCGACGACATCTGGGGCGGGACCGGGCCGCATTCGCACATCAACATTACGGAGCGGGTCAAGTCGGAGCGGCTGCAATGGGTGGGCGAGATCAAGCGCGCGCTGGAGATCGCAGATGTAATTCCATTCCGGTATCTGATTCAGCATCTCGGAGTCAGCGGGCAGGAGTTTTCCGAATACGCGATTGAAGCGGCGTTCGGCGCGCTGGAGGAACTGATTCTGTGCGCGCGGCAACTGGGGATCGAGATTCTGCTGGAGAACACGCCGAACGAGCTGGCGACAGCTCAGGGGCTCGAGCTTTTCAACTCCATGACGCATCTGAACGTGAACTACGTTTTCGATACGGGGCACGCGCACATCGGAGCGGGGATCGAACACGAATTCGAAATTATGAAGCGCCGCATTCGTTCGCTGCACGTGCATGACAACGACGGCAAAGAAGATCAGCACCTCTTCCCGATGAGCGAAGGGGGAACGATCGACTGGCCGGCGACCATGGAACTGCTGCGCTCGTGTCCGGGACAATATCCGCTGCTGCTGGAGCTGCGGGAAGTGGCGGCGATGCAGCATCCGCTGGACCAGGTGGTGCGCGTGTTCGACGAGCTGGAAGCAGTGGAAACGGCGCACGCCTGATTTGAAAGATTCACCGGCGGCTGCGACCGCCGGCGTTACATCATATGAGAACGACGATTGCCGCCATTCAGGCGGGCAGGCACACCGACCAGGTCGTAGAGATCGCCGGGTGGCTTTATAATCTGCGCAAGTCCGGCAAGATTGTGTTCCCCATTGTGCGCGACGGCACGGGAATGATTCAGTGCGTGGCGCTGAAGAATGAACTGCCGGAGGAGCTCTTCGAGGAGCTGAAGCATCTGACGCAGGAGTCGTCGCTGATCGTGCGCGGAAAGGTGCGCGCGGAGGCGCGGGCACAGGGCGGGTTTGAGCTCGACGTGCAGAGCGCGGAGATCCTGCAGAAGGTGTCAGAGGCTGATCCGTATCCGATCACGCCGAAGGAGCACGGCGTCGATTTCCTGATGGATCACCGGCATCTGTGGCTGCGCTCGCAGCGGCAGCACGCCATCATGCGCGTGCGGCACGAGGTGATCAAAGCAGTGCGAGATTACTTTGACAGCCACGACTTCACGCTGGTGGATACGCCGATTTTCACGCCCGCGGCGTGCGAGGGCACGACGACGCTGTTTGAGGTGGATTACTTCGACGACGATAAGGCATACCTGACGCAGTCGGGGCAGCTTTACAGCGAAGCCACGGCAATGGCATTCGGCAAGGTGTACTGCTTCGGTCCGACGTTCCGCGCCGAGAAATCGAAGACGCGGCGGCATCTCACGGAATTCTGGATGGTGGAGCCGGAGATGGCGTATGCCGATCTGGAAGAAATCAAGCGCGTGGCCGAGGAGATGGTGGTGTATGTCGTGGGGCGCGTGCTGGAGAAGCGGCGTGAAGAGCTGAAGGCGCTGGAGCGTGATGTTTCGAAGCTGGAAGCGGTGAGAGCGCCTTTTCCGCGGCTGAGTTACGACGAGGCCGTAAAAAATCTGCAGGAACACGGCTCGGAGATTCAGTGGGGGACCGATTTCGGCGGCGGCGATGAGACGATTCTGACGCAGCAGTTCGAGCGGCCGATTATGGTGGATCGTTTTCCAAGCGCAATCAAGGCGTTTTACATGGCGCCGGATCCGGATCGCCCAGAGGTGGCGCTGGGCGTTGATGTGCTGGCGCCCGAGGGCTACGGGGAAATCATCGGCGGCGGGCAGAGGCTGCACGATCTCGATCTGCTGCTGAAGCGCATCGAAGAACATCAGCTGCCGAAGGAAGCGTTCGACTGGTATATCGATCTGCGTAAATACGGCACGGTTCCGCACGGTGGATTCGGCATGGGAATTGAGCGCTGCGTGGCGTGGATCTGCGGACTCGAGCACGTGCGCGAGACGATCGCGTTTCCGCGTATGCTGTACCGGCTGCGGCCGTGAACAAATCCATCGCCATCATCGGCGCGCCACTCGATCTGGGGGCGGGACGGCGCGGCGTCGATATGGGTCCGTCGGCGATGCGTGTAGCCGGGCTGGGGCGGCGGCTGGGCGCGCTCGGCTACGACGTCAGCGATCTGGGCAACATTTCAGTGGCGCAGCCGGAAGCCGTGGAGGATGCCGGATCGAGCGACGCGCGATTTCTGCCGCAGATTGCGGCGTCGTGCGAGAGCCTGGGCGCGATGGTGAGGAACGCTCTGGCCGATGGAAAGATGCCGCTGGTGCTGGGCGGCGATCATTCCATAGCTGTCGGCTCGGTGGCAGGCGTTTCGAAATTCTTTCACAATGCGGGTAAGAAGATCGGCGTGCTCTGGATGGACGCGCATGCGGACATGAACACGCCCCAGTCGAGCCCGAGCGGCAATGTGCATGGCATGCCGCTGGCGTGCTGCGTTGGGGCGGGGCCGGAATCGCTCACAGGTATGTTCGGGTTTGCGCCGAAGGTGGATGCCGGGCATGTGGCACTGGTCGGGATTCGGGATGTGGATTTGCTGGAGCGCGGCGTGGTGCGCGATACGGGCGTGCGGGCGTTTACCATGCGCGATATCGACGAACGCGGAATGCGCGCGGTGATGGACGAGGCTATAAGAATCGTGTCGAGCGGAACCGCGGGTTTTCATTTTTCGGTTGATATGGATTTTGTGGATCCGGAGTATGCACCGGGCGTGGGGACGCCGGTGCGCGGCGGGGCAACATATCGCGAGGCGCATCTGGCGATGGAAGTGGTTTGCGATTCCGGGCGGATGGTTTCGATGGAGGTGGTGGAAGTAAATCCGGTGATCGATGAGGTGAACCGGACGGCGGATTTGGCGGTGGAGCTGATTTTGTCGGCGATGGGGAAAAAGATTCTGTGACGAAAACGCGCGTGGCGGTAGTTTATGGAGGGCGGAGCGGAGAGCATGAGATTTCGCTGGTTTCGGCGGAGTCCGTGATCAAGGCGATGGATCCGGAGCGATTCGAAGTCGCTCGATATCTGATCGACAAGAACGGGCACTGGAATCCGCGGCCGATTCTGCCGGAGCCGGGGGGGAATCCGGGGATTGATGTCGTCTTCCCGGTGCTGCATGGGACGTTCGGCGAAGACGGCACGATGCAGGGATTGTTCGAACTGGCGGATCTGCCATACGTGGGCGCGAATGTGATGGCGTCAGCGGTGTCGATGGACAAGGACGTCATGAAGCGGCTGTGCCGGGACCGGGGTCTGCCGGTGGTGGAGTATCTCACGGTGAGCAGGGACGAGATCGAGGCTGGCCAGTTGCGATGCGAATTTCCGTTTCCGATGTTTGTGAAGCCCGCGAATCTGGGATCGTCGGTGGGAATTTCGAAAGCGCACAACTGCGAGGAACTGAAGACGGCTCTCGCCGTGGCTGCGCAGTACGACCGGAAGGTGCTCGTGGAGCGGGGCATCGATGGACGAGAATTCGAGTGCGCGGTGCTGGGTAATCAGGATCCGAAAGCGGCGATGCCGTGCGAAATCCTGCCTTCGCGGGAGTTCTACGACTACGAAGACAAGTACGAACTGAATCTGGCGCGGACGGTGCTTCCCGCCGATCTGCCGGCTGAGGAGATCGCGGAAATGCAGCGCCTGGCGGTGGAATGCTTCAAAGCGGTGGGATGCGAGGGGATGGGCCGAGTCGATTTTCTGCGCGAAACCGCATCGGGCAGATTGTTCGTCAACGAAATCAATACCGTGCCCGGATTCACGTCAATCAGCATGTATCCGAAGATGTGGGAGTACTCGGGCGTGCCGTATCCGGAGTTGATCGCGCGGCTGATCGATCTGGCGATGGAGCGGCATAAAGCGAAGAGCGCGACGCGCTTCACGCGATAATAGTTCCGGAATGCGGCTGGCTTCAAAATCGACCGCGCTTTTGCTTGCATGCGTTTTCGTTGCGACCGCGGCCGATGAGCCGAAAGACGACGATGCGCGGCTGATGAAGAAATTCATCGACGCCTACAGAATCATGCAGCAGAACGCGGCCGATCCGTTTGAGCTGGATCAAGCTTTCTACGACGGCGCGATTCCGGGGATGCTGCGGCATCTCGATCCGCATACGGTCTTCTTCGACCCGACGCAGTTTGAACAACTGAAGCAGATGGAGTCGTCGACGCAGAAGGGCTTCGGCAGCGTTGTATCTGTGCTGCCGGGACGCGTCGTGGTACTGCAGGCGTTGCCGGGCACACCGTCGGAAAGAGCGGGGATGTCGCCCGGCGATGAAATCCTGGCGGTGAATAACTATCGGCTGGATCGTCTCGACGCGGACCAGATCGTGCAGCTGCTGAATCAGTCGAAGCAGAAAGAAGCGCATCTGGTGGTGCGGCGGCCGGGGAATGTGCGGCTGCAGGAGCTCACGCTGACGCCCGCGACGATGAAATCGAACAGCGTGGAACGCGTTTTCGAATTGCGGCCTGGCATCGGCTACATTCGCGTGGCGAGTTTCGAAGAGGCGACGGGTCGGCAGATTCACGACGGAATTGAAAAGCTGGGGGGGCGGAATCTGAAAGGGCTGGTGCTCGATCTGCGCAACAATCCAGGCGGCCTGATGAGTGCGGCGCTGCAGACCGCTTCGTTCTTTCTAAAGCCGGGCCAGGTGATTCTCTCGGCCAAGGGGCGCAATGTGCCGGAGACGGTGGAGAAGGTTCCGGACGATAACAGGCCGTACGAATTTCCGGTAGCCGTGCTGGTAAATGCGAAGACGGCAAGCGCGTCGGAAATTGTCTCGGGTGCATTGCAGGACCACGATCGCGCCACCATTGTGGGCGAGCCGAGTTTCGGCAAAGGGCTGGTGCAGAGCGTCTATCCGTTATCGGAAAACACGGGGCTCGCGCTGACCACAGCGCTCTATTACATTCCCAGCGGACGCTCGATCCAGAAGACGTTCAGCTCGCAGCGGGCATTCGGCGCGGAAGAGTTCGCGCTGGACGCGACGGCGAAGCATCCGAACGAACGTACGGATTTCAAGACCGACAGCGGGAGGCCGGTGCCGGGCGGGGGCGGAATCGTGCCTGATGTGGAGGCTCCCGAACCTTTGTTATCGCCGCTGAAAGCAGTGCTGGAGCAGTCCGGCGCGTTCACGACGTTTGCGGCGGATTTCATTCGCGGCAAGACGATCACGCCGGAATGGAACGTTACGGGTCAGGTGCTGGATCAGTTTCAGACGTGGCTTTCAGAGCGGCAGATTCAGCCATCGCTGCGTGAGTGGATCGACACCCGAAGCTTCATCGAATGGCGTCTGAAGACCGAAGTGTTCAATCTGGCGCTGGGGGTGGAAAAGGGCGATGAAGTGGAAGCGCAGGGGGACGAACAGATCCAAAAGGCTCTGGAAGCGGTGCTGAAGAAGTGAGGAGGATCGAAGAGTAATGGCGATACTGACGCCCGACCTCGAAACGAATCCGTGGATTTCGGCGGAAGCGCGCTTCGATGATGCAGCGGAGAAGCTGGGACTGGATGACGGCGTACGCAAGGTGCTGCGAACACCGACGCGCGAGGTGACCGTCAACATTCCGGTGCAGCTGGATGACGGGCGGCTGGAGGTTTTCACCGGGTATCGCGTGCAGCACTCGATGGTGCGGGGACCGGGCAAGGGCGGGATCCGGTATGCGCCGGATGTCACGCTGGATGAAGTACGCGCGCTGGCGTCGTGGATGACGTGGAAATGCGCGGTGGTGAACATTCCGTTCGGCGGCGCAAAAGGGGGCGTTATCTGCGATCCGGCGCGGATGTCGGACGGAGAGCTGGAGCGAATCACGCGGCGGTATACGGCGCAGATTCTGGATGTGATCGGCCCCGACCTGGATGTGCCGGCACCGGACGTGAACACGAACGACCGCGTGATGGCGTGGATCATGGATACCTACGCGATGCATAAACGGCAGGCGACGACCGCGGTGGTGACCGGCAAACCGATGGAGCTCGGCGGGTCGCGCGGAAGAAAGGAAGCCACGGGCCGCGGATGCATGATGGTGACGTTAAGGGCGCTGAAGATGATGGGTCGCGCGCCCGAAGACACGTCGGTGGTGATTCAGGGGTTCGGTAACGTCGGCGGAATGGCGGCGCGGCTGATGGCAAAGAACGGCTTTAAGATCGTGTCAATCATTGAATACGATGGGGCGGTTTATAACCGGAACGGTCTCGATATCGCGGCGTTAACCGAGCACCGGCACGACATGGGATCGATCAATGGATTTCCGGGCGGCGAGGCGATGGACAAGAAGGAAGCGATGTTCCTGGAGTGCGATGTGCTGCTGCCGGCCGCGACGGAGAACGTGATTACGTCGGAGAACGCGGAGCGGCTCCGGTGCAGAATTCTTTGCGAAGGCGCCAACGGGCCGACGACTGCGATTGCGGATGAGATTCTGGCGGACAAGAAAGTTTTCGTGATTCCGGACATACTGGCGAATGCGGGCGGCGTGACGGTTTCCTATTTTGAGTGGGTGCAGGACCGGCAGGGATTCTTCTGGAATGAGGATCTGGTGAACAGCCGGCTGGAAGAGATTATGACCGGCAGCTTCGACGACGTCACGGCGTATGGGGCGAAACACAAAGTTCACAACCGGGCCGCGGCTTACATGCTGGCGCTGGATAGGGTGGCGACGGCGATGAAGCTGCGGGGAATATATGCCTAAAGAGCGATCAGGCGTTGGGTATTGGCTATCAGCTACTGGCTACGCCTGGGCAACCTGGGCGTGCTGCTGTTCCTGGCGTGAGCGGACGATCTGTTTGCGCTCGCGCAGGTAGCTGAAGAATTCGCCGCCTTCGCGTAAACGGCGCACCAGCATCTGGCGGTCGGTAGCCATCTCGCGCAGGAAACGAAGGATCGGGCGATGCCGGAAATAGAAGCGGCGGTACATGCGCTCGACCGCATCTTCAATTTCGTCAGGCGAAAGATGGTCGTAGCGCAGCGTGGAAATCTGAATGCCGTTGCCGGAAACCTGGAGCGCGCTTGAATCGATCCAGCCGTTGGTGGTCGCCTGTCTGTAAAGCTCTGTGCCGGGATAGGGCGCGGCGATCGACACCTGGATTGAGAACGGATCGATTTCTTCGGCGAATCGAATGGTCTCTTCGATGGTCTCCTGCGTTTCGATGGGGAGGCCGATCATGAAAGTGCCGTGGACACGGATGCCGAGTTTGCGGCAGTTGCGCATGAATTCGCGCGCGGTGTCGAGCAGAAGGCCCTTCTTCATCCGGTTCAGAATGGCCTGGTTGCCGGATTCGAAGCCGACGAGGAGAAGGCGAAGTCCGTTGTCGCGGAGCTGCTTCAGCGTTTCGTAATCGAGATGTGCGCGGGCGTTGCAGGACCAGGTGAGCTTCAGCTTCTTCATGCCCTTCGCGATTTCGACGGCGCGCGGCCGGTCGATGGTGAATGTGTCGTCATCGAACATCCACTCACGGACCTTGTGGCCGAAGAGCTCCTTGCCGAGTTCCATTTCGCGGATTACGGCAGCCGGAGATTTCGTGCGATAGGCGTGCCCGCCGATGGTCTGCGGCCAGAGACAAAACGTGCATTTCGCCGGGCAGCCGCGGCCCGTATAGAAAGAGACGTACGGATGCAGCAGGTAGCCGATGAAATATTTTTCGATGTCCAGATCGCGGTGATAGACGGGGAAGACGCTGGGCATGGAGTCCCAGTCATGAATTAATTCGCGCTCAGGATTGTGATGGAGCTTCCCGGCGGAATCGCGCCACGTGAGGCCTTTGATGTCCGGGAGAGGTTTGTTCTGAGCCACCTCGGCGCAGGTGTAATCGAATTCATTGCGGCAGACGAAGTCGATGACCTGCGCCTGATTCATGGTTTCCGTTGGGAGCACGGCGACATGCGCGCCGATCAGGCCGATCTGCGCGTGGGGATTTTTGGCCTTGATGGCTTCGGCGCAGGCGATGTCGTTCTGGAGGGACGGCGTGCTGGTGTGCAGAATGAAGAGTTCGTAATCGTTGGCAATGGCGAGGACGTCGGCCATCGTCTGCTGGTGAGGCGCGGCGTCCATAAGCTTGCTTCCAGGCACCATGGCGGCGGGCTGAGCAAGCCACGTCGGAAACCAGTAAGAGGTGATTTCGCGCTTTGCCTGGTAACGGGCTCCGGCTCCTCCGTCAAAGCCATCGAACGACGGCGGGCTCAGAAAAAGCGTCTTCTTCACGAGCGTGTTCCCCTTGATCGCGGCGCACGCCGCATCGTGTCCATTCGCATTTAACCGAACTGAACTATTGTGACACTACTGTGTACGCGGCGGCGAGAGAGGATAAGCGATTCGCGTCGATTTGCCTTGACTATATATCGTATCATGATATATTCAAAGCCGAGCATGGGTGAACCGAACACGCCGCTGGCGCCCGCCGCGTTCCTGATACTGTTTGCGCTGGCGGGCGGCGAGAAGCACGGATACGCGATTATGCGCGAGGCGCGCAAACTGGCAGACGGGAGTTTCGCGATCGGCCCGGCGACCTTGTACACGACGATCCAGCGGCTGCTGGAGTCGGAGTGGATTGAGGAAGTGGCGGGTCCGAAAGGCAGCGACAGCCGGCGGCGCTATTACGGTCTGACGCGGCTGGGTGATTCTGTACTGGATACGGAGCTCAGGCGCATGGAGACCCTGGTGCGGAAATCGAAAGCGCTGCGGATGCGGCGGGCGGAGGGGTTGTGATGAGATTCGCGGCGGTGAGTTCACGTATTTATGCCGGGTTGTTACAGTTCTATCCGCCTGAATTGTTGCGCGATTTCGGCCAGGATATGGCTGAGACTTTCGCGGAAGATCTGGCGGAAGCGCGCCGCGACGATGGCTGGCGGGGGGCCTGCCGTGTGTTGGCGTGTATGGTGCGGGAGTTTGTATGCCTCGCGCTGCGGCGCCATCTTGCAAGCAGGATCGTCGTGGTGCCGGGGCTTTTGTTCATGGGAGGCGCGCTGCTTTTTGCGATGGAGATGCTTCACTTCCACATTCCGGTGTATGGGACGGGAATTGTCTGGTACGTAGCCTCCTGGCCGTCCATGGCTGCGATGGGCGCCCTGGCGGCAATGGTTGCCGGCGACAGAAGTGTGCCGGTTCCGCTGCGAATTGAGTAGGACGCGATGCTGGAAGTCCGCAGTCTGACGAAGCGGTTTCGCAGCCTGACCGTTGTGGATCATGTGAGCTTCGCCGTGCGAGCGGGCGAGATTACGGGTTATCTGGGGCCCAACGGATCGGGCAAATCCACGACGGTGAAAATGATGACCGGCCTGCTGCATCCGACGGAAGGCGAAGTCCTGTTTCGCGGCCGGAATATTCGGCACGATTCGACTGCATTTAAGCGCCATCTGGGCTATGTTCCCGAAGAGCCCAATCTCTACGGATACCTGACCGGGCTGGAATATCTTCAACTGGCGGGAGGCCTGCGCGGGATGCCTTCGGCGGAAGTCGATCGGCTCGCCAATGAACTGCTGGAATTACTTTCGCTGCGTGATGCCCGCTGGGATCCGATTTCGGCGTATTCGAAAGGCATGAAGCAGCGAATTCTGATTGCTGCGGCGCTGCTGCACGATCCGGAATTCCTGATTTTCGATGAAGCGCAGTCCGGGCTCGATATTGCAAATGCGCTGCTGTTCCGTCATCTGCTGAAGGCCCTGGCGGCGCGGGGCAAGGCTGTGCTCTATATCTCGCATGTGCTCGAACTGGTTGAGAAAGTGTGCGAGCACGTGGTGGTGATCTACAAAGGCAGAATTGTGGCGGACGACTCGGTGGAGCGGCTGCGCGGGCTGATGCAGTTGCCCAGT
>Ga0335085_10008332_pt1 | contig 15837 bp, 14 predicted proteins | sample Lox_Sample_45_FD_206712 | JGI IMG/M metagenome (GOLD analysis project Ga0335085, IMG submission 206712) | Soil microbial communities from Loxahatchee National Wildlife Refuge, Florida, United States - Lox_Sample_4.5 | ecosystem: Environmental > Terrestrial > Soil > Wetlands | place: USA...
CGAGCAGTTCGGAATGATTGCGAGCAACCGGTACGACGCCGCCGTCGCCGACATCGAAGGTGACGGCGGCGAGATGCGCGGCCGCATGGCCCTGCCGCTCGAGCGGCGGGATTGGTTCCGAAGCCTCGACGGCAAACAGATCGTCGAACGGCACGACGCCGTCCGGCAAGTTCCGTCCGAACGCGCAAACGTAGCGGATGGAGAAGACTTCGGCGGCGAGCCGCATGGCGAATTGGGCGTGATTGAACGCGCCGACGCGGCCGCAGGTGATCAGCGCCTTGGCGCCGATGCGCGCCAGCGCCGCAACCGCATCGGCGCGCCGCCACAACAGCGGCATCGGTGCCGCGATCATTCCCGCCCGCAACACGCCGAGCATGGTCAAGACCGTTTCGACCACATTCGGCAATTGAATGCCGACGAAGGCGTCGGTCGGCAGCCCCATGCGGCGCAGGCGGCTCGCAATCGCCGTCACCATGCGGTCGACTTCCGCGTAGGTGAGGCGCCGCGGTCTGCCGTCGGTGAAGCTTTCGCGATTGGCCGGATCGACCAGCGCGACCGCGTCCGGGCGCCGCTGCACCAGGCGCCGGAACACTTCGTCAATGGTGACGCGGATCGAGCCGGGCGCGGGCTGGGCAGATGCCAGAGCGGGGTCGCCGAGGATCATGGCCGGGCCTGCTTCGGCTGATGCCACCAGGTTTCCGGCAAATAGCCGGACAGCGAGGTGCGCGCCGGGTGGGCGATCCTGGTCCAGCGCGCCACCCATTGCCCGGGCAGATAAAACAGCGGCACGACGTAGCAGCCGGAGATCAGCAGGCGGTCGAGCGCGCGCACCGCGGCGACGAAATCGGCGCGCTGGCGCGCGCGCAGCATCGCCGCAATCATGGCGTCGACGGCGGCGCTGCGCACGCCCATGTAGTTGCGCGAGCCCGGCTCGTCGGCCGCCGCCGAACCCCAGTAGAAGCTCTGCTCGTTGCCCGGCGACAGCGACTGCTCCCAGCGATACTCGATCATGTCGAAATCGAACGACACCCGCCGCTGGTCGTACTGCACGGCGTCGACCAGTCGGACCTGCGCCGCAATGCCCGCGCGCGCGAGATTGCTGGAAAACGCAAGCGCCAGGCGCTCCTCGTCGCGGCTCATGACCATGATCTCGAAGCGGAGCGGCTTGCCGGTTGCGCGCTCGCGCATGGTCGTTCCTTTCAGCGCGTAGCCGGCAGCGTCGAGGAGCGCGAGCGCACGGCGCAGGCTGGTGCGGTCGCGGCCGGAGCCGTCGGTCAGCGGCGGCGACCATGTGCCGTCGAGCACGTCGGGGCGCACCGCGTCGCGATAAGGTTCGAGCAGCGCCCGCTCACGCGCGTCGGCGGGCCGATGGTAGGCGGACAATTCCGAGCCGTCGAAGAAGCTGGCGCTGCGGCGGTACAGATCGAAGAAGAAATTGCGATTGACCCACTCAGCATCGAACAAATACGACAGTGCCTGCCGCACGCGGATGTCGGCGAAGACCGCGCGGCGGGTGTTGAAGACGAAAGCCGAGCTTGACTTCGGCAAGCCGCTCGGAAACGACTCCTTGACGATGCGCCCGTCGCGCACCGCCGGAAAGTCGTAGCCGGTTTGCCAGCGGCTCGGGTCGCGCTCGCTGCGCACGTCATAGAGGCCGGTCTTGAACGCCTCGAAATTTGCGTTGGCGTCGCGGTAGTAATCGAACCGCAGCTCGGCGAAATTCCACAAGCCGCGATTGATCGGCAGCGCGCGACCCCAATAATCGGGATCGCGCTCAAGCGTCATGCTCTTGCCGAGATCGACGGCACCGACCACGTAGGGGCCGCTGCCGATCGGCTTTTTGAAAGTCGCCTGCTCGAAGGTCGCCACGTCGATGGCGTGCTGCGGCAGGACCGGCATCAGGCCGAGGATGAGCGGCAGTTCGCGATCGTTGCTGTCGGTAAGCTCAAAGCGCACGGTGCGCGCGTCGAGGGCCTCGGCCTTGACGACCTTGGCATAGTAGGTGCGGTAGTTCGGACGGCCATGGTCGCGCAAAAGCTGCCACGAGAAGATGACGTCGGCGGCGGTCACGGGAACGCCGTCGGAAAAGTGGGCCTGCGGATCCAGCGAGAAGGTAACGTAGCTGCGCGCGTCGTCGGTCTCCACCGTGCGCGCCAGCAGGCCGTAAAGGGTGAACGGTTCGTCGTAACCGCGCGCCATCAGGCTTTCGATCACATAGCCGCGCAGCCCCTGCACGGCGACACCCTTGACGATGAGGGGATTGAGGCTGTCGAAGGTGCCGAGCACGCCCTGCACCAGCCTGCCGCCTTGCGGCGCGTCGGGATTGGCGTAGGGCAGCGCGGTGAAGTCCTCGGGCATCGCGGGCGCGCCGTGCATGGCGATGGCGTAAGCCGCTTCGGCTGCGGCGCCGGTGGCCAAAGCGCTCAAGATGCAGACACTGCACAAAGCGGCGCGCACCGGCGAGGCGGCAGAGGCGGCCCAGGCGATCAGCATGGCAGGCATCGGCGCGAACGGAACTCGGATCGAATAAGAGGAGGAGGTCGCTACATGTAACACGGCGGCGCTGCGCCGCTAGCGGGCGGAGCAATCGATCAACAGCGTCTTTCATCCGTTGCCGCCGACCAAGCGCGCAAACCAAACGGCATCCCGGAGGCCTTGCGGCGTTCGCGGTGCGAGCGTTTACCGCGGCCCGTGCCGCCCAGCGAGGTGTCACGCTGTTGCCGCAATTGCAGCCAATGAGGCTTGCTTGGAGCGTCGGCCTGATAGATTACGGCTGCAATCGGAAACCCGGAGCCATGGCGGGCCGCGCCGCGGTGGGGTTTGAACTTCACGTGGTCTGGCCGTACACTTGCAGACGAACCGCACACTCCGTAACCGAGCGAGACTTCGTAAACTGCCAGCGCCTGCTTCGATTCCGAAGTTTGCGCAAGATCGCGGCGCAAAATCGCGGCGCGGGATCGGCGAAACCTTCGGAGCGAGAACGCTGGCAAGCAGGTCGATCAAGATCGATTGGCGAACGGCAGCACAAAAGAGGGGACTGCATCTCATGACCTACCGGACCGCGTCGGCCGCGGCGAGGCCGGCGAGTTGGACGCTCGCTGCCGTTGCCACGTCAGTTGCGAGGCTAGGCGGCCGCATTGTCGCGCTCAGCGCGCTGGTGGCCGTGGCGCTCGTGCTTTCATGGGGGACGCACGCTTTCGCTGAGGAGCCGGCCAAATCCAAAAGGCCGAAAGGATCCAAGACGGAGACGCAGCAGGCGGCTCCTCCCGCCGCAGCGCAGCCGCCGCAGGGGCAGCAGCCGGTGCAGCTCGTCTACTCGCCGTGGACCAAGTTCTGCCTCAAGGGTCAGCCCGGGCAGCCGCCGGACCCGAACGCCAAGCAGGTGTGCTTCACCGGCAAGGATGCGCGCGTCGAGTCCGGACAGCCGGTGGCGGCCGCGGTGCTCATCGAGCCGGAAGGGCAGGAGCGCAAGATCATGCGCATCACGCTGCCGCTCGGCATGCAGCTCGTTCACGGCACCCGTCTGATCATCGATCAAAATCAGCCGATGACGGCGCCTTATGTGATCTGCATCGCCAACGGCTGCATGGCGGATTACGACGCCAATGCGGAATTTGTAAAGAAGCTCGAGAAGGGACAGGGTCTGGTACTGCAAGCCATCAATGCCACCGGCCAGCCGATCAGTCTGGTTCTGCCGCTGAACGATTTCGCCAAAGCGTATGATGGACCGCCGACCGATCCCAAAGTGTTCGAGGAGCAGCAGCGCAAGTTGCAAGAGGAATTGCAGCGCCGTGCCGACGAGGCGCGCAAGAAGCTGGAGAGCCAGCAGGGCGGTGCGGCCACCTCCTCGGCGGCGCCGAACGGCAAGACCCACTGATCCAATCGCCGCACGTGCTTGAGGCGCGCCGGTCCGGCGCGTCATCAGGCCGGCACAACTTGCAACGATAATCGCCGTTGTTAGTGACGCATCGCGGAACGCGGCCGGTAGCCGCCGTTGCCGTCGTGGACGAAGATTTCCGCGACCTGCGGATGGCGCACCGGCTCGCCGCTGTCGTCCGGCAAAAGATTTTGCTCGGAGACATAGGCGATGTATTCGGTCTCCTCGTTTTCCGCGAACAGGTGATAGAACGGCTGATCCTTGTGCGGCCGGATTTCGGCAGGAATCGATTGATACCATTCCTCGGTGTTGCTGAAGATCGGATCGATATCGAAGACCACGCCGCGGAACGAAAACAGGCGGTGCCGCACCACTTGGCCGATCTGATATTTGGCGTTGCGAATCTTCTTCATGACGGGAAACATCTTAAACCATTGGGCCGGCCCAAGCGCTGCGACAAGGCAGTGACGAGATTGTGGCGGGCGGCTGTCAAAGCGCCAGGCATAGCCATTTCCCGCGCTCTCATAGCCCGTAGCGCGCTGCCATGTCGGGATCCTTGGCAGCGACCAGCCGAGCAAGGTCGACCAGCAGCTTGGCCTGTTTCCACGTGGCGTCGTCCTGCATCTTGCCGTCGATCATCACGGCGCCGCTGCCGTCGGGCATAGCGGCGATGATCTTCCTGGCGAAGGCGACCTCGGCCGGGTCGGGGGAAAATACCCGCTTGGCGATGGCGATCTGGCTCGGATGCAGCGTCCAAGCGCCGACGCAGCCGAGGAGAAAGCTGTTGCGGAATTGCGCCTCGCAGGCGGCGCTGTCGGCGAAATCGCCGTACGGACCGTAGAACGGCTTAATGCCGGCCGCCGCGCAGGCATCAACCATTTTGGCGATTGTGTAGTGCCAGAGGTCCTGTTGATAAGCGGCGCGCAGCGTGCCGGCGCCGCTCGGCGCGTCTGCCAAGACCTTGTAGTCGGGATGGCCGCCGCCTACTCGCGTGGTCTTCATCGCCCGCGAAGCCGCCAGGTCGGCGGGCCCGAGACTGATGCCGTGCAGACGTGGCGAGGCGGCGGCGATCGCGGCCACGTTGTTGACGCCCTCGGCAGTCTCCAGGATGGCATGAATGAGGATCGGCTTTTTCACCGCATGGCGGGCTTCGAGCTGGGCGAGCAGCTGATCGACATAGTGAATGTCCCAGACGCCTTCGACTTTCGGCAGCATGATGACGTCGAGCTTTTGCCCGACGGCCGCGACGACGTCGCAAATATCGTCGAGCGCCCAAGGCGAATTGAGGGCGTTGACGCGGGTCCACAAACCAGTCGAGCCGAAATCGCATGCTCGGGCCATGGCGATGAAGCCGGCGCGGGCGGCTGCCTTGGCGTCGGCGGGAATGCCGTCCTCGAGATTGCCGAGCACCACGTCGACCTGATGGATGAGTTCCGGCACTTTGACGCGCATCTTGTCGACGTGGGGCGGCACAAAGTGAATTATCCGCTCGAGCTTGAGCGGCAGTTCGCGCAGCGGCGCCGGGGCTCCGGTGGCGAGCGGCTTGAAGAAGTTGCGCGGCAGCTTCATGCGACCATCCCAGGCACTCCCGCCTTAACGGTAGGATGTACAGCACCACCCCGCCAGCCGCTTTTCGCGGCAGGCCTGCTCCAGGAAATGGCGGTTTTCATACCGGCTCGCCGCGCATCAGGCGTGGCTGCGAAGCGGCCGGAGCGATGCCTTCGCGCATGAGCGCGCGGCGCAGCAGCCCGATACGATCGACGAGATAGAAGGAGAGCCCCCGCATACCTTGTACCGGCAGCAAATCTGTCAGCAGACTGCGGTTAAGAAGATCGATGGCGATCCGGCGGCTGGTCGCATCCGCGCGTCGTTGCGCATCGTAGCGCCCGAGCACGCCGGGCGAGCCGATGTCGAGATCGTGCCGCCGCGCCTCGGCAACGATCTCGGCGAGGGTTGCGGCGTCGCGCAACCCGAGATTAAGACCCTGCGCGCCGATCGGCGGCACCACGTGGGCCGCCTCGCCGGCCAAAGCAATGCGCGAGCGCGCAAAGGTGCGGGCCACCTCGATGGCGAGCGGGAACAATCCGCGCCCGGGCTCGACCGTCATCCTGCCGAGCAGCGAATGGGTGCGGTGCTCGATCTCAGCGCCGAGGTCGCCGTCTTGCATGTCGGCGACGGCGGCGGCGCGTTCGGGCTCGAGCACCCAGACCAGGCTCGAACGCTGGTCGGGCAGGGGGACGAGGGTGCAGGGACCGCTCTCGGTGTGAAATTCCGTCGCCCCGTCATGGTGGGGTCGGGCGTGGGCGAGATTGAGGGTGAGCGCGCTCTGTCGATAGGTGCGGCGATCTGTGCCGATAGCGGCGACGGCCCGGCATAACGAATGCTGGCCGTCGGCGCCGACGGCAAGCCGCACGCGCAGTTTGCCGCTGGCGAGGGTGACGGTCACGCCCGACGCATCACTCGCGACCGCCAGCGCGGCCTCCTCGCGACGGCCAAGCTTCAGCGCCGCGGCACGGGCGGAAAGCGCTGCAATCAGATGCCGGTTCTCGATATTGTGGCCGAACGCGTCGAGACCGATTTCCGAAGCATTGAAGACGACCTCCGGTGCGCGGACGAGCCGGTGCGTGTCGTCGACGATGCGGATGGCCGCGAGCGGAGCGGCGTGCGGCAGGCAAGCCTGCCAAACGCCAAGCGTGGTCAGCGCTGTCACCGAACCGGCAAGCAGCGCCGTGGTGCGGTGATCGTCCTGGGGCTTTGGCGCGATGACGAGGGTGTCGATGCCGGCGGAAGCCAATGCAATGGCGCAGACCAGACCTGCCGGTCCGCCGCCGATCACCGCCACTTCGGCGGCCAATGCTGCCGGTCCGCAATTCATAGCCTAAACCAAAACCTCAAGCACGGCCGATATTTACCCCAATTCGTGATCGAAACAGCAGGTACAGGAGGATATTGACGGCGTGCTTTTTCTTTCACGTATAAGCTCAAGGCCGGACATTAAATCTATGGACCCGATCGCCACACGGGAAAAGCTCAAATCGTCCCAGACGGTGGCGGCTTTCGCAGTACACATTTTTACCGCCTGCGGTGCTGCCTGCGCGCTGCTCGCGCTGTTCGCGGCGGTCGATGCGAAGTGGACGAGGATGTTCGTTTGGCTTGGTGCGGCGCTCATCATCGACGGGGTCGACGGTACTTTAGCCCGGCGGCTGCGTGTCGCCGAGCGGCTGCCGCGCTGGTCCGGCGAACTTCTCGACTTCGTGGTCGATTACGCTACCTACGTATTCGTGCCGGCCTACGCGCTGGTTGCCAGCGGGCTATTGCCGCCACCGGTTGCCGTTCCGCTCGGCCTCGCCGTGTCGCTGACCGGCGCGCTCTATTTTGCCGACCGCGGGATGAAGACGAGCGACTCCTACTTCCGCGGCTTCCCGGCCTTGTGGAACGTCGCGGCGTTCTACATGTTCGTCCTCAAACCTCCGCCCTGGCTCGGCGCGATCGCCGTTGCCGCGCTGGCGGCAGCGACGTTCGCGCCCATCTATTTCGTCCATCCGGTCCGGGTGCGGCGCTGGCGCACGCTCACCCTGGCCGCGCTGGTCGCGTGGGCGGCGCTTGCCGGACTGACGCTCATCGCCAATCTCGAGCCGGGACCGTGGGCCGTCGCGGCGTTGTCCGCCCTGGCGATTTATTTTGTCGGCCTCGGTTTTTTGCGACGTTACGAGCCGTAGCCGATGGCGCGACCGGTTCTTCTCATCGCCGGCGGCAGCCGCGGCATCGGTGCACGTGGCAGGCGGGCGTTGAAACGTGCACGGGAGGACAGCCTTGTGTTCGACCGTCGCCTGCCTATGATCGCCCACCCTTTTGCCGATGAAGCGGGTTCTCAGGGAGAAGATCATGGTTGCGGCGGTGCGCGTACACAAGTTCGGCGGGCCTGAGGTTCTGACCTATGAAGACATCGCGGTGCCGCCGCCGGCGGCGGGCGAGATCCGCGTCAAGCAACACGCCATCGGCGTCAATTTCGTCGACACCTACTTCCGCTCTGGCCTCTACACTCCGCCGGGCGGCTTGCCATTCGTCGCCGGCAACGAGGCTGCCGGCGAGGTCGTCGACGTCGGCCCGGGCGTTACGGAATTCCGGCGCGGTGACCGGGTGGCCTACGTGCAGGGACCCGGCTGCTACAGCCAAGAGCGCAACGTGCCCGCCGACCGCGCAGTGAAGCTGCCGGACAACATCAGTTACGAGCAGGCCGCCGCCATGATGCTCAAGGGCATGACGGTCGAGTATCTGGTGCGCCGCACGTTCAAGGTGGAAAAGGGAATGAATGTGCTGATGCACGCCGCCGCCGGCGGCGTCGGCCTCATCCTCTGCCAATGGGCCAGCCACCTCGGCGCCAATGTCATCGGCACCGTCGGATCCAAGGAAAAAGCCGATCTGGCGCGCGCCAATGGCTGTCATCACACGATCCTCTATCGCGACGCGGACTTCGTTGGCCGCGTCAAGGAAATCACCGGCGGCGCGTTGTGCGACGTGGTCTATGACGGCATCGGCAAGGCGACGTTCCCGGCATCCCTCGACTGCATCAGGCCGCTCGGGATGTTCGTGAGCTTCGGCAGCGCCTCGGGGCCGATCGAGGCCTTCAACATCAACCTGCTGCAGTTCAAAGGCTCGCTGTTCGCCACCCGGCCGACGCTGAACACCTATGCCGCTAAACGCGGCGACCTGCTTTCGATAGCGGGCGAGCTGTTTGCGATAGTCGGCAGCGGCGCGGTGAAAATTCCCATCAACCAGAGATATGCCCTGCGCGACGCCGCCAAGGCTCATCGCGAGCTCGAAAGCCGCGCTACCACTGGCTCGTCCATCCTCCTGCCCTGAGGGCCGGCGGCGCTCCATGAAGATTTGGGGCTATTGGGCGACGCTCGGATGGGCGGTGCTCGGCTTCGTTGGCGGCCAATTCGTGGCGCTGGCCGTTCTGTTGTGGTGGCGGGTTGGCGGATTGACCGCGTTGTTGGACGTGCCGTTCGATGGTGCCACCGTCACGCTGTTCATTCTGATCGCCAACCCGATCACCGTTGCCATTTTGGCGCTGGCGGTGCGGCTCGCGGGCGCCGGACAGGCGGAGTATCTGGCGCTGCAACGGCCGCAGAGGCGCGACGTGATTTTGGGGCTGGTCTGCCTCGTCGCCTTCATCGCGATGGGCGATGCGCTGCTTTATTTCAATGGCTACGAACTGGTTACGCCGTTTCAGCTCCAGTCCTACGTGACCGCCGCCGCGGAGGGATGGCTGCCGGCGTTTCTGATCGCCGCCTTGATTTTCGCGCCGGCCGGCGAGGAGATCATGTTCCGCGGTTTTTTGTTCCGAGGCTGGGCCCGTTCGCCGCGCACGGTCTGGCCGGCAATCGTGGTGATCTCGCTGTTATGGGCAGCGCTCCACGTCCAGTACGACTGGACCGGCATGGTGCAGATTTTCTTCATTGGACTTTTTCTCGGCTGGATGCGCTGGCGCAGCGGTTCCTTGCTGCTGACCTTCCTGCTGCACGCGCTGTTCAACCTCGAGGGCACCCTGGAAACCGTGGTCAAACTGCGCTTGTTCCGTTAGCTGCGCTTGATCTGTGAAGTGTCTCAGCCGCGCGGGCGCGGCAGGCCGATCACCGGCGTCGTGAACCGGCCGATGGCGGCGACCACCTCGTCGAGCGGAACGGTACTCTCGGACGACTCGCACACGATGGTGGAGAGAACGTTCAGGTCGCGGCGAAACAGCGAGTCGAGCGCGGTAAGGGTGTGGCTGACGGTTCCGCGATAAGACCCGGCGACCAGGATGAGCGGCAGCCGCAATGCCATCATCACGTCGAGGATGGTGTGGTGCTCGTCGAGCGGGGTCATGACGCCGCCGACGCCTTCGATCAGCAAAATATCGCGGCGGCGCTCGATGGCGCTTTGGCAGAACGCCACCACGTCGTTGACGTTGATGCTGCGGCCCTCGTGGCGCGCCGCAAGGTCTGGCGGCAACGCCGCCCGAAAGCGCCACGGCGAGAGGCGATCGATCGATTCCGGCGAAAACGGCAGGCCGAGCGCGGCAATAAGCGCGCCGGGATCGCTCGCCGCCGCACGCGCCGGATCGTAGCCGCTCACGATCGGCTTGATGGCCTCAACCGCGTGGCCGAGTTGCCGCAAGTGGCGGATGAGCGAAGCGGTGACATAGGTTTGCCCTATGTCGGGGCTGGTCGCGGTAATGAAGATTGCAGTCACGATTGGCGCCTCGGGCGGCATGAAAGCGCCGAACGTGCGGCAATACCAGCGAAAAACCGTGCGGCAATGCCAGCCAAACCCGGCAAGTGCATCGCGTCGGCCACGACGCCTGCAGCGGGAATTTCAGTAGCCGACAACGCTGCCGTACAGGTCGTAGGCGTCGGCGCGCTCGATCTTCACGGTGGCGATTTCGCCGACCCGCAGCGGCCGGCGGCTGGTCACGACCACGCTGCCGTCGATCTGCGGCGCGTCGCCTCGGCTGCGGCCCTTGGCGGTGATCGGCGCCGATCCGGCAGCCCCAGCTTCGCCGCTGCCGACTTCGTCGATGATGACGCGCTCGCGCGCGCCGATTCGGCGTTTGAGGCGTTTGCGGGAGATCTCCCGCTGGCGCTGCATCAGCCGGTCGTAACGCTCCTGCTTGACCGGCTCGGGTACCGGCGCGGCGAGATCGTTGGCGGGGGCGCCGGCGACCCGCTCATAGCGGAAAGAACCGACGCGATCGAGCTTGGCCTCGTCGAGCCAGTCGAGCAGCGACGCGAAGTCTTGCTCGGTCTCGCCTGGGAAGCCGACGATGAAGGTCGAGCGGATGGTGAGATCGGGGCAGGCATCGCGCCAGCGGCGGATGCGAGCCAGCGTTGCCTCCTGCGCCGCCGGCCGCCGCATGCGCTTGAGCACCGCCGGGCTTGCATGCTGAAACGGCACGTCGAGATAGGGCAGCACTTTGCCGTCGGCCATCAGTGGGATCACGTCGTCGACGTGCGGATAGGGATAAACGTAATGCAGCCGTACCCAGACGCCGAGCTCGCCGAGCGCGCGGGCGAGATCGATGAACTTGGCGCGTATCTCGCGGTCCTTCCATCGGCTCGTTGCGTATTTGAGATCGACGCCGTAGGCCGACGTGTCCTGGGAAATCACCAGCAGTTCCTTGACGCCGGCTTCGACCAGCCGCTCGGCCTCGCGCAGCACGTCGGCGGCAGGCCGCGACACCAGATCGCCGCGCAATTTCGGGATGATGCAAAATGTGCAACGATTGTTGCAACCCTCTGAAATCTTGAGATAAGCATAGTGCCGCGGTGTCAGCTTGACGCCCTGCGGCGGAATGAGATCCCGGTACGGGTTGTGCTGCGGCGGCGCGGCGCGATGTACGGCCTCGATCACGCTCTCGTATTGCTGCGGTCCGGTGACAGCGAGCACGTTCGGATGCGCGGCGGTGATCTTCTCCGGCTCGGCGCCCATGCAGCCGGTGACGACCACCTTGCCGTTTTCGGCCAGCGCGGTGCCAATGGCCGAGAGAGACTCCGCCTGCGCGCTGTCGAGAAAGCCGCAGGTGTTGACGATGGCGAGGTCGGCGTCGGCGTGGTCGCGCGACAGCTCGTAGCCCTCCGCGCGCAGCCGCGTGATGATGCGCTCGGAATCGACCAGGGCCTTCGGGCAGCCGAGCGAAACGAAGGAAATGCGTGGCGGACGGCTCATCATCCTCTTGAAGTCTCGTTGGCTTGCGATCAGCGGCCGCGATAGGCGGCGACGCCTTGCTCGGGCACCCAGGTTCCCGCCGGCAGTTTGCCGGCCTGCCAGAACACGTCGATCGGCATGCCGCCGCGCGGGTGGAAGTAGCCGCCAATGCGCAGCCATTTCGGCTTTAGCAAAACGACGAGCTTCTTGCCGATCGCAACCGTACATTCCTCGTGGAACGCCCCATGGTTGCGGAAGCTATTGAGATAGAGTTTGAGCGACTTCGATTCAACGAGCCAAGCCCGCGGGACGTAATCTATCACGAGCGTCGCGAAATCCGGTTGGCCGGTTACCGGGCACATGACGGTGAATTCCGGGAAGGTGAAGCGGGCAACGTAGTTCGTGTCGGGATGGGGATTGCGCACCCGGTCGAGCACCGCTTCGACGGGAGAAGTCGGGGTCCGCGCCGGGCGGCCGAGTTGCAGCGGTCTCTTGGTCATCAGGTCGGTCAGGAATTTTCGGATCGTATGCGCGATACTACCCGGTCACTTGGGAATAAACGTCTGGCGAAAAGGAAGCGGGCGAAACAAGTCTCGCAACCCTTTGATTGGGGGCCGGTCGCTGTTGTGGCACATTTAGCACAGCAAAAGATAATGGTTTCGAGGAAGTTAAGTTTAAGGTCGCATTAGCGCGGCTTGATTGGGCCGTCATGTTATGTCGGCTACAAGAAATAACGGATAGCCGCCTCGGCGCGCTTTCCGTTTCGCCGCTTGCCGGGCATGACAAGACCGGCGCCGATCCTGTAGAAGCCGTCGCACCAGTGCACAGGGACGGGACGAGCCGGGAGCGCGCATGACCGCCATCGTCGATATCGTCGGCCGGGAGATTCTCGACAGCCGCGGCAATCCGACCGTCGAGGTCGATGTCGTCCTGGCCGACGGCTCCCGCGGCCGCGCCGCAGTGCCGTCGGGGGCCTCGACCGGGACGCATGAAGCGGTCGAGCTGCGCGACGGCGACCCAAAGCGCTATCTCGGCAAGGGCGTGCGCAACGCGGTGCAAGCCGTCAACGGCGAGATTTTCGACGCGCTCAGCGGTATGGACGCCGAGGCCCAGGTCAAGATCGACGACGCCATGATCGCGCTCGACGGCACGCCCAACAAGGGCCGGCTCGGCGCCAACGCCATTCTCGGCGTCTCGCTTGCCGTCGCCAAGGCGGCGGCGATTGCCAACAACCTGCCGCTCTACCGCTATGTCGGCGGCACCGCGGCGCGGCTGTTGCCGGTGCCGCTGATGAACATCGTCAACGGCGGCGTGCATGCCGACAATCCGATCGACTTTCAGGAATTCATGGTCGTGCCGCTCGGCGCCGCCACGTTCGCCGAGGCGCTGCGCGCCGGCGCGGAGATCTTTCACACGTTGCGCGCGGCGCTCAAGACCGCCGGTCACAATACGAATGTCGGCGACGAGGGCGGCTTCGCGCCGAATCTGCCGTCGGCCGAAGCCGCGCTCGACTTTTTGCTGCAGGCCGCAAGCAAAGCCGGTTACGAACCGGGCAAGGCAGTGATGTTTGCGCTGGACTGCGCCGCGACCGAATTCTTCAAGGACGGCGCTTACGTCTATGCCGGCGAGGGCAAGACCCGGTCGCGCGCCCAGCAGGCCGAGTATCTCGCCGCGCTCGCGGCACGCTATCCCATTGTCGCCATCGAAGACGGCATGGCCGAGGACGACATCGAAGGCTGGAAAATGTTGACCGAGCTGCTGGGCGACAAATGCCAGTTGGTCGGCGACGACTTATTCGTCACCAACGTCTCCCGGCTCGCCCGCGGCATTGCCGAGCATTACGCCAATTCCATTCTGGTCAAGGTCAATCAGATCGGTACTCTGACCGAGACGCTGGCCGCGGTCGAAACCGCGCATAAGGCCGGCTATACTGCCGTGATGTCACATCGCTCCGGCGAGACCGAGGATTCGACCATCGCCGATCTCGCGGTCGCGACCAATTGCGGTCAGATCAAAACCGGATCGCTGGCGCGGTCGGACCGCACGGCCAAATACAATCAGCTTCTGCGGATCGAGGAGGAACTCGGCGCGCAAGCGGTCTACGGCGGCAGGGCGGCGTTCAAGACGCTTGGGCGGGGCAAGCATTAATTAATGCCGCCTTAAGCGGCGCGCGGCCATGGTTGCAGCATGGTCACTCGCAAACGCCTGCGCTCGATCCTGACCGCGCTCGGCCTCTACGTCATTGCCGCGCTGCTCATCGGCTATTTCGGCGTCAACGCGTTTTCCGGCAACCATGGTCTGAAGGCCAAACAGGACATCGACCAGGAAATCGCCGTGCTCTCGGCCGAACTTGGCCGGCTGCAAATCGAACGCGCCCAATGGGAGCGCCGGATCGCTTTGCTCAAAGCCGACCGGCTTGATCCCGACATGCTCGATGAGCGCGCCCGTGCACTGCTCGATTACGCGCAGCCGAACGACTTGACATTGATGCTTCCTGCGGCACCGTTTTCGTCGTCGTCCGGGCAGGCCTTGAACGCAGGCGCACCGTCCCCAAAATAATTTTTGTGACCGAGGTGGCGCCCGGAACCAGCCGCGGGAACCGCCGCCTTTCGTCATGAACCGATATCGGCTATGGGATCAATCCCTGCGATATTTCGAGGATTCTGATGGCCGTCGTCAAAGCCAAGGAAGTGGACCGCGCCGCCGACCAACGCAGACCAGGCGCCCCGCCACCGGCGCGGCAGGTCCCCGAATTCAACAAGGAGCAGGAGCTTCACGCGCTGCGACAAATGCTGCTGATCCGGCGGTTCGAGGAGAAGGCCGGGCAGATGTACGGCATGGGGCTGATCGGCGGCTTCTGCCATCTCTATATCGGCCAGGAAGCGGTCGTGGTCGGGATGCGGATGGCCAAGCGCGACAGCGACCAGATGATCACTGGCTATCGCGACCACGGCCACATGCTCGCCTGCGGCATGGACCCGAAAGGCGTCATGGCCGAGCTGACCGGGCGTCGCGGCGGCTATTCCAAGGGCAAAGGCGGCTCGATGCACATGTTCTCCCGCGAGAAGAACTTCTACGGCGGGCATGGCATCGTCGGCGCGCCGGCGCCGCTCGGCACCGGGCTTGCCTTTGCCAACAAGTATCGCAACAGCGACTGCGTGTCCCTGACCTTTTTCGGCGACGGCGCCGCCAACCAGGGCCAGGTCTACGAAAGCTTCAACATGGCGGAGCTGTGGAAGCTGCCGGTCGTGTTCATCATCGAGAACAATCGCTACGCCATGGGCACGTCGGTGACGCGCTCCTCGGCGCAAACGAATTTCTCAAAGCGCGGCCTGTCTTTCAACATTCCGGGCACCGAAGTTGACGGCATGGACGTGCGCGCGGTCAAGGCGGCGGGCGAGGAGGCGATCGCCTGGTGCCGTTCCGGCAAGGGTCCGATCATCATCGAAATGCTGACCTACCGCTATCGCGGGCACTCGATGTCGGATCCCGCGAAGTACCGGACCAAGGAGGAAGTCGACAAAGTGCGCACCGAACACGATCCGATCGAGCAAGTGCGTGCGCGGCTGCTTGCCAAGAAATGGGCGAGCGAAGACGAATTGAAAAAGATCGACGCGTCGGTGCGCGCGATCATCAACGAAGCCGCCGAGTTCGCGACCAGCGACCCCGAGCCCGATCCCGCCGAGCTCTATACGGACGTGTACCGGTGAAGCGACTAAGCTCGGGCGCCGGCGCCCGCCGTCCCGCCACGGGGCAATGATCCACGAATTGGCCCGCCATGCCCATTGAAGTCCTCATGCCCGCGCTGTCGCCGACCATGGAGAAGGGCAACCTGGCCAAATGGCTGAAGAAGGAGGGCGATCCGGTCAAATCGGGCGACGTCATCGCTGAGATCGAGACTGACAAAGCGACCATGGAGGTGGAGGCGATCGACGACGGCACGCTCGGGCGGATCCTGGTGCCGGAAGGGACCAATGACGTCGCCGTCAATACGCCGATCGCCATGATCCTTGCCGAAGGCGAGGACAAGGCGGCGCTCACTGGCGGCAAGTCGGCAGCCGGCGGGCCTGCGCCTGCGCGCCAGCCGAAAGCCGCCGCGTCCGCGGCGCCGCCAGCAACGGAAGCGCCGGCGAGGGCGGTACAGGCGCAAGCGCCGCAAACCGGCATGGCCAAGCCGCCATTGGCGCCGCCGATGCTGGAGCCTGAGGTGCCGGAGGGCACCGAAATGGTCACCATGACCATGCGCGAGGCACTGCGCGACGCCATGGCCG
>Ga0335085_10008333_pt1 | contig 15835 bp, 15 predicted proteins | sample Lox_Sample_45_FD_206712 | JGI IMG/M metagenome (GOLD analysis project Ga0335085, IMG submission 206712) | Soil microbial communities from Loxahatchee National Wildlife Refuge, Florida, United States - Lox_Sample_4.5 | ecosystem: Environmental > Terrestrial > Soil > Wetlands | place: USA...
GGGACGCGTGTCGGCCGCCGCACGAAGCGCATCCTCCTTGCGTGCGCGGGAGCGACGACCGCGGTCGTGCTCGCTTGTGCGGGCATCTTCGCCGGTTGGTTGGCCGGGATGCACGTTCCGCTCGCGTCGGGCGCGACCTACCTGCGCGTGGAGAAGCTCGCGCCGCTGAGCTCGGCCGACCGCGTCGGCGGCGGGCCGAGTGGGCTGTTCTTCATCCTGCTGGTCGGCAACGACTCGCGTCCCGGGGTGGGCGGCGCGCGCGGCGACGCGCTGCACGTATTGGGCGTCAATCCGGCCAAGCACCAGGCATCGATGATCGACATCCCGCGCGACACTTGTTGGAACGGCGACAAGATCAACGCGGGCAACACGCAGGGGCCGCGCGCCCAGGCCAACGACGTCAGCGGTCTCGTCGGCGTACCGATCTCATACGTGGTCGACGTCGACTTCGCCGGCTTCACCGGTCTGGTCGACGGGATCGGCGGAGTCGACGTCAATGTGCCGACCCAGATGCACGACACGTACTCGGGCGCGTACTTCAGTCCCGGGATGCAGCACATGAACGGATCGCAAGCCCTCTCCTTCTCGCGTGACCGGCACGACTTCCCGACGAGCGACATCGTGCGGACGCACAACCAAGGAATCCTGATCCTCGACGCGATGACACAGCTCCGCGCGAAGATGCAGAACGCGCCGGGCGAGTTCAAGCTGCTCGCGCTGCTCGGCCGCCATGCCCAGCTCGACGGCATCGGGATCAAGGACCTGTACCGCCTCTCCCGAATCGCGTTCTCGCTCAACCCGAACCAGATCCCGAACGTCACGATGCCGTACACCGGCGGTGGGTGCCTCGGGCTGGGCGCGGGCGCGTCGTCGCTGTTCGCCGACTTCCGCGACGACGGGATCCTCGAGAGCCCCCACTAGCCCATCCGTCGTTCGCGGCGCACCCGATCGGTACCCTCGGGAACATGCCGCTCGGGACCGAGCAATACGTAGACGCGCGCGCCGCGCTCGACGAGCTCATCGCCGATCCCGAGCTGGCGGGCCGGTGTGTGCACCAAGAGGTGCTGCCGGAACGTCCGGCGCGCTACGCGGGTACAGCCGCGCCGATTCATGCGGAGGTCGAAGCTCGGCTCGCGGCGCGCGGCATCCCTGCGCTCTACGCGCATCAAGCCGCCGCGATCGACGCACTCGCGGCCCGCCGTAGCGTCGTCGTCGCGACCGGCACCGCGTCGGGAAAGTCGCTGTGCTACCAGATCCCCATCGTGTCGGCGGTGGTCGAACGCAGCCGCGACACCGCGCTCCTGCTGTACCCGACGAAGGCGCTCGCGCAGGATCAGTTGCGGTCGATGCGATCCTGGCTCGTTCCGGGCCTGCGCGCCGTGACCTACGACGGCGACACCGACCCCGACGCCCGCGCGTGGGCCCGCAAGAACGCGAACGTCGTGCTCACGAATCCCGAGATGCTCCATATGGGCATCCTTCCCTCGCACAAGCAGTGGGCGACGTTCCTCATGCGGCTGCAGTACGTCGTCGTCGACGAGCTGCACATGCTCCGCGGGATCTTCGGGTCGCATGTCGCGCACGTGCTCCGGCGGTTGCGGCGGCTGTGCGAGCACTACGGGTCGAGCCCCACATTCTTCTTCGCGAGCGCGACGATCGGCAACCCCGGTGAGCTTGCCGGCGCGCTCTGCGGGCTCGATGTCGTCCAGATCGACGACGACGCATCACCGCGCGCGGAACGCGTGCTCGCCTGCTGGCAGCGTCCGCTCCTCGACGCACATTCCGGTTCCCGCGCGTCGGGAAACGTCGAGACGGCCGAACTGCTCACGCGCTTCGTCCGCTCGCAGCACCAGGCTCTCGCGTTCACGCGCAGTCGTCGCGGTGCCGAGGTCGTCGCGCAGTACGCGAGGCGTCGGCTCACCGCCATCGAACCCGCCCTTGCCGAGCGAGTCGCCGCCTACCGGGCCGGGTATCTCCCCGAAGAACGGAGGGCGCTCGAGCTCGATCTGTCGAGCGGGCGGCTGCTGGGAATCGCGGCGACCAACGCGCTCGAGCTCGGCATCGACATCGGCGGACTGGACGCGGTGGTGCTGAACGGCTTCCCCGGCACGCTCGCCTCGATGTGGCAACAGGCGGGGCGGGCCGGGCGTAACGGCCGCAGGTCGGCCGCCGTCCTCGTCGCCGGCGACGACCAGCTCGACCAGTGGTATGCGGCCCATCCCGCCGAGCTGACCCGCCGGGCGCCGGAGCGCGCCGTGGTCAACCCGCAGAACCCGTTCGTCCTCCGGGCTCAGGTCGCGTGCGCCGCGAACGAGCTGCCGCTCACACCCGACGACGAACAATGGTTCGGCGACGGCCTCGACGATGCCGTACGCGACCTGGTGCGCGCCGATGTCCTGACCCCGCGAGCGGGAAGCATGTACTGGTCGGGCCCACGTTCTCCGGCGCGAGATGTCGGGCTGCGCAGCGGTTCGTCGATCGAGTACCGCCTGATCGACATCGAGAACGAGCGCACCATCGGCACCGTCGACGACGCGCGCGTCTTCTCGGTCGCGCATCCGGGCGCCGTGTATCTGCACCAGGGACGCCAGTACCGCGTCGATCACCTCGATCGCGACGACCACACCGCGTCGCTCGAGCCGTACGACGACGCCGACGAATACACGCAGGCGCGCACCACAACCGACATCACGATCGTCGGCGAAGATGTTTCCGAGCCGCTGGGCCCGGCGACCGTGCATCTCGGCGGTGTCGAGGTCGAGAGCCAGGTGGTCGCCTACCAGCGCAAACAGATATCGACGAACTCAGTTATCGAGGTGTGCGACCTCGACCTACCGAAGCGCGCGCTCGTCACACGCGCGTGCTGGTACACGATTCCCGCCGACGCGATCGCGGAGGCCGGGATCGAGGTCGCCGAGATCATCGGCGCGGTGCACGCGGCCGAGCACGGGCTGATCGGCATGCTTCCCCTGTTCACGATCTGCGATCGCTGGGACGTCGGTGGCGTGTCGACAGCAATGCATCCGCAAACGATGCAACCGACGATCTTCGTATACGACGGTTACCCCGGCGGCGCGGGGATCGCCGACCTGGCGTTCGATGCCGCGGCGCGCCACGTGCGCGCGACGCTCGAGCTCATCCTCGACTGCGCGTGCGACGTCGGATGCCCGTCGTGTGTGCAGTCACCGAAATGTGGCAACTGGAACGAGCACCTCGACAAGCGCGCCGCGATCACCATGCTGCGGCTCATGGCGTCCGGCGACGGATGAAGCACCGCGCCGCGGTGGTCAGCTGTCCGACGTCTTGCGCGGACCGACCGGCGGCTCGATCACCCGGCCGGATTCCTCGGCATCCATCCAGTCGTGCAGCTTGCGGCGCTGCCGGTCGAGCGCGACCAGCCGTTCCATCATCTCGGCGCGCGGATCGGGTTCGACCGAACCGGGTTGGGGCGACTCGACCACGGGCGACTCGACCACGGGCGACTCGACCACGGGCGACTCGACCACGGGCGGCTCGACCACCGGTGCGGTCGGCGTGATCGCGGCCGGGTCCGTGGTGCAAACGTCGGCGATCCGCTCGGACGAGTTGTCGGGCCCTGGGCGCGCGGCAGCGCCCGCCGTCGGAGACGGCGAGCGTTCGAACTCGGTATCGGCTGCGATCGGTTCGTCGGGCGGGCCGGGAGCCTGGGCAACACCCGGCCACGTATCCGGCGGCGCCGGCCCGGCGCGCGCGCCGCGGGGATCGCCCTCGAAGCGGCTGTTCGCCGCGACTGCACGGGCAACCGCGTGGTCGAGATCCGGGCCGCGGGCACCCGGGCCTCCCTCGACGTTCTGTCCGTCGCGGTGTACGGACACGAGTTGGACGATGACCTCGGTCAGCCGGACCAACTGGCGCGCGAGGTCGATCGATTCGTCAGTCGGGTTCGACATCCAGCCCACGGGCATCGCGCCGGCGACGGGTTGAGGCGACCAAACCCGCCGGCGGCGCGATGCGAACATCTCGAACCCGAACCACAACGCGGCGCCGAGCAACGCGAGCACCGCCAGCACGAGGACAACAGTCTGCTTCCACCACGGCTTCGCCGATCCGCTTGCAGGCGCGTTCGTCGATGACGAATCCGAAGCGGCCGCGGTGGTGGTCGGCGTCGGTCCGGCCGAATCGGACGGCGACGACAGATCGGTCGGCGCGCCTCCGAGCCGCGACGACCAGGATGCAACGTTGTCCCCGCCGTATTCGAGATCGACCGCGATGTCGCTGGGAGTTCCCACCGGAGGCGCATGCCAGTCGAGCGTCAGCGTGGTATCGCGGCTGCCCGGCAGGTCGGTGTGAAACGGCAGCGTCTGCGGCTGGTCGCCGGCGACGCGCACGTGACCCGAGACCTGCGCGCTCTGGTCGCCGAAGTTGCGCAACACGAGCGCGAGCTGGTGCTGCGAACCCTGGTCGACCCGGTGGACGTCGGCGATCGCGATCTGCGCGGTTGGAGTCCCGAGGACGGTGATCGATACCGGGAAGCTGTTGTTCGCCGTCCCCGCGACCGGAGATCCGTCGGCGGCGGCGACCGCGGTCTCCACCGTGGCGTTCACGTGGGCAAGATCGGAGCCCGGCTGCGTGTCGTGCGGAACCGCGACCGTCATCGGAACCGTCGTCGCCGCGTGCGGCTCGAGTTGCACCTCGTCGTCGCCGAATGCGACCCATGCGGCGGCGGCGGTCCCGAGCTTTCCAGTCGCGTCCGTCGCCGAGAGCTTGACCGTCAACCGAAGATCCGCGGTGTGGTTCGACACGACGAGGTCGTGCTCCTCCGACGCGCCCGCGTCGAGCGTGACGGCGAGGCCCGACCCGAGCACCTGTGAGAGGGACAAACCGATCGCGTCGGTCGGGACGAGCTCCGGCGTCCCGTTCGAGGGCGCGGTCGGGTCAGCGATGGCGGGCCGCGCCACCGCGACGAGCACAACTGCAACGCTCGCGAGGAGCGCGATCGTTCGCCTCATGTCCGGTGTCCTGGATGGCGGTGCTCGGAGCACCGACCATCGCGGTCTCATCGGTCAAACCGGTCGGTAGTTGACAGGGGCCGCACCCCGGCCACGCCGCCGTAGGAAGATCGCCGCGCCCACCAGCACCACGAAGAGCGCGATGAGGATGGCCAGCAAGGGCCCGTTGCCCGATCCGTGCTTGGCGACGGTCACGTTCCGTAGCGCATTCTCCAGCTGCTGTTGTGTGTCACCGGCGATAACGACCGTGCCGTTCCACGTCGTCCGGCGGCCGCCCTCGTAGGTCAGGTCGACCTCGACATGGTGCGTACCGGGAACGACGGTCTTGGTCCACTTCATCGGGTAGACGATCGCCGTCCCGGGCACGAACGTGTCGACATGGAACGAGAAGTCCGTGCCCGTGTCGGGAACGCGGATGACACCCGACCCGCGTGCAAACGCGTTGCCTGTGTTCGCGATGTGCACGCCCAGCTCCACGCCACCGGGCGTGGCGAGCGGCTCGGCCTCGTTCACTTTGAGTTGCGGGGCCCGCGGACCGGGAACGTCGATCTCGACCGCAATGGCACGTTGGAAACGAATGTCTACCGAGAAGCCGGCCTGCCCCGGCGGCGGCGTCTGCGGTGCCGAGGCGGACAGCGGCACCGAAGCGCTCACGCCGGCGAGGTACTGGCCCGGCTTGGTACCGGTCGGAACCTGCACCGTGAACGGGATGTCGCGACCTTCGTTCGGCGCGAGCGTGACCTGGGGCGAGGAGACGACGATCCAGCGCGAAATGAGCGCCTTTGCGCTGCCCGGTCGCCCGAGCTGCACGCCGGTCTCGTCCCCGGTCGTGGCGTCGACCGGCTCGACGACCACGGTGACGGCGTGGTCGTTCGGGTTGCTGACGCGGATCTTCTGGGTGATCGTGGCACCCGCTCCCGCGTTCAAGAGGTAGAAGTGGCCGGGAGAGGCCTGGGAGCCGGGCGGCATGGTCGCGGCGACGACGTCGCCGAACTTCCCGGCGCCCGCCGGTGCCGTCAACCCTGCCGACGCGATGAAGGCGGCCGCCACGAAGACGACCGCACGACGAGCACGCATCTCGAATGCCTCCCCGGTATTGCCTTTCGGATAGGCGGAGGCGCCGGTTCGGGCATGTTGCCCGAGCCGGCGCTTCCTAGCCACACCTCAATCGGCAATCAGGGGACGTTTACGATGGCAATCGTTGCCGTCGTGGTGTACGCACCCGCGACCGCGTTGGCCGGTACGACCAGCTTCAGGATCTGGGGCGACACCAGGTAGGTCCCCATCCCGGCCACGGTCGTGGCACCGTCGGGCCCGACCGGTGCACCACCGTTGTGAGTCAGGTCAGCCGGGTCGGCGTCGACGATGGTCTTTGCCGTCGTGAAGTCGCTCTGATCGTTCGACCACACACCGCCCATCGCCGAGTCGGCATTACCGGCTGCGACGACCGGGGCGTTCATCTGAGCGCCCGTCGCCGTGACCACGTCACCGGGCGCACCGTCGGTGAAGTTCGGGAGGAGCAGGGTGACGTGCCAGCCGGCACCCGTACCAGAGTCGTCGATCACCGTGAACGGAGCGATCGAGGCGCTGGTGAGCTGCGGGCTGCCGTTCATGGTCACGTCGTTGAAGTTGCCGACCGTCGGGTAGACGGTTCCGCCGGCAACGGCCGTGTCGAAACGAGGACCGGTGCCCGCGTTGATCGTGAATCCCGGCGTGCTGTCGTTGCTGTGATCGTCAGCGGAGGCCGTCCCCACGCTGACTGCAGCGAAGAGTGCAGCTGCCGCCGTAGCTGCGATGAACTTCTTCATGGACATGGTTGCAATCCTTGGGTCGTGCTCGGCCTCCATACCGGGCATCGGAGCTGAGATCGGCCCTCGTTCGCGAGCCCTTGAGCGGAAGATGTGCTCAACGAGCAGGACGTGGCGTAAATCACCGATGTGATTCGTGTGGTTGGTGCCCAACACGCGCGATTCGTGAGATCACATTCGTCGCGGGTCCCGCGCCCGGCTTCGGCGCCTTCACCCCGTTCCGGGTATTCGCGAAGGATCGAACTCCGCGCGCGCCCGGCTGCGCGCACCGGCGACGGCGACGGTCACCTGTATCGCCGACGGATCACTCGAGCACACGAGCAAGCGCGCACCGTTCGCCAAGGCCGTGCTGCGCGCGATCGAGCACGCCTCGCTCGCGGTGCGACCGAGGGCCAGGCGGTCGGCGCCGGCGAGCGCGGCCGCATCGGCGGCGGTATTCGCGCGCGACTTGTCCACTGCGGCTCCGCCGAGGCGCATGAACGCAGTGCACAGCAGCATCGCGACCGCGATGATCGCGGCCACGAGAACACTCACGTTTCCGCGCGCGTCGCAGTTCGCTCTCACGGCCGCTCGACCCGCATGACCGCGGTCGCGTGCAGCGTGATGTCGGGCAGGAGCGGGCCCACCAGAGGAAGATCGGTGCGCGAGACGTAGGTCAGGCCGATCTCGACCGGATCGCCCACCACGCCCCGACGCACGATCCGTACGTTCGACCCCTCGAGCGTGCGACGGGCCGCGGCCACGATGCGATCGGGCTCGCTGGTCAGCGTGGCCTCCCTCGCCGCGTCGCGCGCGGCATGCACGACAAGGATCTCGTCGCGGGCGACGAGGGCGAGCTGGATGAGCAGGACGAGCATCCCGAACAGCAGGGGCAACAAGAGCGCGAACTCGACCGTCGCCTGACCATCGGCGCGCCGCGCCCGGCCCCGGCCGCCGCGGCCCCGGTCGGAACGCGCGCGTGAACGCGCGTTCCGACCACTCGCCAAGGGCAGACGCATCACAGATGAATCAGGCTGTGGATCACGGCGTCGAACAGCCCGCCAATGAGGTTCGTGTGCTTCGCCCAGGCAAGGACCAGCCCGGCCACGGCCGCGGCGGCGATCATCACCATCGCGTACTCAGCGGTGCTTTGTCCCGATTCGGAGCGATCAACCCGCCGCAACATCGAGAGCAAAGTGTTGGACAGCAATTGCAACACGAACGACCTCCTGGGTCGAAGATGCACGCAGACACGTGCGGAACCGGGGAAGCGCGGCGGCTCAGCGGACGATCCCGGCAACGACCGCCGGGACGACCGTGAGCAGCGCAAAGGCGGGCAGGATGCAGCCCACGAGCGGGAAGCAGAGCCGCACGGGCACGGTGCGCGCCCTCGCTTCGGCCCGACGCCGGAGATCGGCGCGCAGCTCGGACGCCAGCCGGGTGAGCGCGGGAGCTGCCGGCGAGCCCAGCCGCGCGCTCGTCCGCAGCGCATCGGTGAAGGCTCGCGCCGCGGGCGTGCGGCGACCGAGCTCGCGCAGCGCGTCGTCGAAGGATCGACCGAGCGCGCACGCGCGTACCGCTGCCGCGAACTCGCGCCCGACCAGAGGCGGCGACCACTGCGCACCAAGTTCCACCGCGAGGTACGGCGTGTAGCCGGCGGCTACCCCGAGACCGACGAGGTCGACCGCGACCGCGACCTGGCGGGCCATTTCGTCGTCGAGTCGTCGCCGGGACCGCGATCGCATCGGCGAACGGAGAACTCGATCGATCGTACGCAACGGCGCGTTCCGGACCACGCGCCCGCGGGCGCGCCGCAGCATGGCCGCCGCGCGTCGGCGACGAGCTCTCGACGGTGACAACTCGAGTGCGCGCTCGGCCGCTGCGACGCGTCGGATGAGTCCGACGAACGGGAGCGCAACGAGCAGGGCCCACGCGATCGACAGGGCGGTGATCATCCGGCGCTCCCGCGGCGCACGATGGCGCGCATCCACAAGAAGCCCACGCCCTCGAGCGACAGTCCAACGCCCAGGCACGCCCGACCGAACAACGTCACCACCAGCACGTGCAAGGAGTGTGGATCGATCATCGCCGACCACGCGATGTATGCAACGGGCGCGCCACCGACGACGATCGCCGACATCCGCGCCTGCGACGAGAGCGCGCGCGCCTCCGCCGCGACCGCCAGCCGATCACGCAGCGACGTCGCGAGGCCCTCGAGCGCATCGGCGGAGCGGCCCCCGACCGCGGCGCACATCACGAGCGCGCCCGCGGAGGCGTCCACGCCCGGGACCTCGCGTTCCGCCGACCACGCGCGCAGTGCGTCCTCCATCGACGCCCCGAGACGCATCCTCGCCTCGACCCGCGTCATGTCGACTGCGATCGGACCGTCGCCGCGCGCCACAGAGCCGATCGCGGTGGCGACGGTGCCGCCGGACCGCAGCTCGGAGGCGACGTACTCCAGCGTCTCGGGGACGGCGACGGCGATCTGGCGTGCCCGGCGCTCGCGCATGGAGACGACGACAAGCGGGATGCCCACCGCGACCATCGACGCGAAGCCGAGCGCGATCTCCGGACCACCCGCCGCAGTGCCGATCACCCCCGCGACGACGACCGCCCACATCCACGTCGACAGCGCGCGCGAGGCGGGCACGTCGATCGCGGCCGCGTCGAGGCTGCGGTCGATCCGGGCGGTCAACCAGGCCGGCATCCGCCGCGGGGGTGGCTTGCGATCTGCGTTCAACCGATCCGCAACTGCATAGCGGCGCGCCGCGCTCGCGAAGAACCACGCGAGCGCGGATCCGCCGGCACCGAAGATCAGGACACGCACGCGGCCCACTCCCGGGCGAGGTCGACCTCGGGGCGACGCGCCGGCCGACGCGGTGACGCGGCAACGACGAGGCGATCTTCGACGCGAGCCAAGAGTCGGCGGGTGCGGGCACCGCGAACCGGTTCGAGCTCGGACACCTCGACCACGACCCGACGCCCGTCGCGACCTCGCCGCACCTGCACGATCGCGTCGACCGCCGACATGAGTTGGCGTCGAACCGCCGGCAAGGGCAGCGGGACGTCGGCACCGAGCGCAAGCGTCTCGATTCTCGCCAATGCGTCGTCGGGGCTGTTGGCGTGAACCGTCGACAGTGATCCGTCGTGACCCGTGTTGCAGGCCTGCAGCATGTCGAGGGCTTCCGCGCCGCGCACCTCGCCGATAAGGATCCGGTCGGGGCGCATCCGCAGCGCGCTGCGCACGAGCTCGCGCACGCTCACGGCGCCGGTGCCCTCCGCGTTCGGGGGGCGGGCCTCGAGCCGCACGACGTGGGGTTGTTCGAGACGGAGCTCCGCGGTCTCCTCGATCGTCACGATGCGCTCGGACGGATCGATCGCACGCGCCAACGCATTGCAGCATGTCGTCTTGCCCGAGCTCGTCGCGCCGGAGACCACGAGGTTCCACCCGGCTCGAACCAGCACGTCGAGCAAGGTGGCCGCGTCGGTCTCGACTCCGAAGGCCGACAGCGGCACCGAGCGGGCACCGAATCGACGTATGGACACACAAGGTCCGTCGGGGGCGAGGGGTGGGAGAACAGCGTGGAGGCGTGACCCGTCGGCCAGACGCGCGTCGACGATCGGTGACGCGCGGTCGAGTCGCAGCCCGAGGGGCGCAATAACCCGCTCGACCACCCGGACGATGGTGGCGGCATCGATGTTGCACACGATGGGCAACACACGGCCGCCACGTTCGATGAATACGCAGTCGGAACCGTTCACCATGATCTCGGTGATCGAGGGATCGGCAAGCAACGGCTCGAGCGGACCCAAACCGCCGACGTTGTCGACGAGCTCGTCGAGAACGACGTCGGCGGACGCCGAAGCCATCAACGGCGCCTCCTCGCGGAGCATGCGCGCGAGCCGGGCGCGGAGCTCGGACCGTTCGAGCAGCGCAGGGTCGAACGGCGCCGCGAGCAACCGGCGCTGCAGCGTCTCTCGCAACGTCGGGTCGTGCGCGGACTTCTCCCGGAGTGCTCGGCTCATGCCGCCTGCTCGTCGTCGAAGCAGCCGACCTGGAGCAGCGCATGATGGAGGGGGCGCGCGAGCGAATCGGGGAGCCGGGTCGGCAACACTCCTGCGTCGACCGCCCTCGCGATCGACGTTCGGGCCGGGATCGTGGCCAGCACCGGCACACCGAGCACGTCTTCGATATCGGGGCGCGCCAGCGAACGGCCGTGTTCGTCGATGAGTACGGCGCCCACGGCGTCGCCGATCGCGGGATGTCGCACGGCCCGGCGAAGACCGAGGTAGCAGCCGCGTACGACGACGATCCCGATGCCCGACACCTCCGCGAACGCGTGTGTGCCGGGCGCGTCGAGACGACCGAGATCGCACGCAGCCGGACGGGGATCGGCTTCGAGCGCGACGGCGAGCGCCGCGCCGGCTTCCGGCGTGGGCGGTTCGCCGCGGAGCTGGCCGGCCGGGAGGAGCGTGAGGCGCGGGGCGGCCACCAGCGCGAGATGCTCGAGGGCGTCGGCAGGGGCACTCGGGCCCGCACGCATCCAATCGACGACACCCGTTGCCGGATCGTGCGCGAGGCCGAGCACCGCGGGTTGGTCACCGGCGAAATCGACGATTCGGGCGTCGGTCTCCCGTGCGAGGACGAGCGCGGCCGCCGCCGCGACCACTGAAGTACCGGAACCACCCTTGGGCGACCAGAAGCAGACGAGCATGGGATCCTCCCGGCGTCGGTGCGGGCCGCACTGGTGATCGCGGCGCGCGACAACACGACGGGGAAGACAAGGGAGAAGCCGTCGGCACGCTAAGGCGCGCGCCGCGGGGACGTCAAGGGTGCAAAGCGTCCGAGAACGTAGGCTTCGCACTCATGGAGGCCGCGTTCTTCGACCTCGACAAGACCGTGATCGCGACAAGCTCGGTGATGGCGCTCGGCGGGACCTTCTATCGCGACGGCCTCATCTCGAAGCGAACGATCGTCCGCGGCTTGTATGCGCAGGTCGTCTATCTGCTCGTCGGCGCGGACGACAACAAGATGGAGCGAATGCGGGAGGCGATGCTCGCACTCACGAAGGGCTGGGACCAACAACACGTCAAAGAGTTGGTGCGTGAGACGCTCGACGTCGTCTTGACGCCGATCATCTACGCCGAGGCACTCGATCTCATCGACGAACATCGCAAAGCCGGACGTAAGACGGTGATCGTTTCTTCGTCACCGTCGGAGACGGTCGAGCCGATCGCCGAGTATCTCGGGGTCGACGACATCATCGCCACACGCGCCCGGCTGGACGAACGCGGTCGCTATACCGGCGAGCTCGACTTCTACGCCTACGCGGCACACAAGGCCGAAGCGATCCGCGAGATGGCGGTGGCGGAGGGCCTCGATCTCGCTTCGTCGTACGCGTACTCCGACTCGATCACGGATCTCCCCATGCTCGATCTCGTCGGGAATCCCATTGCGGTGAACCCGGATCGCGAGTTGGCCCGAATCGCGCGCCAGCGCGAGTGGGAGGTGCTCTACTTCCAGCGTCCGGTACGGCTCCGCGATCGCGTTCCGGTCCCGCCGCGCGGGCCGACCCTGGCCGCGGGCGGCGCCGCGATCGCCGCCGGCACCGCGATCGGTGTGTACGTCTGGCTCCGCAGAAAGCCCGCCTGAGCCCCGCCCGCCCCCGGCGAGAGCAGAACACCGACAGCACAGAACCGGCAACGAAAAAACGAGTGCGAGGAGCGTCCTGCGCTCCCCACACACGGTCGGTCAGATACGAGTGCTCAGGCTGCGCGCACCTTCTTGGCGATGACCGCACCGAGCGCAACGAGCACGAGCAGCAGGAGAACCTTCTTCACGATCAACCTCCTACGGACGACGACGGGCCGACCTTAGCGGGCGCACCTGGCGCCTGCCGCGGTAGGGACTTCAGGGCTTGCCGGCCGGTCGGAGGCTGGGCGGGTGGATGGTGCACCCGGCCGACCGGCAAGCTCCCGATCAAGCGCGACCCGGCACCGAGCCTTGGTCGCGGGGGGAACCGCTGTCGTCGTGTCGGTGCATCGCGGCGAAGGCGAATGCAGCCGGCACGGTCATCCCAATGGACCCTCGCATCCGAGACCCCGACTCCTGCGATCGCGTCCTGTCCCGCTTCGAGTCGAGCGGGACGATCGGAGGTAACACTCCGCAGCGGCGCTCGCGGTTTGGCGAGCCCGAAAATCCCGTCTCCGGGATCGCCCCGCGCGTGGCCGCGACCCGCCCGGAAGCTGGCCCGGACGCCGATCGGTCAGACCGTCTGCCGAATCGGTCACGCAGCCGGACTCCGCGGTGATCAGGGGTCGATCTTGCTCATCCGGGCGCGCTCTGCCGAGCCGGTCGAGCTGGCATGGCTCCCGGAGCCGTCGCCTTGGTTGAGCGGGATCACGGTGGCGCGAACCGCCCGGCCGTGGTCGACGACCGCGAGGACGAGGCGATACCTGACCTGCCAGTACCTCGTGAACCGCACGTCGACGTGGTACAGGTCCTCGTAGCCCACGTACCAGCGGTAACCCGCCGCGGGGGAGACCTGCCGCAGACTGAGGAAACCGTGCGCGAACCGGACGGTCACACTTCCACCGGGTGAGCGGTACACATGCACGCCGACCGTTGTGGTGGGGATCGTCGTGGTGGTCATCGGCAGCGTTGCGCCGGGACCGCCCCCACCGCTCGTCGGTCCCGGAGTGATACTGGGTGCGGGTGCTTGCGGCAGGGTCACCGGAAGCGTCGCCGGGGACGTGGGCAGCACCGCGGGCGCTCCGACCCACGGCTGGGTCGCGGGGCTACCAATCGGCGCGGACGCGGTTGTCGGCGTCGTCGGGACCGTGGTCGTGCGCGGCGCCTTCGTGTTCGCAGTCTTCGGTCGCACGGTCGTCGGCGCGATCGACGGTGGCGCGGCCACGCTCACGCGCGACCGCTGCGAGCGCGGCGCTGCGATCACGGCGACGCCGCCGATGAGAAGGAGCGCCGCCAGCGTGCCGCTCAATCGGACGACACGACGGCGATTGCGCGCGCGCACGAACCGCGGGCGCATCGCCGTCAACAGGTCGTCGGGGCTCGCAACCGTCGGCGCGAGATCGGCGAGTCCGCTCGAGAGCGCGTCATCGAGGTCGTCGAGATCGCCGAGATCGTCGAAGCCTCTCGGACTCATGGCTGCGGCTCCAGCGCGCCGCGCAACGTGGCCCGCGCCGCGTGCAGGTGATACTTGACCGCGCCTTCGCTCAGCCCCATCGCGTCGGCGACCTCGCCGACACTGAGATCTTCGACGTAGAAGAGCGCGGCCGCGACGCGTTGCTGCGCCGGAAGCTGACCGAGGAGGGCCGCGAGCTCTTGTGGCTGGCTCGGTTCACCGGGCGCCTCGACGAACATCGGCTCCTGGGCGCGCAGACGCGCGTACGCCCGACCGCCCCGCTCGCGCTTGCGAAAGTTGTCACGCATCCGGTTCACCGCGACGTGCCGGATCCAGCCCACGGGATCGTCGAGGCGCGAGACGTGCTTCCAGCGCATGAACGCGCGCATGAACGCGTCCTGCACGCAGTCCGCTGCGACCTCGCGGTCGCCGGCTGCCACCGCGAGAGAGCGCACCATCGGCCCGAAGCACCGCCTGAACGTGTCGTCGAAGTCCAAGGAGAGGTTCGGAGCCCGCTCCTCGGCTTCTTCCATTTCCACACCTACACGCTTAGCTGGCTTCTACGGTTTGGTCGACCGCCCCGGACCGGTCCATAGCAGCAGAAATCGGAGGGGTTCGGGGAACCGTTAGCGCTACCCCCCGGAGAACAAGGGCGTGACGGGCGTGAATATGCCGGGGTGGGCCAAGTTGCGTACGAGGACCAGTTGTCCGGCCACGATCCGGTAGAGGCCCGTCGGACCGTCTGTCCGGCCGAGTGTTCCACCGGTGGAAACCGGCGCGGCGACGGCAAACGTGCCGGAGCTCGTCGGCATGATCTGTGAGACATCCCACCGACCGCCGCCGGAGTAGAGCTGCTCCACCGTCGATCCGGGTGTAGCGACATCCAGCCGGATGACGGTGGAGTCGGGAACAGCCGCCCCTTTGGCCGTGTGCGTTGTCCGCACGTCGAGGGCATACAGACCATCTTGACCGAACTCGACGCGCGAGACGTGCGTTGGGAATCCGGGTGCCGACGACCACACGCCCGTGTCGACGAGCGGGCGCGTGAGATCACGCGGCACGTCGACACGGCGGAGCGCGCCGCAGGCCTGGCGCGAGCAACTCGTCAGCACGAGATAGTCACCGCCGGTTGCCCAGCGCATGCTCGTGATGTCCGCGATCGGAAGCGTCGAGCTGGTCGCGCTCGCGAGGTCGACGACGGTGAGCTCGGTCGGCGCTCCCCTAGTCGCGGGCTCACACCGGCCGGCGGCGAGATCGCCGGCGCCGTACAACGCGAGGCGGGATCCGTCCGGGCTGACGTCGAAGGAGACCGCATGCGTGACGATTGCCGACGAGTTGCTGTCGACATCGGCCCGAACGACGTCTCCGCACGCCGACTGCCCGTGCTTTTGCGACAGGTACCAGAGCTCGCGGTGGTCGTCGGTCGCGCGCGCGTAGACGATGTTGCCGTGCTTCGTCGTCACCATCGTCGCGTTGGTGTGGCCGTCGACGCCGAGCGATATGACGTACGGCCCTCGCGCGGAGAGCAGCACCGTTCCGGGCTGCAGCGAATCGTGGAGCGCCACGCCCGTCGTCGGCGACGTCGCGATCCTCACCGAGCCCGGCCCGTTCGTTCGTTGCACGAGCGCCGCGCCCGCAACCACCGCGACGATCCCGGCGGCGACGGAGATCGCTGTCCAGCGGCGCACCGCGCGCGAACGGTTCCGGCGGTGACGGACCCGCGCGTCGAGATCCACCGGCGTGGGGATGTCGTCGGCGACGGTTCGGCCGATCGATTTCAACCGGTCAGCAAGCTGGTCCTCGAGGGTGTCACGCATTACTCATCACGCATCCCTTCGAGACGAATCCCTTCTCGCAGCTTCGCGAGTCCGCGCGAGAGCAACGACTTCACCGTCCCGACCGGGATGTCCAGCAC
>Ga0335085_10008334_pt1 | contig 15835 bp, 12 predicted proteins | sample Lox_Sample_45_FD_206712 | JGI IMG/M metagenome (GOLD analysis project Ga0335085, IMG submission 206712) | Soil microbial communities from Loxahatchee National Wildlife Refuge, Florida, United States - Lox_Sample_4.5 | ecosystem: Environmental > Terrestrial > Soil > Wetlands | place: USA...
TGAAGTTGCGCATGGGGAATGCCCCCGCCGGGGTCTGCGCGCTGAAGGCATCCTCTTCCAGGTCGTCGTTCTTGAGATGCGCGCGCAGGTAGGCTTCGACCTTGCCATGGGCGGCGCTGCCGATGGGTCGCGGCCCCAAGGCCACCACCTCGCGGGTGTACTCCAGGGCGCGGTTGGCGTCCACCTTGAGGGCGGGCACGACCGGCGCGGTGGAGGCAGGGGCAGCGGGCGTCGCCCGGACCGCGGAAGTGGCCGCCGTCGAGGGCGCCGGAGGTGTCGCCGGCTGGCTACAGCCCGCGAGTAGCAGCATCAGGGGAAGGACGCTCACGAGCCGGCTCATTCTCCCGCCTTGCCGGTCGCGGCCGCGTCCTTGGCGGCGCGCTTCTCCGCCCGCTTGCGCCGCCGGCTGGGATGCACCAGCCAGGCGATGCCGATGCTCAGCACGTAGAGGCCCACCATGGGCGCTGCGAACAGGCACATGTTCAGGATGTCGGTGGTCGGGGTCACGATGGCGGCGACCACGAAGATCCCCAGGATGGCGTAGCGGAAGTTGCGCCACATCCAGCCCGCGCTGATCACCCCCATCAGCGACAGGAAGAAGATCAGGATGGGCATCTCGAAGATCAGACCCATGCCCACGATGATGGTGAGGAACAGGTTGGTGTACTCGCTCACCGTGATCATGGGCCGGAACTGGCTGCTGAAGCCGATGAGGAAGTCCATGGCGGCGGGAAACACGATCACGTAGCCGAAGAACCCGCCGGTGACGAACAGCAGCACCGTGGAGAACAGGAAGGGGAAAACGTAGCGCTTCTCGTGGCGATAGAGGCCGGGGGCGATGAACGCCCACACGTGGTAGAGCACCCAGGGCGAAGCCAGGAACAACCCCGCGATGAGCGCGATCTTCAGGTAGACGTTGAAGGCCTCCACCGGGTGGGTGTAGACCAGTTGCTGGTCCAGCTTGTGGGCGGCCAGCACCTTCACGATGGGCGCCTGCATCAGCCCGTAGATCTTCTCCACCTTCCACCAGGCGACGCCGAAGCCGATCGCCACCCCCACCAGCGACCACACGATGCGCCGCCGCAGCTCCTCCAGATGCTGCAGGAAGCTCATGGCGGGCATCTCGTCGCGGGGCTGGGGGGAGGCGGCAGGGGCCTCCGGGGCGACGGTCTCAGGCATCGGGGGCCTTGGCGGGCGTGGAGGTCACGGGCAGGGCGTTGTCCGCCAGGTGGGGTTCGCCCAGAGAGCCGCTGGCCACGGCGCCCGGAGGGGGCGGCGTGAGCGACGCTGCCTCCACCACCGACTGCTTGGCGGCCGCCGCCTCTACCTCCAACTGCCGCATCTCCTCCTGTAACTGCGACTGGAACTCGTTCTTGGCGCGCCGGAACTCGCCCAGGAACTTGCCCACCTGCTTGCCGATCTCGGGCAGCTTCTTGGGCCCGAACAGCAGCAGCGCCAGGATAAAGATGAAGAGGATCTCGGAGAGGCCAAGGTCCATGGCAGCTTCATCATACCCGCCTTTCGAGGCAGGCAGCAATCCGCCGAAGGTAAGGCAAACCCAAGCCGTGGTATACTCACGAAAATTCACTCGGTCGCCGCCGCCCCGCGGGCCGCGGCGAAAGGAAATCCCTACGATGGCCGGTGGTTCCCGTCGCTCTCTCTTCCTGGTAGTCCTGGTTCTCCTCCTCTGTGGCGCCCTGGGCGCGGTCTTTGGCCAGCGCGTGGCCGTGGGCTCCGGCGATGCCCAGGTCAGGGGCGACCTGCAGCAGTTCTCCACCGTCTACTCGGTGGTGGAGCAGAACTACGCCGACCCGGTCGACGCCGACAAGGCCATCTACGACGGGGCCATTCCGGGGATGCTGCGGGTGCTCGACCCGCACTCCAACTTCTTCGATCCCAAGGCCTACGGGCTGCTGCGCGAGGAGCAGCGCGGCAAGTACTACGGCGTGGGCATGAGCGTGGGGCCGCGCAACAATCAGGTCATCGTGATCGCTCCCTTCGTCGGCACCCCCGCCTATCGCGCCGGCATCCGCCCCGGCGACGTCATCGCGGCGGTGGACGGCAAGCCCACCGAAAACCTCAGCGTCAGCGACGTCGCCGACCTGCTGAAGGGGGCCAAAGGCACCCTCGTGCGCATCACCATCCTGCGCGAGGGCTCCGACCAGCCCCTGCAGTTCACCGTCACTCGCGACGAGATCCCGCGCTACAGCGTGGACCTGAAGTTCCTGCTCCGCCCCGGCATCGCCTACATGCACATCTCCGGCTTCAACGAGAACACCGAGGATGAGGTCGCCGACGCCCTGCAGCAGTTCGGCGACCTGAAGGGCCTGGTGCTGGACCTGCGCCAGAACCCCGGCGGCCTGCTCAACGAGGCCGTGGGCGTGGCCGACCAGTTCCTGCACAAGGGACAACTGGTGGTCTCGCATCACGGGCGCAGCAGCAGCGAGAAGCGCTACCTCGCCACCCACGGCAACGGCGGCAAGGACTATCCCATCGTGGTGCTGGTCAACCGCGGCACCGCCTCCGCCGCCGAGATCCTGGCCGGCGCCATCCAGGACCACGACCGCGGCCTCATCGCGGGCGAGACCACCTTCGGCAAGGGCCTGGTGCAGACCGTCTACCCGCTCTCCGACAACACCGGCCTGGCCTTGACCACCGCCAAGTACTACACCCCCAGCGGCCGCCTCATCCAGCGCGACTACAGCAACGTCTCCTTCTACGATTACTACTTCAATCCCGAAAAAGACGACCAGATCGCCAACCGCGAGGTGCGGCTCACCGACAGCGGGCGCACCGTCTATGGCGGCGGCGGCATCACCCCCGACGTCAAGCTCACCGACGCCAAGTCCAACCCCTTCCAGGAAACCCTGCTCTCCCACTACGCCTTCTTCAACTTCGCCAAGCACTACATGATCAACCACACCGTCGGGCGGGACTTCAAGGTGGACGACGAGGTGCTCAGCGAGTTCCACCGCTTCCTCGACGACCAGAAGATCGGCTACACCGCGGCCGACCTGGTGCAGAACGACGACTGGGTGCGCAACAACATCAAGAGCGAGCTGTTCATCTCCCAGTTCGGACAGCAGGCCGGCCTGCAGGTGCGCGCCGAGAGCGATCCCCAGGTGCTCAAGGCGCTGGACCTGCTGCCCAAGGCCAAGGAGCTGGCCGACAACGCCCGCCGCATCGTCGCCGAGCGCGGCGGCAAGAGCAGTTCGCAGTAGGCCCCCGCCCTTCCGCCCCAGTCCCGCCGCGCGCCGGCCTGCGCTCTCTGCCCTGCTGACGTCCCCGGCGGGTGGACCGTGCTATACTGGCTTCCAGCCTGGACTCATCGCTGCGGGCGTCTCGAGCCGTAGCGCAGTCAGGAACTCGAGAGCCCGATGAGTGCTTCGTCCCGCCGTTCCCTCTTCTTAGTCCTGCTGGTCCTGCTGGCCTGCGGCTCCTTGGGAGCCCTGCTGGGGCAGCGCCTGGGCGCCTCCGGCGACTCCCAGGTCCGCGGCGACCTGCAGCAGTTCTCCACCGTTTATGCCCTGGTGGAAGAGAACTACGCCGACCCGGTGGACCCCGGCAAGGCCATCTACAACGGGGCCATCCCGGGCATGCTGCGGGTACTGGACCCGCACTCCGACTTCTTCGATCCCAAAGCCTTCAGCGCCCTCACCGAGGAGCAGCACGGCAAGTACTACGGCGTGGGCATGACGGTAGGCCCGCGCAACAGCCACATCATCGTGATCGCGCCCTTCGTGGGCACCCCCGCCTACCGCGCCGGCATCCGCCCCGGTGACGTGATCGTGGCCGTGGACGGCGTCTCCACCGACGGCATGGGCGTGCAGGAGGTCTCCGACCGGCTGCGCGGCGACAAGGGCACCACCGTGCACATCACCATCGCGCGCGACGGCGTCGACCATCCCCTGGAGTTCACCGTGGTGCGCGGCGAGATCCCGCGCAACAGCGTCGACGTCAAGTTCCTGCTGCGCCCCGGCATCGGCTACATCCACGTCTCCACCTTCAACAACCTCAACACCGCGGGCGAGGTGGCCGCCGCCCTGCAGGAGTTCGGGGAGCTGAAGGGCCTGGTGCTGGACCTGCGCGGGAACCCCGGCGGCATCGTCAACGAAGCCGTGGGCGTGGCCGACCAGCTCCTGCAGAAGGGGCAGGTGGTGGTCACGCAGCGCGGCCGCAGCAGTCCGGAAGTCGTGCTGCGCGCCCGCCACGGCGACGGCGGCAAGGACTATCCCATCGTGGTGCTGGTCAACCGCGGCACCGCCTCCGCCGCCGAGATCCTGGCCGGCGCCATCCAGGACCACGACCGCGGCCTCATCGCGGGCGAGACCACCTTCGGCAAAGGCTTGGTGCAGAGCGTCTATCCGCTCTCCGACAACACCGGCCTGGCCCTCACCACCGCCCGCTACTACACTCCCAGCGGCCGCCTCATCCAGCGCAACTACAACGGCGTGCCCACCTACGACTACTACCTCAACCTGGGCGACCAGGCCTCGACCGCCAACCGCGAGGTGCGCCTCACCGACAGCGGGCGCACCGTCTACGGCGGCGGCGGCATCTCCCCCGACGTCTCCCTGCCCCAGCCCAAGCCCGACCACCTGCAGCAGACCCTGCTGCAGCACTACGCCTTCTTCAACTTCGCCAAGTCCTATCTGGCCAACCGCCACGTCACCCGCAGCTTCGCGGTGGACGAGAACGTGCTCAACGACTTCCGCCACTTCCTGCAGGAACAGAAGATCGCCTACAGCGAGGCCGACCTGCTCCAGGACCTCGACTGGGTGAAGACCAACATCAAGAGCGACCTGTTCGTGAGCGAGTTCGGCCAGCAGGTGGGACTGCAGGTGCAGGCGGAGAACGATCCCCAGATCCAGAAGGCCGCCGACCTGCTGCCCAAGGCCAAGGAACTGGCCGAGAACGCGCGCCGCACCGTCGCCCAGCGCCAGGGCCGCGACGACTCGCAGTAGCTGCTCCCGGCGGCCCCCATGGCCCGCAAGCGCATCGTCTGCATCACCCGCCGCTTCAAGGACGAGGACCCCGACCGCCACCTCTCCCACGTGGGCATCGGCGACGACGACGGCTGGCGTGAGCTCCTGCTGGTGGAAGAGGTGATGGCGCACCTGCGCCGCCCCCAGGGCGACCGTTTCTACGTGCGCGGGCGCGACGGCTGGGAGGCCGAGGTCACCCTCGGTCCCTGCTTCCTCTGCCGTCGCCAGCACGAGATCCTGCGCTCCGCCCCCGACCTCACCGCTTCCGACAAGCTGCTCTCCCTGGCCGCCTGCGGCGACAACTAGCCGCGATGCCGTGCCAGGAGCTCAATCCTTCTTCTCCTTGAAGTACCTGCCTCGGAGGGCTAGCCTGTCCCCAAGGAAGGACTTCTGCCTACCGCCCCGCGGGACCGTCCTGGGGCAAGGAGGGAACATGTCAACCCTTAGGAAGATTGTGAGCCCGCTTGCGGCCGTCGCGCTCCTGTTCGTCCTCACACCCCAGGGAACCCCGTTGCGCGCGCAAACCCCGAGCACTACGGGGACCCTGTTCTTCCCGGTTGCTCAGCCAACCGACCCGTTGCTGCTCAAGGAGATCGCCTTCAAGACTGGCGCGGAGGGAACCAGTATCAGCGGAGGATTGCTGCTCAACCAGGCCAAGCTCCCGGTAGTTCGCTACGTCCTTGGCTTCGCCGTAGTCAGGCGTGGCTCAACAAGGGGCGAACTCATGCCGGGCTTGGATGCCACCCCTACCATGCCCATCGCCCCCGGCGAGGTCCGCGGGATGATCGCGCAACCCATGGAGATCCCCGTGCCCAATGCGGAACGCGCCGCGGTTGGCGTCTTTGTCCTGGAGGTTCACTTTGCCGACGGCTCTACCTGGAAGCCTGGCCTCCAGCGGATCAAGGCGCTCGTCCAGGATCTCGTGTCGCAACCAACACCCAAGCCTGCTGCCTGAACTTGCGCGCAGGTTGACTTGGCTCGCCGGGAATCCGGCATCCCTCTCCCCCGGCCGAAGCCAGGGGAGAGGATGCCGGCAAGAGGCCGCCCGCTAGAAGTTCAGGCGCAGGCCGAGCTGCACCTCACGCTTGGCCAGCGCCGAGGTGAAGCCCAGGGGCGAACTCGGTCCCACCAGGTTGGTGCCGCTCACCGCGAAGCCCAGGAAGCCCTGGCCGCCCGCCGCCGTCGGCAGTCCCAGGTTGGGCCCCACGATGTTGTTCACCGAGCCGTAGTTGGTGTGGTTGAGGATGTTGAATCCTTCCGCCATCAGGTCCAGGCTGGCCCGGTCCCCCAGCTTGAACTCCCGCTGCAGGCGCATGTCCCAGGAGAAGTAGTTGGGACCGACGCCGGTGTTGCGTCCCGCCCCGATGGTGCGGTCGGTGGTGGAGTGGCGGTCGCCGTTCACGTCCGTCCCCGCCAGCAGGTTGAAGGGATGTCCGCTGTGGTAGGAGAAGATGGGCGTGAGGGTGAAGCCGGAGAAGATCTTCTCGAAGGTGCTGGCGTCCGCCCCGCCCTGCCAGGGCGACTCGAAGGCGGCGTAGACCACCAGGCTGTGGCGCTGGTCGAAGTCAGAGAGCCCGCGCTCCCCCGCCAGGTTGACCTGGTCCGAGGCCGCGAAGTCGCTGTTGTAGTCGGTAGCGTCGTCGATGGCCTTGCTGTAGGTGTAGTTCACGCCGATGCTGTAGTGGTTGCTGAAGCGCTTCTTCAGCTCGAAGATGCCGGCGTGGTACACCGAGTTGGCCTCCGAACTGTACACGTTGCCCTGCAGCAGCAGCAGGTTTCCGAAGCAGGGATTGCTCACCAGCACCGCGCACTGCGGCGCCGCCCAGTTGTGGAAGGTGGCGGTGCCGCCGTTGGCCAGCGGCAGCGACTTTGTGGGCGTGGTGGGCAACAGGTTGGTATCGATCGCCCAGGGGTAACGCAGCCCGTGCACGTAGATGTAGGTAAGGCCCACCGACCAGCCCGGCGCTACCTCGCGCTCCACTCCGAACGAGGCCTGCTCGCTGTAGGGGGGGCGGTAGTCGGGCTGCCCGGCAAAGAGCACGGTCAGCGGCGGCACCGCCCCGGTGTGGGTGATGTTGATGCCGAACGGCAGCAGGGCGGAGGCTGGGATGCAGGGGGTGTTGCCCGCGCCGCCGCACTGGACCAGTCCCAGGGCGAAGAAGGTCTGGAAGATGGCCGCCGAGTTGGTCGTCGGCGGCAGTCCGGGCACCCCCGTCAGCGGCACCAGCACCTGCGCGATCTGCCGGAAGTCGTTCACCAGGCCCAGGGTCTGCACTACGTCGGGGATCTGCCCATAGACGGGCGAGTAGAAGATCCCGAAGCCGCCGCGCACCACCGTCTTGTGGTCCTTGAACGGGTCCCAGGCGAAGCTCACCCGGGGGGCAAAGTCCTTGTAGTAGGTGTTCAGAGGCCCGTACTGCGAGTCCAGCTCCCAGCGCAGCCCGAAGTTCAGGGTCAGGTTCTCACGTACCGCCCACGAATCCTGCGCGTAGAGAGCGGTGAATGGGCGCGGGTAGTTGTACACCGGGTTGTCGAAGCCCTGCTGGTAGAACTGCGGCAGGCCCAGCGAGAAGGACTGCATGGCATTGAGGGTGGTGGGGTTGGCCGTCAGTCCGCAGGCCGCCGGCACCTGCAGGCAGGGGCTCAGGATCCCGCCCGGCAGGTCCCCGAAGACGAAGCGCCCGGGGAAGAAGGTGTGCGACTCGGTGTGGTTGCCGCGGTACACGAAGTCGCCGCCCAGCTTGATGGTGTGGTGGCCGCGCAGCAGGGTGAGGCCGTCCCCCGCCTCGTAGCGCCGCATGATGGTGAAGCTGGGCAGGAAGATGTTGCTGCCGAACAGCCCGAAGCCGTTGATGTCCAGACCCACGCCCTGGGAATCGTTGGAGGCGTAGTCGGCGCTCGAGTAGTTGTACTGGAAGTGGGCCTCGTTGAGGGTCATGGGGCTGAAGGTGTGGAACCAGGAGGCCAGCGCGGTGGCGTCGAAGAAGTGGGTGTTGGCGGCGCGCGAGAAGCCGGTGAGCGCCTGCAGGTTGGGGTCGGCCTGGTCGTCGCGCCCAGCGTTGAAGCGGAAGAACACCTGGTTCTTCTCGCTGAAGCGGTGGTCCAGCCGGATCACCCCCAGGTCCTGTCCGTCGGCGAAGGGGAACAAGCCGCTGTTGGTTTCGAACTCGTTGACCAGGAAGGCATCCAACGGCGAAGCGGCCGGGTTGACGGTCAGGATGTTGGTGAGGATGGCGGCGCAGGTGGCCGCCGGCAGCGCCGGCTGCCCCGTCAAGCAGGGCACCGGGGGATTGCCCGGCAAGGCCGCCAGCCCGCTGATGATTGCTGTCTGCCCCGCGTTGGGCCGGAAGATGTTGGTGCTGGTGAACAGCGGCGCCGGGTGCTCCTCGTCGCGCCGCAGCCCTTCGTAGGCCATGTACAGGAAGGTCTTGTCCGGGGTGATGGGGAAGCCCACGCTGCCCCCGAACTGCTGCCGGCTCAGCGAGTCCTTGAGCGGCACGCCGGTGGAGTCAGGCAGCGCCGGGTCGAAGATCTGCCCCGGCGCCAGCGCCGGACCGATGGAGAAGGGATTGCGTGCGTCCATGGCGTCGTCGCGGAAGAAGGCGAACAGCGTGCCATGCAGCTTGTTGGTCCCCGACTTGGTGACCACGTTGATGGCGCCGCCGCTGGCCCCGCCCAGTTCGGCGTTGTAGTTGCTGCGGTTGATCTGGAACTCCTGCACCGCTTCCTGGGTGACGGTCAAGCGCACCCCGCCGCCGTCGTCGTTGGCCTCGCCCCCGTCCACGGTCACGCTGTTGCCGCGGCCGTTGCTGCCGTAGAACGACACCCCGCTCTGCGGCGTCTGCACCACCCGGAAGCCGCCGTCGGTGCTGGCGGTCAACTGGTTCGATTGCGAGGTCCCGGGCATCAACAGGGTGTAGGTGAGGTAGTCGCGCCGGTCGATGGGAAGATCGGTGATGTACTGCTGGGTCACGGTGTCGGCCTGCGAGCCCCGGTCGGTCTCCACCAGGGGCGGCGCCGCCGACACTTCCACCGTGGTCGCCACCGTCGAAAGCTTCAGGTGGAAGTCCAGGTTGACGATCTCGCCCACCCGCACCACCACGCCCTTCTGCACCAGGGTGGCAAAGCCGGAGCGCTCCACCGTCACGTCGTAGTTGGCGGGCGGCAGACCCGGCACCCGATAGTTGCCGTCGGAGTCGGTGGTGGTCGTGCGCTTGGTGCCCCGTTCCGGCTGCACCACTGTGACCGTGGCGTTGCTCACGGCCGCGCCTTGCGGATCGGTGACCGTCCCCTTCAGGTCGCCGGAAGCGCCCACGCCTTGCGCGTAGGTCAGGGAGGTCGCCAGCAACAGGCACAGGACAACCGTGACAAATGATTTCATGACTCTCCGCTCCCTCGATAGGTTTGTGCGACGATCCAACTCTGCCGGCGTCCTGCCCGTTGCTGTGCAATCGCTAGGGCTTCGTTCCAGCTTCCTGCCGGGCGTCAGGTGGTGGAGAAGGATACACCCATCCTCTCCTCCAGCCAAGAAGAGAAAAATCGCCATTCATTCCACGCCGCCCCTCGTCCGGGGGGTGAACTTGAGCCTTAGCCCGTCCCCCAAACCCAAGGTCTGCCGAGAGATACACCGGTCTTGCCGGTTGGCAAGAGTACTTGTGATGGGCCCCTTCCCTATCTGGGACAGACCGGCCCAGCAGCCGGCGCGGCGGCAGAAGTCCGGGGCGGAACGAGGACGGCTAATGCCCGAGCCGCGCTCGTTCACTCAGGCTGCGCGAGCATCCGGCGGAGGCCGCCGTAATCACGAAGCCTGCGCAGCGGGAGAGGGAGCTGAAAGAGAGCTTGGTGGCGAGGGCCTCGACCGGGGTCTGGCTGCCCGGCGGGAGAATCCTGCTGGAGCTAGTCGGGATCGAACTTGAGGCGTCTGGCGGGCGTGAGCGACGCCGAGCGCAGCGAGGCGGAGCGGGAGCCCGCCGCCGAAATCCCGAGCGCAGCGAGGGACCTCTGTTCGCGGGAGCTCTGCGGGGAGACTTGGTGGAGCTAGTCGGGATCGAACCGACGACCTCATCGTTGCGAACGATGCGCTCTCCCAGCTGAGCTATAGCCCCACAGCGCACATTTTATCATTTACTGATTTATTCATTGATGGATTGAGGGTCCGGATACTTTTGCCGTTCACCAGGCCGAGCCAGCCTGGAAAATCAATAAATCCCCTATCCCGCCAGCTTTGCCGCCGCCTTCTCCAGGATCCCCGCCAGCGCCCCAGCCTCCGCCACGCCGCCCTGCGCCAGGTCCTGGCTTCCGCCGCCGCGCCCGCCCGCCGCGGCCACCGCCTCTTTCAGCAGCGCGCCCATGTTGTGGGGCAGACCCGGGGTCTGCGCGAAGACCAGCGTGGGCTGTCCCTGGGCGCAGGCCAGCAGCGCCACCGCCGGACGTGTCTCGTCCGCAGTGAGCTTCTGCGCCAGCAGCTTCAGGAAGCCGGCGTCGCGCTCCGGGAACAGTTTGACGATGCGCCGCGCGCCGCCCGCCGCCGGAGTCTCGGCCAGCAGGCGCTCGGCGCGCAATCCTGCCACCTCTTCCAGCAGGTCGCGCTCCCGCTTCCCCGCCGCCTTCTGCTCCTCCTGCGCTTTGCGCACCTGCTGCGGCAATTCCCGGATGTGCGCCGAGTAGATGGCCGCGGCCTCGGTGAGCGTCGAGAAGTCCCGCCGCGCCGTGGCCACCGCCCGCTGCCCGCACACGAACTCCACCCGTACCCCCTGCTTCACGTTTTCCGTCTTGCGCAGCAGGATAGGCCCGACCTGCCCGGTAGAACGCACGTGCGTACCCCCGCAGGCGGTCAGGTCGAACTCCAGGATGTCGAGCAGGCGCAGCAGCTCGCGCCCCGACTTCATCTCCGGGAGCTTGCGCACCCCCAGCATCGTCGCCTCTTCCAGATTGACGAAGCGCACCTTGACCGGGCGGTCCTCGCTGACGACCTGGTTGGCCAGCCGCTCCGCCTGCGTCACCTGCTGCGCGCTCAGCGACTTGGTCTCCAGGTCGAGGGTGCAGGATTCCGCGCCCATGTGGAACGAGACCGTGGGCATCTGGAAGAGGCGCAGGAAGGCCGCCGACAGGATGTGCTGGCCGGAGTGCTGCTGCATGTGGTCGCGGCGCCGGGCCGCGTCGATGCGCCCGCGCACCGCCGCGCCCTTGCCCAGCGGCGCCAGCGGCGGCGCCTCCAGGTAGTGATAGATGACCCCGGCTTCGTCCTCGGCCACTTCGGCGACGCGCACCGCGCTCGCCACGTCGCCCGCCGGGGCCAGCCGCCCGCTGTCGGAGAGCTGCCCGCCCGAGGTGGGATAGAAGGCAGTGCGGTCCAGCACCACCGCCAGCCTCCCTGCGTGCTCGCCCACCTCCACCACCTTGGCGTCGAAGTCGTAGAGGAAGGAATCGTGATAGTAGAGGCGCTCGGTCATTTGTTGATTTGCTGATTTATTGATTTGCTGATTCCCCCGCGCCCGCGCATTCGGCGCCGCCCGATATGTCCTTCAATCAACAGATCAAGACATCAATCGATGAATAAATCAATAGGGCCCGATGATCCCGCCGATGTGGCGCTCGCCGCTGGCCGGCGTCTTCGCCTTCAGCGCGGGCGCGATCACGTCGATGTACTTCAGCCCCGAGCCGGTGTTGAACAGCACCACCGTATCCGACGGCTTGAGGAACTTCCCGGCCAGCAGCTTCTTGTAGGCGGCCAGCGAGGCCGCACCCTCGGGCGCCGCAAAGACGCCCTCCTCCGCCGCCCACTCGCGCACGCACTCCAGGATCTCCTCATCGCCGACCGCCACCGCCGCGCCCCGGCTCTGCTTCAGGATGTCGAGGATGATGTAGTCGCCGTAGGCCTTGGGCACCCTCAGCCCGGCCGCCAGGGTGCGGGCGTGGGCCCACGCCTCCGACACCGGCTTGTGTTCATCCCATGCTTTAGGGATAGGCGCGCAACCGCTTGATTGCACACAGATCATCTTGGGGCGCTTCTGCCCGCGCTTCAGCCAGCCCAGGGCCTCCATCTCCTCGAAGGCCTTCCACATCCCGATCAGCCCCACCCCGCCGCCGGTGGGATAGATGACGGCTTCGGGCAGCCGCCACCCCAGTTGCTCGGCCACCTCGTAGCCCATGGTCTTCTTGCCTTCCACGCGGAAGGGCTCCTTCAGCGTGGAGATGTCGAACCAGCCCTCCTGCTGCTTGCGCTCCCCCAGCAGGCGGGCGCAATCGGAGATCAGCCCGTCCACCAGGGTGACCTGCGCCCCGTAGCTGCGGCACTCCACCAGGTTGGCTTGGGGGACGTCCTGAGGCAGGAAGATGTGCGCCTCCAGGCCGGCGGCCGCGGCGTAGGCAGCCAGCGCGCTGGCGGCGTTGCCCGCCGAGGGAATAGCCAACTTCTTCAGTCCGTAGGCGCGGGCCATGGTCACCGCCGCGCACAGCCCCCGCGCCTTGAACGAGCCGGTGGGATTCAGCCCTTCGTCCTTGATGAAGACGTGCTGGTATCGCCGGCTGGGCAGCATGGGCGTGAAGCCCTCGCCCAGGGTGACGGGCGGAGCGTCGGGCAGCACCGCCGCGTAGCGCCACATGCTGCGCGGCTGCTCCGCCAGCTTCGCCCGCGGGAACTTCTTCTTCACCGCCGCCAGGTCGTAGCGCACGTAGAGCGAGCCCGCGCACTGCGGGCAGACGGTCTGCGGCTTCTCGGGGGACACCTTCTCCCCGCACTTGGAGCACTCCAGGAAAGTGATCTTGGCCATAGGCGAACGACCGCGGGCGCGGGCCGAACTAGCGATTGTACACGCGGCCCCGGCCGCGCTTCAGCCGGCGTTGGTCAGGTGGGAGGAACCCCGCAGCTTCTGGTCGAGGAAGACGATGTGCCCGGTCTCGAACTGCGCCAGTTCGGCGTAGAGCCGCGCCATCGGAGGATCGCTGGCGCTTTCGGCCAGGCGCTGGTAGAAGCGGCGGGCGTGCTCCTCGGCGGCCAGGGCCACGCGCAGCGCGTTGACCCGGCTGATGGTGCCCACCCGCATCCGGCCGATGGAGTAGATGTCGCCGTCCTCCAGCCGCGGGAACTCGATGGCGTCGGCGATCTCGCTCGGGGTCAGCAGGCAGAGCTGCTTCTCGTAGCGCTCCAGGTAGGAGGCGCGCAGTTGGGCGCCGTGCCGGTCCTCCTCCTCCGCCATCTCGCGGAAGGCCTGCGCCACCTGCTGCGAGTCGGGGTCGCTCAGCTCCTCGAACATCTCGGCGTAGTTGCGGTAGAGGCGCCCGTTGCGCTCCTCGATGGTGATGGCGGCGAGCAGGGTCTCCTGGGGCGTGAGTGAGGCGAAGTCGCGGCTCATGGTGTGGGGGGCGGCGTGCCCACCTGGCGTGTGCCCTGGCCCCGCGACAAGGTGGGGTATGGCATCAGGGCTCGGGCACACGCCAGATGCCAGGCCACGGACACGTTGGGCAGAGAAGGCGTGGCCGGCATCCTTTCGCGGTGGGCGGGCGAATGGCAGAGATCGCTGCTCGGTCGTTCCGCCACGTCCTCCTTGTAGCCCGGCCGCCGTCCTTCTGGCTGTGACCTTCATCACGCGCCCGCGTGACGAAGCCGCCCGCGCCTTCCCCATCCCCGCGCCCCGGGGTACCAGAATCACCTCGCCCTGTGACAAAGGTCACAGCGTCCTGCGACATCCCTGCCTAAGCTGGGAGTCGTACCGGCGCCCCAGGGACCAGAGAAGCCCGCGGCGGCCGGATGGAGGTTAGGGGTATGGCCCACGACGACCGCGACATCCTCGACGTCCTCAAGTTCGAGCTCACCTTCCTCGAGCAGGGCGGCTACGGCCGCTCCGTCCGCACTCCCTGGAAGCCCACGCATTCCTTCCAGGACTCTCTTAGCTGCCTCAACTTCGGCGACCCCGAGCGCACCCATCCCTGCGAAGAGTGCGTGCTCATGCAGTTGGTCCCCAAGGAGCGCCGCGGCGAGAGTGTTCCCTGCCACCACATCCCCCTGAACCCGCAGGGGGAGACGGTCGAGACCCTGGAGAACCAGGAGAACCAGCAGGTGATGGAGGCGCGGCTGGAGCAGTGGCTGCGCGCCACCATCGCGCGCCTGGAATCTGAGCGCGCCGCCAAGACCGCTGCCAGCCACTAGGGATATCCCGCGGTGGAAGGGCACGGCTTCAGCCGTGCCGGAAGAATCGCGGGTAGGACATGCGCCGAGTGAGCCCGCAGCGTCAGCGAGGGCGGAGCGAGGCGCTCGCGGCCGGAGCATCATGAACACAGGCAAAGTCATGGTCGTTCGCGAATGGGACGCCGAAAGCTTCCACCGCCGCGTGCTGGAGCTGGAAGCGCAGGGCTACGTCGCCCGCCGCGACACCTACAGGATCACCCCCGAGATGCATCCCGAGACCGGCACCATCATCCACCTGCACACCATCGAGCTCACTCCTCCCGAGGAGAAGGAGAAGTAGCCCCGCACCGGCCGCTCACTTCTTCAGCTCCGCCGTCCAGTTGGTCACCAGGGTCAGGGGCGCGGGGGCGCTGTCGCCGCTGAGGCGGTTGAGGAGGAACCTCTGGTCGTCGCCCGAGACCGCGAACGGGCCGTCGGGCCCGGAGACCGCGTTGAACTTGAAGAGGGCGTGGGGGACTCCCAGGGCAACGCTGGCCCCGCTCTCGCCCACCTCCACCGCCATCATCTGCTGGTCGAGGGTGGCGAAGATCAGCTCCTTCCCGTCCTTGCGCCAGTGCGGCAACTCCCCGCCTCCGCTCGACACCTGCCACTTGCCCTCGCCCGCGGGGAAGGGGCGGATGTACACCTCGAAGCGCCCGCTCTCGTCGCTCATGTAGGCCAGCCATTTGCCGTTGGGCGAGATCATCGGCACCACTTCGTTGAACTCCGTGTTCGCCAGCGGGAACGGCTTGCCGTCGCCGAACATGGGCAGCGCCCACACGTCGTTCTTGGTGTTCGACTTCGCATCCACCCGGTTGTAGGCGACGTAGCGCCCATCCCCCGAGACCGAGGAAGGGACCTCGCGCACTTCCGGGGTCTCCAGCAGCTTCTCCGCGGTGCCGCTGCCGTCCGCCGCCTTGCGGTAGAGGTGCGGCACTCCCACCCAGTTGGCCGCGAAGACCAGGGACTTCCCATCCGGCCACCATACCGGCCGGTTGTCGCCCTTGCCGTCGAAGGTGATGCGGGTCCGCGTCTTCCGCTCCAGGTCCACCACCCAGATATCGTAGCTGCCCTGGTCATTCTCCAAGGTGACCGCCAGCCTCTTCTCCTCGGGGGAAAGCGTGGGAGTAAGGTAGCGGGCGCTTTCCGGGAGCACCAGGTCGCCCGGCTTGCCGTTGCGGTCGTACCACACCAGTTGCGAGCCCCCGCCCACCGCGCCTCCCTGGTAGAGCAGCACCCCGTTGTCGGAGGCAGTGAAGATGCCGCGCCACGTGCCCGTGTTGACCGCCACGTGCTCGGCGATGGGCATGGCGTCGCCCGCCAGCTCCAGCTTGCGCGCGTTGAAGGGTTGCGCCATCAGGGTGCCGTCGCGCACGAACAACAGGTAGCCGGGGGGCGCGTAGATGGCGTTGGAGGCGTTGTGCAGGACCAGCTTGCGCCCCTTCCCCTCCAGGGAGGCGGCGTACACGGCGCTGGCATCGCCCGTCGATCCGTGCGCGAAGTAGAGGAAGTGCTTCCCGTCGGGAAGAAAGAACGGCCAGCGGTGCGAGTTCTCGCCGCCTTCGGGCTTGGTCACCGGCACCGGCGTGCCGCCCCCGGCATCCACCCGCATCAGTCCCTCCAGCGTGGTGCGCGTCAGCAGGATGGTGCCGTCCTGGCTCCAGGAGCCGCCGCGACCGTTCTC
>Ga0335085_10008336_pt1 | contig 15834 bp, 19 predicted proteins | sample Lox_Sample_45_FD_206712 | JGI IMG/M metagenome (GOLD analysis project Ga0335085, IMG submission 206712) | Soil microbial communities from Loxahatchee National Wildlife Refuge, Florida, United States - Lox_Sample_4.5 | ecosystem: Environmental > Terrestrial > Soil > Wetlands | place: USA...
AGCGGTCGCGGACTTCACGCTGGCCCTCACGCTCAATCCCCAGCCCGCCGACTGGTACTATGACCGCGGCCTCGCGAAGTGGACGGCCGGTGATGCCAAGGGGGCGATCGAAGACTTGACGCGCGCGCTGGGACTCAATCCCAAGCTGGCCGGCGCCTTCTACCTGCGCGGCGCGGCCAAAAAGAAGCTCGGCGACGCCAAAGGCGCGCAGGACGATGTCGCGAAAGCGAACGCGATCAGCCCGGACTTCGCGGACGCTCAGTACGCCCGCGGCCTGGACAAGCTGAATTCCGGCGACCTGCACGGGGCGATCGAGGATTTCACGATGACGATCCTGGTCCGCCCGACTTTCGCGGAAGCGTTCTACGACCGCAGCGTGGCGAAGAAGAGGCTGGACGACGCCAAGGGCGCGCAGGACGATGTCGCCCAGGCGCTCGCGCTCCAGCCCAACCTCGCGGAAGCCTATCACGCGCGCGGCACGGCCAAGCAGAAACAGGGCAACTACGACGGGGCGGTCGAAAGCTATACACAGGCGCTCGCGATCAATCCCAAACGGGCGGACGCGTACTACGAACGCGGGATCTGCAGAAAGAAGCTCGGCGAATTTCCCGGGGCGATCGAGGACTTCACGCAGGCGCTCGCGATCGATCAGACCCTGGCCGACGCCTACTACCAGCGCGGGCTGGTCAAGTGGGAATCCAGCGACGCCAAAGGCGCGATCGAAGATTTCACGAGCGCCTTGAAACTCAATCCCAACGACCCCGTGGCCTACAACAACCGCGGCGTGCTGCGGCACCAGGTGGGCGACGCCAAAGGCGCGATCGAGGATTACACGGAGGCGATCAAGCGCACGCCCCCGCGGGCCGTCCCGTTCTACAACCGCGGCACCAACCGGCTGGAATTGAAGGACTACCAGGGCGCGCTGGACGACTTCACGCGCGCGATCGCCGTCAACCCCGACGACGCGGACTTCCATGTGGCCCGCGGAAAGGCCAACCTGGGCCTGAAGAAGAAGGACGCGGCGGTCGCCGATTTCAAGCGGGCGGCGGAGATCCAACCCAGACTGCTGGACGATCTCCTCGAGACGCTCAAAGAATACGACCAATCCGGGACCGCGAAATAGCCTTTCCTGCGCGCCGTTTGCATGAAAACCGCAGTGAGACTAGAATCCCCGCCGTGACGACTCCGATCGCATCTGCCACGTCGGGCGGCGCGCATCGCGCGGGAGAGATCTGGGGCGGGCTCGCGGCGATGCTGGTCGCCCTCCCGTCGGCGATCGCCTTCGGTCTTCTCATCTACTCGCCTCTGGGACCCGCCTATGCAGCCCAAGGAGCGATGGCCGGCATTCTCGGCACGATCGCCATCGGCCTCGTCGCGCCCCTCTTCGGCGGCACGCCGCGTCTCATCTCGGCGCCCTGCGCGCCCGCCGCGGCCGTCATGGCGGCGCTGGTCCTGGAACTGCTCGCTCACACTTCGGCGAAGACCGGCGGCGGCCTGCAACCCGACCATATTCTCCTGCTGCTGATGCTGGTGGCCGTCCTGTCGGGCGGCTTGCAGTTCTTCTTCGGCGCCATCGGAGGGGGACGGCTCATCAAGTACATCCCGTATCCCGTCGTCGCCGGCTACCTGAGCGGCGTCGGCGTGCTGATTTTCCTGAGCCAGGTACCGAAGCTCTTCGGACTGCCCAAGGGCACGGTCCTCTGGGCGGGACTCATGTCGCCGGCTCTCTGGAAAATCCCGGGCCTCGTCGTCGGGATCGCGACCATGGTCGTGATGGTGCTGGCATCCCGGATCACGCGGGCGGTGCCGGCTCCGATCCTGGGGCTGCTCGGGGGCATCGTCGCCTACTTCGGCCTGAGCACGGCCTACCCGGAGATGTTGACCATCACGGGCAATCCATTGATCATCGGCCCGATCGGCGGAGCGGGCGGCAGCACGTGGAGCGCGTTCGTGGACCGCTGGGCCGCCTTCAGGGGGCTGACCCTGGCGGACCTGCATCTGATCCTCATCCCCGCGTTGACGCTGTCCGTCCTCCTCTCCATCGACACGCTCAAGACCTGCGTGGTGATCGACGCGCTCACGCGGAGCCGCAGCAACTCCAACCGCGAACTGGTGGGGCAAGGGCTCGGCAATCTCGCGTCGGCCTTCGCCGGAGGCATGCCGGGCGCCGGCCAGATGGGCGCCACGCTCGTCAACATCAACAGCGGCGGCACGACCCGCCTCTCGAGCGTCCTGGAAGGCGTCTTCGCGCTGGCCGCGTTCCTGCTGCTCAGCGGGCTGGTGGCCTGGGTACCCATTGCCGCCCTCGCGGGCATTCTGATCGTGGTCGCCTATCGCATGGTGGACCCGAACATCTTCCATTTGCTCAAGCAGAAATCCACGGTCTTCGATTTCATCGTGGTCGCCGCCGTGATCGTCACGGCCGTCGCCTATAACCTCATCGCCGCCGCCGGCTTCGGCCTTGGACTGGCCATCCTCCTGTTCCTCCGCGAGCAAATCCGCGGAACGGTCGTCCGCCGCAAATCCTACGGCAACCTGACCTTCTCGAAAAAGCGGCGGCTGCCCGAGGAGACGGCGTTCCTGGAACAGAACGGCGACCAGACGGCGATTTGCGAATTGCAGGGCAGCCTGTTTTTCGGGACGACGGATCAATTATTCACCGAACTGGAGTCCGACCTGAAAACCAAAAAGTACGTGATCCTGGACATGCGCCGGGTGCAGTCCGTGGATTTCACGGCGACCCACCTGCTTGACCAGATCGAGGCGCAGCTCGCCGAGCGCAAGGGCACGCTCATCTTCAGCGATCTCCCTCCGAATCTGCCGACGGGCCAGGATCTCCAGACGTACTTCGACCAGATCGGCCTGGTGAAGCCGACCCGCCACGTCAGGATCTTCGACGAGCTCGACAACGCGCTGGAGTGGACGGAGGACCGGATGCTGGAGGAAGCAGGCCTGCTGCAGGCGGACCAGGAAGCCCCGCTCGGCCTCCCGGAGATCAATCTGCTGAAGGGCTTCGACGCGGAGACGCTTCAGGCGCTCGCGTCATGCGTCGAGGAGCGGTCGTACGAAACGGGGCAGAAAGTCTTCCATCACGGCGACACCGGAGATGAAATTTACCTGATCAGGCGGGGCACCGTCCGGATCGTCCTGCCCCTCGCGGGAGGCCGGCAACATCATCTCGTGACGTTCGGCCGGGGGGATTTCTTCGGCGACATGGCCTTTATCGATTACGCCACGCGATCGGCCGACGCCGTGGCGGACGCGCCCACGGACATCTACATCATCTCGCGCGCGCGGTTCGACAAGGTGGCCGTGGACCATCCCTTTCTGGACAAGAAGGTGTTCTGGCGCCTGTCCCGCGCCCTGGCGATCCGTTTGCGGCAGACCGACGCCGAACTGCGGGCCCTGGAAGAATCCTAAGTCTGTCGATGCAAAAGTCCCTGCTGGAGAATCCCCGCTTAGCGACGCTCGCCGTCGTCCTCGGCATGATCGTGTTCGCGCTGGACCTGCTGACACCCATGGGTGTCGCGATTCCCATGCTCTATTCCGGCCTGGTCCTGCTCGGCCTGTGGGCGCCACACCCCAGGTTCACGATCATCACGACGATCATGGCCACCGCCTTCAGCATTCTGGGCTCGTTTGTCTCGCCGCCCGGCGGGGTCGACTGGATCGGCATCACGAATCGGCTGATGGCGTTGCTCCTGCTCTGGGTCACCGCCATTCTCGTGCTGCGCCACAAACACGTGGAGCAGACCACGAAAATTCTGCACGGCCTCCTGCCGATCTGCGCCTGGTGCAAGAAAATCCGCGACGACGAAGGCTACTGGAAGCGGTTGGAGGACTATATGGAGCAGCACACGGAAGCGCACTTCACCCACGGCATGTGCACGGAGTGCGCGGCGAAGTTTGAATCAACACCCGCCGCCGAACGGCTTCCGAAGACCTCGGGATAACGGGAACCAGCCTCAGAGGGACGAGAGCCAGGACGCGTGCTTGGCATCGCGCCCCTTGACGATGTCGAAGAAAGCGGCCTGCAGGTCGCGGGTGATCGGACCGGGCGTGCCGGTCCCGACGGCGCGGTCGTCCACCTCGCGGATCGGCGTCAGCTCGGCGGCCGTGCCGGTCATGAACACTTCGTCGGCGATGTAGAGCTCGTCGCGGGTGAACCGCTCCTCCACCACCTTCACGCCGCGCTCGCGGGCCAGCTCCATGATCGAGTTGCGGGTGATCCCCTCCAGGATCGAGGTCAGCGGCGTGGTCTTCAGGATGCCGTTGCGCACCAGAAAGATGTTCTCGCCGGTGCCCTCGGAAACATAGCCGTCGGGATCGAGCATGATGGCTTCGTCGTAGCCGCTGGCCTTCACCTCGCGCTTGGCCATGATGGAATTCACGTAGTAGCCGGCGATCTTCGCGCGGGTCAGGCTGACGTTCACGTGATGGCGGGTGAAGGAGGACACCTTCGCGCGAATGCCGTTTTTCAAACCGTCCTCGCCGAGGTAGGCGCCCCAGGGCCAGGCCGCGATCGCCACGCGGATCGGGTTGTCCGGCACGTAAAGCCCCATGTCGCCGTAGCCCACGAAGACGATGGGCCGGATGTAGCACTCGTCCAGCCTGTTGACGCGGACGGTCTCACGGATGGCGTCGGCGATTTCCTTCTTGCCGAACGGAATCGGCAGCAGGCAGATGTGGGCCGAGGCGAACAGCCGGTCCACGTGCTCGTTCAGGCGAAAGATCGCCGAGCCGCGCTCGCCCTTGTAGCAACGGATCCCCTCGAAGGCGGACAGGCCGTAATGCAGGCTGTGCGTCAGGACGTGGATCTGCGCGTCCTTCCAGGGCACCAGCTTGCCGTCCAGCCAGATTTTTTCGGATTCTTTCAGCGCCACCGCCGCTCCTCCCATTCTCGGAAAAGGCATGATAGCAGCGGGTCCGGAGCAAGTCAAACGCTCCTTTGCGCCTTGACTTCACGCCGCGCTTCATGGTACATGTGTGTTTCCCCAAACAACGAAATGGAGCAGGCAGTCATGTACGCGATCGTCGAGACAGGCGGAAAACAGTATCGGGCCGAGCAGGGCGATGTCCTGGAAGTGGAAAAACTGGACGGCGCCGTGGGCGCGACCATCACGCTGGAGAAGGTCCTGCTGCTGTCCGGCGATGCCGGAACCAAGATCGGGACTCCCACGGTATCCAAGGCGAAAGTCACCGGCGAGATCCTGGCTCAGGGCCGGCATGAAAAGATCGTTGTGTTCAAAAAGCGGCGCCGGAAGGCCTATCGCCGGACCAACGGGCACCGGCAGTCGTTCACCAGATTGAAGATCACCGGAATCGTCGAGGGTTAAGCCATGGCGCATAAAAAAGGACAGGGCGCGTGCCGGAACGGGCGGGACAGCAACCCGCAGTATCTCGGCGTGAAGCGCTACGGGGGCGAGGTCGTGTCGGGCGGGAGCATCATCGTCCGCCAGCGCGGCACCAGAATTCATCCGGGGTTCAACGTCGGCAGAGGCAAGGACGATACCTTGTTCGCCAAGGCCGCGGGCACCGTGCGGTTCGAGGGCCCGAAGGACCGGCGCCGTGTGAGCATCATTCCGGCCCCGAAAGCCGCCGCCGCGCCGGCAGCCAAAGCCTCGTAACCAAACCGTTGTTGTCATCACCGGCCCCTTGCTTCAGAATATGGAGCAAGGGGTTTTTTTATTCCTGCTGAAATCAAAACGCCGATGTTCACGAGCGCGGAAGTGCGATGGTTCTTCGAGGGCGCGGTTCCGGATGAGATCGCGCGATGGTTCGCGCGCGGACGCCTGGCCTCCAGAGCGGCGCCCCGGGAGGACCACTACCTGGCGTTTCCCGCCCCGCTCGGTCTCGGGCTCAAGCTCAGGGAAGGCCGGCTCGAAATCAAGTCCCTGATCAAGACGCTGGGCCCGTACACGTTCACCGAGGACGTCGCCGGCGTCGTTCAGGTGTGGGAGAAGCAGGCGCACGGCGAATCCGCGGTCGCAGAATTCGAGCGGCTCCGCGCCAGCGCGCCCCATCTCTGGATCACGGCCAGAAAAGAGCGCACGCTCCGCAGGTTCTCCCTCGAAGGCCGGACCTTCACGGAAGTCCCCGCCGAGGGGGCCTTTCCCCCCAACGGCTGCAACGTCGAGCTGACGAAGATTCGGGTGAACGGGTCGGACTATTGGAGCTTCGCGTGCGAAGCCTACGGCGATCCCGCACGAATCGAGGACGCGCTGCACCGGATCGCCGCGCATGTCCTCACCGACGCCCGCCGCCCGCGTCAATTCAAGACGCGCGCGTCCGGCGCCGACGCCTTTTCCGCCGCTCGCTCCCACTCCTACCCCGAGTGGCTGGAGACGCTGGCGAAACAGGCCTGACCGGCGCAACAACAGGGCCTTGACAGCGCGATCACCGTGCCTATATACTGAGAATAATTTTCAAGATCATGGAGAGGCTATGGACCTGGCAACTGTAGGGCAGCTGACCGGGCTCGGCGGCATCGCGGGCGTCATTCCGATTTACGTCGGGATCGCCGCCGCCCTGCTCGCCGTCAAGGTCGCGAGCCGGACCTGGGAAGGCTTTCTGACGGGTATCTCGACCGGCATTCTGGTCTATCTCTTCTTCGATCTCATGCATGAAGCCGTCGAACAAACGGCGGCGCGGGACCCCCTCTCATGGCTCGTCTTCCTCGGCAGCTTCCTGATCGGTTTCGTCGGCCTCGTCGCCTTCGAGCAGCACCAGCAGGGCAGGAACCGATCGGCAGCCCCCGGCCTCTTCCTCCCCTACATGATCTCGCTGGGCTTGGGCCTGCACAATCTGGGAGAGGGGCTGGCGATCGGAGCCAGCTACGCCCAGGGGGCCTGGGCCCTGAGCGGGCTTCTGGTCGGGGGATTCGCGCTTCATAACGGCACGGAAGGATTCGCCATCGTCGCATCGGCGGGCAAGTCGAGCATTCCTCTCAAAGAAGCCGCCCTGATGGGCTTGGTGGCGGGCGCGCCGACGTGTCTTGGCGCGGTGATCAGCGGCCTGGCGGTCTCGCCTTATCTCTCGATCGTCTTCTACGCCCTGGCGGCCGGGTCGCTGCTCTATGTGATCTTCTCGCTCGTCACGATCTTCTATACGGCCACGCGGCGGATGCAGACGGCGTCAGGCGTGTTCGCCGGCATGAGCCTCATGTACGTGACCGCGATGCTGCTGACCATCGTCACGGGCGTCAAGAGTTGATTCCGAAACATAGCCCGTTCCCCGCCCGCTTCGCGGGGTCCCTCACGGCTGCTTGGAATCTTGCATCTCCCTTTCAATCATCTCCCCTCGCGTCGAATCCTTGGGCTCGTAGTGCTTGGGCTTGTAGTTATAGAAAGAGCCCACCACCAACGCGATCCCGGCCCCCACGATGGCGACCGCAAGCAGGAAGATCATCCACTTCCCGTTGCGGTGGTACCAGGACCGTATGGAAAAGCTCACCCGGGTCCATTGCCGCCGCTTGACCATCGGCACGACGACAGCGGGACGCGCGACGGCCGCAGGCCTGGCGAAGCCCTCGGGAGCGCTGATTTTGGAGAATTTTACAGCAGGCGGCGGGCCGGGAGTCGGAGTGGTGACTTCCGGAGGAGACTCGGACAAGAGGCCGGTGAAGGTCACGGTTCCGGCACGTTTGAGGCGGAGAAGATCGTCCAGGCTCAGCAGCGCCGTCAGATGGCCGGACTGATCCACGATCGGCAACTGGCGGATCGCGTGGCGGTCCATCAGCGCAAGGGCGTCGTCCAGGCGGTCGCCCGTCGTCAGGGCCTTGACCGGCGACGTCATGACCACGCCCACCGTGATTTTCGTCGCGTCCAGGCCCGGCGCCGTAACTCGCAGCACGATGTCCCGGTCCGTCACGATCCCGACCGGCTTCATCGCGTCCACCACCACCACCGCGGTCACGCCGCGCGCCTTCATCAGCCGGGCGACATGGTGCACGGAAATGTCCCGCGGCGCCGCATGCACCGTCGCCGGCAAACCCTGCTCTGCTCCCGCCACTCGCGGAGTTTCCATTGCTCCTCCCTCGCCACCGTCCGAGGTCTACTATAGCGCAGGATTCAGGAATTACCAAACGGGAGCCGTCCGGTCGCCACGCTCGCGCGACCTAAATATTTCAGGGGGAAGCGAAAAGCAGGATTTTTGCGGCGGGAGGATTTATAATAACCGCATGCTTGGATTTCGCGGGGCGCTGGAGAGGCAGCCGATGAAATGGACAGTTCTTCTGGGGAGCTGGGGCGTGGTCCTGGCCACGGCGTTCTGGCTGCAGACCGGATATGCGTACGACCGGAAGTTCAATCCGGACACGGGCGAGTGGGAAACGACGGCGCCTAATGCCACGCTGCAATTGAATCCCAAGACGGGCAAGCGGGAATTCGCGCCGCCCAATTCGGTGCCCCAGTACAATCCGAACACCGGCGGCTGGGTCATGGCTCCTCAGGATGCCCAGCCGAGGTACAACTCCTCGACCGGCCAATGGGAAATGGCGAGCCCCAAGGCCAACCTTGAATATGATCCCTTTTCCGGCACGTATCGCTATATCTCGCCGGAGGACCCGAAGTAGGTTCGCGCGCGGTCACGCCATGCCACCGATCAACGGATACGCCGCCAAAAGCCCCGCCTCGAAGCTCGAACCGTTCACCTTTGAGCGGCGCGAGCCGGGCCCTCGCGACGTACTCATCGAAATCCTCTACTGCGGCATCTGTCACTCCGACATCCATCAGGCGCGGGACGAGTGGGGCGGCGCGATTTTCCCGATGGTCCCCGGACATGAAATCGTCGGGCGCGTGACGCGCGTCGGCTCCGAGGTGACACGCTTCACGGTCGGCGAGCCGGCTGGAGTCGGCTGTTTCGTGGACTCCTGCCGGCGGTGCGAGAGCTGCAAGGACGGCCTGGAGCAGTACTGCGACGGGCCCATCGTCTTCACGTACAACAGCACCGAGAAGGACGGCAAGACGCCGACGTACGGAGGCTATTCGTCGCACATCGTCGTGGACGAAAATTACACGCTCAAGATTCCCCTCAAGCTCCCGCCGGCGGGCGCCGCCCCCCTGCTCTGCGCCGGCATCACCACGTACTCGCCGCTCAGGCGTTTCAAGGCCGGGCCGGGCCGGCGGGTCGGCGTGGTCGGGCTCGGCGGGCTGGGCCACATGGCGGTCAAGCTGGCCGCCGCCATGGGCGCCGAGGTGACGGTCTTCAGCACGTCCGCGTCGAAAGAGCAGGACGCGCGCCGCCTCGGCGCGCACGAGTTCGTCGTGTCGAAAGATCCGAAGAGCCTGGAAGCGCTCGCCAATCGGTTCGATCTCATCCTCGACGCGGTCTCCGCGCCCCACGATCTCAATGCGTATCTGAATCTATTGCGCCGGGACGGGGCGCTGGCGCTGGTGGGCGCGTCGCCCAAGCCGCTGGAGATCGCCGCCTTCTCGCTCATCCACAAGCGGAGAACCCTGGCGGGCTCGCTCATCGGCGGCATCCGCGAAACGCAGGAGATGCTCGATTACTGCGCGGCCCACAACATCACGTCGGATGTCGAGGTGATTCCCATCCAGCAGGTCGACGCGGCGTACGAGCGGACGATCAAAGGCGACGTGCGCTACCGCTTCGTCATCGACATCAAAACCCTCTAGGTGCGACAGAACAGCGGATCGGGGATGGCGTGAAAAAACTGGCGGCGGAGATCATAGGAACCTTTGCGTTGGTTTTTGCCGGGACGGGGGCAATTGTCATCAATGATGTGAGCGGCGGCCTGGTCTCTCACATGGGGGTGGCGCTGACATTCGGACTCGTCGTGATGGCCATGATTTACGCCGTCGGAGACATTTCGGGCGCGCATTTGAATCCGGCGGTGACAATCGGATTTTACGTCGCCCGCCGGATGCCGGCAGGCCTTGTGGGGCCCTACATCGGCAGTCAGTGCCTGGGGGCCCTCTTGGCGAGTCTGCTGTTGCACGGGCTGTTTCCCTCGCACCGCACACTTGGCGCGACGATCCCCAGCGGCCCGCCGATGCAGTCCTTTGTGCTTGAGATCGTCTTGACCGGCATCCTCATGTTCGTCATCCTCGCCGTTTCCAGCGGCGCGAAAGAGAAAGGCATCACGGCGGGCATCGCCGTCGGCGCCGTGGTCGGCCTGGAGGCCTTGTTCGCAGGGCCTGTGTCAGGGGCGTCCATGAACCCCAGCCGTTCCCTGGCTCCCGCCCTGGTCTCCGGCAGCTTGGCGCATGCCTGGATTTATGTGCTCGCGCCCGTCTTGGGCGCGGGCCTCGCGGTGCTGGGCTGCCGGTGCGTGCAAGAGGAAGGGTGCTGCACCACGGCGAAAGCAGGGCTCGCCCATGACTGATCGCCGGCCGAAGCGTGTTGTGTTCGTGTGCATAGAAAATTCCTGCCGCAGCCAGATCGCCGAGGCGTTCGCGCGCCTCCATGGCGGGAACCTCATCGAGCCCTACAGCGCCGGCTCGTCGCCGTCAGGGCACGTGAATCCCAAAGCCGTTCAATCGCTCGCGGAAGTCGGCTACGACCTCGGCGCCCATCGCTCGAAGTCTCTCTCCGAGATACCGGCGGTTGAGTATGACGTGGTCGTGACCATGGGCTGCGGCGACGCCTGCCCCATGGTCCGGGGCAAGATCCGGGAGGACTGGAACATTCCCGATCCAAAGGACCTGCCGCTTCCGGAGTTCAAGGTTGTCCGCGACCTCATCGAGACTCGGGTCCAAGCGCTGATCCGGCAGATGCGCAGGCAGCCATGAACGGGCTTCGCACGCGCATGCCATGACGGAACCCGGCTCAAACACGATTCTGCTGGCGGAGGACGATGAGATCGTTCGTGAGAGCCTCCGGCTTCTGCTCGAAGCCAACGGCTTCACGCTTCTCGAGGCGCGGGACGGCACGGAGGCCCTGCGCATCTTTCGAACGTATGAGGGCACGATCGATCTCCTGATCACCGACCTCGCGATGCCGAAAATGAACGGGCGGGAATTGGTTGAGCGCGTGAAGTCCTTCCACCCGGACCTGCCGGTCATGTACATCTCAGGGAAGACCAGTTCCCCTCTCATGAAACAGGTCATCCTGAACGAGGGCTCGCACTTCCTCTCGAAACCGCTCTCGTATAAAAATCTGGTTCACAAGGTGCGCGAGCTGCTGGAGGAGCGCGCAGCACCGCTGGCCGTCACTCACATCAACGACCAGTTGACGCGCTACGCCAAGGGCATCGGCGTCGCCGTGAAACTGGAGGCCGTTCAGGCCGGAGTGCGCGTGCTGATCCCCGCCTCGTCCGCGCCCATCAATGACGCCGTCCTGACCAGCTACATCGAGGAGGAAATGGGGCTGCAGCTCGTGGAGGACCAGGCGGCCGCGCCGCCTGCCTGGAGACGGCTGGGGATCATTGCCGAAAATCAGAAGCCCCACCCCCGATAGAATCCGAGACGTTGCTCCCTATCCGCCTCAATATCGGATGCAGGCTTACGCAATTTTCCTTGACACTTCTCCCGGCGAAGGACAGACTACCGCAAGGCGCAACCTGACATTTGAACCCAGGGGTGCAGCGATGAACCTGCGCGGGTTTACCGAAGAGATCAGGAAGAACTGGAAGTTTTTTGTCGGCATGGTCGTAGTGGCGGCGATAGCGGGGGTGGCGGCGGCGCTCCTGTCGCAGGGCGTGGATACGTCGTACAGGCGTCTATCGATTGTCGAAAAGGCGTCGAGCCATCCCGAGCAGTTGACCGAGCAAGAAAAGGCCGAATTGAAAAAAATATATGAGGGCCTGTCCTCAGCCGAAAAAGAGTCGGCCAGGCAAAAAGCCGCCGCCCACTGACCGCGCCTAGCCCGATTCCCGCTCGACGCAGCTGATCCCCCGCGCCCGTTCGCACCCCCCACCCCTAATTTTCGTTGACACATTTCACCGCCCAGGACAGACTACGGAGCGTGGTGTCCGATTCCCTTTTGCCCGAACCATGCAGAAACTGAGCAAACCGTGCCCGCGACCCGGTTGCGGCGGGGAAATGCTCGGCCGGAGCACGACCGCGCTGTTCACGCCGACCATCAATCCCAGGACCGGCGATGGGATCCTCTACTGCGGCCGCTGCGAACAGAAGGAATACCGCTACAAGCTGCACGGCATCACCCTCCAGGTGGAGTTGCGGGAGAGGGGCCAGTGGTGGTGCCAGTTTTCGATCACGGTGGTGGGCAAGGAAGGGATCAGCGTCAGCAAAGGGTATGCGAAGGACGCCTGTGAACGGCCCGTGGACGCCGAGGCTGCCGGGCTGCAAGCGGCCAAGGAATGGATCGACGGGCACAGTTGACGCCGCTGGCCCCGTTTACACCATGCCCCGCCCGCTGATATAAATGGAGGCCGATGGCGACGATTCTCGTGATCGAGAGCGAGCGGATGTTCAGCGATCAGCTGCGCGCGCTGTTTTCCAATCAAGGCCACGAAGTCCTTTTGGCGACGAGCGGCGTCGAAGGCCTCAGACTGTTCCGGGAGAAAAAACCCCGCTTCACGTTGCTGGATTTCAAAACGTCCGACATGGACGGCATTCGCGTGCTCGCGGAGATACGCAAGATGGACCTGCTCGCCGCCGTGATCATGCTGGATGGCGGAGTGCCCGGCGCCCTGAAGGTCGAGGCCTGGAAACTCGGCGCGCTGGACTTTACGAAAAAGAATCTGCCGCTGACGGCCTTGAGCAATGCGTTGCGGCAGGCCATGCTGCGCTCGCCCAGGCTGCCCGATACCGTGCAGCGGTCCCATGAGTCCGGCGCGCGCTCGGGAACGTCCTCGGACAAGCCGCCGGAATCAATCATGATCGTGGACGATGAGCCCCCGATCTGCACCGTGATCTCGGAATATTTTACGAAGCGCGGCTACCGAGTCCTGGCGGCCGAGAACGGGCTCAAGGCCCTGTCGATGGTCAAGCAGGAAGCGCCCAAGCTCATCATCATCGATATCAATATGCCCATCATGGACGGGCTGTCGCTGGTGCGGGAACTGCGGGCGAAACAGTACGCAGGCGGGATTCTGGGGCTGACCGGTCTTCTGGAGGCGGACAAGCTCCAGGAGTTGCTGGACCTCGGCGCGTTCGACGTGATGCAAAAGCCCATCAACATGGAGCGGATGGAGTTGGCCGTCAACCTGGGGTGCGTACTCGCCTCCTGACGGAGGTGGCATGGCCGCGAACAGGGTTTCGGTGCGCTGCTGCGTGGCGGGGGGCGGCCCGGCCGGCATCATGCTGGGGCTGCTCCTGGCCCGCGCCGGCGTCGACGTGCTGGTCCTGGAGAAGCACGCCGACTTCCTGCGGGACTTCCGCGGCGACACGATCCACCCCTCCACGCTCGAGGTCATGCACGAGCTGGGACTTCTCGACGACCTGCTGAAACTGCCGCATCAGAAAGCGCCGCGGCTCACCGCGCAGTTCGGCGACCTGGCGCTGACGGTCGCGGACTTCACCCACCTGCCGACGCAGTGCGGCTTCATCGCGCTCATGCCGCAGTGGGACTTCCTGAACTTCCTCGCCGAACGCGGCGCGCGCCATCCGACGTTCACGTTGCGGATGCGGACCGAGGCGACCGGGCTGATCGAGGAGGCGGGACGCGTCGTCGGGCTTCAGGCCGCGACCCCAGACGGCCCGTTGGAGGTGCGCGCCGACCTGGTCGTCGGCGCCGACGGCCGGCACTCGGTCATCCGGACACAGGCCGGCCTCACGGTGGACAAGTTCGGCGCGCCCATGGACGTGCTGTGGTTTCGCCTGTCCCGGCGGCCCGGCGATCCGGCAGACCCCAAGGCCCGCTTCGACACCGGCCGGATCTTCATCATGTTGAACCGGGGCGACTACTGGCAGTGCGGCTTTGTCATTCCGAAGGGATCGCTTGAACCGCTCAAGCAGAGAGGGCTGCCGGCGTTTCGCGACAGCGTGGCGCACCTCGCGCCGTTTGCCGCCGACCGCGTCGGCGAACTGCGCGAGTGGGACGCGGTCAGCCTGCTCACCGTCCAGGTCGATCGCCTGCCCCGGTGGTATCGCCCGGGGCTTCTCTGCATCGGCGATGCGGCGCACGCGATGTCCCCGGTCGGCGGCGTGGGCATCAACCTCGCGATCCAGGACGCGATCGCCGCCGCGAACCTGCTGGCCGCGCCGCTGCGCGAGGGCCGGCTCACCGTCGAGGACCTGCGCCGGGTGCAGCGGCGGCGCGAGCTGCCGGCCCGCGTCACCCAGCGGTTTCAAATCTTCGTTCAGAATCGGGTCATCCGGCGCGTGCTGGGCAGCACGGACCGGCTTGCGCCGCCGCTCCTCCTGAAACTCATCGCGCGTTTCCCGTTTCTGACCAGGATCCCCGCCCGTATGGTCGGCATCGGCTTCCGCCCCGAGCACGTGCAGACTGGCCACAATTTTCATTGACACTTTTTGCTGCCGGAGACACACTACAGCCGGACAATGGCAGTCTGCCCATCATGAAGGAGGGGATCATGCGGCATGTGTATCGCCTTGCGATGTTATGTTTGAGCATCATGGGCGCCGGCGTCTTGGCGGCAACAGCAAGCCACGCAGACTCACGGATCATCGTCAGGCCCGGATCCGAGCATCAGGTTGACGCGAAGACCGCCGAGCAGATCGTGGCGACGTTCGACCGCGTGCAGGCGGCGATGGATGCCAAGGACCTGAAAGGCTTGATGGCCCTGTACTCAGACCATTACAACCACGGGGGACTGACCAAGAAGGACCTGGAAGAGTTCTGGAAAGGCCTTTTTGCGCACTACAACCGGCTCATCGGCCACCATATTTTCACCAAAATCACATTGTCGCCGGACAACCCGAAAATGGCGATGGTGACGTGCACCGGGGCGTTCTGGGGCACCGTCACCGAAAAAGGCAAGCGTGAGCCGATCGACAGCTGGTACGAGGAAGAGCACCACCTGGTGTATGAAGACAATGCGTGGAAGATCATTGGCGCAGGGCCGGAGGCCGCGCGGCTGCCGGCATTCGGCAAGGTGCCGCATCCGCCATTTTGACGAAACGACGGCGTAAGGAGGCCGATCAAAGCATGAAGACGTGTACATCTGTTTGGCTGGCATTGGCCCTCCTCGTCGGAGTGCCGGCGCAGTTTGCCCTTGCCGCCGGCGGCGATCCCGCAAAGGGCAAGGCGGTTTATGAGCAAGTCTGCGTGACCTGTCACGGGGCTCAAGGAAAAGGGGACGGGCCGGCTGGAATGATGATGACGCCGCGCCCCGCTGATTTTACGAGCGCCAAGATCAAGGGCAAGTCCGACGGCGAGTTGCTCAAGTCCATTCAAGACGGGCGGCCTCCGACCACGATGCCGGCCTTCAAGGGGCAACTTTCCGAACAGCAAATCTCCGACGTGCTGGCCTACGCACGCAGCTTGGGCAAGTAACCGCCCAGGACCAGCAGCCCGCCCTTTGGGGAGTCGCCGATGGCTCGACTCTTCCCGCCGCTTCATGATCGGAACAGCTCAGCAAAGGAGGGTCCTATGAACGACCACCTTCTCCAGATAAACCGACGAAAGTTCCTGGCGCGGAGCGCGTCATGGATGGCCCTGGGAGCGGCCGCATTGGTCCTTCCCAAGGCGCATGCGGACGAGCCCACGGCGCCGGACAACCCGATGCGGGTGCCCGGAGCCTTGCCGCGTCCCTACGGGGACCGCTCGCCGTTCATCAAATCGGCGCGGGTGGGAGGCGGCGGGCCGGGCGCGCCGCACGGCTGGGGCGCCAACACGCCGAACACCTTCAACTCCTGGACGCCGCTGCAGGACTTGCACGGGATCGTGACGCCCTCCGCGCTGCACTTCGAGCGGCACCACAACGGCGTTCCGCTGATCGATCCCTCC
>Ga0335085_10008337_pt1 | contig 15832 bp, 13 predicted proteins | sample Lox_Sample_45_FD_206712 | JGI IMG/M metagenome (GOLD analysis project Ga0335085, IMG submission 206712) | Soil microbial communities from Loxahatchee National Wildlife Refuge, Florida, United States - Lox_Sample_4.5 | ecosystem: Environmental > Terrestrial > Soil > Wetlands | place: USA...
CCTGTCTGGGATGGAATTCGACGCTACCGTTGCCCGAGGCTCTCAGCTGGATCGTTGAATGGTATCGCGCCTTCGAGTCTGGGTCGGATCTTGGTCGCCTCACCCGGTCGCAGATCGAACAGTATCAAGCAATGTCGGCCGAGATGATCGATAACTCCGACGCTCGAGCGTTTTCATCCGCGGCATTAGCAACGACACAGACCAGCTAAGGTAAATGAGGATGGCTCAAGAGAAAATTATCGTTTTGGGAACTGGCATGGCTGGCTTCGGAGCGGCTCATCGGCTGCACGCCGAGGGAATTACCCCCGTCATGTTCGACAAGAACTCCTACCACGGCGGTCACACCGCGTCATTTCGCTATGAGAGCGGATTCCTTTTCGACGTTGGCCCGCACATCTCCTTTACCAAGGACTCCCGCATCCAGGAGCTGTTCGCCGACAGCGTCGATCAACAGTACGAGACCATCCAAATCAATTTGAACAATTATTGGCGTGGGTATTGGCCGCTACATCCGGTGCAGCTCCATCTCCATGGCCTACCCGAGGATCTCATCGTTAAGGTCGTCACCGATTTCGTAGAGGAGCGAGGCGCGACAGAGCGCCCTGTCAAAAACTATGCCGACTGGCTATTGGCCAGCTTTGGGCAGACCTTTGCCGAGTCTTTTCCGATGCAGTACACGCGCAAGTACCACACTACAAGCGCCGAGAATATGAGCACGGACTGGCTCGGCCCTCGCATCTACCGCCCCAGCCTGGAAGAGGTGATTCGGGGAGCCATCTCTTCCTCGGCGCAGCACAAGCACTACATCACCCACTTCCGCTATCCCAGCCAGGGTGGCTTCGTGTCATATTTAACCAAGTTTGTGCCGAGGGGAAATCTGCGCCTCAATCACGATCTGGTATCGATCGATCCCAGCGAGCGCAGGCTTCGGTTCTCAAACGGTGTCGTTGCGAGCTACGACGCGCTAGTCTCTTCCATACCTTTGCCCGACATGATCCGGATGATCAAGGATGCACCACAGGAAGTTTGCGAAGCTGCACAACGCCTCGCCTGCACAAGTTGCGTCCTGGTCAATATCGGCGTTAGTCGTGAAGACCTTTCCAGCGCACACATGACGTATTTTTACGACGAGGATATCTGCTTCACGCGCCTTGGCTTCCCACATATGCTGTCGTCCTCCAACTCCATGGCGGGAACTGGAAGTATCCAGGCGGAAGTTTACTTCTCACAGAAGTACAAACCCTTCACCGGCTCGCCCGAAGACTGGATCAAGCCGGCTATTCGCGACCTGCGGCGCTGTGGCATCCTTCGCGAGGACGACGAGATTCTGTGCCGCAAAGCGATGTTCCTGCGCTATGCAAATATCATTTTCGACCTGGAGCGCGCTGCTTCCCTCCAGACCGTTCACGGCTATCTTGATGAAGTAGGAATCGCTTACTGCGGCCGCTATGGCGACTGGGGCTACATGTGGACGGACGAGTCTTTCATTAGCGGCGAAAATGCAGCGCAGAAGGCCCTGGGCGGCCTGAGAGCGACGAATTCGATGCCCATGGGATCGCTGCGCGTCAGCGCGCCCGCCGATATCCAGACGAGTGCTTAGTGCAGCGACACAGATCAGCATGATGCACGCCTCACCATCCATGTCCGGTATCTGTCCAAGAATCGGCCTACTCGAACACTTCGGCGGCGGAAATCTCGGAGACGACGCCACCGTGACCGCCGTAATGCAAAATATCCGGCGGCGCTGGCCGAATTCGATCATCTGCGGACTTTCCATGAATCCCGCGGACACTCAAGCACGACACGGAATAACGGCTTATCCGATTCGCCAGAAGACATGGGCCATGAGCAGATCCATGTCCGCCGAGAGCACTAGAAATAGTCTTAAGTACCAGTTTAAGACATTTTTACATGGCTACCCGCTCGTTTATGGAGCCCTCAGCACGCTCAATTACTTTGCGATAAGGCTGCCGCGAACGATCGCTCAAGAAGTAGTCTTTGTTATCAAGTCATTTCGCGTTGTTCGGTCGTTAGACATCGTTATCATCAGCGGCGGGGGACAGCTACTCGATTCTTGGGGTGGTCCTTGGGCATTCCCTTACACCATACTTAAGTGGGTTTTACTAGCAAAGGCTGCCCATCGAAAGTGCTATTTTCTGAACGTCGGCGCGGGGCCGCTCTCTCACAGACTTAGCCGATGGTTCGTTCGACTTGCTTTGTGCCGTGCCGAGTACGTGTCCTTTCGAGACGCAAACTCACGGTCCCTGACATATAACATTGGCTTCAGAGGCTCAAGCCAAGCCGTTGCGGATTGCGTCTACAGCTACGAACTTCCACCCCGGCCTTTCGCCCCACGCTCACCCCAAGTTGGGTGTGTTGTCGGGCTTTCCCCAATGGCCTTTCGTGACCCACAGGTCTATTGGGAGAAGAATCTAGGCGATTACCAAAGCCTGACCCAAAAGCTAATACAATTTGGCACGTGGCTAAATATGCACGATTATGTCGTCAAGCTCTTCTCCACAGACATCTCCTTCGACGCGGCCACGCTCACAACGATCGCTTCGAACCTATGCGACCACACTGCTCCCTCTAGAGTCGATTTGGTGCCTGTCACTGACATTTCCAGTCTCTTCGAGACGCTCACAGAGATACAGTACTTAATTACATGTCGTTTCCACGGCGTCATCTTCGCCCACCTATTCAACATTCCCGTGATTGCTCTCTCTCACCATCCCAAGATATCCGTTTTAATGCAAGATATCGGATTATCCGAATATAACCTGGACATTAGCACCTTTACCGTCGACCATCTAATCGAGGTGTTCATCCGTCTCCAACGCAACTCTCACTATATCCGACAGAATATGCGCCAAACGGCACAACGCTTTAACAGCCGACTTGTTGCTCAGTTCGACACACTCTTCCCGCCGCCAATACAGCGTCTGCCAACGTCCCGCCAAGTCCACGATTTTGCGTCCAATCCCTGCTATTTTTGATTCAGGAGGCTCGTAGAACATGACAGTGACCACGACTAGCCCGCTGGTTAGTGTCTTAACACCTGTTTATAATGGCGCTGCTTACCTGGCGCGATGCATAGAAAGTGTATTACAGCAGAGCTACGGCAACTTCGAGTACATAATTGTTGACAATGGCAGCACGGATGCGACCCTCTCGATTGCTAACGGCTATGCAACAGCGGATCCGCGCATTCACATTTACCACAGTGATCACACCATAGGTATAATCGAGAATCATAATAAGGCCTTTAGCCTCATATCGCCAGCCAGCAAATATACGAAGGTTGTGTCGGCTGATGATTGGCTCTTTCCAGAGTGCATCCAACGCATGGTTGCGCTGGCCGAAAGCCATCCGTCTGTTGGTATCGTTGGCTCTTATCAGCTTAGTGGATGCGGAACTGATGGCAGAAATTGGCAGGTCAAATGGGATCAGGTTGCATATCCGAGCGAGCTAATGAGTGGGCATGACGTATGTCGCGCGCATTTTTTATGCGGTCTATATATATTCGGCACTCCGTCCTCGCTTTTGTATGCGTCTAGGTTGGTGAGAAGCAGCGAGTGCTTTTATCCCAACCTAACCGCAGAGGCGGATACCAGTGCATGTTGCAAGCACCTGGCAGAGGCCGACTTTGGCTTCGTTCACCAGGTGCTCTCATACGAGAGAGTTCACGAAGAGAGGGTCACAACCAAGTGTCAGGATCTGAACACGTATCTGTCGTCGCGGCTATCTGACGTGATTGAGTACGGTCCTGCATGTCTGAGTCAAACGGAAATTAGGGGCCTTATAAAGCAACTGCTCGGACAGTACTATAAGTTCTTGGCCACTAATTTATCGCGGGGGCGGAGCATTGAGTTCTGGAAATATCATAGCCGCAGATTACGAGAACTTGGTCATCCACTGTCGGCACTCAGATTAGGTACAGCGGTGCTGATGACAGTCGCCGACTTGCTGCTAAATCCAAAACAGACAGCCGAGAACATACTCCGGTCTATGTCACGGTGGCACCGGTTTAGGGCAAAGGCTGCACAAGCATCCCACGACGGCCGCACAGATATCGTTAAACCTAAGAGAGTTAGCGTTGATTTATAGGCTCTGGCATTACCAAATATGCGCTCGTCCATTTGCTTGCTTCACCCTACCCGAGCACAAGGAGATACCATGAAAGTTGTGTTGTTCTGCGGCGGATTGGGCATGCGACTACGTGAATATTCTGAGTCTCTACCAAAGCCAATGGTGCCTATTGGATATCGGCCCATATTGTGGCATGTTATGAAATACTATGCGCATTACGGCCACAAAGATTTCATCTTGTGCCTGGGGTACCGTGGCGATGTCGTCAAGAACTACTTTCTGAATTACGACGAGTGTACTTCTAACGACTTCATCTTGTCAGGCGGCGGTAGGAAACTGCATCTGTTCAATAGCGATATTCAGGACTGGCGCATCGTGTTCGCTGACACAGGTATCGACTCCAATATTGGACAGCGACTTAAGGCAGTCGAGAAATATCTCGATGGTGAAGAGGAATTTCTCGCAAACTACAGCGACGGCCTGACCGACATGCCCTTGCCGGATCAGCTCGATCATTTTCACCACTCTAATAAGGTCGCCAGTTGTCTATGCGTGCGCCCGAATCTCAGCTATCATCTTGTGGCAGTGTCCGAAGATAACGGCAGCCTGGTGTCCGGTATTCATGCCATTAACAATGGCTCTGTTCGTATCAACGGAGGCTTCTTCATCTTCAAGAAACGGATCTTCGATTACCTCGAGCCAGATGAGGAATTGGTCAACGAACCATTTCAGCGCCTTGTCCAACAACAGGAGTTGATTGGCTACCGCTATGACGGTTTCTGGGCGTGCATGGACACCTTCAAGGACAAGCAGCAGCTTGAAGAACTGGATCACGGCGCCGCACCGTGGAAGGTGTGGAATCATGCCCGCGCTGCCGTCTCGGTACGCCCGTCCGAGTTTGCGGCTGCCAGCATATGATTCATCTGAAATTGCAGCACTCCCCGGGGACAAAACTCACCGTCCTTTGTCTCGGCGCTCATTCGGATGACATAGAGATAGGATGCGGAGGCGCGATTCTTTCACTTGCCTTACAATACCCAGGGGCCACATTTCATTGGGTGGTATTCAGCGCCATAGGTATCCGGGAGGCGGAGGCTCGTCGCGGCGCGAGCGCTTTCGTAGGCCGGGATTCCCTCCAGCAGCTGACGCTCAAGGATTTTACAGACGGGTTCATGCCGTTCAGCGGTGCGGAAATCAAGCGCGTATTTGAAGAGCTCAAAGCTGCTGTTTCGCCTGATCTTATTCTTACTCCCAGCCGTAACGACGCGCATCAGGACCACCGCTTCATCGGGGAATTGACCTGGAACACGTTTCGCGATCACTTCATTCTGGAATACGAGATTCCCAAATACGACGGTGACTTGGGCCAGCCAAGCGCCTTCTGGCAACTGGACGCGGCTGTAGCCCGGAAGAAAGCCGATCTTCTACTCGACATATTTCAGTCCCAACATGAGAAGCGGTGGTTTGGAGAGAGCACCTTCATGTCTCTCATGCGATTGCGCGGCATGGAGTGCAACGCCCCGAGCGGTTACGCGGAGGCCTTCTATGCTCGCAAACTTGTGCTTTAGCTTCCCCTGGTGAGTTAGCACGGGATCATCCAAGAATACACCTCACCAAAGGCAATTCATCGGAATGGAGAATCTTAAACAGAAGACTGTCCAAGGCGGTGTCGCGAGACTCACTGCTCAAGGTATTAACTTCCTTGTTCGTCTTGTGTCCCTAATGATTCTGGCCCGTTTGCTAGGGCCCAGAGACTATGGCTTGGTCGGAATGGTTACAGCTTTTACTGGTATTCTTAGCTTATTTCGGGACTTCGGCCTTTCGGCGGCTGCCGTCCAACGTGCCACAATTACCGAAGAGCAAATGTCGACGTTGTTTTGGATAAACGTTGTGGTGGGCGTATTCCTTGCAGTCCTGACGGTAGCCATGGCTCCCGTCGTCGCCGCCTTTTATCGCGAACCAAGGCTATTCGCCGTAACAGCTGTAATGGCACTCGGATTCCTCTTCAATGCTGCCGGCGTCCAACACTCGGCGGTTCTGCAGCGCCATATGCGGTTTACGGCGCTGGCGGTTATCAATACTCTCAGCTTGGTCGTGGCCACCGGCATCGCAATTGGCGGAGCTATGGCTGGTTACGGATATTGGGCGCTCGTGGCTATGACAGTCGCGGTTCCGCTTATCAGCACGGTGGGATTATGGATGAGCACCTCCTGGATTCCAGGAATGCCGCACCGTCGGATTGGAATTCGGTCCATGATCCACTTCGGCGGCACCCTAACCTTAAATGGCTTGATTGTCTATATCGCCACTAACGCAGAGAAAATTCTGTTGGGCCGCTTTTGGGGTATCGACGCGGTTGGGCTCTATGGAAGAGCCTATCAGCTCATCAATATACCCACAGATAACCTGAATTCGGCGGCCGGCGAGGTGGCGTTCTCAGCATTGTCTCGCCTTCAACACGATCCCATTCGCCTCCGAAGCTATTTCCGCAAGGGATATTCGCTTATTCTGGCCCTAACCGTGCCCAGCACGATCGCGTGTGCCCTGTTTGCCGATGACTTAATCGCTGTTGTTTTGGGGCCACAATGGAAAGCCGCCGGGCCGATTTTTCGCCTACTAGCCCCGACCATACTGGTATTTGCCGTTGCAAATCCTGTGTCATGGCTGCTTACGTCCATAGGGCGGGTGGGCCGTCTCTTGAGGATGGGGTTGGTGATAGCGCCAATCATGATACTGAGCTACTTTCTAGGCTTGCCTTATGGCCCCACCGGTGTGGCATTTGCCTATTCTGCCGTAATGCTGTTGTGGCTTGTTCCGCTCCTACTCTGGGCACTCCATGGAACACCGGTTACTCCGCGCGACATGCTGCTGGCCCTGAGTAGGCCTCTGATCTCAAGCTTGGTGGCTGGTTGCCTCGCCTACGCTGCGCGAATGTTTTTTGGACAATTCTTGCCACCCCTGTCTCGCTTTGCGCTGGAGGGTTGCGTTCTTGTTGTTGTTTATCTGGGAATACTGTTGTTTGTCGCAGGAGAGAGTTCGTTCTATCTGGATCTCCTCCGGACACTGAGAGGATCTTCGTCGGCGGCTGAGGAGAGCCCGGTCTCGGCCTAGCATTTGAGGCTAACAATTCGAGGTGCCGAGCTCTGAGACGGCAAGTCGTCGCTGCCGCTGGCTGCGCCCGCTTTTGTCTATATACAACATATGACCAGACGGAACAGCTGTTGCCATGGCCGACGTGCCTCGTGGGCGGCCGACAACTCTATCCGGGAAATACAGAATGCGCGAGAGTTTCCTGCGCATCACTGTGGCAGAGAGGCCACGGAGGGATATAATAATTACTCCGAAAGCTGCAGCCAGGCTTTGCAGTTCAACTTCGCTTAGATCAGGGGCCGTTGAACGTCAATCCTCTGTCCCGCCTCGGTCAAAGCACGAATAAGAGTGATCGCCGATGTACACCTGTTCAGCTATGCGCCGGTTAGTATGCTTATTCGGAGTGCTGGCGCTTGCGCCCGCGCTCGCCTGGTCCCAGGGAACTTACACCACCAATTTCCCCCTAACTGAGAACCCGATTTCGGAAGGTGGCAAGTGGATTGGAGGCCAGAATGCTGGGGGCAATCTGTGGGGTAACGTGCAGACCACTCCCGGCTTGGCTTTTGGCGTGAGCGAACCCACACAGTACGGCGACGCAACAGCTATTCTGACTGGCGCTTGGGGACAGATTCAAACCGCGATGGCGACGGTAAAAATCAACGTACGTCCGTCCAGCTGCTGTCATGAGGTCGAAGTGCGCTTACGATCTACAATTTCGACCCACAATATTAACGGCTACGAAATCCTTTGTCCGGTTCATAGCAACCCCGGTTATGGTGTTCAGGTCGTGCGTTGGAATGGCGCAAATGGAGATTATGTCTACCTTCCCTGCACGGGATCGCTATGTAGTGTTGCCCACCAATGCTCCAGCGGCGATGTCATTAAAGCCACCGCGTCAGGCACCAACCCGGTAACGATAGTGGTCAACCTGAACGGGTCGGACGTAGTGACAGCGACGGACAATGGCTCAGCCTATAACGGTCCCGGAGGCGCCGCAGGCCCGTGGACAAGCGGCAGTCCTGGCATAGGCTTCTACGATAATCAGGATAACAACTGGAACTACTTCGGCTTTAGTAGCTTCACTGCCACCGACGGACAGGGTCCCGCGCCGCCCACCAATCTTACTGCCACGCCTCAGTAGAGCGTGCACAGGTCCTAAGTAATTTTACCCACCAGTCTCGGCCGACGCTAGATTTCTATTCGACGAGCCACACGGTTGGATCTTCATGACCAGACCACCCAACTAGTCTGAGCGGCCCCTCCCGGACGCCTAAAGGATGCAAAAAGCACTCGCTGTGGTCCATGACGACACAATGACTAGCTCTTCCCCGAGTTGGAGGGAGGAGTGCGTGTCGCAGTCAGCAAGCAAGCTTTTGAACACTTATTATCGTTTCCCGAATAGCCAGCTGGTCCCCCTGGCAAGCTCGGGCTCTTTAAGTGAACACAAAGGCTACTTTCGATTCGGGGAAAGCACGACGTGCTACGGCCGACTTTCCGACGGTCTTGCATCTCGATCGCAGAATTTGGATCTCGATGATGTTCTGTCTCTGGTCAAGATGGACGACAACAGGGTTCGGCTGCCCTTCGACGCCGACGAGGTGGTGGACAACTTGCTTCGCGAGCGGTATACGGCTCACTTTCGCGAGCAAGGCAGTATATGGAATGAGCTGATACGAAAAGCCTACTACCTGATCCGTCCCTGTCTCGGTGTTCCGGTGCGCCGGCACCTCCAAAAAATGCATCTTCGAGGATGGGACCATATAAGCTTCCCGGCGTGGCCTGTCGATACCACGGTCGATCGCATTCACAAGAGCCTGCTAGCCTTGTCGCTTCAGGCGACGAATCTAGACGAGGTGCCGTTCATCTGGTTCTGGCCCCAGAACTACTCGAGCTGTCTCATCATGACACATGACGTAGAGGATCCAGACGGAAAAGACTTTTGTCCGGCACTTATGGATTTAGACGAATCAGCGGGGCTTCACAGCTCTTTTCAGGTGGTACCCGAGAACCGCTACCCTGTTTCACAGTCGTTCCTGGACTCCATTAAAAGCAGGGGCTTTGAGGTCAATGTCCACGATCTTAAGCACGATGGTCGTCTCTACGCCGATCGTGCAGAATTCCTGCGACGTGCCAAAAGCATAAATCACTACGTCCGAGAGTTTGGCGCCGAAGGCTTTCGGTCTGGCATTCTGTATCGTAATGCTGACTGGTATGACGTGTTCGACTTTCGTTACGATATGTCTATCCCGAACGTGGCGCATCTCGATCCTCAGCGCGGTGGATGCTGCACTGTTATGCCGTACTTTATAGGCAATGTAGTTGAGCTGCCTCTCACCTGCACGCAAGACTACACTCTATTCCAGATATTAAGCGACTATTCGATCGATCTTTGGAAACGTCAAATAGGCACGATTCGCCAGAACCATGGCTTGATCAGCTTTATCGTTCATCCTGACTACGTTATCGAGAAACGAGCTCGAGCAACTTACAAAGCTCTTCTTGAATACCTTGTGCATTTGCGAGCCGATGGCACCATCTGGAGCGCCCTCCCGAGGGAAGTGGCTAACTGGTGGAGGCAACGGAGTCAGATGGAATTGATTTATGAGAATGGTCGCTGGAGGGTGGAAGGGCCTGGCAGCGAGCGCGCTCGCATAGCATATGCTAAGTTGTCAGGAAGCCAGGTAACCTACTGCTTTCAGGACTAACGGCAAATGCTTCCGGCTCGATGGCTGGAATGCTCTCCGAACTCGTCTATTCGTAAGTGGTGGCCGCACTCTTCATCTTCAGGTAATACCCCGCACCTTATCGTTAGGAGCGTACCAATCGTGACAACCGATACCATCCGCGACTCGGAAGTAGCGCCGCCAACCACGAGACGAATAACCAAGCTTGCCGAATGCGACGTAGCCGTTATCGGCGCGGGACCATATGGGCTTTCTGCGGCAGCGCACTTGAAAGCCAAGGGTCTTGGAGTGCGTGTCTTTGGGAAGCCCATGGAGTTCTGGGCGACCAAAATGCCTCAAGGGATGTTGCTGCGTTCTCCGCGGGAAGCTTCGAACATTGCGGATCCTGTATCAGCACTTACTCTTGAGGCTTACGAGTCAGCATCAGGCACGGCTCCGACCGCGCCGGTCCCACTTGAGACATTTGTTGCCTATGGAAAATGGTTTCAGCGACAGCTAGGTCCTGTTTTAGACACCACTACAGTCGCGGAGGTCAGACGGGACAATTCACTGTTCGAGGTAGCTCTGCAAGATGGTTCAACTTTCCGCAGCCGCCGAGTAGTCGTTGCTGCCGGGGTTGGTCAGTTTTGCAAGAAGCCTTCCGCCTTCGCCCATCTGCCGGCCGCGCTGGTATCTCACTGTTACGAGGGTCGGCAACCAGGCGAATTTGCCGGCAAGAGGGTGGCTGTGATCGGGGCAGGGCAGAGCGCACTCGAGTCTGCGGCTCTCTTCCATGAGGCCGGAGCTGAAGTGGAAGTGATTGCCTTAATTGAGAGCCTGCGATGGATTGGCATGCATAGCTGGCTGCATCATATGGGACCTCTTTCTCGAATGCTCTACTCCAAGCACGATATAGGACCTCTGGGAATTAGCCGTCTTGTTGCTTATCCACGCCTGGTGTTTCACTTTCCGCTCCCAATCAAGGACAAGATCCGAACTCGGGCTGTTCGTCCCGCAGGATCCAGATGGCTTCCCGCGCGATTGGGTTCGGTAAAGATAACTACCGGCAACAGCGTAAGAAAGGCCGACTTAGTAGGAGACGAAGTTCGCCTGACACTGCAAGATGGCAGCGAGCGGCGCGTGGACCATGTCCTATTGGGAACGGGCTATCGGGTGGACATTTCTAAATACAGCTTCCTTTCGCGAGACCTGCTTTCGCAGATTGACCAGTTGAATGGATATCCGAATGTCACGTCGGGATTCCGCAGCTCGGTTCCTGGTCTGCATTTTGTAGGGGCGCCGGCCGCCCGGAACTTCGGACCACTATTGCAGTTTGTAACAGGCACGGAGTTTGCATCCAGACATTTGGCCGATCACATTGCCAAAAGCAGGGTATCGGTTAGTTAGTCAGAGCGTCCCTGCGACGCGAGTGTTACAGCAACAATGACCGCTATGGCAGCGACCAACAGCACGGGAGCAATCATCGTGGGTGGCGACCACCCAGGCTTGGGCATAGCACGCAGCCTCGGCAGAAGGGGCATCCCTGTTTTCTCGATCGATGACCAATATTCAATCTCTTCCTTTTCCAGATATGTGCGTCAGGCTGTGAGGGTGCAGGATTTAAGAGACGAGAGGAAGACGGTCGAGGCGGTACTCGATATTGGTCGCCGGTTCAACCTCGCAAATTGGGTGCTTTTCCCAACCAGGGATGAAACAGTGGCGGCGTTTTCACGCTATCGCGCAGAATTAGCTGCCAGCTTTAGAGTGACTACGCCCGACTGGAATACTGTTCAGTGGGCGCACAATAAAAAAAACACCTACGAGTTGGCCACCCGCTTGAGTATTCCCTGTCCTGAGACCTTCAATCCCAAAACTCAAGATGACCTTCGGCCGCTGTATGCTAGGTTACCGCTGGCCATCAAACCCGCGGTCAAAGAAAACTTCTTTTATGCTACCGGCTCGAAGGCATGGAGGGCAGAATCCGCTTCTGACCTCCGTCGATTGTTTGGCGCTGCTCGCCGTCACTTGCCACCAGAGGAGATCTTGATCCAGGAGATCATTCCTGGTGACGGCCGACAGCAGTTTTCGTACTGCGCATTTTTCCGCGACGGAGTTTCGCACAGCAGCCTGGTGGCCCAACGGTTGCGGCAGCATCCGTACGAGTTCGGTCGTGCTGCAACTTATGTTGAGACTACCTCCCTTCCCGAAATCGAAGAGCTGTCAGAGCGGTTCTTGAAAGCCATCAACTATTATGGTCTAGTCGAAGTCGAGTACAAACTTGATCCCAGGGATGGTCAATACAAGCTGTTGGATGTTAATGCCAGAACTTGGGGTTTCCACGGCATCGGTTTCCCGGCGGGCGTGGATTTCCCGTATTTATTGTTTTTGGACCAAATGGGCGAGGAGGCAGCTCATTGTCGTGGTAAAGCCGGTGTGGGATGGATGCGGCTGATGACAGATGTTCCAACTGCACTTATACAGCTACTTAGTAGACGGATCGAGGCGCGTTCGTACCTGAGATCACTCAAGCAAGTCAGAACAGAATCTGTATTTTGCAAGGAAGATCCCTTCCCGTTCATCGCCGAGCTCGCGCTTCTCCCTTACTTGATAGCCAAGAAGTATTCTTGATCGCAATATCGTCATGGTCTATTCAAAGACTTCGATCGTCCTCACCTGCACATAGCAAACATGAAGTCATCGTTGGAATACTATTTTTTTATAGGCTTGTCCCTTGCGCCCGTGGTAGCCTGCTGGCCGGCGATTGCGGCAACACTTGCGCTGGCACTTCAGCGAGATGCTTATACACACATCCTCCTTGTTCTTCCTATCAGTATCGGCCTGACGGTAGTCTCTTGGAGCAAACACGAGTGGAAGCCCAGCTCAAGCACTCGTTCGGGTATAGCCGTGTTGGCTCTGGCTGCTCTGATAGGTGTCGCCGGTTTGCGATTGGGTAAGGGTGGGGTGACCGGAGACCTGAGGCTGGCGGTCCAGATGTTGGCGGTGGTTACCTGGTGGATCGGGTCGTTTCTTTGTTGCTTCGGCGTCCGGGTCTTCCGTGGGTGCCTTTTCCCTCTTTTCTTTCTACTTTGGCTGGTTCCTCTGCCAGACGTCGCACTGAACTACATCATCCATTTCCTGCAAGAGGGCACGACCTCGTGTGCCTACGCGATGCTTGCTGCCATAGGAATCCCGGTAATAAAGGATGGCACGACCCTCAGCATTCCCGGGTTGACTCTGCGAATTGTGGAGGAATGCAGTAGTATTCGCTCGAGTATGATGCTGGTCGTTAGTTCGATGGTGATGTCGTATCTGCTGCTACGGTCCTATTGGGCCCGCGGAATTGCGATTCTTGCTGCCCTGCCATTGGCGATCGTTAAGAATGGACTGCGCGTTCTTACATTGGCGGTCCTCGGGGCATATGTAAATCCAGAGATTCTGGACAGCCCGTTGCATCATCAGGGAGGCCCGCTGTTTCTTGCAATTTCACTGCTGGGAATGTTCGCCTTAATTTGGCTGATGGCGAAGGCCGAGAAGCGGACGTACGGAGTTACCATGCTGGCCAACGGCATTCCCCATATTTAGCTGCCCACAACATCTGGCAGTATTTCGAGAATAGCCGGCTGGTTACATATGGCAGTCGCTAACCAGCGCTTGACGATGGAGCGCCGAGCACAACTGCGACATGGTCGGAGCGGGCAGCATTGCGCCTCCGATTTAGGATTCTGCACCCACATGTTGACCACCGTTTCAAATAGTCAAGCCCAAAACAGAAGACATACGGACGGAATGGACGAGACAGAAAGAAAATACGTGCGGCATGGACGGACGTATCGCCGGTTCGATTTGCAATTTCCAGTGCGGATGCGGTTCCGTTCTGGCGACACCCGCATGGAAATTGAAGGTGTCAGCAAGAACGTAAGCATTGGGGGGCTACTGGTTAGAACTGCGTTTGCGATACCGGAGCATACGCTGGTCTCTTTTGTGATGAGCCTTCACAGCAGGGACGCCGTTCGGCCGGTTCACCTCATGGGAGAAGGTGAGGTTGTCCGCCTGGTGGAGTATGCAGGAGTCTATCTGATGGCGGTCAGATGTAACGAGCCTATTGTGCACCTCGAGGAATTCCTGCGCGACAGCAACGAGACGGCACCTGCCGACGAACGCAAACTCACTTAAGTACCCTATTCTTGGCAACCAGAAATTAAGAAAAGGCGCTCATGGTGAGCGCCTTTTTTTGTTTAGTTATTGTCGGATCGGCAGGATCAGGAAGCTGACGTGCCACTCGGACAGGTCACAACGGCTTTTCCACGCGCGTAGTCCGACGCGAATAGCAGACTGCCACCATGCACGCGACGCTGGCAAGGCTGAGATACGTCAATGCCGAGCCTCCGTCGGGCGCAGAGAACATGAAAAACTCCTGCTCCGAACAGCTCGGGCCGGTGCATGGAGGTGTCAAGATAAGCATATTCGAGTAGTCGCCGCTGCCATAGTTCTGTTCGGCCTGCAGCAGCAGACCCCCGGTAATTTTCGTGCTGCCGCAGTTGTTGCCTGCTCCAAACACGTCGTTGCAAATACCGGCGCCGTCGCCGAAGTTTTTTAGCCAGGCGATGACGTCGGCCGGATCAAAGACAGCCCATAGCGCGAAATGGTACTCCCCCTGCGTGAAGCCAGTCTTGGTCATCATCCCGGCTGCCAGCCAGCCTGCCTGCTCATATAAGGCAGCTGCGTTCTGCATCGATCCCCAAACCGTGCCGCCCAGATTGTTTGGATCGAAGCTGCGAACGGTGTAGGTAGCGGGATTGAAGTTGGTTTCATCCTTGAAGTCGTCGCAAATCATCTGGAAAGAACTCGAATTGCTCAGGTTCGTAAAGCTATACGGACCTACGTAAACGTTTTCCAGAATATTATTCGACGGGGGATTGTTCATTTGGGCCTGCAGCGTGCTTGCTTCACAAATAGCAGCAAAGGGCCCGCCGCACAAAGCGAGGAACAGAACAACCTTACCGATGTTCCAGCTCTTCCTCATTCGAGCTACTCCTCTCTCGTTCTTAGGGAGAGGCCTTTTGGTACTGGCCAAATCCTCAGACACACACTGTTAACGTTTACAGAGTCGTACCATTCCTTTCACCCGTCAAGACTGATAATTTCTGCAAGGGGTTGCAAGTCGTTGCAACATGTAACGCTATGAAAAAAGGCGGCTTATCTCGATAGAGGCAGAAATCTCTCAGGCCAAATGGCAGACGCGGCAGGAACGGCGCTGCCCGCGAGAGCCGGGATTATCGGATGGTCGGCCTGATATCTGAGTCATTAACACCCGCCTCGTTATCCAAAGCCGGAGGGGGGACCTACGTCGTCAGAGACTGAGCGACTGCTACCCGCTTCAGCTCCACCGCGTGTCGACGGTTAAGATGGGCGTATGTGCAATCCAGCACCATCCCACAGGACTTCACCATTCTGGTTGAGGATTTGGGGAGTTCTCACCCTGCTGACAGTGTGCGCGACTCTCGCCGCGGGCATTATTCCTTTTGATGCGCCTCAGAATGACGTCAGCCGGGCGGCGGAAGGAAGCGGGATCGTCCTCGGCCGTCACGGTATCGTCTTGAGTTCGCAAACGCTGGATCTCGCCGGCGGCGGGCAAGCCGGCAGCATCGAGCTGTGGCTGCAACCCGCCCGCACGTGGACGAGGGGTTCGCTCCTCTCCGTCTACGACTCCTCGAAGAATCGTTTGTTCAAACTACAACAGGACTACACCGATCTCGTCCTGCGTCTGGGGGATGAAGACACCGGAGCCACAGGACGAGTCTTGCGAGTCAAGAACGTTTTTCGCAAGAAGCAGCCTTTCGTCACTGTAACTTTCGACGGGCTGGCAACGTCAGTCTATGTCGACGGCGAGCTAGCGGAGAGGTCGACTGAGTTCAAGCTTTCCGGTGGCGACCTTTCCGGCCAACTGATTCTCGGCAACGCGCCCTTTCGCAATCAGGGCTGGCCTGGAG
>Ga0335085_10008338_pt1 | contig 15825 bp, 7 predicted proteins | sample Lox_Sample_45_FD_206712 | JGI IMG/M metagenome (GOLD analysis project Ga0335085, IMG submission 206712) | Soil microbial communities from Loxahatchee National Wildlife Refuge, Florida, United States - Lox_Sample_4.5 | ecosystem: Environmental > Terrestrial > Soil > Wetlands | place: USA: Florida...
CAGAGATATGCATTTTTCTAATCGATACAAAAAGGCCTTACCACAAGGGGAACAAGGTGGCTGTAGTTCTCGAAATTAAAGCGGGGCCGATGTCCGGCGAAAAGATCGTTATCAGGACCGGCGAGACGGTTACTTTTGGCCGAGCTCCAGGCAAAGCAAATTTTGCCCTCGCGCATGACACGTTCATGTCCGGCCTCCACTTCGCCGTCGAATGCGGCCCTCAAGGCCCCTTCCTCAAAGATCGAAACAGCAGCAACGGCACCTTCCTCAACGGCGCCAAAGTGAAAGACTCGCCCCTCACAACCGGCGACGAAATACGCACAGGCCAAACATCTTTTTCCGTCCGCCTCATCGCCGACGACAAACTACCGGGAGCCCCGCCCGCCGCAGCCGCGCCGCCTCCGCGATCCGCGGCGCCAGCGCCACCGCCCGAACAGTTTCGCAGCGCAAGCGCAATCCTGGACGCGGAGCCCAGAGCCACTGCGCGGCCGCAACCCGAGATTCCGATGCCGCCGCCCGCGCCGGTGGCAGCCCCGCAAATTCCGCGGTCGGCGCCGCCACCTCAGCCTCAGCCGCCGCCAGTTCGCGCGGAAGCCAAACTGAGTGCGCCGTCCGCGCCATTTCCGGGCCAAAAGGCGGTTTTTACGGTCGGAAGCTGGGCCTTTTCGGTCGTTCCGCAGGGCTGGACAGTCAAAGATGAATTCGGAATGGAGAAAGCAGGAAAAGACGACGGCTTCCCGATAACGCTGACGGCAACCGAAGAAATGGTCCCCGGCAACACAGCGCTCGGCCCATTCGTTGAATCCCAGCTCTCGATGCTCCGCCAATACCTGAAGGACCCAAAGATCGAAGCCGCCATCCCGCCGCAAATCCCCGGCGCGGAAGAAAAGGCCTCCGTCGACGTCCGCTACTCGACAAACGACGGCAAAATCATCTTTTACCGCCGCCTCTACGCCCGCAGCGCAAACACAATCGGCACAATCACTTTGATGACGCTCGACGCGGATTTCCCATCAATCCGGCCTGCTTTTGACTCAATCGTAGGAGGGCTAGCCTTCCAGCTGAAGGTACCTGCGTAAGAAAGGGTTTACACCAAAATTTGCATGCGTTCCCGGCGCTTAATACGAAGACGTCGCCGCTGGAACAACCGCCTGAATATTGAACTGATCCACCAGGAATTTCTGAGCGGCCTGCCTCTCCGGTGTATCGGCCACCGGAGTCGCATTCAGAAACAAGATATAGGATTCCGCCGCGCCGTCCATATCCCCTTCCTGCACCTGCTTCTGCGCCCGCGCATATACCTTGGCCGGCAGCGACGCCACGCTCTGCCTCACCGCCTGCGTCAAGTCGTCACGAACCGCATTCTCCACATTCGTAAGGAATTGCATGTCGTCCGGAATCGTCCCGCTAGTACGAACGCCGCCAGTATCCTCTGGCTTAACGTTCTCGAGAATCGAATATTTCTCACTGTTCTTCTTGCTCACCGGATGGTCCGGCTCAACCGGATTCCCCAGCGAATCGTTGATTCTGTACTGAAGCTGAACCCCCGCGCTTAAATCCACATCCTTTTCTGTATACGTATAGGGCTTAATGATGTCCTTCGGCAGCGTCTTGGGAATCGAATCGAGTTTCGCGTGCGCGTCGCTCACCTGTTTCTGGTCGGTAGTGACCTTTCCCGTGGCGTCTTCAATATCTTTCTTCTTCCCTTTGCCCATCAGGCCTTGTAATGCCGCCTGATCGGTCTGCAAATTCAGCGTCGCCGCTTCGTAGTCGCGGTTCGCCTGGTTCCACGCCTCGTTCGGAACTTCCTGCTCGCCGGCGCGATACGTCGATTCCTTCGGCACCTCTGTTGGCACTTCCGCCCTGTAATGCTCCAAGACGTCGCCAATCAGCTGAAAATTGGGCTCGATCAACGGCTTATCGCCGGGCCGGATCACGCGCACCGGCAATCCGGAAGTTTCTAGACCTGTAGCAATCGCATCGGCAAGCTGGTCGGCGAAACCAGCACTGTCCCGCCGCGAAGTCTGATCGCGAAACTCCACACGAATCGACAGCCGCGAACGCATTTGATAAGCGGCCGCTTCTTGAGTCATGGCGTCTCGAACCGCGTCCAGATTCGACGCCTTATATGGCAATGCCTTCTGCAAATACGACCACGCCACACCCGCGCCAGACCCCAGCGGCTTAGCCATATACGTTTGCGCCTGTGCCAAATAGTAGTCGCTCAACTTATCCGCAAGGTTATTTATGCGGTCGTTCAGGCTCGGATCGTTGTTCAGTGCGTAGGCCTTTTTAAGATAGCCGTAGGCACGTACGATCTCCACTTCGTCCGCTAGCCCACGAATCGGATCATGGGCCTGCTGAATCTGGTTCGCCGCGTTGGAGGCCGCCTGAATGTAAACGGGAGCGAGACGCTGCATCTCATCCGTCACCAGAGCATGAGGCCCCGCCGGAAGGCTATCGAGCACTTCATACGCCTGGATATATTGCTGCTGCTGACCGAAGGACTGGCTCTGCTGCATCGCCGCCTGAGCCGCGCTCTTATCCTGCGCCACTTGCCATGCGTGTTGCGCGTTCTTCAACGCGACGGCAACTTCATTTGTTTGCTTGACGGCGGCGGCTTTTTGCAATTCCTGGACCGAACCCTGCCAATCCCGCGAGTTGCCCAGATCCATACCGCGATTAAAGTGATATGCGTAATCGGCATCGATCACCGCAGCCACTCGCGGTACTTCGCTGCTGAACGAAATATAGGCTGCAATCGCCGTCATCGCGTCGTCGAATTGTTTCTCGGCAACGAATGACTCCGCCGATTTCAGGCTTGATTCAAGTGCCAACGCTTGCGCAGTCACCAAATTCTGGAATGCCGTGCCCTCCGAATACCGGGGGTTTACGGAAACGATAGAACTGCCCAGCGCGAGGGCTGCCGTCAAATGCGCATAACCGGTCGTGTGAGCGGTCAGAGCCGTCTTATAAAGGTCCAGTTCACTCTTGCCGCGCTGCGTCAGTGAAGCGAGTTCAGCCTGAATCTCGCCGCCGAGCGCGCTTGCGTCACTCTGTCCCGGCACCGCAGCCAAGGCTTGATCGGCGTCCGCCTGCGCTTTCTGTAAGGTCGGGAACGGTCCCGTGCCCCTGGCGGACTGCTTGTATGCGGCCAATCCGCTTTGGCCATCCTTGACGAGCAACGTTGCAAGCGACTGCTTCGCGTCCGCCGAATGGGCGGACGACGGATCCTTCTTCAGGTAGTCCTGCCACGACGCAATTGTGGACGCGCGGCCCGCGCGCAAAAACTCACCGAGCTCCGCATCCGGTGAGGCCGCGAAAACAATCTTCACGCCGGGCTTCAACGGAGGAAGGGCTGCCACTTCTCCGCTCTCCGAAGGCATCACACGCGCGGTTAAAACCGCTTTTCCCGCAATCTCGGTGGGCGTCATCGGGGCATTCTTCTCGAATTTCACGTTACTCGGAGCCACGCAGGAACTCCCTCCATCTCTTGTGAGGACCAATCCATCGGACTGCGTGTATTCCAGTGTCATGTCCGCGGCCAAAACGATTTTGGGCGAGTCCCCGTAGGCCCTCTTCGTAATCGCGTCCCCTGACCCGCAGCCCCGAAGCTCATTCTTGTTGTTGATGGTAACGGCTGTAATCAGAACATACGCAGGACCATTTGGTCCGTCGTACAGTTCCACGGCGGATAAGGGCGCATCTTTCGCGGATGCGCTCTGCACCAGCAGCGCCACGGTGAAAAGCACCATCGCGAGCAGGCGACAATGAAAATGACGGATAGAAACACTGTTGGGAATGTGCCTAGACGGAACCATGTCCTCTGAACCCCTGGGTGAATTCAGTTTTCGGGAGTTGCCGGCCGCAATACCCCATTGCCCAGCCAGCATGAACGTCATGATAATATGCCGGAGCCGTAGGGAGTCAAGCTCCCTGAAAATCTCGTGGGACAAACCGTACTGGGTGCGTTTTGCAGCAATTTTTCCCAAACTCTGGCTCCCCGGTCGAATTGGAGTTTCTCCGGCCGTTGATTAGAATGGGCCAACCATTATGCTCAAAAAACTGGGCAAGTACGAGCTGATTGAACAGGTCGGCCGTGGAGCGATGGGCGAAGTATATAAAGCCCAAGACCCGTTTATCGGCCGGCTCGTCGCTCTTAAAACGATCACTGGTGCGCTCGTCGGCAGGCCCGATCTTTTGGAGCGCTTTTATCAGGAAGCCCGCTCGGCAGGTGCGCTCCAACACCCTAACATCGTCACCGTTTACGAGCTTGGCAAGGAATCCGAGACTCCGTTCATTGCCATGGAGTTTCTCGAAGGCGAGAGTCTCGAATCGATCATCGAACGCCGTCCGGTCCTGACACTCACGCGAAAAGTCGGCTACATCATTCCCGTATGCCGCGCGCTCGATTACGCCCACAAACGCGGCGTCGTCCATCGTGATATCAAGCCCGGCAATGTGATGATCACAAAAGATGGCGGCGTGAAAGTCGTCGACTTCGGCATCGCGCGCCTGATGGATTCGTCGCATACGCAAACGAACACAATTATTGGCACTCTGGGTTACATGTCGCCGCAGCAAATTCGTGGCGAGCGCGCCGACGAACGCAGCGATATCTGGGCTACTGGCGTGATGCTCTATGAATTGCTCGCGTATCAGCGGCCGTTTGATGGCGCCAACCAGACGGCTTTGATGCTCAACATCGCGAGCGACGACACTCAGCCCGCACCCATCAAGACTCTGGCTCCGGATTGCACGCCAGCGCTCGAAGCCCTGCTGGCCAAGATGCTCCAGAAAGACATCGCACAGCGATATCAAACGATGGAGGAAGTCCTTTTCGACTTTGAGCCGATCTGGCGCCGCCTGCAGGAAGCCAGCGTTGCCGAGATGATCGCCGGCTCGGAAGATTTAATTCGTTCGAAGGACTTCACTCGCGCACGCGACGTCTTGCGCCGCGCTTTGCAGATCGACAGCCGCAACAGCCGGGCAAAGACGCTTCTCGAACAGGTGAACGTCGAACTCCGCCAAACTGTCGTTCGCTCCCAGCTCAATTCGGCTCTGGAACGTGCGCGCCAGTTGATGGGTGAGGGACGCCACAAAGAGGCGAAAACGGAAGCGGAGGGTGCGCTAAAGCTCGATCCGGAAAACGCGCCCGCAAAAGAGCTGATCGCCGAAGCGGATCGTGCCGCCGACCGCGCACGCAAAATCGAAGACACTCTGCGTGCCGCAAAACAAAAACTCGCCGAAGGCGCGCTCGAAGATGCCGCCGATCGTGCGAGACAGGTGCTCGACTGGGAAGCCGAAAATCCTCTCGCGCGGGCCTTGCAAAAACAAATCGAAGAACAGATCGCACAGCGTGAAGCTCGCAAGCGCCTTGCGGACATATTGCAACGCGCCCGGAGGCTGTGGGCTGATCAGAAAGTAGAAGAATGCATCGCGCTGCTCAGCGATGCACAGAAGAAGTTTGCAGACGAGCCTGAAATCGCTCGCCTGATGGAAATTGCGAAGCACGAGCAGGCCGAACAGCGCAAGCGCCAACTGCTTGCAGACGTGAAGGCGCTCCTTGCCGACCAGCATTTCGATGAAGCACTCGCCGCTACAGACGCCGTCGCGAAGGCATATCCCGGCGACGGAGCCACGAAGAAACTGCGCGAACTCGTCATGCAGGAAAAAGAGGAAGTGGCACGTCAGAAAAAGCTGCAAAAGGATATTGCCGACCTGCAATCACTGGTTAACGCCGAGAAATATTCAGAGGCGGTGTTTCGTGGCGAAAAGCTCCTGCGTGAATATCCGCGGCATGCGGAACTTTTCGATCTGATGAATTTCGCGCGCGCAGAGGCAGCTAAGCTTGAGCAGAAACGTCTGGCGGGGGAGGCGCTAAAAGAAGTCGATCAACTCCTGCAGCAATCCAAGTTTCAGGCCGCAATCTCTTTTGCAGAGCGTGGACTTGCGCGTTTTCCGCACGACCCGGGCCTGGAATCCGCGCTTGAGCAGGCCCGGACCGGCGCAAAGCAAGCCGAACGCCAACAACTCCTGCACCAGCGCATCACAGAAATCGAATCGAAGCTGAAGGCAGGGCATCAAACTTCCGCCGCGGAGCTTGCGCGCCAGACCATCGCGTCTCTGGGCGCCGACGAGCAAGTCGACAATCTTTTGCACCAGGCCGAAGAGGCGGTCGCGCAAAAGCGTGAGAAAGAAAAAGAGCGCGCCAACAAGGTCGCCGAGGCACAGACCTTGATTGCGGACGGCCGCTTCATCGACGCGACTCAAATCCTGCAAGCCGGAATTGCGACACAGATGTTCTCGCGTCAGGATCCGCGCGTCGAACAGCTTTTCCGCGAGATCGACCAGCGGAAGGCCGAAAGCGCGAAACCTTCGCAGCCTCCATCCGCGGCCAACACCGCCCTGTCCGTAACGCAAATCGTTCCTCCCGCGAACACGGTGAGTAACACGGGTACAAGCGCGCCGGGAAACAGCACCTTCTCAGCGACCGTTGTTTCAGAAACGTCCTCAGCACTGGGAAAAACCTTTGACCCTAAAACAGCGGCAGGCCCAGCAACTCCGCAACAAAGCGAGCGGCTAACTTTCGAACGCGACAGAACTCCTCTCGCCATGCAATCAAGGGAATCGAGCGGGGCGCCGGTGATTCTGATTATCGTCGGTGTTGCAGCCCTGATCGCCATCGCATTTGTCGGCTTGCGCTTTTTCCATGGCAATCCCGGCCCGACGCCGCAGGAAACTACATTACAGCAGGAGGCGCAGCAGCAGGAAAAGCTAAAGGACTGGCCCGGCGCCCTCGCCAGTTATAGAAGCCTTGCCCAACTCAACGGAACTCTCGCCAACGACGCCAACGCGCAAGTCACTCGCCTGCAAGAGATGATCGACAAGGAGAACTCTCTCTTCGGGCAGGCGCAAGGCGACGCAGCCTCAGGCGATTTTTCGGGTGCGCGGAGCCTATATCAACAAGTGGCGGACCTTCATGGCGATCGCGAACAGGAAGCCCTCGATTCCGTCGGCAAAATGACCACCGCGCTAAAGCCCGTTCTCGCGAAACCTGCGCCAGCGACTCATCCGGCGCCGCCTCCGCCGGTCCGCGCCAAAGCGACTAAGAAGCCCGAGAAAAAAACGCCCGTGCAAACAGCCAGCACGACCGCCGCGCCAGCGCAGCCTGCACCGGCGCCTGCTCCGCAAGCCGAAGCGCCCAAGCCGACGGCAAATTGCCAGCTCATCCCCAGCGACATCCCGCGCTACCTCGAGATGGCAGACAACAATCGCGGCCGCGGAAAATATACGGATGCCGAACGCGAATACAACTCCGTCCTCCAGTGCGATCCCGAAAACGAGCGCGCCCGCAGTGGACTCGCTCGCACCAAGCAAGCCGAAGCGATTCCCTCTGCACCGCAGTAAGCACGAATCGCTGCGAGCAATTCGGTTTTCCTCCGCTTCCCCCGCCGCGCATTCGTGTACAATCTCCGCGGGTAATGCCCTCTTTTCGGCCCAAAACAATTCCCCGCAAGGATGGCCCCATGCGCAAGGCGGTTCGAGCACGATGCTATGCACTTCAAATCCGCGCAACAAGTAACGCTAGAGCAAGAGCCATCACCACACTCTGTGCGTGTCTCGGCGTCGCATTAGCGGCGGCGATCGTCACACAGCTCCTTCCGGCCACGCACGCCCAAGCCTCGTCTGAAGCGGGCGGTAATTATCTGGTCTATGTCGGCACATACACGAGCAAAGCTTCCACGCCTACGAGCAACGATTCCGTGCCCACGGGCAGCAAAGGCATTTACGCGTATCGTTTCAATGCCGCAAGCGGCGAAATTGAATCTTTAGGGTTGGCCGCGGAATCCGAGCAGCCATCTTTTGTGGCCGTCGATCCACAGCGCAAATTTCTCTATGCCGCTAACGAAACCAATACGTACCAGGGACAGCCCAGCGGCGGTGTAACCGCCTTCTCGCTCGACCGGGCGACCGGGAAACTGACATTCCTCAACGAAGTTGCTTCGCGTGGCGCATCACCCGCGCACATTGCAGTCGATCACACCGGAAAATATGTAGTCGTCTCGAATTACTACGGCGGCAATCTCGCTGTCTTCCCTATTCTTCCCGATGGGAAACTCGGTGATGCGACCTCCGTCGTGCAGCATCACGGGTCAGGTGTGAATAAGGAGCGCCAAGAAGCCCCGCACGTGCACGAAGCCATCTTCTCGCCGGACAATCGCTTCGTACTTTCCACCGATTTGGGCCTGGACGACGTGTTTGTCTATCCATTCGACGAAAAGACAGGTGACCTCGGCCCGCGGCCGCGAGTCTTGAGCCTCACCGGCGGTTTTGGCCCGCGCCACATGGCGTTCTCGCCCGACGGAAAATTCGTTTACCTCGTCTCCGAAATGGGTTCAACGGTCACCGTCCTGCCATTCGATCCGAGCAACGGCAACATAGCCGCGCGCCAAACGGTGCGCCTCGCTCCAGTTAGCGACGCTCCCGAGGAAAGATCCGGAGCCGAGATTGCCGTAGGCCGCTCCGGGAAATTTCTCTACGCATCGAATCGCTTCGACAATTTGATTGGCGTCTACTCGATCAACGGCGACACAGGAATGATCGAACAGGCTGAAACTGTTCCGCTCGATGGCAAAACACCTCGCGACTTCGCGATCGATCCCGGTGGCACCTGGTTCTGGGATGCCAATCAGGATTCCGACAATATCGTGCTCTACAAGATCGATCAGCGGCGAGGCGGCCTTTTGCCCGCGGGCATTACGTTGAAGATCGCGGCACCCACGTGCGTGATTTTTGTACCGATCTCCTAGGCGTCTATTTTCCATTCGACAGCGCTGATCGCGCGGCACCAATCTAAAGGATTCACCAAGCGGAAATTGGGAAGAGGACTGAGGGCCATGTACATGGTCCTGCCTATTGGCCAAGGTCCGGTCGCGCGCTAACCTAAAATCCGCAAAATCCCGGCTTCTCCGTTTCGAAAAAGGGGCACGGAATTCCATTTAGTCAAAAATGCGACGGTCCGGTTGAGAGCCTCGTAAAGAATTATGCTTCCAAATTTTCACACTACTTTCATTCGCGCGCGCCGCGGATACGGAGATAGTTTCGCAAAGTCTTTCGCCACTAAGAGCTACACAACCGTGCCCACGTCTGTTTGCTTTGCCACGCGCTCCGTGGAGTCTTCGACGCAACCTCGCTACGAGATCATCCGAATGCGGAGGTTTCGAAAAGAGATTTTGCTGCCTGGAGGTCCGGCGCACTGCAGACCGATGAGACCCTTGGATTTCGCTTTCGTTGTGTCGTCATCGATGAGGATCGACATGACATGTCCATTGATGATCTGAACGGCCGTATCGCCGTGCGCAATCAAATCGACTTGGTTCCAATCGTCGATTTTGAAGTAACCGCCAAGCTCCTGCCGGTCGCCAAGAGTCGCGATAAGCCGCGGATTCTTCCCAGCTTCGGTGCGAACCACTTGCCCGCGAAATGCGATGATGCCCCGGCCAAAGCCTTCAGCGACCTGGCCAGGAAACGTGTCCGCAAAATTGAAATCGAATTGATATCCGCCCAGGTTCCATTTCGCCTCGCGCGGATCAGGAGGCGGAGCGCCCGCGCGCCCCGGATTCAGCGGCGCGATATGGCTGCGATACTGAATGCCACTGTCCGCGCCTGCACCTTCCAACTTAATTTCAAGCTTTAGCTCGAAGTCCGCAGGTTCTCCACCTTGCCAGACAAGGAAAGTCTGCCCGAATCGAGACGCCTGAACTCCCTCAGGCGGCGTCGGCCGCTCGCTCACAATCACGCCGTCGACCACTCTCCACACATCAGGATTGCCGTCCCAACCGTTCAGTGTGGCTCCATCAAACATTTCCGTGTAGCCGGTTCGGTCGTCGAAATCGATCGGATCCGGTTCCCGGAAAATCCCGCGCCCGCGCCCTGCACCTCCTAAAAGAGCGCTCGGCGCGTCAGCCGCAGATGGAGCTTGTCCCATCGCCGGCGTTTGCGGCGGTTGTTGCGATTTGGCTGGACCGCCACTTCGAGCCCGAACAGCCGCCGCAAAAGCAAGGGTGACTATTAGAGCAGACGATAGACCGACTGAGCGAAAGCTGGTCATTCCTAGACTCCGGTGCACTTACGACGGTGCGCGCGATGATGCAATGGGCCGTGACGGTATCACGCAATGCCAGCAGTTCGCAATGAGAGGAGAAAAAAATCCAATAGGAGAACGCAAGGAATCAAAAGGAAAGCGCTGCCGCGAGCGAGCCCACGGCAGCGCCGTCGGTGTTAGTGGCGACCTGCCGGACCGGCCGCCATGCGACCTGCTCCATCAGGCCTACCAGCGGGTGCTGCTGCCGGAGCGGCGCTCGGCGCAGCCATTGGCGCACTCGGCATCGCGCTTGGCGCAGCCGAGTTTCCCATGCTACGCGACGACATCACGGAGGGATTCGGTCCTGCCGAAATCCCACCGCCGGTATTGACGGACGGCCCGTTGGCACCAGCGGCACCACCGCCGTGCGCCATCATCACAGGCAAGCGCGCGGGCGACGGTCTAGTCGCGGCTCTCGCTTGGCCATTAGGCCCACCGCCTGTAACTGCGGAAGGCTGGGGCCCGTGATACCGCGAGTCGATAGATATCTCACCATTCTGGCGCATCACAGTGGGTACCGTTCCTCCCATCGTACGGCCAAGCGGTGCGTGAATCGCTTGCGGTCCCGAAAAGAAACCGTGGTGGTTCAGGAAAGTATCGGGGTTCACTTCGCGTCCCATCACGACACTTGAAGGCGCAACGTGAGCAGGCGCGGACGTGGGTGCTGCCGTGCGCATAGTGATGCGCGGACCAATCACCGTCACCGGACGCGCAGTCACGCCACTCCGCAATTGCGGCGCCCCTGTGCGCGCGAGGTTCTTGTCGATCCCGACAGGATGCACAATTACGGGGCTTCCCCGCCGCAGCGGAGTGCCTTGCTCAAGAGTCCCTGGAGCAACCGCCGTCAAGCAGCCTTCCGCTGTAATCGAACACGCGCCGCCGCGACTGCCGATCGGTGCCCAGCCCACCCAGCCCGGACCGTCATACCAATTCACGAGAGCCGGACTCCACGCGTCCAAAGAACCCGGCATCCAAAACCAACCCATGGACGCATCGTAATTCCAGAAGCCATTGTGGAAGGGCAGCCATCCCCAGGGCTCGGCGGAAATCCACGTGAAACCCCAATTGGGATAATAACCCCACATACCGGCCGAGTATGGCGACCAGCCCGCTGGCTCATAAGGCGCCCAACCGTAACCGTAGCCAGGGAAGAAGCTCCATGCCCCGTACGTATCGAGGTCGGCCCATCCATACAGCGGATGATTCAACGAAAGCGACGCGTCGTCCGTCGCAAGAACCGCCTGCTTGTCTCGGGCCTGCGTCCACTTATCCCATTCGTCTTTTTGAAAGCCGTTTGTGACGTTGAACGCCACGACTGTGTTCGGATCGTAGGTCAGTACGCGATTCTTGCCGACGTCTTCCGTCTTGCCGTCGTGTTCGGCCTGAACCTCGCCCTCAAACACCTCAACGCGCAACGAATCATTGTTGAAGTTAGTACGGAATTCCGCTTTGCCGTGTACGGTGATCGTTACGCCGGAAGCATCTACTTCGTACTGATCGTGGTGCTCTGGGGTGAAGTGAAACGTCGCGTAACCCTTGCTGAGAGTAAGCTTGTTGATCCTATCGCCCTGCTGCGTGAGGGCTAACTCTGTAAAGTCGATCTCGGAGCCTTGTCCGAGCCGGGCGGTTGACCCATTCTCAAACTCAATTTCAGCGAAGCTGTCCGCGGAAGTCGCGACCGAAAAGCCCTCCTGGAGCGGCGTGTTCACTGCGCCGGCACTCCAATCGGTCTCGCCCGCGTGCCGCACAGCGACTTCGCCCTGGACGAAACTCAAGCGCACGATCCGCACGTGCAGCAAAGACATTGATGCGGTGTTTGGGCCGGTATCCCCGGCCACAGGACGCGGCGCAGCAACGGCCACTAGCGCCAGAAGAATTGGCAAAAACCATCGCGTATATTTCATTGAACACCTCGCGGCCCGCTACTTCATTTCGGAAGGATCATACGATGGGGACAGGCCCGCCCCAATGCTCCGGCGTGAGAAGTCTTAGACCGCCAACCCCGTTGTAGCGGGACTTCCATTTTCTCGGTACTCCAACTTCTCCTAAAATACACCCTTCGGGCCCGCCACACAATCAATGATGCAAAAACAACCTCCGCGGTTAGCTGCGTGGGACTTATCGGCCAAGCGTTGAATAAAGGATGGATCGGGCCGGTTCGCTCCGATTGCTTTCAATCGGTTGCACCCCCGGCTGCTCCTGCTCCCCTTTCTCTTGCGCACGGGGAGTCGCCGTCTGCGCGACAGCTACGCCTTGCGGTTCGTCGGAGACGGGCTTTTGTGCCGTAGGTTCTACCACTCCGTTCTCAGCCGCAGGCGGTGGCACCGGAGGAGTGCCGCGCCCTGGAATGGCCCAGTCCGCAAGAAACCGGTCTCGCTGCCGGACCAGCGACGGTTCGTCCGCTGCCCGAACTGCGTTTTGCGTGACGAGCCGATCAAGGGCGTCCCCGATTCGCTCCAGTTGTACAACCAGAATATCCGTGACCTCGGATGTCTTGCGTTCGATTCGGCGGGAATTGGTCATCGCCACGATAAAACCGACAAGTCCCAAGAGAATGAGGCACCCGATCAGGAGATACAAGCCAGGAAGGGTAACCGATTGGCTTCCAACGGAAATGGTAACGTCCGAGAGCATAGCTTCCCCCGGCTGGGATTTCCGCCGATCATACTCATACGGTTGAACGAACTCAAGCGCGCGTTTGCATTATGAACGCTCGATTATTTGGCCGCTATCTTTTCGGGGAACGAATGTAGGCGACACCGTAGCGGAATAGTTTGCCGCCCTTCAGCTCCGAGACATTTGCGATTTGCGCCGATACGAAGATACTCATTCCAGGCTCGTACGGCACCGCCGCTTCGATAGCCGTCTCCACCGAATAGTGGCGCTCGCTGCGAAAGCTGAAGCCGCCGCGGGACATGTCTTCACAAGGCACGATTTCCTCACCCCAGCCCGACGTCCGTATGCACGCGTCGAACTTCACCTGAGTGCGCCGTTCCCGGCGGCGATTCGGCTGCGCAGGCTTGGTATGCTGGGCAGGCGCCGCCGGAGCCGACGTGGCCTGAGGTGTTGCCGTTAAAATCGGCGCCGAGTCGATCGGCAATCGGATTTCCCTGTGCAACATCGTGGGCGGCGCACCTCTTCCGCGGGCCGGCAACGCATGGTCAGCTTTCGGCGTCGTGATTTTCCAAACGGTTGACAAACTGCAGCGCGAGCAGTAGCGCAGCATGCCCTGATTCACGGCGTATACGTCCATCTCGGTCGCATCGAACTGCAGCGAAATCTGCCTGTGGCATCCTGAGCATTCCAGCGTGATAGGGATCAATTCATCTGGCAAAGCCTTGGCTGGAGGAAATTCGATGCGCCAAAAATCGATATCCGGATCAGTGAACGCAACTCCATATATATGCCCGTCCTCGCGCTCGCCGATCTGACCGCAGACTCGGACCTCAGTCTCGCGGTTATTCGAAATGAGGCGCAAGTATGCCTCCTGCTCTGGAATGAGTTTGTGGTGGCAGATTACGCTGGCGCCGTGCAGGCTCAGCACAAGCGTTCGGGTCCGTTCGGAAAACTGCCGCCCTGCGGCATCTCCCCCGGATAAAATAATCGGAATCTCTTTGGATATGCGTCCGCTTCGGCGCAACGATGTGGACGTCTGTGTGGGCTTTGTGCTCACAACGATCATCGCGAAACACTTCCCGGCTCAAACCCGGTCTCACTGACTCTTATCGGCGCACGGACGAAAAAGGTCAGCGGTTTTGGCTCATGGGGCGCTAAAGAGCAAATAACGAACGAAGACGCCGTTGCAATGCGCCGAAAAACGAACGGAAGTGACAAAATTTGTCGCTTTCGCGTACCGGAACAATAGAACTGACCGCCCATTGCTTCGAGCGCTCCCGGCCCGTCAAAATTGAGGGCGAAGACACGGCCGAGTTCCGGAGGAGAGCTACCGCCATATCCGGGCTGGGTATCTTCAATCAATTAGACTCACGAGAGGATTGAGCAGCTAAAAGTAAAGTTATGCCGATCATCGACGAGGACACGACGGTTCTTTCGTCGGGCGAGCAGCCTGAGCAGGTCTGGACAGGAGGCACGGGCGGCCTGAAGGCTTCGCTCGATGCGCTACAGGCGCGCCTGGCGGTGCCGCCTCGGTACGAGGTGATCGAGGAACTCGGCCGCGGCGGCATGGGCATTGTTTATAGAGTTCGAGACATCGAGACCTGTGAGGTCGTCGCAATCAAGATTCTCAAACCCGAGATCGCGGCCGATCTCGCGATGCGCGAGAGTCTGCGCAAGGAAGTCTGCCTTGCGCGCAAAGTTACTCATAAAAACGTCTGCCGCATTCACGAATTCACCCGCTCGGAAACGACGGTTTGCGTCTCAATGGAATATGTGTGCGGTGAGACACTGCTCTCCAAGATGCAACGCCGGGGCGCGCTGGCACCGGTCGATGCAGTCGAAATTGCGATGCAGATCTGTGCGGGTCTTGCCGAGGCGCATGCGCAGGGAATCGTACATCGCGACCTGAAACCGGCAAATATCGTGATCGCGGACGACAGGACCGTGAAGGTCATGGACTTCGGCGTCGCGCGAAAGTCGCATGATGCCACCACGGCATCTGAAGATCTGGCCGGCACTCCAGCATATATGTCACCCGAGCAACTGGAGATGAAAGCAGTCACATTCCAAACCGATATCTATGCGCTCGGCATGATCCTCTTCGAGATGGTAACGGGAACGCAAGCGTTCACCGGGGAAAACGCAGTCGAGCTTGCGCTCCAGCAGATACGGCAAGAACCGCCGCGTCCCTCGTCCATTATTCCGGCCATCCCTGCACGCCTGGATAGCGTAATCCTGCGGTGCCTCAAGAAAAATCCGGCAGAGCGCTTTATATCAGTCACAGAACTGAGAGGTGCGCTAGAGAAAGCTGTCGCACCGGCGACCGCACCAGTTGGGTTGCCGATCGGATACAAGTACTTCCGGGGGGCGACGGTAGTTCTGCAAAGAGTGTGTAAAGATGCCCTCTCAGACTTGAAATTGCTCCGGAAGGAACTCACGCACGGCGCGAGTCAACTCTATCGGATAGCACGCCCCAGCATCGAGAATTGGATCGTTGCCCTCCGATCATTCTCCGTTGTCTCCCGGTCAGCGCAGCGAGCCCAGGCCGCTGTTTGCGGAGCCGCGATTCTTGCTGCGTCTATTTTCTTCGGCTTGGTGATGCGCGCAGAAACGCACGCTGAACAAGCACGTCCCGTGACTCACGTTTCTTCAAAGCCACCTCTGGCAGCATATCCAACGCTTTCAGACACCACGACTTCGACGCTTCCAGCACCCGTCTCACCATTCACGGCAAAAGAATTCGACTTCGACGTGTCGCCTCAGCCGTCGGATGCGGCATCTGATCTCTTCGAAACGGCTGTCGCTGACCCGATTCCAGCAGCAGTTGCTGTAGAGGTGCCTCGGGTGCCACGCGCGTCGTCTACGGACACAAAGAAAGTCCGTGCGCGGGCGCACGCGGCGCTGCCAATGAGCTCGGGGCAAACAGCTAAAATAGGCGCAACGTCTGTACGCATGGCGCGTGAATCAGTGGTGAGGCTCCCTTTCAAGCCCGCGTCGCTCAGTTTGCTGGCGCTTCAACCCGCCCCGGTGTTGACAACGTCGGCTCAACTAGTTCAAGAAAC